>WNFA01008497.1_pt1 | contig 10573 bp, 11 predicted proteins | sample 5400481 | NCBI WGS metagenome assembly WNFA01 (sample SAMN13153340, study PRJNA577476) | soil metagenome | isolation source: 120 cm saprolite under Douglas fir tree site 2 hole 1 replicate 2 | place: USA:California | collected 2015-04-18 | reverse complement strand
TCTTCGCGAAGAACTTCTGGAACCCCGACAACCGCTTGACCTCGGCATGCCACGCCCCGATCAGGTGATTCGCACCGTCGTGCGTCGAGTCGAGCTCGAGGGCTTTCATCCCTTCGTCGTAGATGAGCTTGGCGAAGCGAACCCGTTCTTTGCCTCCCTTGGTGCGCGACAGGCGCCCTATGGCCTGCGCGACGGTGAAGTGCCCGTCCGCCCCGTTGGGGTTGACGCGCACCGCGGCCTCGCCGTACGCGCGCGCCACGCCGTAGAGGCTGTCTCGGACCTGTTTGGAGGAGTCGTCCTTGCCCTCGATCTGCTTCGCGATGTCGACGGCCTCGCGCCCCGCCTTCCACAGGGCGGCGTAGTTCGTGGAATCGTGAGCGAGCGCGGCGCGATAGTGCCCCAGCGCCTGCTGCGGCGCGAGGGCCGCGTGCGCGCTGTCGCCCAGCGCGATGTGCTCCGCCACCGTGGGCTGCGCCTGGGCGGCGAGCACCGCGGGCAGGGCGAGGCAGATCAGCAGGGACGCGGCGCTGCGCATCGAAGACTCCGTGAGGAGGGGGGCCGATAATGTTGGTCGTGCCGCTCATCGAGCGCAAGCGTGACGGCGGCGCCCTTACGCCGGAGGAGTGGTCCGCCCTGGTCGCCGCGTACACCGCGGACCGCATCCCCGATTACCAGATGTCGGCGTTGCTCATGGCGGTCCTGCTCCGCGGGCTCGAGCGTCAGGAGCTCGCCGCCCTCACCGATGCGATGCTCGCCTCTGGCCAGCGGCTCGCGTTCGACTCGTGGGGGACACCGCGCGTCGACAAGCACTCGACCGGCGGCGTCGGCGACAAAGTGTCGCTGGTGCTCGCGCCGCTCGTGGCGGCGTGTGGCGTGGCCGTGCCGATGATGTCGGGCCGCGGGCTGGGCCACACCGGCGGCACCCTCGACAAGCTCGAAGCGATCCCGGGGTTCCGCACGGGATTGTCCCTGACGGAAGCCAAGGCTCAGGTGATGAAGCTCGGCTGCGCGATGATCGGACAGACGCCCGAGATCGCTCCCGCCGACCGCCGGCTGTACGCGCTGCGCGACGTGACGGGCACGGTCGCGGCGATTCCCCTCATTGCCGCCAGTATCATGTCGAAGAAGCTCGCCGAAGGGCTAAATGCGCTCGTGCTGGACGTGAAGCGCGGCACCGGCGCGTTCCTCCCCAAGGTGGAGCAGAGTCTCGAGCTCGCGCAGACGATGATCGCGCTCGGCGAGGACCGCGGTTGCCCCACCGTGGCGCTGCTCACCGCCATGGATCGCCCGCTGGGGCGCGCCTGCGGCAACGCCCTCGAAACCGAAGAGGCGATCCTCGCGCTGCGCGGGGAGGGGCCTGCGGATCTGATGGAGGTGACCTACGCCCTGGGCGTCGAGATGCTGCTCGCGGCTGGGGTGGAGAAGACCTCGAAGAAGGCGCGCCACCACCTCGAGAACGCTCTCGGGTCGGGGCTCGCCGCCGAGAAGTTCGAGCGCGTGATCGAGGCGCAAGGCGGCAACCCCAAGGTGGTCGAGGATGCGTCGGTGCTTGCCCAAGCGCAGGAGGTGGAAGTGTATAACGCGCCGCGCACCGGTGTGGTCCAGCGCGTGGACCCGAAGATCATCGGCCGCGCCGTCGTCGCCATGGGCGGGGGGCGTCTCGCGGTCGACGATGTGGTGGATCCCACGGTCGGGTTCGTGATCACGGTGAAGCCGGGCGACAAGGTCCCGGGGGGGGAGCCGATCGCCTCGGTGTTCGCGAAGGATCCGGCGGGGATCAAGCTCGGCTTCGAGGCGTTGCAGCAGGCGATCGTGATCGGCGACAAGCTCACCGAAAAGCCGTTGCCGTTGATCTCACATCGGGTGACGAAGGCCGGCGTCGAGGAGCTGAAGCGCTAGCCCCTAGATGTCGAGGTTCCGCACGAACTTCGCGTTCTCCTCGATGAACTTGCGGCGCGGCTCGACCTCGTCCCCCATCAACGTCTCGAACAGCTGTGATGCCTCGAACGCGTCCTCCATGGTCACCTTGAGGAGCGTGCGACGGGCCGGGTCCATGGTGGTGTTGCGCAGCTGGTCGGGGTTCATCTCCCCCAGGCCCTTGTAGCGCTGGATCATGACGTTCCCGTGCCCGCCTTCGCCGTTCGTGAGTCGCTTCACGTAGGCGTCCCGCTCCTTTTCTTCGTAGGCGTAGAACTCTTCCTTGCCCTTGGCGACCCGGTACAGCGGCGGCTGCGCGATATAGATGTACCCCGCATCGATCAGGAACTTCATTTCCTTGTAGAAGAACGTGAGGAGCAGGGTGCGGATGTGCGCGCCGTCCACGTCGGCGTCCGTCATGATGATGATCTTGTGATAGCGCGCGTCGTCGATCTTGAAGTCCTCGCCTACGCCCGTCCCGATCGCGGTAATGATGGTCCGGATTTCCTCGTTGGACAGGATCTTGTCGATCCGCGCCTTCTGCACGTTGAGGATCTTGCCCCGCAGCGGGAGGATCGCCTGGAAGCTGCGGTCGCGACCCTGCTTGGCCGAGCCGCCGGCGGAATCGCCTTCGACGAGATACAGCTCGGTGAGCTTGGGATCGGTGAGGCTGCAGTCGGCCAGCTTGCCGGGGAGCAATCCTCCCTCGAGGCCGCTCCGCTTGCGGACCAGCTCGCGGGCCTTACGGGCGGCTTCGCGCGCCCGCGCAGCGCTCACCGCCTTGGCGATGATGGTGCGCGCCACGCTCGGGCTCTTGTCGAAAAAGTCGCCCAGGGCGTCGTTGACCACGCTCTTCACGACCCCCTCCACCTCGGAGTTGCCGAGCTTGGTCTTGGTCTGCCCTTCGAACTGGGGATCCTTCACCTTCACGTGCAGCACCGCGGTCAGGCCTTCACGGATGTCGTCCCCCGTGAGGGTGAACTCCTCCTTCTTGAGGATCCCGTCCTTTTTGGCCCACTCGTTGATCGTGCGCGTCAACGCCGCGCGGAAGCCGGTCAGATGCGTGCCGCCTTCGTGCGTGTTGATGTTGTTCACGAAGGAAAGCGTGTTGTCGTTGTAACCGTCGTCGTACTGGATCGCGCCTTCGACGACGACACCTTCTCGCGTCGTCCCGAACGAGATCGGCTTCGGGTGCAGGGACTTGCGGTTGCCGAGCAGGTGCTTCACGAACTCGGCGAGGCCACCCTTATAGAAGAACGTCTCTTCCTTCTGTTGTCCCTTGCGCTCGTCCTTGAGCGTGATCGTGAGGGCCTTGTTCAGGAACGCGAGCTCGCGCAGCCGGGTGGCGATCGTGGCGTAGTCGAAGCGCGTCTCGGTGAAGATCTTCGTGTCGGGCTTGAACCAGACGGTCGTGCCTGTGCCCTTCGCCTTGCCGATGACCTCCAGCTTCTTCGTGGTTTCGCCCCGCTCGAACGCCATGTGGTGCCGCTTGCCGTCGCGGTCCACCCACACCTCGAGCTTTTCCGACAGCGCGTTCACGACCGATACACCGACGCCGTGCAACCCGCCCGAGACTTTGTACGTGCTCTTGTCGAACTTGCCCCCGGCGTGCAGCACCGTCAGCGCCACCTCGACCCCGGGCTTTTTCTCGGTCTTGTGAATATCGACCGGAATGCCGCGGCCATTGTCGACCACGGTGATCGCGTTGTCGGCATGGATGGTGACGTCGATCTGCGTGGAGTAGCCGGCGAGCGCCTCGTCCACCGAGTTGTCCACCACTTCGTACACGAGGTGGTGGAGCCCCCGCCCGGAGACCGATCCGATGTACATCGCGGGGCGTCGCCGTACCGCTTCCAGGCCCTTGAGGACCTGGATCGAGTCGGCCTGGTAGTCGCCGTTACCCTTGTCCTTCGATGCTCGGGGTTTTGCCTTCGCCATAACGCTCTACTGTGAGAGAAGCCAACGGATCGTCTTGATCCGACCGGCGCCGCGGCCGGCGTTGATCGCCGCCATGATCTGCGGCCCCATGAGCTGCAGCTCGGTCATCCAGGCGCTCGTCGCGACCCGCACGAACAGCGTGCCGTCGGGGGTCACACTCTCGGGTGCCGTGACTCGGGCGATCTGCGGACCGACCAACCGGGGCCAGTCGGGAATGACCTGCGCCTGCGCCAGCCGCATGGCGAGCCCCGACTTGGCGAGGTAGCTGCGCAGGGCCTCACCCACCGCGGTCGGTCGCTTTCCTCTGCCTCCCCCGCGCTCGGCCATCGGGTTGCCCCCCCTCACAAGGAGCGCCACGGGGCACCCCGTGGCGCAGCGCGGCGGCGCCGCGAGAGCCTCAGATAACCCACTAAAAATACTCAGAAGTTATTGTCGTGGCAAGACTTACTCTCACCGGCCGTGGAAGCGTGGGGGCCGCTTCTCGAGGAACGCCGTCAGTCCTTCCTTCATGTCCTCCGTCGCCGCCAGGAGCCCGAAGTGATTGGCTTCGAGCAGCAGTCCCTCATCGAGCGTCATCTCCAGCCCCTGGTCCACCGCTTCCAGGGCGAGGCGCACCGCCAGGGGCCCCATCGCGAGGATGCCCCGCAGGGTCTTTTCCGCCGCCGCGAGGAGGTCGCTCGCCGGGACAACTTGGTTGACGAGGCCGATGCGATAGGCCTCCTGGGCGTCGATCATGTCGCCCGTGAGGATCAGGCGGAGCGCGTTGCCTTTGCCGACCAGCCGGGGCAGCCGCTGCGTGCCCCCATAGCCCGGGGCGATGCCGAGTTTGACCTCGGGTTGGCCGAACTTTGCGGCATCGCTCGCGATCCGCAGGTGGCACGCCATGGCGAGCTCGCAGCCACCGCCCAGCGCATAGCCGTTCACCGCCGCGATCACCGGCTTGCCGCAGGTCTCGAGGCGCCGCAGCATCGCCTGGCCGCGCAGCGCGCGTGCCTTCCCGTCGAACGGCCCTTGTTTCGCGAGGTCAGCGATATCCGCCCCGGCCACGAACGCCTTCTGCCCGGCCCCCGAGAGGATCGCCCCTTTGATCGCGTCCTCGGTGGCCACGCGCTCGGCCGCGTCCGCAAGCTCGCCTACCACCTGGTCGTTGAGGGCGTTCAGCTTGTCGGGGCGGTTGATGGTGATGAAAGCGATGCCGTCCTTCGTCTCGAACAGGAGGGTTTGGTATCCCATGGCAGGAATCCTACACGGAGGGTGCGGAATGCGGAATGCGGAGTGCGGAATAGCAGCGCGGGCCGACGACTCGCGGGCCGACCTTCCATTTACACTCCGCATTCCGCACTCCACATTCCGCATTGCCATGCCCGTCCAAGCCATCGCCTGGAGCCCGTCCGGCGCCGTGCGGATCGTCGACCAGCGCGCGCTGCCCGAGGCGAAGATCGAGCGCGACCTGGAGAGCGGGGAGGCGGTGGCGGACGCGATCCGCACGCTGCAGCTGCGCGGCGCGCCGCTCATCGGGATCGCGGCGGCGATGGGTCTCGTCGCGGGCATGCGCGAGCTGCGGGCGGCGCCGCGCGACCGCTTTCTCGCCCGGCTGGACGAGTTGGCGCGGCTGCTCGGGGCGACGCGGCCCACCGCCGTGAACTTGCGCTGGGCGCTGGACCGCATGGCGCGAGTCGCGGCAGAGACGCCGGACAGTTGGGGGGGCTCGGCCGTCTGGGAACGACTCCAGGCCGAGGCGACGGCCATCTGGGAAGAAGACCGCGCCATGTGTCGGCGGATTGGGGAGGCGGGGCTGCCGCTCATCCCGGACGGCGCGAAGGTGCTCACCCATTGCAATGCGGGTGCGCTCGCGACCGGCGGGATCGGCACCGCGCTCGCGCCCCTCTATCTCGCCCACGAAGCCGGGCGACGCCTGCACGTCTTCGTCGACGAAACGCGGCCCGTCCTTCAGGGCGCCCGGCTCACGGCTTGGGAGCTCATGCATGCGGGGATCCCGTGCACGGTTATTGCCGACGCCGTCGCCGGCTCGTTGATGCGCCAGGCGCAGGTGGACCTCGTGATCGTCGGCGCCGACCGTATCGCGGCGAACGGCGACTTCGCCAACAAGATCGGCACGTACCCGCTGGCCGTGCTCGCGCTGCATCACGGCGTGCCGTTCTACTGCGCGGCGCCCTCCACGACCATCGACGGGGCGCTCGCCGACGGGGACGGAATACCGATCGAGCAGCGCAGCGCGGACGAGGTCAAGACGATCGCGGGGCGGCCCGTCGCGCCGGCGGCCGCTCGCGCCCTCAATCCCGCCTTCGACGTCACGCCGGCGCGCTACGTGACCGGGTTCGTGACCGACCGTGGCCTCGAGAAGCCGCCGTTCCGGGATCGAGGCGTGGGGAGCCACCGCCCGTGAGAGGCCCGCTCGTCGCCGTTGTGGGAGGCGGCACCTGCACGCCGCAGGAGGCCGCGTGGGCGACCGCCGTCGGGCGCCTGATCGCAGAGCGGGGCGCGGTGCTGCTGTGCGGCGGGCTGGGTGGCGTGATGGCGGCCGCGGCGCGGGGCGCGAAGCAGGCCGGCGGGGTCACGGTCGGCATCCTGCCCGGGAATGATCCGCGCGAAGCGAACCCCGACATCGACGTCGCGCTCGCGACGGGGATGGGGGAGATGCGTAACGCACTGATCGTGCGCGCGGCGAGCGCCGTGATCGCGATCGGTGGCGGCTGGGGCACGCTCTCGGAAATCGCCATGGCGCGGCGCATTCAAACCCCCGTCGTGGGCCTGCATGATTCCTTCACGGCGGGCGTGGATATTCCGCGGGTGGAGCAGCCGGACGAGGCGGTGCGGTGGGCGTTGGACCACGCGCGACACCGGGAGGTATAATTCGGGACGTATGAACGCGGGAACCAAGTTCGCCATCGGCGCCGTCCTGATCGTCGGCTCGGTCGGCTACCTCATGGCGTCAGGCGTGAAGCAGACGGGCCAGTACTTCCTGACGCCCACGGAGCTCACGCAGAAGATCGCGGTCGATCCTTCCTTCTATGACGTCGGCATGAAAGTCGGCGCTCGCGTCGTGCCCGGTACCGTGTCCAAGGACGTCGCCTCCCAGACGCTGCGCTTCCAGGTGACCGACGGCAGCGCGCGCTATCCAGTCGTCTTCCATGGCCTGCCGCCCGATACCTTCAACGACAGCGTGGAGGTCGTGGTCGAGGGCCGGCTCAAGCGGGACGGCGTGATCTACGCGACCAACGTGCTCGCGAAGTGCGGGTCGCGCTACGAAGCGGTTCCGAAAGCCTAGATGACGCTGCTCGGCAACCTAGCGCTGTGGCTCGCTTTGCTCGTGGGCATCTGGGGCGCCCTGGCGGGGTTCGTGGGCGGGCTCAAGGATCGTCCCGACCTCGCCCGCAGCGCCCGCCACGCCGTGTTCGCGATGTGTGCCGCACTGCTCGTCGCCGTCGTCTCGCTCGAGTGGGCGCTGTTCCAGCACGACTTCAACGTCGAGTATGTCGCCACGTACACGAGCCGTAATCTGCCGGTTTTCTACACCTGGTCGGCCCTGTACGCGGGCCAAAAGGGAAGCCTGCTGTTTTGGGCTAGCGTGTTATCGGTGTTCGGATCGCTCGCGCTGGTGCTCACGCCGCGCCATCATCGCGCGCTCCTTCCGTACGTCGCCGGCGTGGTGTCGCTCGTCGCCGCCTTCTTCATTTCGGTCATGCTGTTCGGGCAGGCGAACCCGTTCCAGCGACTGCCGTACACACCGCTGGATGGGAACGGCCTCAACCCGCAGCTCCAGAACCCCGGCATGGTGTTCCACCCGCCGATGCTGTACCTCGGCTACATCTCGATCACTATCCCGTTCGCCTTCGCGATCGCCGCACTCTGGTCGAAGCGGCTCGACACCGACTGGCTCGTCGCGATTCGCAAGTGGACGCTGTTGTCGTGGCTGTTTCTTTCGATCGGGATCTGCCTCGGCATGTGGTGGGCCTACGTCGAGCTGGGGTGGGGCGGGTATTGGGCGTGGGACCCGGTGGAGAACGCGTCGCTCCTGCCGTGGCTCACGATGACCGCGTTCCTCCACTCCGTGATGATCCAGGAAAAGCGCGGGATGTTGAAGAAGTGGAACCTCGCCCTGATCATCGGGTCGTGGCTGTTGTCGATCTTCGGCACGTTCATCACGCGCTCCGGCGTGATTTCGAGCGTGCACTCGTTCACCCAATCTAGTGTGGGATACTTCTTTCTCGCGTTCCTGATCATTTCGGGAGTGGCGAGCTTCGCACTGTACGCCAACCGGCTGCCGCTGCTCACGGCCGAGGCGCGCCTCGAGTCGATGGTGAGCCGCGAGGCGAGCTTCCTGTTCAACAACCTGCTGTTCATCGGGATCGCGTTCTCCGTGCTGTGGGGTACGTTGTTCCCGATTCTCTCGGAGCTGGTCCAGGGGACTAAGGTCACCGTCGGTCCGCCGTTCTTCAATCAGGTGAACATCCCGCTGGGACTCGCGCTGCTCGCGCTCACCGGCATCGGGCCGCTCATCGCTTGGCGTCGGGCGTCGGTTCCCAACTTGCAGCGCCAGTTCGCGGTCCCGGTCACGGTCGGCGTGTTTACCGCGTTGATCCTGCTGGTTGCGGGAATGCGCGACTTCTACGCCCTCATGGCGATCGGGCTCGGCGGGTTCGTCGTGGGAACCGTGGTGCAGGAGTTCGCCCGCGGGGCGCGCGCCCGGCACCGCCAGTACGGCGAGGGCTATGCGCTGGCGCTCGGCCGGCTGATCGCCCGCAACCGCCGGCGCTGAGGGCTATGCGCTGGCGCTCGGCCGGCTGATCGCCCGCAACCGCCGGCGCTACGGCGGTTACATCGTGCACACCGGCATGGTCATGTTATTCGTAGCGTTCGCCGGCATGGCGTTCAAGACGGAGACCGAGGCCAGCCTGCGGCCGGGCGAGTCCGCCTCGATCAAGAGCCCATACGGCTGGACCTACCGGCTCACCCATCTTGGGATCTCGCAGTACGACGCGCTCAACCGCCAGGTGACCGCCGCGACGCTCGAGCTGACCCGCGACGGTAAGCGGCTCGGCGTGCTCACCAACGTTCCAGCCGTCCACCGAGGTCGGCATCCGGAGCGATTTACGCGAGGATCTCTACGTCGTGCTCGGCGGAGTGGTCAACGGCACCGAGCAGGCCGTGTTCCGGTTCACCATCAACCCGCTCGTGTGGTGGGTGTGGTACGGGGGGATGATTGTCGCGCTCGGAGGGCTGATCGTCATGTGGCCGGGAGGCTCGCCGGCGGCGAAGCGGTCGCAGCCCGGATACTCGGTGCGCTTGGTAGAGGAAGGGAAATGAGCGTCACCCGACGCTACGACGCTACGTTGTACGTCGACCGGCGTGAGTTCCTGATGCTCGGTGCGGGGACTTTTCTTGGCGTCGTAGCGTCGTGGCGTCGTACAACGCTTCAGAGCCCCGATTCTCTCCCCGGCACGGGACCGTCCGGCCGCCTCTGGGACCCGGCTCGCGCGGGGAGGCCCCTCGAGCCTGTCACCGTTGCCGACAACGACGCCGCCATCCAGGCGATCGAGAAGCAGCTCCACTGCACGTGCGGCTGCAATCTCGATGTGTACACCTGCCGGACCACGGACTTCACCTGCACGGTAAGCCCAGCGATGCACCAACACGTGGTCGGGCTGGCGGAGCGGGGAATGACCGGGCCGCAGATCATCGACCAGTTCGTGCGCGAGCACGGCGTCGCGATTCTCATGGCACCGCCCAAGCGTGGGTTCAACTTGGCGGGCTACTTCGTTCCCTCCGTACTCATCGTCGCAGCGGGACTGGTCCTGACGCTCGTATTGCGCCGCTGGACGCGGACCGCGGCGCCGGACCGGGTCCCCGCCCGGCCCCTGGCGCCAGCTGGTACGTCCGAAGAGCTCGAGCGGCTGCGCGACGAGCTCGATCGGCTGTCGGTCTAACCACTATGCTCGAGTTGATCGCCGGGATCCTGCTCGCCGCAGGGGCCGTGTACTTCGTCCTGCGGCCGATTCTGCACCCGGAATTCCCGGAGCTCGGGAAGGGGGATGAGGGCGGGTTGGAGGAAGGGGAGGATCCCGAGGATGATCTGTCGCCCCGTGCCGTCGCGCTGCGCGCCCTGAAGGAGATCGAGTTCGATCGCGCAACTGGCAAGCTATCCGACGCCGACTACGACGCGCTGAAGAACCGATACACCGCCGAAGCACTTGCCGCCCTGCGCGCCGAGAGCAGGGACCCGGGAGCCGGAAGCAGTCCCATCCGCGTGGCTCCTGCTCCACGCTCCCCGTTCCCCGCTCCCTCGTGCCCGACCCACGGTCCCCGTCCCGAATCGGACGCACAGTTCTGTTCGGAATGCGGCCGCCGTCTCGCCAGCGCGCCCGGCTATTGCGCGCGGTGCGGCACGGCGCTCGAGTCTGACGCCCATTACTGTCACTCGTGCGGAGCGCGCGTCGCCGCGTAGCCGCTGTCAGTCCGGCTAGTTGGGCCTGGCCGCGTTCAGGATCGCCGTCGCCCGGTCGAATTGCTTCGCCGCCGTCTCCACGGCCGGATCGGACGCCGCCGCGATCCGGTAGAGTCCCTCTTCGCCCCACTTGGCCAGCGCGACCGAGCGCACCAGGAGCCGTTGCAGCTGGTCGCCCGCGTCTGCTGGGATGGCAACCCCCTGAGCCGCGGCGAACGTACGGAAGGTCTCCTGCGCCGCGGCTGGTAGCAC
>WNFA01005522.1_pt1 | contig 10573 bp, 10 predicted proteins | sample 5400481 | NCBI WGS metagenome assembly WNFA01 (sample SAMN13153340, study PRJNA577476) | soil metagenome | isolation source: 120 cm saprolite under Douglas fir tree site 2 hole 1 replicate 2 | place: USA:California | collected 2015-04-18 | reverse complement strand
GCGCACCGCGTCAACGCCCGCGACGACGCCCAGGGCCCAGCGGATGCGAAGTTCATGATCGACCAGGGGGCGAAGAAGGTCTACGTGATGGACGCTCAGTCCGACTACTCGACCGCCCTGGCGGATCAAACGGAGAAGTACCTTAAAGACCACAGCACCACGACCAAACGTGACAGTGTTAAAGCCGGGACGAAAGATTCCGCCACCATCATCACCAAGATCCAGTCGTTTGGGGCGGACTGGGTATACTTCGCCGACGAGGGACCCGAGGCGGCGCCGTTCGTTTCGCAGATGAAGTCGCATGGCCTCACCATCGGCCAGAATATTCAGTTCCTCGGGACCGATGGGGAGGAAGACTCCTCGATCATCACCAACTCGCAGGGCGCCTATGTCGGTGCCTACGCGACCAACATTACGGCGGACCCGGCGGGCGTCTCCGGGAGCGCTGCAGCAGCCTACGTCGCCGCATTCAAGGCGGAGTACGGCGCGGATTCGGTCAGCAAGGCTGGGCCCTTCTACGGGTCCGCCTATGAGGCCGCCCAGACGTTACTGCAGGCGATCAAGAACTCGCCCGTAACCAACGGCAAGATCTCGCGCAACGATGTGATCAGCCATCTCGCTAGCGACACGTTTAACACCATCTTCGGCTCCGTCAAGTTCAATTCCAAGGGTGACGTCACCGGTGGCGGCATCCACGTCTACCAGGCCAAGGGCACCGATATGGTGGTCCTCAAGCAAGTCTCCGGCTAATGGAGTAAGAAGGAAGGGGACGGGACGATCCCGTCCCCTTTTTGATTGCCGTGGGCACCTTCCTGCAGCAACTCGTAAACGGGCTGGAACTTGGAAGCCTTTACGCCCTGATTGCCCTTGGATACACGCTGATCTACGGCATCCTCGAGATGTTGAATTTCGCGCATGGCGACGTGTTCATGGTCGGGGCGTTCCTGGCGGCCGGCGCGGCTGCGGTGCTTGTCCACAACGAGGTGGCGGCCGTGCCGGCCGGCCTGGCCGTCGCCTTCATGATCGTGGTGGCGATGGGTGGCGCCGGCTTCCTCGGCGTCGGGATCGAGCGAGTCGCTTACCGCCCACTCCGCAATGCCAACCGCCTGGCGCCGCTCATCACCGCCATCGGCGTGTCGCTCTTTCTCGAGAGCGCCGTCCAGGTCTGGGTCAGCCCGGCGCCCGTTCTGGTTCCGAGCCATGCCCTCGTTCCTCAGACGCTCATCCACACCGGGAGTGTTGAGACACCGTTCACGGGACTGATGCTCTTCGTGGTGGCGGTGGCCCTGATGGTTGCTCTGGACGCTTTCGTCTTCCGTACCCGTTTCGGCAGTGCCATGCGGGCCACCGCCCAGGACCGCGAGGCGGCGACCTTCATGGGCATCGACGTCGATCGCGTCATCGTGGTCACCTTCTTTCTGGCTTCAGCGCTGGCCGGTATGGGTGGCGTGCTCTTCGGTCTGCACTATGGGATCGTCGACTTCTTCATGGGGTACCTACTCGGGATCAAGGCGTTCACGGCGGCCGTCATTGGTGGCATCGGCAACATCCGCGGAGCGATGGTGGGAGGGCTCTTGCTTGGTGTGCTGGAGAGCCTCATCGGAGGCTTCATCAGCACGCAGTTTCAGGACGTCTTCGTGTTCTTGGGTCTCATCCTTGTGCTCCTTGTCCGGCCGCAAGGCCTCTTCGGGCAACCCCTTACGGATCGGGCATGAGTTCCCTAAGTCAACCCTTTCTCGGTTCGGCGCTGGCGAAGTTGAGCTCACTGCGGTGAAGGGCCGGATCGTAGGGAGTATTGGAATGCCAGCAGATCCAGATCACACGGAGCCACGCCCGCATCAAGATGCGGACGGCGTGAGGGTGACGCTTGCCGGCGGCGACGTGCCTGGCGTAGAGGCGAGCCGCCCACGGCGAGCCATGGCGAGAGTTGTCGGCAAAGATCTGCAGTGCTTGGCGAGCATGGGTGTTGGCCGCCCAGCGAAAGTGGACCCCGCGGCTTTGGCCGGACGCCTTGGTGACAGGGCAGGCGCCGCACTGGGCGGCGGCGTGATCGACGTCGATGCTGGCATCCAGGATGGGGCCCACCTCGCTGAGGATTTGGGCCAGGTTGACACCGTCGCCGATGCGAGGCAAGCCAGCAAGGATCCGGACTTTGGCGTGATCCGGCAGGACGGCGGCGATCGCCTGTGCGAGCTCTTTGCAGGTGTGGAGCAACATGCGCAGCAGATCGACCTGATGCCGGACGAGGTCGGCGAGCACCTCAGGGTCGAGACCACCGGCGGCGGTCGGCGCTCGCCGCAGTCGTTCGAGCAGCTGGGCCGGACTGCGCCGACCGGAGTAAGAGTGACGCTTCAGGAAGGCGGCCAGCCGAGTCTCTCCGAGCCGGGTCGCGCTGTCAGGCGTGGGATAGCGGTTGAGGAAGTCCAAGGCGATATCGGAGGCCACGGTTTCGAAGATGCAGACGGCTCCGGGCCAGTGTGCATTGAGCAGCGCCTCGAGCTGGTTGCTGGCGGCGATCCGGGCTTCAATGTGATCGCCACGCATCCGGACCAAGGCCTGCAGCTTGCGAGTCGCCTCATCCACGGGCCGCAGCCGACGCAGGCGGTGGCCGTCGGTGCGCAGATAATCCGCCAAGCGATAGCTGTCCCCGGGGTCGGACTTCGCCCGCGACGCGCCCCATCGCGAGCGGGCGGCATTAAAGGCGTTGGGATGGATCGGAATCACGGGATAGCCAGCCCCCACCAGCCAATCCACGACCAGGCCGCTGGGGCGTTCGATCGCGACCGGCAATTCCTCAGGTCGACCGAAGTGATCCAGCCGTTTCAGGGCGTGCCTGAAGCCAGCTTCGTGGTGGCCGACCTCGAAGTGGTCGACAATCTGGCCCTGCTCGTCGAGCACGCTGACGTCGTGCGTCTTGTCGGCCCAATCCCAACCTACGTACATGAGCGCACCTCCAGGTCTGCGAGGGACAATGAAGGTCTCCTCGGTGCTGAGGGCCGAAGCCGGAGGCTCATTGGTCGGCCGTCACGGCGGCTTGTCCCTAATGCCGGTCTAAGGTCCTCGGCCCACCGAGGCCGGCGGTACTCATGCTGGCCCTCAACGGGCGAGCGCTCTGGGCCGTATCCCGGTGGTCACCGAAGCTTGCAAGCTTCCCTCAACCAGGTCGCACCATTCATGGTGGAGCAATGAGCGCGCAGCCGGCGAAGGCCGAGGTTGCCGAATCGACTGCTTCCCTGAGGCAGCTTTGGCACTCAGGTCCGGCCGGCTGGAATCGGGCGCTGACGCGGGCCCGGGTGCTGGTGCCATTCTTCTTGGCGGCCCTAGCCGTCCCGCTCGTGCTCCAGTACGTCGAGGACAACTCCAGCTGGATCGGCGCCCAGTACTGGACGCTGATTCTCGCGACCTGCGCCATGTATGCCTGCCTGGCTGTGGCCCTCAACCTCGTCGTCGGCTACGCGGGCCTGTTGAACCTCGGTTTCATTGCCTTCTTCGGGATCGGTTCCTACGCCTACGCCCTGGTCGCCAGTGACCAGATCCACCAGCACTACCCGCTCTGGGCGGCGGTACTCGTGGTCAGCATCGTGACGCTGGCCTTCGCCTTGCTGGTCGGCGTCCCGGCGCTACGCCTCCGGGGTGACTACCTGGCAATCGTCACGCTCGCCTTCGGGCTGATCATGCGCGACGTGGTCCTCGAGCTGGACCGCCCGCCCGTGCTGGCCGGTCACCAGTTCGGACCGGACGGCCTGAACATCACCGGCGGGACCAACGGCATCCACCAGGTGCAGCCGTTCAACCTTCCAACCAGCCTGCCCTTGCTCGGCCCGGTGCCGCATTACCGGATGTACTACTGGATCTTTGTCGGGTTCCTGGCGCTCTGCATCTACCTCATGCTTCGCTGGCGAAGCACCCGAACGGGCCGCGCCTGGGTCGCGATCCGCGACGACGAATTGGCGGCGCGCGCGATGGGCGTCAACACCTTCAAGTATCGGCTGTTGGCGTTCGCGACGAGCGCCGTGATGGCCGGCATCGTGGGCATGATCAACGCCGCACAGATTTTCAACGCCTTCCCCAGCCCAAACTTCGACGTTCAAACCACCGTCATGGTCTTCATCATGGTCATCCTCGGCGGCCTCGGCAGTATCCCGGGCGCGATCCTCGGCGCCGTCGCCTTTACGGTGCCGCCCTTCTTGTTGCAGCAATTCGTCTTCTACAAGTACCTGGTCATCAGCATCGTCCTGATCGCGGTCATGGTCTTCCGACCGGAAGGCTTGCTCGGAACGGTCTCCATCCGCCCACGTAAGACCATGGGCGGGACGCTGGAGCTGCTTACCGCCGAGTCGGCGATCGAGGCCTCAGAGCTGCCGGCGGTCACGGACACCGAGGTCGCTGATCTGGAGGCCGCTTCGGGGGCGATCGTCGAGGATCCGGAGTGGAAACTGTGAGCGGACGCGCCCCTATCCTCGAGATCCGGGAGCTGACCCGTCGCTTTGGCGGATTGACCGCTGTTGATCATTTCGATGTCGACGTCAACGAGGGTGAGATCGTCAGCCTTGTGGGACCGAATGGGGCCGGCAAGACCACGGTGTTCAACCTGATCTCGGGCGTTCTGCGGCCAACTACGGGATCCGTCCGTTTGCTCGGGCGCGAACTTGTCCGGCTGCCGGCGCACCGCATCACCCACCAGGGGGTCGCTCGCACCTTCCAGAACATCCGGGTGTTCCCGCAGTTGACGGTTCGCGAGAACATCCTGCTCGGTACCCACCATTGGACCCGCAGTGGGATGCTGGGGTCCGTGACGTTCTGGCCCGCGACGGTCAGGGCAGAGCGGGCCGCCCAGGCGGAGGTGCACACTGCGATCGAGTTTTTCCGTGACCGGCTCGCGGCGCGGCTGGAGGATCCGGCATTCAGCCTCTCCTACGCGAATCGCCGCCGCACCGAGATTGCCCGAGCGCTCGCAGCCCGGCCGAAGCTGCTGTTGCTCGATGAGCCGGCCGCAGGCATGAACCCATACGAGCGTATTGAAATGGCCGGCCTGATCCGTTCCATGCGCGACCGCGGGCTTACGATTTTCCTGATCGAACACCACATGCCGCTGGTCATGGAAATCTCGGATCGCGTCGTCGTCATGGACCACGGGGTGAAGATCGCGGAAGGTTTGCCCAAGGAGGTTCACAGCAATCCAAGAGTCGTCGAAGCCTACCTCGGCCGACGGGCAGCGTCCGCCTAAGGCGGCTTCGCCCAAAGCGGACGTCGTCCTGCGCTTGCAGGCCGTCGAGGTGCGCTACGGTCCGGTGCCGGCCCTGCGCGACGTCAGCATGGAGATCCGGCGCGGCGAGATCGTTTGCTTGCTCGGCGGCAATGCCTCCGGCAAGTCGACCACGATGAAGACCGTTATCGGCTCGGTGCGGCCGGCGAAAGGGTCGGTCTGGTACGAGGGCGAGGACATCAGCAACTGGAACACCTCGCGTCGCGTCGCGCACGGGATCGCGATCGTTCCCGAGGCGCGGCGCATCTTTCCTCGTTTGACGGTGCTGGAGAACCTGATGATGGGCGCCTTCATCCGGAACGATCGGGCCGAGATCGACAAGGATCTCGAGAGTGTCCTGGAGATGTTCCCGCGGCTCAGGGAGCGCCGCATGCAGAAAGGGGGCACAATGTCGGGCGGGGAGCAGCAGATGCTGGCCATGGCACGGGCGCTGATGTCCCGGCCGCGCTTCCTCTGCATGGACGAGCCATCGATGGGACTCGCGCCGGTGCTGGTGGAGCAGCAGTTCGAGACGATCCAGCGGCTGAACGCGACCGGGATCACGATCTTCGTGGTGGAGCAGAACGCCACCATGGCGCTGGGCATCGCCAACCGCGGTTACGTCTTGCAGAGCGGCCGGGTGGTCCTGGCCGGCACGGCGGCCTCACTGCTCCAGAACCCGCAGATGCAGCGGGCTTACCTGGGAATGTAGCGGTTAGCGGCTCGGCGGTAGCTTCGCTTCCGGTGACCCAGCCGGTGAGAAGGCGCCCAGCACCTTCATGTCTTCGCGGCCGGTGTTTTCCAGGGTGTGCCGAACGCCGATAGGGAAGAACACCACAGAGCCGGCGCGCAAATCGCCGACCGGAGCATCCTCGATCCATAGCCGCCCGGTACCGGCCACGATGTAGACCGCCTCTTCATGCGGATGCGCATGCAGCGGCGCCCGGCCGGTGGGAATGACTCCCGTGAACTGGGTCATCCGGCGGCATCCGACCTCGGGACTGACCAGCACCCGGAAGCTGCGTTCGCCCATCAGCGTGGGCGTGACCTCACGCTCGTCCATCATCCTGGGAGCGACGGCGCCCTCGTTGAGACTCGCCGATTTCAGGCCGGACAGGTCCAGTCGCGGCATCGCCGGGCGAATCTCATCGAGGTCGATGGGCGGCGCCATGGCGCCGACGATGGCCAGCGGCGTCGCGCCGGTGTTCACGTACGTGTGCTCGGCGCCATCGGGGATGAAGACCGCCTGTCCCGCGCCGATCTGGTGTGTGGCCCCCTCGACGCGGACCTCGCCCGTGCCCTCGAGGACGTACAGGGCTTCCTCGGCGCCGGCGTGAACATGGCTCAGGGCGGAGTCGGGTTCGAGCGCCAGCCGGTACGCCATCACATGCTGGGCCCCGAGATCCCGGTCGACCGTCCATTGAAGGATGCCGCCCTCCAGTGGAAGGCCGGCTATCTCTGACTGATGGCGAAGGCGCGCCCGTTGTTGCACCGACATCTGGTCCTGCCGATGATAGCAATGGCCCAAACCCTTACCATCTCGACGAAGGAAATGGAGTACCGCGCGTTCGGACGGACCGGGATGAAGGTCTCGGTGCTGGGGCTGGGCTGCGGGGGATTTGGCGGCGTTGGCTCGGCGCCGGAGCTGTTCGGAAAGGGGGAGGATAAGGCAACGGCCTTTGCCCTGATGGACCGCGCCTGGGATGCTGGTATCAACTATTTCGACACGGCCGACAGCTACGGCGGTGGAGTCTCGGAGACCATCATCGGCCACTGGCTGAAGGACCGAAAGGTCCGGGATCAGTTGATCCTTTCGAGCAAGGTCTTTTATGCAATGAAAGAGGGTCCAAACGATGAGGGACTGTCGCGGAAGCACATCATCCAGGCGCTGGAGGGAAGTCTTCGACGCCTACAGACCGATCACCTTGACCTGTACGTCCCCATGTATCCTGACCCGGCGACACCGGTCGGGGAGACGCTGCAGACGATGAATGAGCTGATGCATGCGGGGAAGTTGCGGCATATCGGTGCCAGCAACATCACGGCGCCCCAACTCCGCGAGTCGCTGGCCGCCAGCGATCGGCTGGGCGTCCACCGGTACCAATCGGTGCAAAACGGCTACAGCCTGCTGGAGCGCGAGATCGAGGCCGACGTCCTGCCGCTCGCGGCTCTGGAGCGGATGGCGGTCACACCCTTCAGTCCGACGTCAGGCGGCCTGCTGACCGGCAAGTACCGGTTTGGAGAGCGGCCACCAGCGGGGTCGCGCGTCGACCTTCGACCGCAGCCCTACGGGCACTTGATGACCAACGGCACCTTCAAGGCGATCGACGCCCTGCGCGCCGCCGCCGCTGAGCGCGGCCTGGACACCGGAACGCTGGCTCTCGCCTGGGTCCTCAGCCACCCGGCGGTCACGTCGGCGCTGATCGGCCCGCGCACGGTCGAGCAGTTCCGGCCGTGGCTCGATGCCGTCGACATCCATCTCACGAGCGACGAGCGCGAGGCGGTGGCCTCACGGATGGAGGCGGCGGTGGCCTGATGGACGTCTTGGTGCTCAATGGCGAGCAGGTCGCGCAGCTCCTGCCGATGCCCGAGTGCATCAAGGTCATGCGTGAGGCCCTGGCGGCGCTGGCCCGAGGAGAGGCGCTGGTCCCATTGCGGACGGTGATGCGAGTGCCCGGGGTGAGTGGCTTCCTCGGCTTGATGCCCGGTTATATCTCGCCGCGCGAGGGACAGGAAGGCGCGCTCGGCCTGAAGGCCGTGTCCGTTTTCCCCGGCAATGCCAGCCGAGGCATCGATACCCACCAGGGCGCGGTGCTCCTTTTCGAAGCGGACACCGGACGCCTTTCGGCGTTGCTGGACGGAGCGGCCATCACGGCCATCCGGACCGCGGCTGTGTCGGGCGTGGCGACAGACGTGCTCGCCCGGCCTGATGCCAGCGAGCTGGCGATCCTGGGCGCCGGCGTGCAGGCACGCACTCACATCGAGGCGATCGCCGCCGTCCGGCCGCTCCGTCGCATCCGGATCTGGAGTCGCAACCCGGAACATGCCGCCGTCCTGGCGTCGGAACTGCGCCGCCGCTTCGGGTTCCCGATCGAGGCCGCGCCAAGCGCCGAGGCCGCGGTTCGAGACGCCGATCTCGTCGTCACCGTTACAGCAAGCCCCGAACCGGTCCTCAAGCGCGAGTGGCTGAAGGAGGGCGTGCACATCAACGCCGTCGGATCCTCGATTCCGACGTCCCGCGAGATCGACACCGCCACCATGGTGGCGGCGCGCCTGTTCGTCGACCGTCGCGAGTCGGCGCTCGCGGAGGCCGGTGACCTGCTGATCGCGATGCGGGAGGACGCGCTCACCGGTGACCACATCCAGGCCGAGCTTGGCGAGGTCATCATCGGCAAGAACCCGGGCCGCCGGTCGCCCGGTGAGCTGACGCTATTCAAATCGCTCGGGCTCGCGGTAGAAGATGTTGCCTCCGCCGCGTATCTCGTTCGCCGGGCGCGTAAAACCGGCACCGGCCAGACGGTACACATGTGAAGGCGACCGGGCTCGACATCGACGAAATCCGCCGCGCACAGCCGGTGGTGGCCCAGGCCGCAATCCGTACCCCGCTGGTACGGCTCAACGTCTGGGATGCGCCTGCCGAGATCTATCTCAAGTTGGAGAACCTGCAGCCGATCGGGTCCTTCAAGATCCGCGGTGCCGCCAATGCGATGAGCGCGATGTCGAAGGCGGAGCTGGCCAAAGGGGTCCTGGTCGCCAGCGCCGGCAACATGGCGCAGGGCGCCGCGTGGAACGCGCGCCGGCTCGGCATTCCGTGCACCGTGATAGCGCCCGACTACGCGCCGGACACCAAGGTGCAGGCAATCGAGCGGCTCGGCGGCCGCGTGATCAAGGTGCCCTTCGATCGCTGGTGGCAAACCTTCACCGATCGAAGCTACCCCGGGGTCGATGCCGTCTTCATCCACTCCTTCGACGACGATCGGGTGATGGCGGGGAACGGGACCATCGGCCTCGAGCTGCTGGAGGACTTGCCCGATGTAGACACCGTGCTGATTCCGTGGGGAGGTGGCGGCCTGGCGGGCGGCATTGCCACGGCAATTCGTGCGCTCAAGTCATCGGTCCGCATTTACGCGGTGGAAGCCGAGACTGGCGCCCCACTCAAGGCATCCTTGAAAGCCGGCTCACCACAGGTCGTCGATTACCAGCCCTCGTTCGTGGATGGCATCGGCAGCAAGACGGTCTTTCCCAACATGCTGGCCATGGCGCAAGAGCTGCTCGATGGCTCGTTCACCGCGAGCCTCGATGAGATTGCGGCGGCGCTACGCCTGATGGCGGAACGCAATCGGGTGATCGCAGAGGGCGCCGGCGCCGTCGCGCTGGCCGTGGCGCTCTCGGGGAAGGCGGGTAAGGGACGCATCGCCTGCATCGTTTCGGGCGGCAACATCGACCTGCCCAAGCTGACCAAGATCCTCGGCGAGCACTGACGATGGCGGAGCTGACCGGCCGGGTTGCCCTGGTCACCGGCGGTGGCCGCGGCATCGGCCGCGAGGCCGCCCTTGCACTGGCCTCGGCCGGCGCGGATGTCGCGGTCGCGGCTCGCTCCGCCAATGAACTCGCCGACGCCGTCGCGGCGATCCGTGCCACCGGACGGCGCGCCGAGGCGTTCGTCTGCGACGTCACCGAGCGGGCGCAGGTTGAGGTGGTGTTCGCTCAGGTCAAAAGCGCGCTCGGCGAACCGTTGATCCTCGTCAACAACGCCGGCATCGCCGGCAGCGCCAAGCTGACGGATACCACCGACGAGATGTGGGATGGCATGCTGCGGGTGAACGCGACCGGTGCCTTCTACTGCACCCGGACGGTCCTGCCTCTAATGCTCCAGGCGAAGTGGGGCCGGATCATCAACGTCGCCTCGATCGCCGCCAAGGTCGGGGCCCCCTATATCGCCGCTTATGCCGCGTCCAAGCACGCCTTGCTTGGCCTGACACGAGCGGTGGCGGCCGAGGTCGTGACGCGGGGCATCACGGTCAACGCGATCTGCCCTGGCTACGTCGATACGGGGATGACCGACGCCTCGACCGTCAACATCTCGGCGAGGACCGGGCGGTCCGAACAGGACGCCCGCAAGATCCTCGAGGGTTTCAGCCCGCAGAGTCGGTTAATGACCACCGGTGAAGTCGCCGCGCTGATCACCTTCCTCTGCTCTCAAGCGGCGAGGGGCATCACCGGTCAGGGCATCGTCCTCGACGGGGGGGCCCTGCAGTCCTGATGGACCGGGACCAACTGGCAGGTTTCGCCGCTGACGTCGCTGGCAAAGTCGCGCCAATTGCCGCC
>WNFA01005521.1_pt1 | contig 10573 bp, 7 predicted proteins | sample 5400481 | NCBI WGS metagenome assembly WNFA01 (sample SAMN13153340, study PRJNA577476) | soil metagenome | isolation source: 120 cm saprolite under Douglas fir tree site 2 hole 1 replicate 2 | place: USA:California | collected 2015-04-18 | reverse complement strand
CCATGCGCTTTCCAGCCCAGTTCCTCGACGAATTGCGCGCCCGGCTTCCGGTCTCGGACGTCGTCGGCCGGCGGGTGAAATTGAGGAAGCGCGGCCGCGAATGGGTCGGCCTCTCGCCGTTCAACCAGGAAAAAACCCCGTCGTTCACGGTCAACGACCAAAAGGGCTTCTTTCACGATTTCTCCTCGGGCAAGCACGGCAATATTTTCGATTTCGTCATGGAGAGCGAGGGCGTGACGTTCCCGGAGGCGGTGGAGCGGCTCGCCGCACTCGCCGGCGTCCCGGTCCCCAAGCTCTCCAAGGAAGCCGAAGCGCGCGAGGAGCGCCGCAAGACGCTCCACGACGTGCTCGAGCTCGCGACGAAATTCTTCGAATCGACCCTCGCGTCGCGGGCCGGCGCCAAGGCGCGCGGCTATCTCGCCGATCGCGGCATCGAGCCCGCCGCGCAGCTCAAATTCCGGCTCGGCTATGCGGGAGCCGAGCGCTATGCGCTCAAGGAGCATCTCGGCGCGCACCGCATTCCGGTTCCGGACATGGTCGAGGCCGGGTTGCTGATCGCCGGCGACGATATCGCCGTCCCGTTCGACCGCTTCCGCGACCGCGTGATGTTTCCCATCACCGACTGGCGCGGCCGGGTGATCGCCTTCGGCGGAAGGGCGATGGAGAAGGACGCCCAGGCCAAATATCTCAACTCGCCGGAGACGCCGCTCTTCCACAAGGGCTCGACCCTCTACAACGGCGCCTCCGCGCGCACCGCCGCCCACCAGGGCGCGATCGTGATTGCGGTCGAAGGCTATATCGACGTGATCGCCATGGTGGCGGCCGGCTATGAGGCGACGGTCGCGCCGCTCGGCACCGCGCTGACCGAAGACCAGCTCGCGCTGCTGTGGCGGATGAGCGACGAGCCGGTGCTCTGCTTCGACGGCGACAAGGCGGGAACGCGCGCGGCCTATCGGGCGATCGATCTCGCGCTGCCGCAGCTCAAGCCCGGCAAGAGCCTGAAATTCGCCATCCTGCCCGACGGCCAGGATCCCGACGATCTCTACCGCTCCGGCGGCCGCGCCGCGATCGAGGATGTGATCGGCGGCGCGCCGCCGCTCTCGGACCTGCTGTGGCTGCGCGAGACCGAGGCCGGCAGCTTCGACACGCCGGAGCGGCGCGCGGCGCTGGAGCGGCGGATCGCCGAGGTGACCGCCACGATCGGCGATGAAGCGGTGCGCAGGTATTATCGCCAGGATCTCGAGACCCGCCTGCAGCGCCTGCTGGCACCGCCGCCGGCGCCGGACCGGGGCCGCGGTTTTGACCGCGATTTCTCACGGCGCGGCACAAACCGGCGATCGGGATCGCGCCCGTGGCAGTCGGGCTTTCGCGAGATCTCGGGCCCGCGCAGCCCGCGCCTCGCCACGAGCCCGATCGTTCGCGGTTTCCGCACCGGGTTGCCGCCGCGCGAGGCCCTGATCCTGCTGGCGGTCATCAACCATCCCTGGCTGCTGGAAGCCCATGCCGAGGAGCTCGCCGAGCTCGAGCTGCGCCATCCCGATGCCGACCGGCTGCGCCGCGCGATGCTCGACATCATCGGGGCCGCCGTGCACGACACCGACACGATGCGCGCGGCGCTGGCCGCGCTCGATCTCGGCGGCGTGCTGGCCCGGGTCGAGAAGGCGATCACCCATGGGTCGGACTGGCCGGCGCGAAGCGGGGCGGCCCCCGAGGACGTCGCGTCCTTCTGGACCCACGTTCTCACCTTGCATCGAAGGACCCGCACGTTACATAAGGAGCTCAAATCGGCAGAGCAGGCCCTGGGGAGCGAGCCCAACGAGGAGAATTTCCTCCGGCTGCAGGACGTACAGGAGCGGCTCGCGACGATCGAGGGCACCGAGGCCCTGATCGAGGGGTTCGGCGCCTATTCGGGCCGCCCGGCGCGCAGCTTGTAACCGGGCCCGTCCGGCGGCCGGGCACGGGAATAAACGGGGCCCTGCCGGCGTATCGGGCAGGGTTGATCGGGGCTTTACGGGGTCCGGACGAGACTTGGACCGGATTTGGCCCCGATTTGGCACCCGATTCGGGACCCGGGGCTGGCGCTGGCCACGGCGCTGCCCTTTTTGGTGTCGATTGGGTGCCCGCGAATGCGGGTCCGGAAGCGGCCGGCAGGCACAGCCGGGGCAGGTGCGGAACTCCCATAGGGTAGGGGACCAAAAAAGTTCCGGGTCGGGGCCAAAAACCTGAGCTGGGGTTTTCGGACGACACCGGGGACGGGCCTCCGACGGGTCAGGGAAGCAATGGCAGCCGGGCCCGCAAATGGGCCTGCAACAAAGACGGCTCGAATATTTAGGATTCGGTGATGGCTGGCACGACGGCGACGAAGGATCGAACCATGGCAGCGAAGACCAAGCGCTCCGCCCCCGACAAGCGCGCCGCCGCCAAGGCGAAGCCGCAGCAGGCCAAGGACGAGGCGCCCGAGAAGGAGACTCCCGAGACCCCGGACAGCCCGCTGCTCGACCTTTCCGACGCCGCCGTCCGCAAGATGATCAAGAGCGCGAAAAAGCGCGGCTACGTCACCTACGAGCAGCTCAACGCGGTGATGCCGTCCGAGGAGGTCACCTCCGAGCAGATCGAGGACACGTTGGCGATGCTCAACGAGATGGGCATCAACGTCGTCGAATCCGAGGAGACCGACCCGGAGGAGACCGAGGAGCCGCGCCCCGAGGAGCCCGAGGAAGACGAGCCCGACGGCGAGCTCGTGGAAGTCGTCCGCACTACCCCGGCCAAGCCCGAGAAGGCCGAGCCGACCGAGCGCACCGACGACCCCGTGCGCATGTATCTGCGCGAAATGGGCTCGGTCGAGCTCTTGTCCCGCGAGGGCGAGATCGCCATCGCCAAGCGCATCGAGGCCGGCCGCGAGGCGATGATCGCCGGCCTGTGCGAGAGCCCGCTGACGTTCCAGGCGATCATCATCTGGCGCGACGAGCTCAACGAAGGAAAGGTGTTCCTGCGCGACATCATCGATCTCGAGGCGACCTATGCGGGGCCCGACGCCAAGGCGGTGCCGGGGGTGCCGGGCGTGGCCGCGCCCGGTGCGCCCGGTGCGCCGGGTGCGCCGGGAACCGAGGTGCCCGCGCCGGGCGATCCGGCCGCCGCGGCCGCCGGGATTGCCGGAGCCGCCGCAGCCGGCACAGCCGCGCCTGCGGGTGTTGCGGGCGCTCCCATCGTGGCCGCGGCGCCCGCGGCCAATCCGCCGCCGGCCGCCGTGCCGCCGGCGATGACGGCGCCGCCGGCGGCTCCCGCCGGCCCGACCCCGTTCCAGGGAGCCGAATCCGGCAACGGCGCCGCGGGCGAGGAAGCCCCGTTGAGCGAGGCCGAGCTCGACGACGACGATCTCGAGAACTCGCTCTCGCTCGCCGCGATCGAGGCCGAGCTCAAGCCCAAGGTGCTGGAGAGCTTCGACAAGATCGCCGACACCTACAAGCGGCTCCGGCGCCTGCAGGACCAGGACATCGAGAACCGGCTGCGCAACGATAAGCTCTCGCCCACCCAGGAGCGCAGGTACAAGAAGCTCAAGGAGGAGCTGATCACCGAGGTGAAGTCGCTCCGCCTGAACCAGGCGCGCATCGACGCGCTGGTCGAGCAGCTCTACGACATCAACAAGCGCCTGGTGAGCTACGAGGGCCGGCTGATGCGGCTCTCGGAGAGTTATGGCGTCGTGCGCGAGGATTTTCTCAAGAACTATCTGAACTCCGAGCTCGACCCGCGCTGGCTCAACCGCGTGTCCAAGCTCTCGGCGAAAGGCTGGAAGAACCTCGTCGCACGCGACAAGGACCGCATCAAGGGCATCCGGTCGGAGATCCACGGGCTCGCCGGCGAGACCGGGCTTGAGATCGGCGAGTTTCGCAAGATCGTGCACATGGTGCAGAAAGGCGAGCGCGAGGCGCGCCAGGCCAAGAAGGAGATGGTCGAGGCGAATCTGCGGCTCGTCATCTCCATCGCCAAGAAATACACCAACCGCGGCCTGCAGTTCCTGGATCTCATCCAGGAGGGCAACATCGGCCTGATGAAGGCGGTCGACAAGTTCGAGTACCGCCGCGGCTACAAGTTCTCGACCTACGCCACCTGGTGGATCCGGCAGGCGATCACCCGCTCGATCGCCGACCAGGCGCACACCATCCGCATCCCCGTGCACATGATCGAGACGACCAACAAGATCGTGCGCACGCGCCTGCGACTGCTCAACGAGATTCGCCGCGAGCCGACGCCCAAGGAGCTCGCTGAGAAGCTCGGCATGCCGCTCGAGAAAGTGCGCAAGGTGCTCAAGATTGCCAAGGAGCCGATCTCGCTGGAGATGCCGATCGGCGACGAGGAGGATACCCACCTCGGCGACCTCATCGAGGACAAGAACGCTATCCTGCCGATCGATGCGGCGATCCAGTCGAATTTGCGTGAGATCACAACGAGGGTGCTTGCCTCGCTCACCCCGCGCGAGGAGCGGGTGCTCCGCATGCGCTTCGGCATCGGCATGAACACCGACCGCACGCTGGAAGAGGTCGGCCAGCAATTCTCGGTGACGCGCGAGCGCATCCGCCAGATCGAGGCCAAGGCGCTGCGAAAGCTGAAGCACCCGAGCCGGTCCAGAATGCTCAGGAGCTTCCTCGAGTATTGATGGGGTGGTATGCGACATTCGTCCCACTTGTCGAGCGCCACCATGGTGCCGATAACGAGCACGCGGCGGGTGCGATCGTCGAAATGCGGCCGCGTGCTGATTTCGCCCCAGGCGTAAGGGCGGGAATTATATAATCAGATTTCCGACTCGCGTAGCGGGATACTGGGATGCATACTGCCGTCGCTCGCCAAGCTCTCCAGAGCGGCCACTGCCTTGAGGTCCGATACGACGGGTACGTGCGTATTGTCGAGGTCCACGCTTGCGGCTGGACCAAGGAAGGACATGCCGTAATGCGCGTTTGGCAGGTCCGCGGCGGTAGCGTTAGTAACGAACCTGTCGGCTGGAAGCTTCTCAGGCTCGACGAGACAGTTGGCCTCGTCTTGCTCAATGAGTTGTCGGCCGCTCCCCGGCAGGGGCTACAAACGGGGAGACCGAGCTATTAAGCGCATGGTCTGCCAACTCTAACCCGCCGCAGTCACACTCCGCGCGGGCAATGCGGTTGCACTGTAGATCGCACAGTCAGACGGGTGCTCCAGCCGGACTAATGCGATTTCCTCGGCATCAAAATGTCTCCAGAGTAATCCGAGCCAGATCGTAAACTCCGTCGGCCACATTGAGGAGTTTGGAAGCCGGCACATTGCACAGCGAACTCCAACGCGACCTTGGTAGGCGATCTCTAATGATGTACCACCGTGACTCCGGCTTCCTCATCTCGAAACAACATGGGCGGAGGCAGTTCGCCCCTGATGTTTACATCATTCGGATCCCCATTCCTGTTTGGTAGACTTCGCCAAGGCGAACAACATCGTCACACTCGCGAGTACTGTATTCGCCCTCTCGGGAGCCTTTTTCACCCGCGAGTCATCCATCTCTTCTTCACCGCAAGGCGTGACCGTGAGCCCCCGGGAGGCTCGCCGTGACTGACATCGTTCACGACCATCTGCGGACGGCCAATTGCGTGCCCCGCCATCTTCGGCAAATCCGCATTCGCACGGTGCAACCGATGTTCGTTTACGAGGCGATGAGCCGCAGGCCGATCAGCACCAACATGCTGGCCAGGACGGGGAGCAGGAAGCGATCGGAAATGCGGGTCGCCAAGTGGCTACCGATTGAGATGCCCGGCAAGGAACCGAGCAGCAGGGCACCGACAATGTACCAATCCACGCTGCCGATGAGCCAGTGGCCCAGGCCGGCCACAAGGGTGAGGGGCACCGCGTGTGCAAGGTCGGAGCCGACGATGCGGACGGGCGGCAGCCGCGGATAGAGAAAGAAGAGCACTGCTACGCCCAAGGCGCCGGCACCTACCGAGCACAGCGACACAAGCACGCCGAGCACCGCACCGAAGATCACCGTGATCGGACCCGAGTAGCGGGTTCGCGTCGGGTTGTCGGCACGGGCCAGGGCGTAATCGCGGATGCGGCGGCGGAAGAAAATCGCCACGGCCGCAATGATCAGCGCCACGCCGATCGACATGGAGATAATAGCGGCTGTGGTCGGGCTCTGCTTCGGCACCCGGGACAGGACCCCAATCGTGAGCACTGTGGCGGGGACCGATCCAGCGGCCAAGAGTCCGGCGACGCGCCAGTCCACGTTACCCTTCTTGGAGTGGATCGCGGTGCCAGCCGTTTTCGTCGCCGCGGCGTAAAGAAGGTCGGTTCCCACCGCCGTGAGCGGATGGACACCGAAGAGCAGTATCAGCAACGGCGTCATCAGAGAGCCACCACCCATGCCGGTCAGACCGACGAGGGCGCCGACGACAAAACCGGAGAGTGGATAGAGCCAGTCCATGGTCGCTACAATGCCGCCTTGGTACATCATCCGGACATATATGCAGTTCTGACCGCCCGCTTCTATATTGGCGGCAGATCATGTCGCTTGGAGCAACCGCTCACCCGATCGCGGAATGGATTGCTCGTCAGCTGATCGAGGCCTGCGGTTGGGATAGGGCGCCACGATACGTCGTCCGTGATCGCGACAGCGTCTACGGCGAGGTCTTCATGCGGCGGCTACGGACGATGGGTATACGCGACCGTCCGACGGCACCGCGATCACCATGGCAGAACGGGCATTCGGAGAGGCTCATCGGCGCGATCCGGCGGGAGTGCCTTGACTATGTCGTGGTGTTCGGTGAGTGCCACCTTCGCCATGTGCTCGCATCTTATGCGGCCTATTAATAATCAAGCCCGCATGCACCTATCGCTCAACAAGGATGCGCCGCTCTCTCGCCCTATCCAGACTATTGGCCGCATCCCCTTCCACGACCAATCCTGGGCGGATTGCATCATCATTATGTCCGGATTTAGTTTCCGACAGGGACAGCACCCAACAAGCGCACGCGCGCCGTGCTCGAGGTTACTCAAACCAGTGGGTAGCCGCCGCTCGACTTGGGATCATGCGTGACCCGTTTATAGCTCGCGAGCCAAATACGATGTCGTTCTGCCGTCCGTCAAGATTTCGCCGTTCATCGGGGCGTCGACGACCAACGGAGCGGTGATCCCGTGCTTTCGCAGGGCAGCGACGAAGGTGGTCATCTTCCAGTGGCCGAATGAGACCGGCACCTCAACCAACATGGCGAGGCTGCGCGGGCGCAGTCCTCGCGGCGAGCGGCTCGTCGCGAAGGTTCCGCAGGGGCAGTTCGCCGATTCGGCAGTTACCATCTACCAACGCCAAAGGGCCCGAAGCCAATACCTGGCGCTCCGTACCCATACCCGGGACCGCCGAAGCCAATGCCTGGCGCTCCATACTCATACCCGGGACCGTAGCTATACCCGTAAGCGGGACCGTAGTTATAGACGGGTGCGTAGGTGGGGTAGCCTGGATCGTACGGGCGAGTTTGCCCGTATCCATGGGCGCGATGGCCGCTACGTTGGCAGTGCCGTCCGTACGCGTCGCAGACGAGGCGGACATTTTGCAGAAACTCATCATTATTTGGCGCACTGCCGAAGGGTATGGCGGAGGCGCTACCCGTGCTCAAGCTGACTCCAGCGAGCGCGGAGGCGGCTATGAAAGCCAATTTGATTCTCGTCATGTGGACTCTCCAATAGGGGATGGAAGTAAACTCGCGTCCTTCTCGAAGGTTCCAAAACGGACGGCAAGCCATGGGAATCCGTACGGGGTTCCGATGGGCATGACGCGCCCGTTTACCACACTGCACGGTCGGGCTTGTTCAATCGATGCATTGGGGCCCCCCTACCTGCGTGCAGGCTATGCTGGTTGTCCTGCACCGCGAGCACATAATCAGCCTTAGCATCGAGGATCGCCGCAGCGATCGTGGGATTGCAGGCAATTGCTTCGATAGTGACGATGGCCCCGTCGAGTGCCCCGGCGGCAGCGAGGCGCTCGAGCAGCGCCGGGATTGCCTGTCCCTACTCAAAAACTCCGAACGCCATAGAAAAACTGAGAGTTTCGCGACTTGCGGCCATACCGTCGTGGGCATGCTCACGATTCTTTGCGCCATCCTTTCCCTGCTCTCCTGTCGCCTTCATGCTTTCATAGCAGGGTCTCCCTAGTGGATAAAACTTGACATTCGAGTCTCTTTGTGGATTCCCGGCGAGACGCAGTGATGCGAGTCTGCTGGATGCGCAAAGGGATTATGGTCGGTGTTAAGCACCCGCGACCGTGCTCACTTGGAAGCGGTTGTTACGGACCGAAACAGCCCGCAGCAACACGTTTGGCGGGCAGCGATCCGCCTGGCGAGGCCACGCACTGGACCGCGACCATCCGACAGCATCACTTCGGATTCGCGAAGACACTTTCGTCACCGGTCGGCTTCGGCTGATTGGTCTTTATGGGCGGAAGGATAGGATCTGGGATGCGCCTTCTAACCGTGCGGCATGTCACGATCTACCGCTACTCGGAACCGGTCGGATTGGGCGAGCATCGCATGATGTTTCGGCCGCGGGAGAGCCATGATCTCCGTCTAATCAAAACAAGGCTCAACATCATGCCAAAGCCAAAGCATCTGCGGTGGCTTCATGATGTCTTCGATAACTCCGTCGCAGTCGCAACCTTCTCCGGGAGAACTTCGGAGCTTCGCTTCGAGAGTACTGTCACGCTCGAACATGTGGAAACGGCGCTCCCCGACTATGCGCTCGATCCCGACGCAAAGACCTATCCGTTAGCCTACCCGAGCGATGACCGGCCCGACCTTACTCGCGCTTTGGAACGGCACTGCCCTGCAGCGGACGTCGATCATTGGGCGGCAAGTTTCCTGGCGCCGTCTGGGCCCACCGGCACCATCGCCTTGCTTCGCTCGATGACACTCGGCATCAGGGAGCAGTTCGTCTATTCCCGCCGCATCGAGCGGGACGTGCAGACCCCAAGCGAGACGCTTCAGCGCGGTCGCGGAACCTGTCGCGACTTTGCCTTGCTCATGATCGAAGGCGTCCGATCTCTTGGCCTCGCGGCCCGCTTCGTGAGCGGCTACATCTTTGTGCCAGATGCAGTCCATGCACCCACTGTCAGCGGCGGGGCAACCCATGCTTGGCTGCAGGTCTACCTGCCGGGAGCAGGCTGGGTTGATTTCGATCCAACCAACAGCATCATCGGCAATCGTAATCTTATTCGTGTCGCGGTGGCCTGGGACCCTGCACAAGCCCTGCCTCTGTGGGGCAGTTTCATCGGCTACGCGTCTTCCTTCCTCGGTATGGAGGTTACAGTGAGCGTGGTCGACGAGACGCGCCCGTCCAAGACCCGATCAACTGGGAGAATACGTTCTACGACCTCACCTGCCACATAGACGGCACCTTGCCTGGCTGGCGCATTTCGAGAGGCTTACCATGCAGATCCGGGTCGGCTATGAGTTGATCTACGACTGTCCGCAGCCGACGCCCATGATGCTGATGCTGAACATCCATTATACGCGCGCTTCCGACATCGTAATTCCCGACCATTTGACTACCACCCCGTCGATGCCGATCACGGCTTATCGTGACATCTTCGGCAATTGGTGCAACAGGATCGTGGCTCCTAAAGGCCAGATACGGTTGGCGAGCACTGCGGTGGTGAAGGACACCGGCGAGCCTGACGTGGTCGTCGCCTCGGCCCAGCAACATTCGATCCAAGACCTACCCGAAGAAACCCTGATGTTTCTCCTGGGCAGCCGGTACTGCGAGACGGACCTGCTGTCCCAGATAGCTTGGAACCTGTTCGGCCATTCGCCGCCGGGCTGGGCACGCGTTCAGGCGATCTGCGATTTTGTTCACAACCATATCACGTTCGGCTACGAGTACTCGCGTTCCACCAAGTCGGCCTTTGAAGCCTTCAGCGAGGGGAAAGGCGTCTGCCGCGATTATACGCACCTTGCCATCGCATTTTGCCGCTGCATGAACATTCCGGCACGCTACTGCACCGGTTATCTCGGCGAGATCGGCGTCCTGCCGCCGTATGGGCCAATGGATTTCGCCGCTTGGATCGAGGTGTATCTCGGCGGCGGCTGGTACATCTTTGACCCGCGGAACAATGTGCCACGGATCGGCCGGGTGCTCATTGCGCGCGGCCGCGATGCGGCTGACGTCGCAATCAGCAATACGTTCGGCCCTAACACGCTGCTGACCTTCAAGGTCTGGACGGACGAGATAAGCAGCGTCGGCACACCCTAACCGGCCGCCCGATTCCGTAAGGAAACTGCTTTGTATCGATCTGCTTCTCCTGGGGCGCCTCGGCGTTGCGCTCGACCATGCCGGGTTGGACCTCCCCGCCGGGGCCGCAACACCGCCACTGGCGAACGGCCTTGAGAGAGCCGGGATGAACGAGGCGACGCTCCGCAATTTCATCATCAATTTCGGGCCGCAGCATCCCGCCGCCCACGGCGTATTGCGCCTCGTGCAGCGGGTGGGGAAGGCTCCGAAGCCAAGAGCGGGCAGGTCACGTCGCGACCATAATGCCGGACATGTCGTATTCCTCGCTGCTTCTATACCG
>WNFA01006069.1_pt1 | contig 10575 bp, 7 predicted proteins | sample 5400481 | NCBI WGS metagenome assembly WNFA01 (sample SAMN13153340, study PRJNA577476) | soil metagenome | isolation source: 120 cm saprolite under Douglas fir tree site 2 hole 1 replicate 2 | place: USA:California | collected 2015-04-18 | reverse complement strand
GAACGCTCAGAATGCCGCCCCTTGGCGCCCCTAGCAATTGCCTACCAGCGCGATAGGCCAATGCGCCGATAAGAAAATATACAAGGATGGGATAACACCTGTAATACAGATCGAACAAATCGGTCGTACCGAGGTGCAACGTATTTTGGGCTCGCAGGATTAGCGCAACCGTCAGGTCATCGAAGTAATGATAGACGGGTGCCCTGAGGCCCGAAACCATGAAGTTGTCCGGCGGCACGTGATGCAAGAGTCGCTGCAGCAGAGTCACATGAAACAGCTGATCCTGCCCGGCGGGCCCGTAGAAAACGAACTCGCCACCAGAGAACCGGCCGCTTCTCCAAAAGAGGGGAGCGACGCTCAGTGCCACGGCGCCCCCGGCCATAACGCTCTCATACGCCTTCAGTGTCCACCATGACGGCGCCGGTGCGCGTCTGATTTGCAGAGCGGCGAGAATAGCGAAAATATCGTAGGCGGTTGTGATACTTACAATGCCGAAGATGGAACTGAGAACGGTTCGGAGATCGCCCGGGAGCCTGCTCAAGAGTGTCAACAGCAGGTAACCTGGGAACACGAATATAACTGCGAAGACCAGAATGCACAGGACCGCGCCTTCTGGATGATTGGACAAAACAAGTGGGATAAGGAGCAATAGGAAGATGAGCAATGAAGCTTGGAGGGATGCAAAATGACTGGCTTGACCGTTATTGTCCACCATCGGGATAAGAGACTATACCAAAGGGGTAGGCAACCTGGTGACCGGCGAAATGCAGCTATTTAAACGCCTCTACGTACAGGGAGTGCGGCAAGTCCGTCGCGTCTCCCGGTTCGTACGGCGGAACGCTCGTTCCATACAAGCGGCTCTTCCCTTCCGTGGATTTCTCCACTCCCCGGAATCCCGCTTCGCTCAGCACCTCGCTCATATAACTGAAATCGAACGCAGTCCGGTGCTGTCCATCGCAGAAAACGAAATTCGAAAACCTGCCGCCGAGCGAATCAAAATGACGTGGGAATGAATCGTGGAACTGCGAGAGTGTGGAACCATGCGCGCTCTGTAGGCGGATGCGGTCGAACCTCTGCTCCAAAAAGTTTGTATCCCGCTGCGTGCAACAACTCCGTGATTTCTGTGGAATTCTCGTGCGAGACCTCGCACCAAATTGTTGGTCGGATTTCTCGTAATAGCCGTGCCGCGCCTTTCAAAACGCTCACTTCGTGAGTCTCCACGTCGATTTTCAACACTGACGGAACGGGAAAATAATCCAGGAGGAAGTCCAAAGTCAGCGAAACAGTGGACTGAGTGCATCGCGGGCCGCTTGCCTGAGTCGACCCAGTCGTTCCGGCCAAATGATTCGAAGCCCTCGCCCTTTCCGCTATTTCAAGACTTGAGACGCGGGTTGAATCTGAAATTGACGCGCACAGAACTTGCACCTTCGAACATGCATATTGGGCAGTTTCTTGACAGGAACGGGTGATTAAATGTGCAAGCCAGAAATCTGGCTCAATTGACAAAACGAAGCCGGATCGACCGGAGGAGGCAGCCGCACACAAGCTGAAAAGCCCCACGTTCGCGCCCACGTCCCAAACGACAGAGCTTGGTTTCACTAGCTCTTCTGCCATACTATAAAGCACAGGATCAACTCGCGACATCGTCGACCAATATCGGAGGCTCGCCTCCGGCGTCACATATATTGGGAGGCGTCCAAACCTTGCGGGAAGATGGCGGCGCAACACCACCCCTCTACTCAAATGCTCTACCAATCTGCGAATCGTCATGAGAGCTCCCGAGAACAATATCAAAACCTTAAGATATTGGGCCTCACCAAATCGGATCGGATTACCAGCATGATTCCGCCTTGGCCGTTAGGTAATCAGTGGCAGGGCACTCATGCGATGGCTTCGCCGTAAATCCTGGCCAGGTGTTGTGCCTGATGCGATAGCGTCAATTTTTCCAGGATCGTCTGGCGAGCAGCCGCCCCCATGCGCGTACACAGTTCGGGCGACCCGAGTAAAACGGAAATCCCCTCCACAAGTTGTTCTAGTCCATCCACCGGGACGAGCCAGCCATTCTTGCCATGCTCAATTACTTCCTCAATTCCCTGCCCACGACACGCAATCACTGGCTTGCCGCAGGACATGGCTTCCAGGTACACACAGCCCAGGCCTTCGTTCCGGCTGGGCAACACGAATATGGAGCAGCGTCGCATGGCCTCCGCCACTTCGGACCGGCTCTGCCGGCCGACAAACTGAACTTGCCGCCCAACGCCCAAGTCGCGCGCGAGCGATTCAAATCGGGTGCGGTCCGCCCCTTCTCCGATGATGCGGCATCGAAGCTGGGGAAAGGAAGGTCTGAGATTTGCGAGCGCTTTCAAAACAAGGTCGTGGCCTTTATTGCGCAGCAGGTTGCCAACCATCAGAATCTCCGGACCGGATGTCCCTCCCTCAGCCGGATTGGGCGAAAAAAGACTTGGATTTACGCCGTTGTACACGATGGTGCTGCTGGTTTCAGCCGGCGTTCCGGTTTTCAGACTTTCCTGCACTTTGCCGCTGATACAGATTACGGTCCGCGCCGCACGGTAGACGTCCATCGACACCTTCCGCCGCCAGACCGCCGGAATTCCACCCAGAAAGCACGTGTTAAATACATCCAGCCCATGGAGTGTAACCACGAACGGAATATTCAATCGTCTGGAAAGCAACGCAGCTGCGTGGCCGCAAGGCAGGGCCGCGTGAGCGTGGATAACATCAATCCGCTTCACACCGTGCAGCTTCCGTACTCGCCCCTGGAGGCAGGCGTAGAGCAGCTTCCCCGCGCTGGACAGCCCGAGATTTCCGGGAACTTGCGGATATCGCACCCATTCCGCCGCTGCGGATGCACTCACTTGTTTTCGAGGATGGTAAATCGGGGATACAGCAATCACGCTCGACTCGACACCAGACCGCGTAAGCTGCTCAATCGCTTCAGCAACGAAGCAGCCGCCGACCTCATTTTCGGCCGACGGAAAAAATGGCGTGAGCGTCAAAACATGCACTGCTCGACCTGTTTGACTGGCTCGATACATCAGTTCCGCTCGCTCATAGAACTGATCGTTGCCTGTTCATGATACCTTGCACTCAGGCTGAGGCTTCCTGCGGCAAGGCCTCTTCCTTGGCCCGAGAAACCAGCAATAGCTCGGCATGCTTGTCACCGGCAAACCGATCCTTCAATCGTAGGAGTCTTTCTTCAAAATATTTCCGCGAGAGATACGCAACGCCGATGGCGGCCCCTCCCGCGAGGAAAAACCTCAGTACGATCAGGCCGAAGTGACCAGGGGTTGGCTGCAACGAAGGCCGAAAATTCCGGCACAGCTTGTCGTACATCCGAAAAACCAACAGATGGATCAGGTAAAGGCCGTAGCTAATGTAGCCCAAGAAGCGGAGAACGGAATTATTCACATACCGACGGCGAGCGCTCGTTCCCAACAGCAGTACGAGCAACAAGAATCCCGCAAAAACCATGTCGATAACCGTCTGCTGTAGCGCCGCACCAAGCATGAGCTCACGGGTCAATATCCCGAATGGACGTCCAGCGCCAGCGAATGTAAACCCACCGACCAGCAGTGTGCCACAAAGAACAGCGACCATTCTTCGCGAGGCCGAGGTTCGCAGAAGAATGGCGACCAGACTGCCCGTCGCGAGTCCATCAGCTACGAACCATGTGTACCAGCCAAGCCCGGCAGTGTATCCCAGGCGGAAAAAGACAGCCCTGAGAACCGGTACCAGCAGGCATATGCCTACCGTGATGATCGCCAAGTGCCTTCGCGTCAGCTTGTAGATGACCGCCGGCCAGAAGATGTAGTAGTGCTCTTCGACAGCAAGCGACCAGAGCGGTCCATAATCGGCGGGGATGCCGAACAGTCCGGTGACATTCGCAAGGTAGACGAAGCTCAGTCCGAGAAAGCTTGCGGAAGCTGAATGAAGCACGGCTAGAAGAATTAGCAGCAGGTAATACGCTGGCAATATTCGCAACGCACGTCGAATGTAGAAGCGGCGGAAGTACCGCGGCTTTTCCTTGGAGTCGAGCAGAATGCCGGTGATCAGAAAGCCCGAGAGAACGAAGAATAGGTTCACACCCAGCCCGCCGGGTTGGGTCGCGAGCAGAAAAAGGCGCGGCAGGCCGCTGAAATGAAAACTGCTGTATTGCCAATAGAAAGCGTGCAACAGGAGTACGCCGCTTACCGCGATACCGCGCACGGAGTCCAACTCCGGCATCACTGGCCGGATGAGCGGATCGAGCTTTGCCGGCAAGGATTCCATGGGCATGAAGCTCTTCTGCGCGGCGCGAATCGAGCAATAGAGCTGTTAAGATAGTGTAATACTATCTGGTTTTTGGATCTCAAAAGGGAAATGTCACTCTCAAGGCAGGCTAAAACGAGAACGGAAGGACTGGTTTTGCTTCTCACCCATCGGTTTCGCTGGCTCTCCGCCGCACCAATCCCTCGGCCAGAACGACCAACCGATCAACATGCTTGCTCCAGCTGAAGTCGCACGCTCGCCGCAGACCGTTGTGCGAGAGCCTGTCTGCCAAATCCGGCGATTCTTGAATCTGCACGACCCGCTCCGCTAATGCCTCGGGCGAGAAACGGGGGAAATAAATCCCCGCATCCCCGCAGATCTCGCGATGCACCGGCAAATCCGACGCCACCACCGGCAAGCCACTCGACATCGACTCGATCAGTGGATGCGCAAAGGATTCGGAATAAGCCGGCGTTACGTAGATGTGGCAGGCACGATAGAGATGATGCAGCGAGCGATAGGGAATCGTTCCGAGTTCGACGATGTCCTCGCGTCCCTGAAGATTGTTTGCGACCGACGCCGCAGACTCGGCTCGATATGTCCCCGGATTCTCGCCCGATTTCAGTTGGCAGGTAAGAAAGAGTTTCACCTTCTTTCCATTCAGACGACTGCGCAAGATGGGCATCGCCCGGAATAGTGTTTCGAAATTCCGGTAATAATTGTAGTGGCTTACAAAGAGCAGGCGGAGAGCGTCTTCCGCTTCCTCAAGCTGCGTTTTCGCAGCCAACGGCAACGGCGTGGCATCGCTCGTGAAAGCATCTTGGTCAAATCCGTGGTGCACTGAGAGTACCTTCTTGCCACTCCACTTGCTAAGTTCCTGGGCAAACGCTGCACTCGGCGCAACGGTAATGTCCGCGCAGCGTATGGATCGCCGTGCCAACCAGCGCTTGATTAGAGTGTCCGCCCATATCGCATAGTCTCTGCGAGCACGAACATCGCGCAGGAAATCGCTTGAAGTATAGAGCGAGTTACGAGACAGGAGTATCTGCGGGACAGGAGAGTTCCAAAGCGCAAAGTTGCCCGCGGAAATCAACACCTGCGCGCCGCTGCACCGGATCAGATTCGGTAGCGTCGTCTGTTCACGAACGAATCGCCGGAATGCCCCGGAGCCTTCTGCGGTTTCGACAAAAGAAATGTTCGGAAGCTCTCCAAATTCCTGGCGCATCGCCGGATTCAACAGAACCGCAGTTTCCGCATCCGCTCTCCGCGCGAGATGGGGAATCACATTGCGCAGATAAGTAAGGCCTCCACCGGCACTCGCGGCAAGGCCGTTGATAAACAATCTGATCATCGGTTGAGCACGACGGCTCCAAAACCGGCTGGGGACGGACGCGAAGTTCGGGAAACAACGCCGGCTACTGGAACCACAACAGCGCTAGGAACAAGATCCGCGAGTAGAAATGCAAAAACCCAAAAATATACGCAGAGATATGAACCCACGGCAAAAAGCCAATCCTCGAAGCCAGCGTGGACCAGACCGGATAGCAGCACCATAGCTAGCGGAATCGAGTAATGGCTTGGGTCGGCGGTTCGGTTCATCCACCCGCAGACTTTCAACACGTTCGACACCGTCACCGCCAGGAGCGCAATGAACGGCAACAACCCCAACAAGCCAACCCACTGTGCGATGGTCATGTAGCTGCTGCCGTGCTCACCAACCGTCTCGGCGCTTGAAGAAAACCTTCCGGCACCAAATCCAGGATCCTCGCCCGTAGGACTCGTGCCATATCCCGTTCCGAACAACGGATGATCTTTGATCGTGGCGATTGACTTTTCCCAGGGTGTACGCCGCGAACCCATGATGCCTACTTCCTTGTGCCCCTTGTAGAGGACTTCATCCTTCAGGTCCCCCAGCGACTTGTTTAATTTTGCCGGAGCCAACATCCCGGTGACCGCGATCAGGACCAGAACCAACGCCGCCACCTTCACCAGCAATTTGTACTGGTGCAGGCAAACACAGAAGATAAATGTGACGGACACTACCGAAGCCATTCCAGCGCGTGCCCCGCTGAAAAGAACAAGGTAGGTGCAAAGAACCAGGGCGCTTAGTCTGCGGAGCCTCACCGCGGGCCCATCGCTGGTGAGCCATCCCCACAACAGAATTGGGAACAATCCGATGCTCGTTGCCGCGCCGAGGGAGTTGGGATTACCCCAAATACTTTGACCCAAACCGAAATAGCAGATCGCCGTGAAATAGACCGCTATCTCACCTCCCCAAAGCAGACCTCGAAAAAACCGGTCCTCCCGTCCGAGAACCGCGAGGCGAGCACCCGAAGCACAATATGTGAAAAGAAGAAACAGGCTCAAAGCCTTGGAGGACGCCAGCTGTATAAACGAAGAAACGGTAGCGGACACAAACGCAGCGCAGACGCAAAAGAAAGCGATCAGATGTAACGATCCGAAAGATCTGCGGGGAGTCTTCGTCCAAACAATGTAGCCAACAACCGCCCCCACAGAGAGCACGACCCAGCGTCCACCTGTCCAAGCGCCTTGCAGGGGCACATTCATGCCAGCCCAGACAAAGGCGATCATCAAGAGAACAAAAAAACGCTGGTCATATTTCCAGAGGCAGGCGATGATTACCTCCAGCAGCAAGATTCCACCCAGGAAAGAAACGTTGCCGAAGTACTCCAAATGGGAATAAACAAAATACAGTGCCAGGCTCACGCCCAGCACGATGCCAGCCCACGGCAGCGGTTTCACGGAGTTCATCGAGCCCCCGTGCCGGAGGAGATCGCGGCCGCGGCCAGACCATCGGCGCATGCCTCCGGTGAGTAGTTTCGAATTCTTTCCAAGCTGCGCACACTCATCTGCCGCCTGAGTTCAGGTTGCCGCGCGAGAGAATTGATCGCCACACTGAGTTTCTCCGAATCTCGGGGAGGCACAACATAACCATTCCACCCATCTTCGACCAAATCGGCGGCACATCCTGCGACGCTGGTCACGACGATCGGAAGTCCGCACGCCATCGCTTCGTTCACCACCAAACCCCATGTGTCGCTGTGTGTCGGCAGAACCAAGGCTTCCGCGAGCGCATATAGACTAGCCAGATCCTCCCGCTGCGCGAATCCCGGAAAACAAACCACTCCCGGCGTGATCCGTTTCGCCTGTTGCGCCAGTTCCTCTCGGGAGACACCGTCGCCCGCAAACACCAAGCCTAGCTCCGATCGCAGGCTGCTCGCTAGTTTGGCATAGGCTTCGAGGAGATCAAAGACGCCTTTTTCGGGCACCAACCTTCCCACAAAAAGAATAAACCGCGAGGGCAGTTTTAGTTTCTTTCGAGCTTCAGTTGCTTGGGCCCTGGCGTTCTCCGCCTGGGTCGCAAAAAAACTGCTGTCGACGGCATTGGGCGCGGTCAAAATGCTTGTTTCCGGAGATCCAAGCGACCTGAGATACTCGAAGGACGCCTTCCCCGGCACCACAAATCTGTCACAGTGCCTCACAAAATAGGCCTTCAGGAACTCCACCCATACCCATCCTCGACGAGCGTCCTGGCCGTTGCTCTCCGACCACAAAACAAATTCGGCCCCGTGGCGCCGCGCCCACAGGAGAGCTTCCCAGGAGGCGGCATAGTTGTATCCGCCACAGATGATAACCTGCGGGCCCACTTTGCTTAAGGCGGACCACAATCCTCGATTGATCAGGAAACTGCTTTTCCCCGGACGCCACCGCCAGGACTGCAGAACCTGGTGCGAAAAGCAAATCTCGTTCTTATAGACACGCCACTGCCGAAGCGCCTCATCCGTTTCTGCCAAGAAGATGACGTGCAGATCCAGTCCCGCTCGGCGCGCCAGAACGTTCAAAACCGGGATCCGGTAGGGCGCAATGATCTCGGTCAGGATCGCGACCCTCTGGGTCATGCACGCCACTCGTACGAAGTTCTGAATGAACGCTGTTCTTGCTTCATGCAATTCGCGAGACTCGCTTCCCTTGAGACGTGCTATGGCTGACCACGGCCAACTCCAGAAGTTCCTGCCACTGTTCGGTGATGCGGTCCCAGTCGAATTTTTCGGCGTGCCTGATGGCCGCCGCCGACATCTGAGCTCTAAGGTCCGGCTCCTGTATCAAACGGCAGAGCGCTTCGCTCATCTGATCATCTGAGGACGCTAGCAGCCCGGTGACCCCATCGACGACGTAGTCGGGATGGTACGAATCCCGAGCCACGCACGGAAGACCGCACGCCGCCGCCTGCCCCAACACCTGGGGATGCCCTTCGATTTCGCTCGGAAAGAAGAATATGCGGGCACGACGCATCTCCTCGCCCAGTTGGGCAGCGTTCAGGTGGCCGAGAAATACAACGTTGCTGCAGTTGATCTCTTGTGCCAACAGGTGGCACGCGCTCTGCTCTTCTCCAGTTCCAGCCAGCCGGAATTCCCATTCCGGATGTTTGGCAGCCTCGCAAACCACAAGGTCGGCCCGCTTGTAATGGCGAAAGGAGCCCGCAAACAGGACGCGCGGCCGCCCGTCCTCGTCTTTCGGCTCCGGAGGCGGATAGTAATACCGCTGGTCGATGCCGTCGTAAACCGTTTGCACATCCCGTCCTCCGAGTCTCTCGACGGTCTCGGACATGTGACGGCTGTTGCCCGCAACAACGTCGCACTCCCGAATTGCGCGCCGCAAAATCAGGCGGTTCGTGTCGTGTTCCAGTCCTCCGGAAACCACGTAAGTGACCAGCGCCGACCTCCAATGCAACTTCGCGCGGGCCGAAAGAAAAGCGGCATCGAGAGGGCCTTCCCTCGGAAAGAAGTAGACATCGGGAATATGGCGCAGCATGTGCCACAGAATGCGCGCTGTATTCCCGCGTTTCTCCCAGCGAAGAATTCTCGTGTTCGGGCGCGCAGCGATTCTCGGGTCAGCCGCGCCGGCGCCGAGCATCACCACTCGAAAACGCGATGGATCCATGCGCGCCACGACTTCCTTCACCGTCAAATTCTGGGCGTTGGTATTGCTCTCGTCGGCGAAAGAGGGCGTGAAGACCGTAATCATATTGAGTCATTGAATCATTGAGGTATTAAATCATTGACCCTCAACGCCTCAATGACTCAATATCTCAATGATTCAATGTTTCAATTCTACCCAAGATCTCGCACCGAAGATCGCGCAACCGGGCCTGCAGGCGCATCACCGGATTTCGGGCCGACACCGTTCTCTCCAGGTGTTCACAAGCGCTTTGCATCAGTCGCTTTCGGGTCTCGGACGCAAGCCCACCGACGAGAGGATGCGTCTCCGCTGGGTCCGCTTCCAAGTCGTACACCTCTTCAGTCGCTCCGCGTTCAATCCGCATGACGAGCTTGAAGCGGGCGTCGCGAACCCCCAGAAGCCTCGCTGCGCTCCGGCTTTCCGCGCGGAAGGGATTCGTACAACCGTAAACGCACTCAATGATTGCGGGAACGATCGCGGGATCGTCCCAGGCAATCCCTCTCTGCAAGTTCGTCCACAGACTCCGCCCCTGAAATGCAGACGGAGCCTGCACGCCCATGATCTCAAGCAGTGTAGGCGCCAGGTGCAGCTGGCTCATCGGAGAAGCCGGAACCTTCACTCCTCGCTCTCCGGGAACACGGATCAGGAGCGGCACACGAACAATTTCTTCACTCAGATGCACCGGCGCGTGATAGCGTCCGCCGTGTTCGAGAAATTCCTCACCGTGATCCGCGGTCAGAGCGAACACGCAATCGTCCCACAGATGCGTTTGCTTGAGACTCTGCACCAGCCGGGCGATCTGGCGGTCCGCCCACCGAATGCCCGCGTCGTACAACTGGACAACCTCATCCCGTTTTCCGCTCAAGCCGGAAGCCGTCAAATCCGAGCGATTCCAGTAGGCATTCAGATAGCGGGCGCGGCCCGGCTCCAGGTCTCTTCCCGCCAATTCGCGAAACGCCTCACTCGGCGGATAGTAGGGCATATGCGGATCCATCAGATGAAGCCAGAGGAAAAATGGACGCTGCCCAACCGATGCCAACCACGATTGCGCCTGGTCCACCAGAATGTCCGCGGCGGGATATTTCCTCAGAGCGTCGACGCTCTCCGCCACAGGTACAATCTTCAAGCAGTACCGAAAGTACAGTTCGTTGTAGAGATTGCCGAGTCCGAGCGCTCCCGCAAAACTTCTTATCGATCGATTCAGCTTCTCGCGAGCCGAGTCGACGGGCGGGGTTTCCGGACTGGCGGTGTTTTGGGTTAACTGCGCTTCGAGGTCAAGAAAATCGTGGAAGACCTCAAATCCCTGGTGATAACCGAAGCGCAGTG
>WNFA01020066.1_pt1 | contig 10577 bp, 8 predicted proteins | sample 5400481 | NCBI WGS metagenome assembly WNFA01 (sample SAMN13153340, study PRJNA577476) | soil metagenome | isolation source: 120 cm saprolite under Douglas fir tree site 2 hole 1 replicate 2 | place: USA:California | collected 2015-04-18 | reverse complement strand
CGAGCGCGGCGAAGAGTCCGAGGAGCAGCATGTTGAAGCGTTGCTGCGCAAGCGACACAGCTATGAGCTCGTCCATGGCGTGCACGTCGCCCAGCGGAATCTGGCCGTCCAAGCTCCAGATCTGCCTCTTCACTTCTTCGACGAGCCCAGGAGACGCATCCCGAGCCCGGATGGCGAGCGTCATAAATCGTCTCCAGGCCTCGTCGGACTGCGAAAAAGGCGTATACACAGCGGGATCCGTCGGTTGATTCAATCCTGAATGTTTCACGTCGCCCACCACGCCGATGATGGTCATCCAGTGTGGCGGTCCTTCGTCGCGCGCCCAGTGAATACGCGCGCCGAGCGGGTTTTCGCGCAGGAAAAATTCCCTGACCATTTGCTCGTTCACGATTGCCACCAGCGGTTGCCCTTCGCGGTCCAACGCCGTGAAGTCGCGCCCTGCGCGCAGGGGAATCTGCATCACGTGGAAGTAATTGCCCATCACTGAAAGGGTTTGCACCTCCGGCTCACCCCCCACGGCCACTGGAGGGCGTCCGTCGATGACGAAACGGTGGTCCACATAATTCCCGCCGAGCGGTATATCAGTCACAATCGCCGCTTGCACGCCCGGCAGAAAATTCAAGCGGGTGAGCAACTCGCGGCGGAACTGGGTTTGTTTGGGGATTTCGCCGTACCGCGTGGTGGGCAATTGGAGATACATCGTCATTACGTTCGCGGAATTGAAACCGGGGTTCATAGAGCGCAACCGTGAGAAGCCTTTGATCAACAAACCGGCCCCCACTAGCAGCACCAAAGCAACCGCCAGCTCCGATGTGACCAGAATTCCCCGAATGCTATGCCCCATCGTGCTCGCGGTTGTGCTCCGCCCGCTCTCTTTCAGGGCCTCGGCAACGTCCGCGCGGGCTGCGATCCACGCCGGCGCCATTCCGAACACGATGCCGGTCAACACCGAGACCACGAGGACGAACAGCAGCACCCGTGTATCCATGTGAATCCCGCTCAGCCGCGCCAGCTTCTCCGGCTTTAGGGCCAGGAGCATGCTCGTGCCCCACTGCGCGAACAGTAATCCGGCGGCACCGCCGAGGACCGACAACAGTACGCTCTCTGTCAGCGCTTTCCGGATGAGCCGGCCGCGTCCCGCGCCCAACGCCGCCCGGATCACCAATTCCTGGCGCCCCGTAAACGCCCGCACCATCAGCAAGCTCGCGAAATTCGCGCACGCAATCAGCAGCACCAGGCCTACAGCTCCGAAGAGCACCAGCAGTGCCGACCGTACGTCTCCTACCAGCCATTCATGCAGCGAAACTAATTGCGTCTTCCGTTCTTTTTCTTCGGCGGGGTACTGCTCTGCGAGCCAGTGGTCGATCGTGGCCATTTCTTGTTGGGCCTGCGCGAGCGTGAAACTCGGCTTCAATCGCCAGTAGGTGTGCATGAAGTGCACACCGCGATAAGCAGCCGCTCCGGGGTAGCCGACCCAGAGCGAAACGAAAACGTCGGCATGTTCCACGGGCGGAACAAAACTCGCGGGCATTACACCGATGACCGTATAAGAGTTTCCGCCCAATAAAACCTCTTTGTCCATCGCTTGTGGGTCGCTGCCAAGGTAGGTTTGCCAAAAAGGATAGCTGACCACGGCGAAGCGCGGTCCGCCTCGCATATCTTCCCCCGGCGAAATGATCCGGCCCAGCATCGGCTGTACGCCTAACGTTTCTAGAAACCCCGCATTGACAAGCCCGATGCGGACTTGCACGGGTTCGGTGCCGCCAGTGTATTCCATCGGCATGACGTTGATTCCGCCACCCTGTGAAAACGCTTGCGCCTGTTTCTGGATATCCGTCACGTTCGGGAGCGAATCGTTTTCTTTCATGACGACGAGTTGCTTCGGATTCTTGTAGGGAAGCGGACTGAGCAGCACTCCATTGATCACACTGAAAATCGCGGTGTTTGCGCCGATGCCAAGAGCGAGGGTGAGGACGGCGACAGCCGTGAAGCCCGGGGATTTGCGCAACATCCGGAAGCCGAGGCGAATGTCCTGCAGGAGTTGCTCGAGCCAAACGAAACTCCACACCTCGCGGGTCTCTTCCTTCATGCGCGTGACGTTGCCGAATTTACGAAACGCGGCATACCGCGCTTTCTCCGGCGTCATGCCCCGCGCGATGTTGTCCTCGGTCTCTCTCTCGATGTGATCGCGAATCTCCCGGTCAAGGTCTTCCATCATTCTCTTGCGTCGTCTCATGGTTCTTCACCCCGCTGGCCGGAGAATCCGCGCGATCGCTGCTGCCAACTTGTCCCACTTGCTCGTTTCGGCCGCCAGTTGCCTTCGGCCTTTGGGCGTCAACCGGTAGAACTTGGCCCGGCGGTTGTTCTCGGACGTACCATCCTCGAACGAAATCCAGCCCCTCTTGATGAGCCGGTGCAGCGCCGGATAGAGCGAGCCTTGTTCGACCTGCAAGACATCATCGGAGTTGAACTCGATTGCCTTGGCGATGGCGTGGCCGTGGGCCGGTCCCAGCAGCAGCGTGCGCAGAATCAACAGGTCCAGAGTGCCCTGCAGCAACTCGATGCGATCGGACTGTTCTTTGGTAGACATTCTAGGTGACGATACGCAACTTCCCCTAGAATGTCAAGGTGGCCAAGATCAGTAGGGGATTAGCGCCGCGCAAGACCAGAAGCAAGAGCTGGAATTTTTCGTCGGACGAGTCGATGCCCTGCGAGACGAAACGAGCTCTCACGACGCGATGGCTGCCGGTTCGTCGGCAATCTGGAAGTAATGATCCGGAGCAGTAGCAAACTGGCAAATAGTGGATGCCTGCCTCTGCACTGGGCAGCTCACTCCACGTTGTTATTTCAATTGGCGGGAGCTGAGTCTCGACACGGACTTCCGGCGCTATCAGACGCTCAGTACAGGACAAGGAGCGTCACGGGCTATTGCGTAGCTGAGATCCCGCAAGCGGCCCAGGACGCCGGACTGCGGGCTTCTTCCGATCACCAGCACATCCGCTCGCAATCTGCGTGCCGCCTCGGTCAGCATGTCTCGAATCGGACCGATGGTGATGCTAGCCGGTGCTTGCGAACCAGCGGCGCTTTGCAACGCCTCGATGCTGCGGCTGGCTGCTTCTCTTTTCGCCAACGTCAGGCGCTCCTCCAATTCCAATCCGATCCGGAGGTCGGGCGGGCTCGCGGGAATCACATGAACGAGCGTGAGATTCGCATGGACAGACTGTGCGGCCTGGCTGGCATACCGAAGAACCCTCTCTGAATCCGAGTCCAAGCCGATGGCGCAGAGCCATTCCCGATGTTCGAGCTGTCTCGGTGAAATGGTCTCCGCGTGCTGCGTTGTCAATACCGGACAGTCTGCATCGTTCAATACCTTCGCTGTCGTGGAGCCAAGCAGCATCCTGCGGAAGAGGCCCGCGTGTGTGGGCATGATGATGAGATCGAATCCGTTCGTCCGGGCGAGCTGAGTGATCTGTGCCGCTGCAACGCCTGACAACAAGATTCTCGGGCACTCACCGGCTGGAAACTCAGACTGGAGGAACGAATTGAGTTTGTCGCGAGCAAGGTTCTGCTGCTCTTCGGCAACCTCGGAGAGTGCTCGCACATAGAGTTGCAATGCGTCATGACTGTAGAGGTCGAAGACGTGAACCAGCGTCACCCTGGCCCCGAAAATAGCCGCCGACCTCTTCACGTAGGCGGCCATGGCAATGCAGGACGGCGAGAAGTCCACAGGGAACAGAATGTTTTGGATCGTCCTCATAGGTTCGATTCGCACAGTGGATTCAATAATATCATTCGACCTGTCCTGAAAACGGAATGGCTTTTTAGAACTTAGTCTAAAGATCTCGATTCATGAGGCGCGTACAGCGGTGACGCCGAGCTCGTCCCGAACAATAGGCGCCACGAGCGTGCCGAGGATCTCAATGGCGTCCAACATTTTTTGGTGCGGAAGCGTCGAGACACCCATTTGGAAAGTGATGCGCGAGATGCCGCCGAGAACTTCATTCACATAAAGGATCTTTTTCGCGATAGTTTTGGCGTCGCCGATCAGCAGCGCGCCAGTGGGTCCGCGCAGGGCGTCGAATTGAGCGCGTGTGGCGGCTGGCCACCCGCGTTCCTTGCCGATTTCGGTAAAGGTGTGCGCATAGCCTGGAAAGAACATCTCCGCGGCTTCGTCCGTGGTATTCGCGAGAAAACCGATGGAGTGAAGACCTACAGTAAGCCGCTCGGGCGAATGACCGGCGCGCCGCCCAGCCTCACGGTAGAGGTCTATGAGTGGGCGGAAGCGTCTAGGCTCACCGCCGATAATGGCCACCATGAGAGGAAGGCCGAGCATGCCGGCGCGAACGAAAGATTCGGGAGTGCCGCCGACACCAACCCAAATGGGCAGCGGATTTTGCAGCGGGCGAGGGTAGATTGCCTGGCCGCTAAGAGCCGCGCGGTGTTTGCCGGACCAATGCACTTGCGTGCTTGCCCGGATTTTCAGGAGAAGCTCGAGTTTTTCCGCAAAGAGCGAATCGTAATCTTCAAGGCGCAGGCCGAAAAGGGGGTAGGACTCAACGAACGAACCGCGACCGGCGACAATTTCGGCGCGGCCCCGCGAGATCAAGTCGAGAGTCGCGAACTCCTGAAAAACGCGAACAGGGTCGGAGGCACTCAGAACAGTGACTGCGCTAGTGAGACGGATGTTTTCCGTGCGCGCGGCGGCAGCGGAGAGAATCACAACGGGAGCCGAGTCGAGGAACTCCGCGCGGTGATGTTCGCCAATGCCAAAGACGTCCAGGCCGACCCGATCGGCGAGTTCAATCTCTTCGAGTAGATGGTGCATGCGTTCCACGGGACTGAGCGTTAGGCCTGTGGCGGGGTCGGAAATAGCTGCTGCGAAACTGTCGATTCCGATTTGCATCTAGGTGACTCCTCCCAGGCACGCCTAGTTAGATAGATCAGTGCGCTTGGTTGTTACAGATTCATTTAGAGAACTTTCATTCTTACCGACGGACGATATGGTGGCCTGCGGTGTGCGAGGTGTCCTCTTATGCTCTGATCAGAGAAACTTCCAACTCGACTTTCAGATTATCGCCAACCAGGAATCCTCCAGTTTCAAGCGCCGCGTTCCAATTAAGACCGAAATCGCTGCGCTTGATCCTCGTGGTTGCCGAGGCCCCGATCCTGGCATTCCCCCAGGGGTCTTTTGTCTCCGCCGACGGGACTTCTACTTTCAGAATCACCTCCTTGGTCACTCCATGAACCGTCAGGTTACCTTCCAACCGCAGTTCGTCTCCATGCAGCGTGATCGAGCTGCTCTTGAAGTTGATGGTGGGGTATTTCTCGACATCCAGAAAATCCGCGCTCTTCAGGTGCGTGTCACGGGCGGCTTCCAGGGTGTTAATCGTACTCGCGTCGATCACCACTTCAACGCTTGAAGCAGTGGATTTCTCCGGATCGTATACCACCACCGTGCCTTGCACGCCGCTGAACCCACCCCGAACATTGGTGATCATCATGTGGCGGACGACGAATTGCGCAGTGGAGTGCGCCGGGTCAATTTTGTAAGTCGTTTTCATGGAATTCCTTCTGGCCTCCGAGGGCTGGAATATATCTTGACATCAAGATAGATGCATCATGCGAAGCAGAAGATACATTAGTCAATGGTGGTATATCGGATTGCCAATATATCTCGACATCGAGTATTATGAGGCGACCCGGCCGGAAGGGGACTATGCGGCTAGTGGCACGAATTTCGAAACCGAGCGGGGAAGCAGCAACTCACGTCTGGTGGGTGTTGCGGAGTCTGGTGGGTGTTGCGGAGGGCCGCCCACGCGATCGAGCAGAATGCCGTTCGGAGCATCTCCGCGTTGGGCCTCGGGCTTTCGGAGTTCGCGGTATTGGAAGTGCTTCTTCACAAGGGCCCGCAGCCGGTGAATGTCATCGGGAAAAAGGTTCTGCTCACCAGCGGCTCCATTACGGCAGCCGTCGATCGGTTGGAATTAAAAAAGCTGGTGCGGAGGACTGCCGACACCGGGGACCTCCGCGCGCGAATCGTTCAACTTACCGAGACGGGCCGACGCTTAATCGAGCGGGCTTTCCAGCAACACGCGATGGACATGGAGGAAACCATGGCGGTATTGAGGTCCAGTGAAAGAACGGAACTCATACGTTTGCTTAAGAAGGTCGGAATGTGGGCGGCTGCCCGGCTGGAAGGCAATAGCGATGCAAGCAAGAGCTAGCATGTCCTCGTCGTGGTTGATATGCGCAGAGGAGGGCGCAAACAATCTCAATCCATGGAAGCCTCACCTGAAGTTGAGAAAGCGGCTACGATTTTGTAGAGATCGGAACTTGCGAACGGGCGACTCTTTAGGGCACGTAGGTGGCGTGTTGGATATTCATGCGTATGCAGAATCGCAGTTTGACGAGCGAATGAGAACCCGCACCAGTGGCGTGTGCCGTTCTTGAAGCGTATGTTATGACTAACGGGTCATAAACCGGACCCAGGACGGAGAACCTGATGAGCTCCCCGGAACCGCGCCTCAAACCGGACCGCGAAATACAACTCGGTGACGCCGCGGGCGTGGCACCGCCGGCTAGGCCTGAATCCAAACAAGGACCGCATGTCGCAAACCCATCACAAGCCGAATCCCTATTAGCTGCGGAGAAACGAACCCTGGAGATGATGGCCAATGGCGCAAGCCTCTCAGGGGTCTTGAACGATTTGTGTGCCTCCATTGATGCTCACGCACCCCCTGTTGCTTCAATGGTTTGTTTAATGGATCCGGATGGCAAGGAGCTGGTCCCGGGTGCCGGCCCTCATATTCCCGCCGCACTTACGGCGGCCATCACACCTTGGCCGATTGGTCCTAACAGAGGTTCTTGCGGCACCGCCGCGTTCACGAAACAACGAGTGATTATCGCGGATATTTCAAACGACCCGCGATGGCCCGATGAAGCTCGAGATTTGGCCTTAAACCACGGGTTCTGTGCGGCTTGGTCCGAACCACTCATTTCGAAAGACGGCGAGGTTCTTGGCACCTTCTGCTTGTCCTATGCGGAGCCGCGGATTCCAAACAATCGTGATCTTGAATTGATCCAGGCGGCGGCTCACGTCGCTCTAATCGCGATCGAGCTGGAACGATCACGCCTAGCCTTGAAGAATGCGGTTGTCGAAATTAGAAACTCAGAAAACAAACTGCGAACCATCATCGACACGATTCCTGGGTTTGTGTGTACTTTTAGTGCTGCGGGCGAGGTCGAGCTTGTCAATCGTCAAGTCCTGGAGTATTTCGGCAAAACGGTGGAGGAATTGAAGAATTGGGCCACCAGCAATGTTGTCCATCCCGATGATCTCCCTCGCGTGGTCGACACGTGGAAGCGCTCGATCGAAAGCGGGCAGCCGTATGGTCTTGAGCTCCGCCAGCGGCGTGCCGATGGGGTGTACCGCTGGTTCCAATCCCGCGCTCTCCCCGCGCGAGACACCGAGGGCCGTATCACCGGCTGGTACATGTTGTTGACCGACATCGACGACCGGAAGCGCGCTGAGAATACCCTTCGATCGAATGAGCAGAGCCTACGCCTGATCATCGACAGTATTCCTGGTTTTGTATCTACCGCGAATGCGGCGGGCGAGGTCGAACTCGTCAACCGCCAAGTCTTGGAATATTTCGGCAAGACGACTGAGGAATTGGAGAATTGGGCCACGAGCGACGCCCTCCATCCGGATGACCTTCCCCGTCTGACCGACGCCTATAGGCACTCGATCGAAACTGGGCGGCCGCGTGATTTGGAGACTCGTAGCCGTGGAGCCGATGGCGTGTACCGTTGGTTTCACTTACGATCTCGTCCTCAGCTTGATGCCGGAGGTCGCGTTGTCCGTTGGTACACTTTAGCCACGGATATCGACAAGCGTAAGCGCGCTGAAGCTGAATTAGAGAAGGCTTTCGAAGAGATCAAGCGGTTGAAAGACCAACTTCACGACGAGAACGTGGTTCTCAGGGAACAAATCGATCAGGTCTTCATGTTTGAGGAGATCGTGGGCTCCTCGCCCGCCTTGAAAACTGTCCTCTCCAGCATTGTGAAAGTCGCCCCCACGGACTCAACGGTGATGATTACGGGCGAAACAGGCACCGGGAAGGAACTGATTGCGCGCGCCATACATAAGGGTTCACAACGTGCTGGCCAGGCTTTCATCAGCGTGAATTGCGCCTCGATTCCCTCTTCGCTGATCGCATCAGAATTATTTGGCCACGAGAAGGGCGCATTTACAGGCGCCTTGCAGCGCCGCCAAGGTCGTTTTGAGCTGGCGAACTCCGGCACGATTTTTCTCGATGAAATCGGCGAGCTTCCCCATGAAACGCAGATAGCGTTGCTGCGTGTGCTACAAGAGCGCCAATTTGAACGAGTAGGAGGCAATCGTGTGCTTTCAACCGACGTTCGAGTGATTGCCGCTACCAACCGCGATTTATCGGCAGCGATCGCTGCGGGAGCCTTCCGGGCCGACCTCTTCTACAGATTAAACGTCTTCCCGATCCATGTCCCGCCCCTACGGAACCGAAAGGAAGACATTCCGATGCTGGTCGAGTACTTCGTGAAGCGCTACGCGGAGAAGGCCGGAAAGCAAATCAGCAAGATCGACAAAAATACGCTCAAGTTGTGCCAGTCCTATCATTGGCCGGGAAATATCCGCGAGCTGCAAAATATCGTCGAGAGATCAGTGATCCTTTGCACGGGGGATGCCTTTTGGATCGATGAAGCCTGGCTCTCAAGCCAGAACGCACCTCGCCCGGAGTCATCTGGTCCACTCACAAAGACCCTCCGGAGCTATGAGAAAGAACTGATTGAGGCGGCTCTAACGGAAAGCAACGGGAAAGTTGCTGGGCCAAGCGGAGCCGCTGCCAAACTTGGAATTCCGCGGTCCACACTGGATTTGAAAATCAAACAGCTGAGCATAAAGAAAACCACGGTCCGGTAGTCCCCCAACTCCCAGAATTCTGGCACTTCCTAAGTTTCTGTCACTCCAATTTCCTTTTTGACCTTTGTTTTCAATGAGATCCAATTGGGTACTCGTTTGCATTCCTCGTGATCCGTACTCGGATGGAAGGAACGCAGTGCAGCACAGCCGCGACTGCGATGTTGGTCAAGTGGCCTGATCGATGGCTTTTAGGATTGAGACTGCGACGCGAGGGGGATTCACAGTGTTCACCCTAAGCGGCCGAATCGAAACACCGGCGATCGCCGAATTGAGGAGGCTTTTTGATCTCCAAACGAACTACCGCGACATCGTTGTAGATCTGAAAGACGTGAGTTTAGTCGGTCGCGATGTGATGGGCTTTCTCGCGCGTTGTGAAGCGGATGGAATGAAGCTTGAGAACTGCACTCCCTATATTCGCGAATGGATGGAGAGAGAAAAGGATTGAGGTTGGCCTCGAGCGGAAGACATAGGAGACGAGACATAGATGAAAGGCACATACAAAGCCGTCGAAGTTTCCGCACCGGGCAAGCTTCGCGTGGTGGAACGCTCAGTTCCTGAACCTGGAGCGGGTCAAGTTCGGATTCGCGTGGAAGCATGCGGAATCTGTCACACCGATGCCGCAACGGTCACTGGCATTTATCCGGGTCTCACTCTGCCGCGTGTTCCTGGGCATGAAGTGGTTGGCCGCATTGAAGCCTTAGGCAGCGGTGTGTCCCGATGGAAAATCGGTCAGCGAGTTGGTGTCGGCTTGATCGCTGGCGAAGACGGGGTGTGCGAGCCGTGCAGACGCGGAGACACTGTGAATTGTCAGAACCCAGTAGTCCTGGGGGTGACCGTGGATGGAGGATATGCGGAAGTGATGATCGCTGAAGCTCGCGGCATCGCTTCCATTCCTGACACGCTCAGTTCCGCGGAAGCCGCCCCGCTCCTCTGCGCGGGTATCACCACCTATAACGCTCTTCGCAACGCCGGCTTGCGCGGCGGAGATCTGGTCGCGGTGCAAGGCATTGGCGGACTTGGACATCTTGGTGTCCAGTTTGCCCGGCACATGGGATTCCGTACTGTCGCCATCGGACGTGGACGCGAAAAGGAAAAGCTTGCGAAAGATTTGGGCGCGCACGTCTACATCGATTCTGCGGTCGACGATGCCGCCGCGGCGCTCCAGCGTATGGGCGGGGCCAGAGCGATTCTTGCAACAGGAACCAGTGGTGGTGCCATGGGGCCGCTTGTGTCCGGTCTTGCTGCCCATGGCAAGCTCCTCGTGGTGGGAGTGCCGGGGGATACCATCCAATTGAATGCGTTTCCGCTCGTTTTTGGTGGGCGCTCGATCTCCGGAAGCCTGACCGGCACGCCCATCGATAGCGAGGACACTCTTGCCTTCAGCGTCCTCGAGAATATCCGCCCGATGATTGAGACACTTCCTCTCGAACAGGCTGCTGATGCTTACGCTCGCATGATGCAAGGCAAAGCGCGGTTCCGCCTGGTGCTGGTTACAAGGGATGGAGTCGATAAGTGATGCGGTCCCTCACGAAAAGATCGGCTGAAACTTACGCCACGTCAATGGGCGGCGCCCACGGACTGAGCGACCAGAGCCTCGTGGAAGCCGCCAAGCTCGGGC
>WNFA01005511.1_pt1 | contig 10579 bp, 14 predicted proteins | sample 5400481 | NCBI WGS metagenome assembly WNFA01 (sample SAMN13153340, study PRJNA577476) | soil metagenome | isolation source: 120 cm saprolite under Douglas fir tree site 2 hole 1 replicate 2 | place: USA:California | collected 2015-04-18 | reverse complement strand
GGCCTCGTTTGCGGCCTCGCGGCAGACCTCGCCTCGGGCCTGGCTGTCCGTCTGGCTGATCGAAGCCTTTGTCGCCATGGCCATTGCGGCGCCTGCCGCAGCCACCAAAGCGCACCGTGCCAACTCCGCACTTTTCTCCGGGCCTGGCCGCAAATTCGTTCTTAGTTTTGCACCGCCGATTGTCGTCGGCGGCCTTTTGACCTTCGCTCTCTATCACGCCGGCATCCTTGCCGCCCTGCCGGGTGTTTGGCTCTTGTTGTATGGGACCGCCATCGTTACGGGCGGGGCTTTTTCCGTGCGTGTTGTGCCGGTGATGGGTTTGTGCCTGATGTTGCTCGGCGGAGCTGCACTTTTTGCGCCGGCAGTCTGGGGAGATGCCTTCATGGCCGCAGGCTTTGGGGTCGTGCAGACCGCCTTTGGCTGGTGGATCGCCCGGCATTACGGAGGCTAGCAGGAAATCGCATGGCTAAGTCGTCTACAGCGCGTCAAGAACGTCTGCAGCGGTTTCGCGAGCGCGGCGCTCCCCTGGAAACCATTCGCAATCCTGCCCGGGAAACCGTGCCGGCGGATCTGGACCGGCTGATTCACGAGCGCATCCGCCTGGGTATCGTCAGTGCGCTGGCGGTTAACCGCTCGCTTACTTTCAACGAACTTAAAGCGCTGCTGAAAACCACCGACGGCAACCTGAGCGTTCACGCCCGCAAGCTGGAAGAGGCCGATTACATCGTGTGCACAAAATCTTTCGACGGGCGGTTGCCGAAGACGGAGTATCGCCTGACCGCAGCCGGACGGAGGGCGCTGGAGCGCTACCTGAATCACATGGAAGCGCTGATCCGCGCAACGCGCGAGGGCTAAGCGGCAAAAAATTTTAGCTTTATACTTTGTACTGCAGAGTAGTTTATGAAACTTCCTCCGCGGCGGAGAAAGAACATGCTCATGCATCATCTAACAGTACGGCAGATTCCCACCGCGCACCCGGCCATCGCCCAGGCTTCCGGGCTGCACGTAGCCATCATCTCGGACGGCAATGGCCGCTGGGCCGCTTCGCGGGGTTTGCCGCGCTCCGCCGGTCATCGCGCGGGAGCGGAGGCGGCACGCCGGGTCATCGAGGCTGCGCCCCGCATCGGCATTCACACGCTGACGCTTTTCGCGCTTTCCTCCGCGAATTGGAAGCGTCCCGCTGCCGAGGTCCATGTGATCTTGAGGCTGCTTCACGAATACCTGCTTATCGAAACGACGCACTGCATCGACGAGGGTGTGCGGCTCAGCATCATCGGGCGCCGGGATCGCTTGCCGGCCACACTCCGCCAGGCCATCGCGGATTCGGAAGCCGCCACGGCAAAGGGCACGCGCCTGCACCTACGGCTCGCGGTGGATTACTCCGCCCGCGAAGCAATCTATCATGCCGCCTGCCGCTTTTACAAAGTCACCGAGCTTTCACCGGAATCCTTCAGCTCCGTGCTTGCAGAAGTCCACCGCGGCGGCTCGACGGAAGTCGATTTGCTGATTCGCACCGGCGGCGAACAGCGGCTTTCCGATTTTCTTTTGTGGGAATGCGCCTTCGCGGAATTCGTGTTTCTGCAAAAACGCTGGCCGGACTTCACCGCCGCCGATCTGGAAGCGGCCGTGAAGGAATTCAGCAGGCGCGAACGCACTCGCGGCGCATTGCCGGATGCCATCGCTGGCTAATTTGAATCAAACGAGGGAGGAGAACAAACCATGTCGGAATTCATGCCGCACTTTGCCCCCGTCGTCGTACTCCTGTTCCTTGGCACCGTTTTATTGATTGGCGCCGGCTTACTCGCGCTCTTCTATGGCGCCGTGCGTCGCTCCTCGTTCTTCGCAAAACTCGGCGCGGGCGCGGCACTTACGATTGCCGCCGGATATTTCATCTTCCTGACCGGCGTTTCATTCGCGAGCAGCGAAGCGGTCTTACCTGCCGACGGGTGGAAGTATTTTTGTGAAATCGATTGCCACCTTGCTTACTCCCTCATCGGCGCGCAAACAACCGCCGCGCTGGGCCCGGAGATGCAAGAGGTCTCCGCGCGCGGAGAGTTTGTCGTTGTTCGAGTGAAGACCTGGTTTGACGAGCGCACCATCTCCGCCCATCGCGGAAATGGACCGCTCACTCCAAACCATCGCAAGGTCATACTTGTCGACGTGGCTGGGCGAAGCTTCGCGCCATCGCCGGAAGGGCAGATAGCTTTCGCTAGCCTGGGCAACGCTTCCGCTCCATTGACGCAACCCCTGCGCCCCGGCGAATCCTACACGACCGATTTTGTTTTTGACGTCCCCAAAGAAGCTCGCGGGTTACGGCTATTAATCACCGAGGATGACCCTGAAACTCGACTGGTCATCGGACACGAAAACAGCTTCTTGCACAAGAAGATTTATTTTGGCGTTGATTCCGCTCCGCCGCTGACCAAGACTGCGCGATAAACTACTCACAATAAGCGGGTTGTAAACTCACGGCGAGGACTTCATTCGGCCGGATTTCCTCCGAATTTCCCGCGACTTCAACGGGCAGCATCGGGGGCGAGACTTTGAACGGAACGATCGGTTCAGGCGGCTGCCGGCTTCAGCTCACGGCTTCCAACGGAAGCATCGAAATCGCCAAAGCTCCCTGATCGTGCGACCCATTATCTAGCGGCCTGCCGCGCGCGATCCATCGCGAACGCTTTCTTTAGGACGCGTGTCGCGGTCTCCGTAAGATGAAATCGGGCGAGTTCCTCTTCGCGCGCGAATGCGACATCGGTGACATCGCTCCCCGCGCGGGGCTCGCCGCCAAGGCGTTCGCAAAGATAGTCCGCAATGACGAAGTGAAATCGCGGTCTGCGTTTCACCTCTGCGATGGTTGACCCATCCTCCCGGTAAATCCGGTCGAACACTTCGATCAGTTCGATAACGCGAACCTCGATTCCTGTTTCTTCCAGCAATTCGCGAGCTACGCCTTCTTCCAAACTCTCCCCGATCTCCAGTGTGCCGCCCGGGATGGACCATTCGCCAAGCAACGGCTCGCTGCCGCGGCGGATCAGCAGCGTGCGGCCCTGATCGATAATCACGCCCCCGATGCCGACCACTGGCCGTTCGGGGTATTCTCTGGAAGAAGCCATTCGAAGGGTCCTTCTGCCCATGATGCGATGGCGTTCAAAGCAGTGCTCCCATGGACGGGAGTTGACTTCATGCGCCGCGGTATATAATACGCTGCACAGTGGCGGGCGCGGTGCTCGTACCCCCACTTTGCAAACGACCGTTCGGAGGGTGGAGCCGTGATCCGTTGCCCTGAATGTTCCGCCGAAATCGATGTCGACGAAGACGAAGTCGAAGAAGGCGAGATTCTGAGTTGTCCCGAGTGCGAATCCGAACTCGAGGTCTCGCAGACGCATCCCGTCCACCTGAACCTCATCGCCGATGACTCGGACGAAGAGGACGACGAGGAAGACGAAGTCAAGACCGGGAAAAATGGCGACCTCATCGACGATGATGATGACGAAGAAGACGAAGAAGAAGACGAGGAGTAACAGGCACGCTCCACGCCGCCTGGCATCCTGCTGCGCTCGTGCCGCCATCTAAAGTTGCAATGAGCAACATAATGCACCGCACGCATTGGATCACGATTCTCTGCACGGCAGCGCTTGTCGCTTCGTTCAATGTGGCATTTGGGCAAACTCAGGAACCTGCGCCAACACCGTCTAGTGCCGCCCCCGCTCCGCAAGCGTCGGCGGCAACGCCAAGCAAACCGGTCAAGAAAAAATACAGTCACGTAAATGATTTTCTGATTCGCGGAACCGTCTTTACGGACAAAGCGCTTTCGTTTCCGGGCGTGCAACTTCGCATTCGGAAGCTGGGAGAGAAGAAATTCCACTGGGAGAGCTACACGAATTCCCGCGGCGAATTTGCAGTCCGTGTGCCCCAGGGCTCAGACTATGAGATGGTGGTCCGCGCAAAGGGTTTTGCGGAACAGACACGCACCGTCGAGACGAAAATCGGTGCGAACGAGGAAAGCCTGGTGTTCCGTATGCAGCCAACTGCGGGAGGCAAGGGATGAACATGCGGCGACGCATCTGCGGTCTGGCGGTCGTTCTCTCGCTCATTCCTGCCATTGGCGTGGCTCAAGACAAGAAGCGCGAAGCTCAGCTCCGCACTGTGCGCGGCGTGGTGACGGACAAGTCCGATAACCCTCTTTCCGGCAGCGTTGTTTTTCTGAAAAACGTGCGCACTAATTCCGTCCGCAGCAGCTACACCGATGACACCGGCAACTACCGTTTCAGCGGCCTGGATCCTAACGCCGATTACGAACTTCATGCGGAAAGAGAAGGCGCCAAGTCCCCTACCCGCACGGTCTCCAGCTTCGAGAGTCGCAAGGACATCGTTCTGAATCTCAAAATCGACAAGAAAAAGAGCTGACTCTAATTTCCTGCCGGGGGGCGAGCTATGTTTGCGAGCTGCCCCGAAGTGCCCGCCCGCTGCCGAAACCAGCAGTGATTCGTGGCGAAATCCCTGCTTGTGGTTGACAAGCGGGTAAAACCCTTTCTTCGTGTAACGAATCTAAGTTGGGACCTAACATTGTGGAAACGGGGCCATCGCTTTTGTTGCTGGAATGCACATCTCCCAGGAGATAATTAAAGCTGTCTATGACTGGACAAAATGGAATGCAGGGCCATATCGCCTTTTTACTACTGATTGGACTATTAAACGTTGTTGCGCCCGCGTCGGCTCGGCAACAAGAATCTCAGCAGCCCGCTCCGGCCCCTTCGGAGCCGCAGGCAGCGGATGCGAGAGACGGTAAGGACGCTAAGGACAAAGACAAACCGGGCGGAACGGTTGGAAAGAGCAAGCTCGAGAAAGAAACAGGAACCGTTAACGATCGCATCTTCGAGGTCCTACCGAACTATGGGACGGTCGAGAACGCCAAAGATCTTCCCCCGCTCACAACCGGCCAGAAATTCAGGTTGGCGACCGCCGGTGTTTTTGATTGGGGGGCTTATCCGTTCAACGGCGTCCTCTCCGGAATAGCACAAGCAAAGAATGATCCAAAAAAATGGGGACAGGGATGGGACGCATACGGGAAACGTTATGGCGCATCCTTCGCCGACAACAGCATCGGCACCTATATGACGACGGCGATCTTCCCGAGTTTGCTCCGCGAAGATCCGAGGTACTACCAGTTGGGAAATGGGCGCTTTGCTCACCGTGCATACCATGCGGTCAACCGGCTCTTTGTCACCCGGACGGATTCGGGACATGATCACTTCAACTACTCGGAATCGGTTGGCAATGCCGTCGCTGCGGCCATTTCCAATGTCTACCACGTTCCCGATGACCGAACTGCCTCCCGAAATGCCACCACATTTGCTTTCCTGATTTTGTACGACGGCTTGTCCAATGAACTGAAGGAATTCTGGCCGGATATTCGCCGTAAAGTGTTCCACAAGAATACTCCGTAGCTCGGCGCCACCTGCGATATGCGAATGCTCTAGCGTCGTAGTGGAGCCAAGACCTTCACTGCCCCGGGCACCACTTCGATTTCCACCGGCGTTGATCCGAAAATCTCCCCGTCTCCATGAAACACGCTGGGCTTCAGTGTGGTCAGTCGCACCTGATTCATCCGCCAGCGCTTGACGCGTGAAGTCCGAAGTTCTCCGCTCCCCATCAGCTGCGGTACTAGCCGCAATATGCCCAACGTGCCGATATCTTCGATCATGACAATCTCCAGTAACCCGTCATCGAGGGCCGCGCCGGGGGCTAGTCGAAGACCAGCACCGTAGGTCGGGGAGTTCAACACCGCCACCAGCAACGCTTTCGCCTCCCATGAGGTGAGGTCGCTCCCCGGAAAGTCAATGCGGACTTCGATGGGCACGAACCCCACGAGCGCGCGCAGCGCTGACGCGATATAGCGCAATCGACCTGGAAGCCATCGGTAAGCGCCACTCGCGTAGCGCGCTGCCTCTGCGTCAAGTCCAATCCCTCCTCCACCTGCATACAAGCGCGTTCGCCCTTCGGCTATGCGAACTCTCACAAGATCCACAAAGCGCGGCTTGCCCCGCAAGCTGGCTTCGGCAGCTTTCACAGGATCATCCGGCAACCCGAGCGCGGCGGCAAAATCGTTTCCTCCTCCGACGGGGAGGACTCCCAAGAGCACCTCGGCCCCGAAGGCTGCATTCGCCAGCGCCTGAAACGTTCCATCCCCACCCATCGCAAAAAGCACTCGTTGTCCTTGCGAAATGGCAGTTTGTGCGGACGACTCGAGTTCTACCGCACTGTTCGTCATTACAAATTGCGCATGAACGTGGAACGATTCGAATAGCTTATGGACTTGTGCCGGATAAGAGCGTGCCCGGCCTCCGCCGGCTGCGGGGTTGACGAATACGATGACAGTAGATTCACGCAGAATGCTGGAAGCTTCGGCGCGATCATTCATGCTTCTGCTCCTCAGCTCCAGCCGGTGGATTCATATACATTACTTTGTGAATCAGTTTTTCAGTATAGGTTCGAGCGTTTCGTCCGTCGGGATGCGAGTTCAGCATACTATCTCTGAACCCATCCGGCCTGCGGCGGGAGGTGAGGCGAGTCGAACAGGGGACGGTCGTGGGCAACATTGTAGTGAAAGGAAATCAGTGGCTCAAGCGCTGGATTGCTACCTCGGATCCGGATCAGGAGGGGGCTCAAAGATTGGTGCCGGCGGGGGGAATCGAACCCACGGCCTAGGGATTATGAGACCCTCGCTCTTCCACTGAGCTACGCCGGCATGACGCAGTTCTTTATGCTACGAATTCGCCTGCGAACGTGTCAAGGCGTTGTACCCGGCGGACCGACTGCGGACTTTCACCTGACTCAGTAACGAGCGGCCCAATCAAGTTTAGGCGCATTGACTGTATTGAGTGCGGAGAAACTCGCTTAGCCGCATTTCTCTAAAGGCCCGGCAAGCTTTTTGCCTCACTTTGCAGCCAGCGTAGTCCTATATTCCTTAGTACTACCGTACCGTTGACCCGCACAGTTCCAAAATCTATCCTACACGGGATCGAACACCATCCAACCTATCAGGGTAGGCGAAAGTCTATCGAAAGGATGGGAAGGGCGGGTGTGTATCGATTGGAAACAGGCTCATCAACTGAGCTGCTTGACATTGGTGTCCTAAGGTATAGACTGCCATCGAGGTCGTTTCATACCTCGGAGGCACAATGTCACGTAAACTCACGGTTCTTCTCCTCGCCATGCTCGTACTGGCCGGGGCTATGGGCCTGAAGACGGTGGTTACGACGCACGGCAACGGCTCAGTTGTTGCCACCGGAGCGCCGTTCCCGACGCCCTTTTAGTAGCCAGAACCGCATCGAAGTAAGTAGAAGCGGGATCTGGGCGCCTGAAAAGAGTCAAGATGCTTGGTCCCGCAGATTGGATTATTTGGATCCTGGCAACGCTCTTCGAAGTTGGCGTGGTCGTCTGCGCCATTCGCAAGAAGGCCTTCCGGCGCTATTTTTCACTCAATCTCTACATGCTGCTCAACGTTTTCGTTAGCGTGGGGCAATTTCGCGTGCTCATGCACTATGGGCGCTCGTCCTTGGAATACCGTTATTTCTACTTCTATTCAGAAGCCCTGCTCGTGATCAGCCTCTATTTCGCCTTGATCAGTCTTTATTCACGCGTGTTCGAAGAGTTGCACGTGGAGCGATACCTCCGCCTCGGCGCCGTCCTCCTCTTGGCCGGGACTGCCTGGTTTTCCTACGCGGTAGTCAATCAGTCGTCCGCGCGCATGCTTACGCACTTTGCCTTTGAGCTCTCTCAGAATCTGTACTTTGTCGGCTTGGTCCTGACCTACGCGCTATGGGGCGCTATCCTGAAATTGCGCGAGACCCGCACGCTTCTTGTTCAGGTCGTCCTGTCTCTCGGTGTGTATTTCAGTGCCTATGCCGCCAGTTACGCGATATCAAATCTTCGTCCTGACTTAGTTGCCCATATCGTCTATCTCTTCCCGATCATCGGCTGTTTGTTGCCGTTGGCGTGGGCCTACGCCATCTGGCGAGTCCCCGAAGAGGCGCGCCTCGCACCCGCGCGCCTGGCGGTGGTGCCGCGATGATGGCCAGCCTCATTTTCGTTTTCTCGGCAGCGGCATTGCTGCAGTTTTTCATCTCTTATTGCCGCTCACTCATCGCTGCGTCCTCGAAGCAGGTTCTCTCCGCCGAGGTAAAGGACGTTACCGGCATCCAGAGGATTGCTTCAGGTGACGATTTCAGGCGTGTCATGCAGCTTCTTCATCTCTGTCCGGACCGCCCGGAGGACCGCAATAGCGTGCAGGCGATCGGCGCCTATTTTAGCCTCTTAAATTTACTGCGCTCGACGGTTGCCCGGATTGTTCCTTCCATGCGGGCCTGGACGGAATCGGAATGCGGGCACTGCGCCTATTTCGCCGCGGTCGCCCTGGAGCGCCGCATCTCCTTCAGCCGGGACATGCTCGCTCAGCAAATGGACACCTGAAACTTCCTTTCTTGGCTTCGCTGCCGCTGACCTGCTGTCTTTTTCGTTACAATCCCTCTCCTTTGTCTGCTTGACATTTCAGGTGCATGCTATTCTTGAAATGTTCCCTCCTCACCGGAGTGGCAGCGTCCGCAGCGCAAAACTAACCGGTGACAAAAACATGCTCGCAGTGTGGCGCTGTATTGCCGTCCGGCGTACGCGCCTGTTATTTTTGTGATTCATCCTTTTCCGTCGGTCCCGCTACCTGGGAAGATTCCTCGAATTTTTCCACGAGGGAGCATCTCGCGGTGAACGGGGAACCGTGCCCGGCCGGGGTCGCTCCTTCCAATCAACGCCTTGTCGTCTCGCAACAGATGGAACAAAATGCTGCCTGGCGCGGCGAACTTGCTCATCGTCTCGATGCTTATCGCACGCGGCGGCGGAAGCTTGCGCCCAACGCGGCTCAGTCTCAGTTTTCCTTCGATGATCCTTCCGGCAAGACGCCGCATACCTCTGTCATAGTTGCAGAACCTCCCGCATGCGTTGAGGAAGATTTTTCCTTTACCATCGCCATTGGCCGCCCTTCAAAGAAGCGCGTTCTCGAAGAATCACGAATGGTGATTGATGTCTCTCTGCCGCCGGATTCAGAGACTGGCGCGCAACGGCAGGTTGCTGAAGAGGAAAGAAAATCTATGCCCGGTCTTCTTCCCGTGGCATCCATTGACGATCGACGCCTCGCGGCGCTGATCGATTTCTGCTGCTTGTTATTTGCGTATGGTGGATTCCTGATGCTCTTCGGCTCGCTCGGCGGACAATTTACGCTGAGCAAACTGGATGCCGCTGTCTACGCCACGACTTTTGCCATCGTCTACCTGCAATACTTCGCGCTCTTCACCATCTTCGGCGGCACAACCCCGGGCATGATAATGCGAGGCTTGCAGGTCGTTAGCTTTTCCGGCGAACCGCCCACACCCAGGCAGATGTTTCTGCGCGGCGCGGGCTACATGCTTTCCGCAGGAACTTTTTTCCTGGGCTTCCTTTGGGCCATGTGGGACGAAGATGAACTCACCTGGCACGACCGGCTCTCGCGCACCCATCTGAGTGCGGCGCAGACTTTTGCCGATCTTGACAATTCAAGCGTCGTGCACAGCCGGTAGTTTTTTCTGAAATTATCACACCGCCCCTTCACCCGCACGGATCCGTTATTCAGTTTTCGATGGAATGAAAGAGCCGAATTGTCCGCTTACTTCTTCACGACCGCTTCATCAGAAGCGATCTTGCCGTCGCGGATGTGGATGCTCCGGTGCGCGTGTTGCGCGATGTCGTGCTCGTGTGTCACGAGAATGATGGTATTGCCTTGCCGGTAGAGAGTTTCGAACAGCGCCATGATCTCTTCGCCGGTTTTCGAATCGAGGTTTCCGGTGGGCTCGTCCGCCAGCACGATCGAAGGGGAATTCACCAACGCTCTCGCAATCGCCACGCGCTGCCTCTGGCCGCCGGAAAGTTCGTTTGGCTTGTGGCTCATCCGGTCCAACAGGTCGACGTGTTCGAGCGCCTTCTTCGCTTTCTCAATGCGCTCTTCCGCGGGCGTACCGTTGTAGATCAGCGGCAATTCGACGTTGTGGAGCGCCGTCGCGCGTGGCAACAAGTTGAAGGTCTGAAACACGAAGCCAATCTCTTTGTTCCGGATATAAGCTAGTTCATCATCATCCAGGTCGCTCACCAACCGCCCCGCCAGCCAGTACTTTCCCGTGCTGGGCGAATCCAGGCAGCCGATCAGGTTCATCAGCGTGGATTTGCCCGATCCGGAGGGCCCCATGATGGCCACGTATTCGCCTTTGCGGATCTCCACATCCACACCGCTCAACGCGTGCACCTGCTCCGCACCCATTTCGTAAACTTTGGTCAGCGCTTCGGTCTTGATCACTACGCCGGAGCTGACCAGGTCTTCCCGGTATGAATCTGTGGCTGGTGTCTCGACAGGCATTCGACTCTCCCTCGTCCTTGGATGCGCGTCAGCTCGGCTGATCGTCCTGCTTCTTCGGCGCGCTGTTGTCCACCTTCACCTGGGACTCCGGCTTCAGGGTGCGCAGTGCCTTGTAGCTGCCGACGACGATTTCGTCGCCGG
>WNFA01007519.1_pt1 | contig 10580 bp, 10 predicted proteins | sample 5400481 | NCBI WGS metagenome assembly WNFA01 (sample SAMN13153340, study PRJNA577476) | soil metagenome | isolation source: 120 cm saprolite under Douglas fir tree site 2 hole 1 replicate 2 | place: USA:California | collected 2015-04-18 | reverse complement strand
CTGGCCACGGTTTCCACCCACGTCCTCGACGTCGCCTCGGGAAAGCCGGCTGCGGGTGTCCGCGTCACGCTGGGTACGCGCACACTGACCACCGACACGCAGGGACGGATCGCCGACCTGAGCGGTGGCGGCATCAATACCGGCTCCTACCGGCTCCTCTTCGAGCTCGGCACCTACTTCGGCAGCACCCCACACCTCTTCGACACCGTCGCGCTCGAGATCCGGCTCGGTGAGGGCCGCCACTATCACGTGCCGCTGCTGATCTCGCCCTATTCGTGCTCGACGTACCGCGGCACGTGATGACGACCGTCGAGGAAGCACTCGAGGGGTCGACGCCCTTAGCCGACAAGGTCCGCGCCGGCGGTCCCTATCATTCGACGGCCGAAGTGGTCGCCAGGATGCGCGCCGCGCTGCCAACGCTGACCGAAGCGGAACGCGTGGCGACGCTCAACGCCCATCCCCGGATCGGAGAGGATCCACGCCACCTCTCACAGCGTTCGCTCCAGGAGCAGGGCGCTAACGCGGTCCCAGAACTGGATCGGCTCAACGCCGAATATGAACGGCGCTTCGGGTTCCGCTTCGTCGTCTTCGTCAATCGCCGGCCCAAAGCTCAGATCGTGGAAGTGCTGCAGGAGCGTCTGCACCGATCGCGCGAGGAAGAGATGGAGGAAGGCCTGCGCGCCATCGTCGCAATCGCCGAAGACCGCTTGCGCGCATGAAAGCCGACATCCGTTACGGCAAGCACAACGTCTCCTTCTACCGGACCCACCCGGTCCGTGGGCTGCTCGCGGGAACAATTTCCTCCCGGCCTACACCGAGGGCGATAACCGCGAGGTGGTGGCGACCGACACCATGAAGAACTTCGTCTACGCGATGGCGCTCGAGTACCCGGGTGCGACCCATGAGGGGTTTGCCGCGTTCCTCGGCCATCGCTTCCTTAAGACCTATCCGCAGATGCAGTCGCTGCGCCTCTTCGTCCAGGAGATGCCGTTTGCCCGGCACAGCGCGAAACTGCTGAGTCCGCTGGAGGACGATTTCGGGACGGTGGAGCTGGAGATCGGGCGAGATGGTCTACGGACGCTCCGCTGCGGCCGGCGCAACCTCCGGCTGGTCAAGCTGACCGGCAGCGCCTTCAAGGATTTTGCCCGCGACTCCTACACGACCTTGCCAGAAGTCTCCGACCGGCCGCTGTTCATCTACCTAGATGTCCACTGGCGGTACGGCCGCGCGGAGGACGGCGTTATGGACGGCGCCGCGCATATCGCCTCGGAGGCGGTGCGCGAGGCGGTCATCGCCACCTTCGATGCGTTCGTCAGCATGTCGATCCAGCACCTCGTCCACGAGATGGGGATTCGCCTCCTCGACCAATTCGGCGGGATGACCGAGGTCAGCTTCGAGGCGCAGAACCGCCTCTGGGAGTCTGGCGCCGCACCCAAAACGTGCGCTGCTTTTCGGCACCTGCTGCCGTTGCGTGCCCGGCTGGTGCAGGCGCGCTGGAGCGGCGAGTCCGCGTGGATTCCTCTGGGGGACCTGCAGACCGGGCTCGGCTACGAAAACCACACCAGCTATCCGGCCGCCGGTCACCTGCTGCTCTACCCCGGTGGGATCAGTGAGACCGAAGTCCTCTTCCCCTACGGCTCAACCAGCTTCGCCAGCAAGGCGGGACCGCTGGCCGGTAACCACTTCGCCACCATCGAAGAGGGCCACGAGCTGCTGGCCGAGTTGGGCCGGCGCGTCCTCTACGAGGGCGCTCAGGAGATTGTCTTCAGCGAGGGCTGAGCCGCGAACCGATCGAGGAGGGCGAGGTGGGCGCGTCGCTCTTCCTCCTCTAGGAATGACGCGACGAACGAATTCCTCGCCAGCGTGAGCAGCTGTTCGCGACTGAGATCAAGGGCTGCGGCGGACGCCTGGAGGTTGTCGGCCACGTAGCCGCCGAAATAGGCGGGATCGTCGGAATTCACCGTCACCAGAAGACCAGCGTCCAGCAGCTGCTTGAGGTTGTGGGCCCTGAGATTCGGGAAGACCCGCAGCCTCACATTGGACAGCGGACAGACCGTCAGCGGAATCTGTTCCTCGACCAGGCGCCCCACCAACCGCTCGTCCTCAACGCTTCGGACCCCATGGTCAATCCGTTGGGCGTGCAGCAGATCGAGCGCTTCCCAGACGTAGGCGGGTGGTCCTTCCTCACCGGCGTGTGCGACCGCCAGCAGGCCGGACTCACGAGCGCGGTCATAGACGCCTTTGAATTTCGCAGGTGGATGGCCAACCTCTGACGAGTCGAGACCAACGGCAAGGATCCACTCGCGGAAGGGGAGCGCCTCGACGAGCACCCGCATCGCCGCCTCCGCGCTCAAATGCCGCAGGAAGCACAGGATGAGGCCGCTCGTGATGAAGAGCCGCGACTCGCCGTCTTGCAGTGCGCGATGGATGCCGGTGACGACCGTCTCGAACGGCACGCCGCGATCGGTATGGGTTTGCGGGTCAAAGAAGATCTCCGCGTGACGCACGCCCTGGGTTGCGGCCCGCTCGAGATACGCCCAGGTCAGGTCGTAGAAATCCTGCTCCCTCACGAGCACGCGGCAGCCCGCGTAGTAGATGTCGAGGAACGATTGCAGGTCGCTGAAGACGTAGGCGCGGCGCACTTCCTCCACCGAGTCATAGGGCAGCTGGATACCGTTGCGCCGCGCCAGCTCGAACATCAGCTCCGGCTCGAGTGTGCCTTCGATATGCAGGTGCAGCTCAGCCTTGGGTAGGTCTCTGGCGAAGGTCGCAAGGTCCCCAGCCATTCCCCGCATCATACGGTCGTAACGTCCGCGGGTATCAACCTCCAACGGACTTTCTCGACGGAGGTACACATGGTGCGACAGGCCCTAGCCATCATCGTGGCATCCGTGCTGACGGCTTGCGGCACGCAAGCGACCAGCCAATCCTCTCCTCCACCGTCCCAATCGCCTGGAGCCACGAGTTCAACGCCGCCGTCAACCGCTTCGCCGGCGCCCGTCGACACGCCAGCGCCGACGCCGCAGCCGGTGGTTTCAACCCCACGACCAACGACGCCCCCCGCGACGCCTCCGCCAATGGCGGCATCGGTCCGCATCATGAACTTCGCATTCAGCCCATCAGGTCTCAGCGTCCGTATAGGAACGCGTGTCACGTTCACGAATGGCGATGCGACGACCCACACCGTCACCGCGAACGGCGGCCTCTTCAATTCCGGAAATCTGCCATCGGGGCAGAGTTTCTCCTTCACGTTCATGAGCAGAGGCAGCTTCGCCTACCACTGCCGGATCCATCCGAGCATGACGGGCACGGTCACCGTCACGACCTGAGAGTCATCCCCTCGAGGGCAGGTCCAGCACGCACAGGTCGGCGCGGCCGGCCGCGAGGATGGTGTTGACATCGTCGGCGGTGGTGATGTTTCCACTGGCGATCGTCGGGATGCCACATTCGTTGCGGATCCTGTCGCTGGCCGGAACACTGAACAGGCGCCGGTAGTCGGGGCGACTCTCCCAGACGGTCTGACCCATCACGACGTGCACGAGATCACAGCCGCGCATCTTTAGCAGCGCCGCGATACTGACCGACTGATCAAGGTCGATGCCGCCGTCGGCCCAATCGCTGGCGGAAATCCGCACGAGCAGCGGCTGCTTCCAGTTCGCACGCACCGCATCGAGAACCTGGAGAGGAAAGCGCATGCGGTTCTCCAGCGAGCCTCCGTACTCGTCGGTGCGGCGATTCGTCAGCGGCGAGATGAAGCCGGCAACCAGATATCCGTGGGCGAAGTTGAGCTCGAGCGCGTCGAGCCCGCAGCCGGCAGCCGCTGTAGCCGCCGCGGCAAAGACTTTCGCCGCGTGGGCGATATCGCGCGCCGTCATCTCTTTCGGTAGCGCCGCGTGCGGCGTGTAGGCGATCCGCGACGCCGCCAACAGTCGCCACCCCTTCCGCAGCGGCCGGTCGACGCCTTCCAGCCGCGGCCGCATCGAGCCGCGGCGGCCCGCATGACCGAGTTGGAGCGCCACCCGGCTACCGGCCTGGTGGATCCGCCCGACCGCCGATCGGAGATTGTCCTGCTGTACCCGGTCGAATACCGGCGTCTCGGGCGTGATCCGTCCGTCTTCGGTGACGCTGATGAACTCGGTGATCACCAGACCGGCGCCCATCCGGGCGGCCGCCTCGAGGTCCGGCCCAGCGGTCAGCGCCACACGATTGGGGATGGTGAGTTCCCCGATGCGGAACGGCGTGAACATCGGTGGCGGGCTCAGTCGCACCGCGCCGTCGGGCGATCCGGTCGCGGCGGCCGCGAACCAGGAGTCTACGCTCCGCACCAGCTCGGGATCGCGCTGCGTCAGGTTGATGTAGGTGATCCGCCGGCTGCGGGTCAGCAAGTTGAAGGCGAATTGGCGCGCGTCAAAGTGCGCATATCGGGAGACGTGCTCGAAGTAGCTCGAGCTTTCGAGCGCCGCCTCCTGGAAGCGCTCGACAACGGGCTGCCGCTCCATCTCGTAGTCGTTGAGGGCGGCACCCAGGTCGCGATGCCGGCGCAAGGCATCGACCAGCCCGATGCTGTCCTCCATGGCGAGCTTGGTGCCTGATCCGATGGAAAAGTGAGCGGTGTGGGCCGCGTCACCAAGCAGGACGACGTTGCCGTGGTGCCAGCTCTCCGTGCGGAGGGTGGCGAAGTTGACCCAGAGCGAGCGGTTCGACATCAGCCGCCGGCCGCGGAGCTCCGGTTGGAAGAGGGCTTCGCAGTAGGCGATGCTCTCGGCCTCAGTGGCCGATTCCAGACCAGCCCGACGCCAGGCATCCTCCGGGCACTCCACGATGAAGGTGCAGGTGCGCGCGTCGAATGGATAGGCGTGGACCTGGAACAGGCCGTCATCGTTGCGGCGGAAGATGAACGTGAAGGCATCGAGCGGCAGGTCGCTCCCAAACCACACATATTTCGTCGGATGCACGGCAACCTGCGGTTTGAAGAACTCCCCATAGGTGCGCCGGACCAGGCCGTTGATGCCGTCCGCGCCGATGATCAGATCGGCGCCCTCGAACTCCGCGACATCATGGACCTCTCGCTCGAACTCCAGCCGAACGCCGAGCGCGCGGCAGCGCCGCTGGAGGATGTTGAGCAGGACCTTGCGCGAGATCCCGGTAAAGACATGTCCGCGGGAGCGGATCTTCGTCTCCCGGTAGAAGATGTCGATGGCGTTCCAGCGGGCAAAGCTCTCGCCGATCTCGGTGTGGGTCTCGTAGTCGGCATCCCGCAGGGCGCCGAGCGTCTCCTCGGAAAAGACCACGCCCCACCCGAAGGTCGCGTCCGGTGGGTTGCGCTCCACGACCAGGACCTCGTCACTCCGATTGGCCTTCTTGGCCAGCAGCGCGAAGTACAGTCCCGAGGGTCCGCCGCCGATGACGGCGTAGCGCACCGGTTAGCCGATTACCTCGGCCAGTCGATCAACCTGCTCGATGCTGGACGCTGTGGGGAATAGGACCAGCTCGTCGCAACCGGCATCTTCGTAGCCACGAATGAAGTCCGTGATCGCGCCGGGCGAGGTCAGGTTTCCGGCCGCGATCTTCTCGGCGAACGGCCCCGTGAAGGCGTAGTAGTGCCGGAGATACTCGGCACCGGTGTCGGCGGTTCCATCGCCGAGCGCGAAGTAACCCATCCCCCACAGAATCGGCCGTCCCGGCCGGCCCAGGTCGGACCAGGCAGCGACGGCTTTGGCGGCGGCGCCGGCGAAGGCGCGCGGCGGTCCGCCCCCGTGCATGTACCCGTCCGCGTAGCGCGCCATCCGGGCGAGCGCCTCACCGCTGGATCCGCCGACCAGCACGCGGGGACCGGGCGCCTTCGGAGTTGGCCCGATCCTCCCCTCTTCCCAGATGTCGCGGATCGCTTCCAGCTGTTCACCGAAGCGCCGGCCCCGCCCCCGGCTGTCGATGCCCGAGGCGGCGTAATCCTCACCGCGGGCGCCAACCGCCAGGCCGAGGGTGAGCCGCCCGCCGGAGAGCGCATCCAGCGTGGCCGCCTGCTTCGCCAGGATGGCGGTATTGCGAAGCGGCGCGATCGCAACCATGGTGGCCAGCCGCACCCGCCGGGTAATGGCGGCGGCGGCGGCCAGCGCGGTGAAGGGCTCGTAATTCTGGTAGGCGACGCGGTCCACCACCCCCAAACTGCTGAACGGACCGGCGTCGGCGCGCTTCGCCCACTCGAAGAGGAGCTCCGCGTTGATTCCGGACGTAGAGGTCGGCAGGCCGACCCCGATGTTCATGTATCCGTCGCTCCTTCGGAGGAGATGATAAGTTTTTGCGGATGACAGCGTTCCGCGGGTCGGCGGCGCCCCAATCGTGGAATCACTTCCGCTTCGCCGTCGAGGACGGGATCGCCACGCTCACCTTCGACCGTCCCCAGAAACTGAACGCCTTGACCTTCCAGGTGTACGCGGATCTCCGCGACCTGCTGACCGACCTACCGCAGCGGGACGACGTCCGGGTGCTGGTCATCACCGGCACCGGCCGCGGCTTCAGCTCCGGAGGCGACGTCACCGAGATCATCGGCGAGCTCCAGAAGATGGATGCCCGTGATTTGCTGGCCTTTACCCGCATGACCGGGACCGTCACCCAGCGAATGCGCGACTGCCCCCTCCCGATCATCGCCTCGGTCAACGGTGTCGCGGCCGGGGCGGGCGCCGTGATTGCGCTTGCCGCCGACCTTCGCATCCTGGCCCGATCGGCGACCTTCTCCTTCCTGTTTACGAAGGTCGGGCTCTCCGGCGGTGACATGGGTTCCGCCTACCTGCTGCCTCGACTGGTTGGCCTGGGCCGAGCCAGCGAGTTGCTCTTACTCGGCGAGCAGGTGACCGCCGACCGGGCGCTCGCCATCGGTCTCGCTAACGCCGTGGTGGAGGATAGCGAGCTGGGCGCGAGTACGACCGAAGTGGCCCGCAGGCTGGCGCAGGGCCCGGCGCTCGCCTACGCCGCGACCAAGATGCTGATCTCCAGAGAGATGGACATGAATCTCGGCACGGCGCTGGAGCTCGACAGCATGACGCAGGCGCTGCTGATGAAGAGCGCCGACCATGCGGAGTTTTACGCGGCGTTCCGCGAAGGACGGCAGCCAAACTGGAGCGGCCGATAAGCAGCCCGCACGAGATCCGCAATCCGGAAACCCTACCGCCTCCCATGGGTTTCTCGCACGCGGTTGTTGCCCAAACCGGCCGGACCGTTTACCTGGCGGGGCAGACGGCACAGCGGCCCGACGGAAGTCTCGTCGCCGGCACGATGGCCGAGCAATTCGACGTGGCGGCCGGCAATGTCGTGCTGGCGCTAGAGGGGGCCGGCGCTCACCCGCAGGACCTCGTCAGCCTGCAGATCTTCGTGACGGACGTCGCGGAATACCAGCGGCTATCGAAGGAAGTTGGCGCAGCCTACCGACGGCATTTCGGCCGCCACTACCCCGCGATGGCGCTGCTCGAGGTCAGCCGGCTCTTCGATCCCAAAGCCACGGTCGAGCTGATGGGGATCGCCGTCACCGCCTGATCTCGGCCGTAATCTCTTCGGCTCAGACCCGTTCAACCGATCATGGGGCTGCAACCTGTCCGCATGGTGATGCTGGTTTCCGCCGCAGCCTGAGCCCTTGCCGCCTGTGGCTCGGCGCAAGCGCCTCATCCCATTACTGCCGATCCGCACTCACTCGTCATCTCCCTTGCCGACCTTCCAGGCTGGAACATCGATGGGCCCAACTTCGGAGCAATCAACGATCCGCGGAAGATGATTGGCGACAGCTCCGACATCAGCCCATACACCGACAACGGCTGGGTCCGTTCCTATGAGGCCGACTTTCTGTCGGGGTCGACCACGGGGGCGCAGAGCATTTCCGTGCTCGTCTCAGTTTTCGGAGACCCTGGTGGCGCGCAGTCGTTCTTCATGCACGGGATTGGAGGCCAGGACCCAGGTGGGGAACCGATCTCGCACGCTCCCGCCCTCGGTGTGCGGTCAAAAGTCTTCCGCCAGCAAGTCGACACGTCGGCCGGCAGCAGCGGGACGATTTGGTACTGGTTCTACTGGCAGGATCGCAACGTTCTGGCGCGAGTCCTTGTCAGGGGTCCTCTTGCAGCCGAAAGCGATGCCGTCAGCATCGCGCTCCGAGAGGCGAAAATCCTTCAGCAGCATTAGCCGTCGCCTTCCCGCGCAGCCCCGTTGGAGAGGGCCCGTTCCGCTCGCGAGCCCTCTCCCCTCGCCAATCGACTAATCGCCTTCTTCGTCCGCGCGCATGATGAGCTGGCCCCGGATCTCGCCACCCGGGTGGTTCGGGAGCGTGTGAACGTTCACATATGCATCACCGCTCCGAATATCGGTGAGGAGCTCCCCAAGTGAATGCCCGGTGAGCGGTCCCACGAAATCCGCAGCCGTGAAGGTCCCCTGAGAGAGGAGGCCGTTGACCGTACCGGTCGGCGTGGCCGACTTGAACAGGAAGACGACAACCGGACCATTCACTCCAGGACCGTTCAGATGAATATGCGCCTGGAAGACACCGGTGATGTTGTGGACCTCGAGACGGAAATGGACGGCCCCTCCGTCCTCGTCCATCCAGAAGACGGCGCGGCCGGTGGCGAGAGAGGTGCCGGGCGTCGACGAATCACTCGTGATCACCTCGCCGCTACCAGTCAGGGACGCCTTGAAGCCTTCGTCCCCAAGGACCATCTGCCCGCGGATCTCGCCGCCCGGGTGATTCGGGAGGGTATGGACGTTGACGTAGGCATCGCCACTGCGAATGTCGGTCAGCAGCTCAGAGAACGGATGCCCAAAGAGTGGCCCGACCAGGTTGGCCGCCGTGATCGTGCCCTCCGAAAGGAATCCATTGACCTCGCCGAGCGGCTGGGCCGACTTGAAGAGAAAGGCGACGACTGGCCCGTTGACGCCGGCGCCGTTGAGGTGGATGTGAGCCTGGAAGACCCCTGTGATGTGAAAGACGCTAAGCCGGTAGCGGAGCGCCTGCCCATCTTCGCTCAGCTGGAAGGTCGCCATCCCCGTTCCCAGGGAGGTTCCTGGTGCGGAGGTGCCGGTGGTAATGACCTCCTGGGTTCCGGTGAGGTGCGCCGCAAAACCGCCATCCTCGCCGCCATCGGCAAGTACCCGGCCGCGGATCTCGCCGCCCGGATGGTTCGGCAAGGTGTGAACGTTGACGTAAGCGTCACCGTTTCGAATATCGGTCAGCAACTCCTTGAACGGATGCCCGAAGAGCGGTCCGACAAAGCCGGCAGCCGTGATGGTGCCCTCCGAAAGCAGCCCGTTGATTTCCCCCGTTGGCTGGGCCGACTTGAACAGGAAGACGACGACCGGACCATTGACCCCAGCCCCATTCACATGGATGTGAGCCTGGAAGATTCCGGAAAGGTGTGAGACGCTCAGGCGAAAGCGGAGCGCTTGCCCATCCTCACTGAGCCGAAACGTGGCCAGCCCGCTGGCCAGTGACGTCCCGGGCGTCGAAGCCCCGGTGGTGATGACCTCCTGCGAGCCGGTGAGATTGGCAATTACGGGACCCTGTCGCGCAGCCGTAGCCGAAGCCGTCGTGAATGCGCCAATAACCAGCACACTGGCGATCGCCAAAAGTCGCCTCATGAGATAGCCTCCTCCACAACCCAAGCGCCTTGACGCGACGCCTTGGACGTTACTCCCACCCGCCGCCTGAAGTCGAGCCCTATCTCACTTTCTTCGGGCTGGGGTTACACGCTCCGTAATCTCTGGATGGGCTGGACCGTTCAATCGGTGTGAGGCGCTCGGTACTCCTGATCGCGCTCGCCCTGGCCGCCTGCCAGCCGCAGGCTTCCGCCCATATCAGCCCGGCCAGCTCGACCAGCAGTTCACCTGACCGAGCCGCAGCCGCTCCTGGCGACCTGATCTACGTGCGGGATCTCGATGGACCCAGGATGCTCGAGATGGATTGGGCGGGCAAGGTTCACGGCTCAGTCTCCGCACGGGGCTTCAGCACACCTTCGGCTGACGGCTCCAGGTTCTTCCGGACCGCCGATCGCATCGTCGTCGAGGACTGGCGTGGTCACGCGCTCGGAGCGCTAGACGCCGATCCAAACTCCTATGGTTTGGGAACCTGGGCCGACGACGGCCAGCACTTCTGCGGCATTTCGTTTCCCCCGAACCGCGGCCCGGACACCGGAACGGGGTTGCTTTGGATCGGCGCTCCTGGCGAAAAGAGCCGAACCATTGGACCGGTCGGCAAGCAGGGGTCGGATCCTGCCGTCGCAGCGTGCTCGATCAGGAACAACCGAGCGATCGTCGCAGGTGGATTGGAGCCACACTGGCCACCCGGGGCAACGCGTTATCTCATCACTGGAGAGATTCAGGTTATCGACCTCTCGACGGGAGCCATCGAGTACGAGCATCAGTACCCGCTCGGAAACCTGGGAGGCCAACTCGAGACAGGGACGCGGGGAGATTGGGTCCTCGTTGCGGCCTCCCCCGACGGGCGCTACCTGGCGGAGAGCGGGGTCTTTGATGGGAAAACCACGATTCGCGAAGTTCCGAGCGGAAAGCCGCTTGCCACCTTGCCGGCGAGTGTCCGTGGTTTCTCG
>WNFA01006685.1_pt1 | contig 10580 bp, 10 predicted proteins | sample 5400481 | NCBI WGS metagenome assembly WNFA01 (sample SAMN13153340, study PRJNA577476) | soil metagenome | isolation source: 120 cm saprolite under Douglas fir tree site 2 hole 1 replicate 2 | place: USA:California | collected 2015-04-18 | reverse complement strand
ACGGCGATCCGCTGCATTCCGCCGCTCGCTTCTGCGGCGATCTTCGACTCTCCGATTTGCGACGCGACGATCGCCGGCGCCGCGCGCCGGCCTCACACGTCTTTCTGCCAGAGCTCTTCGCTCGGCAGCCCTTCTATCGGCGCCGGCGCGTCTACCCAGTGACCTTCTTTCTTCCACCGTGCTCCTCCCTCTCGTTTCGACTCGAATCACTGGGATTGCCGGGTTGCTTGCGGGAAAATCCGCGCGAGCTCGAGCGGAGTCTCGAGTCCGCGGTCCGCCAGGCGATCAAGGATCCGTGGCCGGATGCTGGCGGGCGCAAACCCGCCGAGAACTCGGCCCTCTGGATCAAGACCCGTGCGGGTGAACTGAAAGATGTCCTGCATGCTGATGACGTCGTCGTCCATGCCCGTGATCTCGCTGATCTTCACGACCTTGCGGCTTCCATCACGCATGCGCTCGAGATGGACCACGACGTTGAACGCACTCGCGATTTGAGAGCGAATCCCCCTTGGCACCAGGTCATAGCCGGCCATCATCACGAGCGTCTCAATTCGGGCCAAGGCGTCGCGGGGCTTATTCGCATGAAGCGTGGTCATGGATCCATCGTGGCCTGTGTTCATGGCTTGCAGCATGTCCAACGCCTCGGGCCCTCGGACCTCCCCCACGATCAGGCGATCGGGACGCATGCGCAGCGAGGAGATGACAAGATCGCGAATCGTGATCTCCGGCGTCCCATCGGAGCTCGACGGGCGCGACTCGAGCCTCGCCACATGACGCTGCTGCAGCTGCAGCTCTGCCGCGTCTTCGATCGTGACGATGCGCTCGTCGCTTGGTATGTAGCCGGACATCACGTTGAGGAGCGTGGTCTTGCCGCTGCTCGTACCACCGCTGACCAAAACGTTCGCCCTCGCCATCACAAGCTCCCGAGGTTGATGAGGTCTTCCATGCTGAGCGGTCCGCGAACGAACTTGCGGATGTTGAGAAGGGGCCCGTCGATCGCCACCGGGGGAATCGCCGCGTGAACCCTCGAGCCGTCGGGCAGTCGCGCATCGCAGATCGGGTTTTGGGCATCGATCCGTCTGCCGACCGACTCGACGATGAACGTGATCACATCGAGCACCTCTTGCTCGCTGCTGAACGTGATCGGCGTGAGCATCAGGCGGCCGTTCACCTCAACGTAAACGTCGCGGCCCGCCACAACCATGACCTCGGTCACCTGCGAGTTGGCCAACAAGGGCGCGAGTGGTCCGAGGCGGGCGGCATACTCCGGTTGCGAAGGAACGGAGGCTGGCATGCTCATTGCGTCAGGTTCACCGCAGGCGGCCATGTGCGCAGCGTGGGATCGGCCGTGATCGCCACGTTCCCGGTGCCGATCACGCCGGCGGTCCACGCAATGACGCCTCCGGCGATGGTTGCCCGGTACGCGCTGTTGCCGTTGATCGTGACTCCGGCCGCCGGCATGTAGAAGATTCCGATCAGGCTCGTGAAGCCGTTGCCGTTGACGAGATTGGTAGTACATGCATTGGGCGTGGCCGACTGCTCCGGTCCAGGTTCATAAAGAACGACGCGCTGGAGCTGATAGCCACTGAACAGATAGATATCACCCTTGCCGTGCAGGTCAAGGCATCCGCCGCTGGGGATGAAGAAGACGACCGCGCCCGGAGTCCATGACGCGGGGCAGGCTACGTTGTTGCCGGTTGAGGTGTCGACGCAATGTCCCTCGTTGGCAAGGTCACCGTTCGGCGGCGTACCCGGCGCAGGGCCGGCGTTGGGTAGCCCGACGGCGAGGGGCAGCCGTTCGCCATCAGGCGGCGACTGCTGCCCGGTTGGCCAGCCGGCTGGGAACGTGCTGCTGTTGATGGTGACGCTCGAGCTGCCGCCCGCCGGGAAGTTGGTTACATAGGCGAGGCCGGAGCACGAGCCGTTCTGCGAGAGGTACACGTTGAAGTACTGGGCGCCTGGGTCGGCGGGTGTTACCGAAACCTTGATCACGCTGCTGGCGCCGAGGTCCACCGTCTTGCACATGCTGGGCGCGCTCTCTCGTAAATAACAGGTCGGCGTCGCAGGCCCGGTGCAGCTCGAGACTCCATTGGGCTCCCATCGCACGGCGGTCACCTCGACCGACCAGGTTCCCGAAGCGAGATTGTTCGTGCTCGATCCGGTCGCGTCGGCCGTGAAGCTACTGCTGCAGCCGACTTTGTTCGAATCCCAGAACTGGACTGGCGATCTGGCCATAGTCGTTACGGTTGATCCGCTTGCGATCGTTCCCGTGACCGTCGTGCTGTTGACGGGGATCGAGGTGGCACCTAAGGCCGCGCCGGCGGACGTCACCGAGAAAGCCTGGCCGGCGATCGTCGCAGTCGACCCGCCCGGCACACCGGCGACCAACGCCGTTACGGGAATAGCGGTGACGCTCCCGCTGAGAGGCGCAGTCGTGGCCGCCAGGGCCGGCTCATCCGGCGGCCGCAGCTCGTTGCTGATGAAGCCGCCATTCTGGGTGAACCCGCCTGCGAAGTCGTACACCCCGCCCGCCAGGAAGTAGCATCCGGCGCTGGCAGCAAGGCTTGGGTTGGCCGTGTACGTCCCTGGCTGCTCAACACTGCCGGTCGTATTGCTCCACGACTGCGAATTGGCGTTGAGCGTCGGCATCGGATAGTTGGGGTCGGGCAATGTCCAGCCGTTGGCCTGCGTTCCGGTCACGGTCCACGGGGTGGGCGTGTTGAGGGCCGGCGGCGTCCCGCAGATGTCGATCACGTTGCCGTTCACGGAGCCTCCGGCAACGGCGCTGTTGTCAAAGACGCTTCCGTTCGACCAGATGTCGCCGGTTACGAAAGTCTTTGAGTTGCCCTGAAACGTCAGCGATTGGCCCGCGTTTCCACCGCAGCCGGCAGGGGCCAGGGTCAGGATCGCAGCTCCGTTGGTGCCCGCCTTACGCGCCACCGCCGTCGCGGCGGCGGCGATGGTGATCGTCGGCCCGGAGCCGAGCACCTGCATGATCGCCACCGGCGTCGAATGACTGACCGTGACCGCAAAGCTGACGCCTGCGATCGCCTTGTTCGTGACGTTGATGTTCAGGAGCTGGCCCCACGGGTCGCCGAAGGTGCAGCTGGCGGCGAGAGTGCCGAGCCCGGAGCAAGATATCGGGCCGTACAGTGCCTCGTTGCCGGCATACGTTTGCGCGGCCGTCTGCTCGGCCTGCGAGTAATCAGTTGTATTCATGTAGTTGTACGCGGCCGCAAGCGCCGCAGCGTCGGCTGCACCCTGAAGATGGCGGCGATCGAGGTAGGCCCGTCCGCTATCGATGGCCAGGCCGACGAACCCGAAGAGAACGAGGATCATCAAAGCCACCAGAACAATCGCCTGACCGCGCTGCATCTGTCTCGAACCTGTGGCCACCTCAGTATTCCGTGCGGTAGACGGCCGCTGCCGAGATGACCAGGTTGTTGGTGATGAACTGATTGATGAGCGGGGTCATCGGCACGAAGTGGTACCGGATCGTCACCTGCAGAGGAGCGTGGTTGAAGGCCGGATTTGTCGCGCTGCAGGTACCGTTGTCGACAGCCCACCTCTGCCCGCCCGGCGCATTCTGCAGTGTGGGCGACAGAGTCTCGACCACTGTTGGCGGGTTTGGCTCCGTGATATAGATCCAACCCTGATTTGGTGGTGGCGCCGCTGTGGTGATGGGCCCGTTCGCGCATGGATTGGCAAGATTGACATCCACCGCGTGGATCTTTGCAGCGCTTTCGACGTCCCCGTTGGTGGGCAGCATCGGCGAATCGCGGATTGCCACCCTGACCGCCTCGTTCACAGCCTGGTTGAGGGTGATGTAGGTGTAGATCACGCGCCCGAAGTCGACCATCACGAAGATGAGAAGCAGCAGCAGCGGCGCCACGATGGCGAACTCGACCATCGACTGCGAGCGCTGGGCGCGCATACGCGCCCTCACCTTCACGGCCACCTCAGAAGCCGCCGATCAGCATGTGAGTGTTGATCGCGAGATGGATCGAGTTGCCGAGGACACCTTGCATGAACCCGGTCGCGAATCCAAAGCTCATGACCACGATCACGTTGACGTCCTGGCCCCTGAGGCTGTTGTCAGTCGGAGCGGTAGCCAGGTCCAAGCCGGGCGTGCTGTTGTAGCAGATGTACAGCAACGGCTGGTTGATGCCTCCGGCTGCGTAGGCGGTGTCGGTGTACGGCGGGTTGTATTGAGAGTTGCCGTCAGAGGTGGCGGGGCAGGTCGTGCCAGAGGGGTTCTGAAGCGCGGACGCGGGCAAGCCGGAGTTGATGAGCATGCCGTCGACTGCGGCCTTGATCGCATCGTCGTACAGAAATGGGTTGGTGCTCGTCTTGGCATCGAACCAGCTCCCCTGCCGCGCCCCTTCCCGGGTCGCGCCCGCCAGTCCGACATCGAAATAGAAAACTCGTCCCAGGTCCGTCAGGCCCAGCGCCAGTAACAGCAGCACGACCGCCGCGAGGCCGAATTCGACCGACGATTGGCCGCGCTGCCCGGCACTTCGCATCATCGGATCACGCCGCTGTGCATGAGCAGGACCAGCGCCGGACCGAGCAGGATCACCCACAGGGTCGGAAAAATGCACCCGACCATTGGGATCAGCATCTTTAGGGAAGCCCGAGCGCCTCGCTCTTGTGCGGTCACTAGGCGCTTCTGCCTGATCTCATCGGCCTGGATACCGAGGACCTTCACGAGCCCAGAGCCAAGTTGTTCGGATTGGATCACCGCCTGCACAAAGCTGTTCAGCTCTTCGACTCCGCAGCGTTGAGCCATGTCGTTCAGCGCTTCGAGGCGTTGCTTGCCGAGCCGCACTTCCTGCATTACCCGCGCAAATTCCTCCGCCAGCGGGTGCTCGTACTTCTGTGCCACCTTTTCCATGGCAGCCTCGAAGGTCAGGCCCGCTTCCCCGCACACGACGAGAACGTCGATCACATCGGGCAAGACGAACTGGATTTCATTGCGGCGGCTCTTCACCTTGCGGCGAAGCCAGAGCGTGGGCAAGTAGAGCCCGGCGATCGCGCCCACCGCCGCCCCTAGAGCGATGATCACACGCGACTCCGCCAGCAGACCAATGCCTATGCCGACAGAGCAGAGGAGACCGGTAAATACGTAGCGGACTGCGATGAAGTCGCTGGTGCTCATGGCGCCAGGCCGGCCGGCGAGATACAGGTCGAGATTGATGCGCTGCCGAGCCTTCTCGGGCATCGTCTGCTCGAGAAGACGCCCCAGACGCTGAATCACCGGCCGCACTACCCGCTGGCCGAAGGGGGCCTGTAGCTCTATCTCGACCAGCGAAAGTGGCAGCCCGGTCTCGTAGGCTCGCAAGCGGCCTTCAACCACATCCGCGTTGCTGGGCGCCGCCGGCGTCAGGCTCCACGTCGCTATAAAGGCGCCACATGCGGCAATCGCGCCCAACGCCACAGCTAAATACAGGATCGTCATGGTCTAAACCCGGAAATTGACGATGCGTCTGATGAATACGTTCCCGACAGCGACTGACACTGCCGCGACGACGAGAAGCTCGATTCCGGCCCGGTCATGGAACATGGGTCGGAAGTAACTCGGCGTAATGAAGTACAGGATCGCGGCCACGATGACGGGCAAGAGGGTGATCACCCACCCCGAAGCCCGAGCCTGGGCGGTCATGGCTGAGATCTGGCCTTTGATCTGAACCCGCTGGCGAATCGTGTGCGAGATACCGTCCAGAATCCGCGCGAGGTTGCCTCCGACAGAGGCCTGGATGTTGATCGCGGTGACGATCAGGTCCAGGTCCTCGCTACCCGCGCGGCGCACCATATTCGCCAGAGCGCGTTCGGTGCCGCTGCCGATGTTCATCTCCCGAATGACACGCCCCAGCTCATCGCCGATCGGTGCGGTTGTATTGCGCGCCACGGTTTCCATCGCCTGGGGCAGGGATAGGCCCGCCTTGAGGGCGTTCGCCAGCAGACTCAACGCATCTGGAAGCTGACGGTTGAGCGCCTTCAGCCGCTTGCCTTGGCGATACTTCACGTAACGCATCGGCAAGAGATACGCAGCCACAGCTGAGATCACGAACTGGGGTCCGAAGCCGAAACGGAGCAGCGAGATGAGCGCGCCCCCGATGAGAAATCCGACCTGGATCATGACGAACTCCGACGGACGCAGCTTTAGATTCGCTCGCACCAGGTGCTCGCCCAGGGTCAGCCCGCCATTGAGGCGGCGGCGCTGGTTTGATCTATGCGCCAACGCTTCGAACGGTCGGTTGACGCGCTCACGAAGCGTCGCTGACCGTGCGCCGGCAGAGGCGGCGGCAACCTTCCTGAGCTCGTCGTCCTCGTGAGCTCGTTTCGGCAGGGCAAGCGCAATGGTCGCGATGAGGACGCCCACAGCCGCCACTGCCGAAAAGAGGACGACGTTCGACATTTCAGCCGGTCGCTCCTGCCATTGGAGCCGGCTCGAAAATCGTGGGCGCCAATGTCTCACCCCGCTCGGCGAAGTGGTCCATGTGCACCGAGCGGTTGCCGGTCGCTGTGTGGAAACCCCGGACGCCGCCCTCGTCGTCGACGCCTATCTGGCGAAACTGGAACAGCTCATGCGTCTGCGTCTCGCCATTCGTGAGCCCAGTCACTTCGCAGACGCTGACGATCTTCCGCGCCCCACCACGTACTCGCTGGGTCTGGATGATCACGTCGATAGCGGACACGATCTGTTTCTGAATGGCGCGGGACGGAAGGTCCGTGCCCGCCATCAAGACCATCGCTTCCAGCCGGCTGATCGCGTCATGAGGACTGTTGGCGTGGACCGTGCTCATAGAGCCTTCGTGACCGGTGTTCATGGCTTGCAGCATGTCCAGGGCCTCGCCGCCTCGACATTCGCCCACCACGATCCGGTCCGGCCGCATCCGGAGGGCGTTGCGAACGAGGTCCCTGATCTCGATTGCACCTTTGCCCTCGACGTTGGGCGGCCTGGCTTCCAGGCGAATCACGTGCGTCTGCCGCAGCTGAAGCTCCGCTGCATCTTCGATCGTGACGATGCGCTCGTCGGACGGGATGTAGCCCGAGATGATGTTGAGGAGCGTCGTCTTGCCTGACGACGTTCCTCCGGAGATGAGAACGCTGAGCCGGCTCCGCACAGCAGCTTCGAGGAAGAGCATCATGTCGGCGGTTGCGGACCCCATCTCCAGCAAGTCCGAGGGGCGCAATTTTTCCCGCGAGAACTTTCGGATCGTCATGCATGGACCCTCGAGTGCAAGAGGCGGCAGGACGACGTTGACTCGGGAGCCATCACGAAGCCGCGCATCGCACATCGGCGAGCTCTCGTCGACGCGGCGGCCCACCGTGCTCACGACTCGATCGATCACCTGTCGAAGCTGCGCGTCGCTCTCGAAAACAACAGAGCTGAGCATCACGCGCCCGCTGCGCTCCACAAACACCTGGCGCGAGTGATTGATCATGACCTCTGAGATGGCTGGGTCCTCGAGCAGCGGTTGAAGCGGGCCCAAGCCGAGCACCTCGTCGAGAAGCGCATCAACCAGGTGTCCGTAATCAAGCCGGTTGAGTGCGACGGACGCAGTGCGGATGTACTCCTCCGCCAGGCTTCCGATCAGCCTGCGGACCCCTTCTCGATCACCGATGTCGATTTCATCAGCATGGCGTTCGACGAGGAGGGCATGGATGGCCGCCTTGCTGCTGGCGAACGTGCTTGGCGGACGGCCGAGCTTTTGCGCTGACTGGTCAAGAGTCGGGGTCGGCGCAGCAACAGCCTCCGGTTGCCGCCCCGGTATGACGCTCAAGCCCCTGTCGGATAAGCCTGCTGGGACAGCATCAGGGCGCTTGAGAGAGTCGAGCCTATCTTTGAGCGCCAATCAACCTACCTCCGGACTGCGCTTCATGGCCGGCTGAGTCTTCGAATGGCGTCCTGAGCGCTCCGGCGCACTCGGGGGTTTCGATCCGCGAGGCAGGCCCGAAGTCGCGGCCCCGGCTGATACGCCGGCATGGCCCCTAGCGCTTTGGCGGCGGACATTCGGACCCGCCAGTCCCGATGCTCTAGAGCGATCGTCAAGTCAGGTATGCCGGCGCGAGCTCCCAGCCAGCCCAGCGAACGACTGCTCGCCTTGCGCGCTCGACCCGATCCTTTGCCGAGCTGCAAAATCAAAGCGGCAGTGGCTGTGCGCCGGCCACGCAGACCTGCTGCGGTTGCAACCGCGGGCAGCGCGTTTCGGAGTTGAGACCCGCCGAGCACCGCCTCCAGGTATAGGTCGGGAGCGGCCCGTGCGAGCGCCACTATCAGCGACGGCCTCTGGCCGATCTGGTGGATCGCCAACAAGAGCGCATCAGCGCTGCGCACACCGCCGACCTTGGCCAGCGCGCGGGTGGCAGAGTCCCGCACCGTCGGCCACCTCGACCATAAGAGGGGCGTGAGCCACGGAACAACCTGTTCCATTCGCATGGCACCGGCTATCCGGGCGCTCCTCGCCGCCACGATGGGGTCACGCGATCCCAACCCGTCGATCACGGCGTCGGCCGAGCCCGAGCGCTTAATAGCGGAAGCGATGTGCCGGAACGAAATACTTTCGGGATCCAGGGGCGCGATCAGGTCGACGAGCAGGGCGGCGCTGTTGACGTCGCCGTCATGCAGATCGATTTTCAAGCTGTCGCTCTTGCCCGCGACTGCAGCGTGGAGGTGCCGACGTACAAGCGCTCGGCGAATAGCGAGGCGGGGCTCGTGCGGGTGAGGTCTTGGTGCGCCCATCAGCAATCGCGCTCCACCGCCCGTGATAGTTCAGCCTCGATTTGCAGGAAGGTGCGGCGGCCGTTTCCATGCTTTCCGTCAAGGATTTCCGCCAGCGCGCGCGCCCCCCGCGTGATCTCGCTGCGAGGGTCAGTGAGGCTGAGGATCGTCCCCGTCAGAGCTGCCTCATCCGGCTTCGAGCCATCGAAAGCAACCTCGACGTCGACACTGCGCCTCAGCGTTCGCTCGACTGCCGTTTTCATCACTGCAGGCTTGGCAGATCGATTGTTCAACACCACCGTCAACCTGTCATCGGGTGTGCCCAGCTTTCGCAAGATGTCTATCGCATCGGCGGCGCTCTTGACCGCCGACAGCTCTGGCGCCGTGACCACGATGACGTGCTGGGTTAGATCGAGCACCGCCAGCGTCGAGTCGTCGATCGCGATGCCCATGTCCACAACGACATATCGGAAGGTCTTGCGAAGGACGGTGACCGCACGGGCGATGAGATCCGGCGTGACGTCGTCCGACTCCTCCGGCCGAAGGGCGCCAGGTAGGATCATCGGGCCGCCAGAGTGGTAGAGGATGGTGCTCAAGAGTGATTCCTCGAACGCCTCCGTGGGCGTTGCCGCCATGCGTGCGAGGCAGCTCGTCGGTACCAGCCCCGCAAGCAGGGCGGCGTGGCTGTAAGGAAAATCGAGGTCGAGCAAAACGACCTGACCGGGGTTGCTTCGCGACAGACATCCGACAAGGTTGAGCGCCAAACACGTGCCACCAGATCCACCTTTTGGCGAGTACAGGCCTACAACCGTCGCCTCCCCGAGGAGCATGCCCCACGCCGCTTGCACAGCGGTGTCCGCGAAGGTTCGATACCGCTGATTCGCCAGCCTGCGTAGCTCGTCAAGGAACGCGGTGTCGCGGCCGATCACCGAGGTCATGCTCTGCTTGTCGAGCGCGACCAGCCTGCAATCCGTTTCGGCGATCACCGACGCTTGCTGGTCGTGGCCAAGCATGCAGGCCGTTTCTCCGAAGAAATCGCCGGGCCCGAGAACCGCAACCGTGACGGCGTTGGGTGGCCTCTCGACGATCACCCTGCATCGACCGGCCTCGATGAAGAAGATGGTGTCGCCCGGCTCGCCCTGGTAGACGATTGCGCCCCCGGCCGCAATCATGATCTGCCGAACACGACGAGCAAGGTTCCTGATTGTGCTTTCGGGGAGTGTGAAGAAGACTGGGGCCCGCTCGAGAACCTCGACGCGCTCGAGCATGGCGTGGAACGCGGGCCAGCTGCTGTCGGCCTGCTCGCGGGTTCGGTTGAAGTTCCGGCCGAGCCGTTGACCGTTGAGGACCGGGGGTGGATTCCCAGGCCCGATCACACGAGCGCCGGTCATAGGGACGCCTGTTCTCATCGCCAGTCATCCCACATCGGGGAGGCCGGTCATGCCTTCGTGAACGCCCACCGCGCATCCATCTGTGTCGGTCCTACAACCGTCGGCGCGGAGGTTGATGGGCAGGATGGGTCCGGCGACGCAGGCTTGGGGTCGTAGTCCTGGAAAGCAAGAAGGACGTATTTCAGCGTGACGTTGGCGACCAGCCAATCCAGATACTGGGCGTCACATTGCGTCAACACCACTGTGATGCTGCTCGCGACTCCGATGGATTGTCCCTCCTTCGGGCTTGCGGACGCTGGGCCGACACGGATCACGTGCAGATTGGTGAAGACGGTCTTCGTCGCCATATGCGGATTCAACGGAGAGAAGACAGACGTGTTGACGGTCGCGATGATGTTTATGTAGTCGCCAGGCGTTATGTATCCGGCGACACCTTGCAGCTCGCCAGAGGCCAAGGTCATGGC
>WNFA01005510.1_pt1 | contig 10581 bp, 9 predicted proteins | sample 5400481 | NCBI WGS metagenome assembly WNFA01 (sample SAMN13153340, study PRJNA577476) | soil metagenome | isolation source: 120 cm saprolite under Douglas fir tree site 2 hole 1 replicate 2 | place: USA:California | collected 2015-04-18 | reverse complement strand
TGGACCGGGCGCGGGCGATGCTGGCGCGAGCGCGGCGCGAGCCGATTCCAGACCTCCAGGTGCGTGCGGGCCTGCAACGAAATGGCGAACTGCTAGAACCGGTGCGACGGGCAGTCGGGTTACAGGGCTTTGCTGAGGTCGGAGTGCAGATCCCTATTTTCAATCGGAACCAGGGCAACGTTCAGGCTGCCCGTTCGAATATCGAGCGAGCAGGGCAGGAAAGGAAGCGAGTGGAGCTGGTGTTGCGCGAGCGCTCGGCCGCTGTCCTTCAGATGTACCGCAACTCACAGATCATGGTGGAGCGCTACCGCAACCAGCTTCTGCCCCGCGCGCAAAAGGCGTATGAACTGATCGTGCAGAAGTACGGGCTGATGACCGCTTCGTATCCGCAAGTGCTGACGGCACAGCGGACGCTGTTTCAACTCCAAACCGATTACATCTCCGCACTCGAGGGACTCTGGATGAATGCCATCACGCTGCGTGGTTTGCTGCTGACCGACGGGCTGGAGCCGCCGGCGAGGCCGAGCGAGATCGACTTGCCGGTCCGCGAAATCAACGTGCCGATGTCGCCACGCGCAGCGGGAATGGAGCGATAACCATGCGTCACCGAAACACCATCCTACTTGTCGTGCCGGTTCTGCTGGCCGTCGCGGCCTATGCGGGGTGGTCGATGATCCACAAAGGCTTCAGCGCGCGAGACAACCCCTCGGCCCTGGAGGCTTACGTTGCGCAGACTGTTCGTAGGCTGGCGATCCCGGCCGAGGCCAAACAGGCAAGGAATCCCTTCGCAGCAACTCCTGAGACCCTTGCGGAAGCCAGAGCCCACTTCGCCGACCACTGTGCAACCTGTCATGCCAACGACGGCAGCGGACAAACGACAATCGGCCAGAACTTGTACCCCAAAGCGCCGGATATGCGTTTGCCACAGACCCAGAATCTGAGCGACGGCGAAATCTACTACATCATCCACAACGGCATCCGCCTGACCGGGATGCCCGCGTGGGGAAAAGCCACCCGGGACGAGGACAGCTGGAAGTTGGTCTTTTTCATCCGGCACCTCCCGAAGATCACTCCCGGCGAAATTCGGGAAATGGAACGCCTGAACCCCAAGAGCGCAATGGACCGCCAGGAAGAAAAAGAAGAAGAGGAATTCTGGCGCGGTGAAGAACCGAAGAAACAATCAGCCAAACCACATCACTAGACAAAGGAGGAGAAGAAAGTGAAACGACTATTTTCGACAATTCTGGGCCTATTCCTGCTGTGTGGGCTTGCACTCGCTCACGAAGGTGAGCGCCCCATCATGGGCAAAGTGACTGCTATTTCCGCCAACTCAATCACGGTGGAGACTGCCGCCAAAGAACCCAAGACAGTCACCGTTGCAATTACGGCCCAAACGAAGTTCGTAAAGAGCGGCGCGGCTGCCTCTGTCAAGGATCTGAAAGTCGGAGACAGAGTGGTCATTCACGCGAAAGAGAACGGGGAAAAGCTTGAAGCGGCTGTCGTCTCGTTTGGGAAGTCGCCCCAAGCGGCGAAGCACCACTGAGTCGGCCATCTGCGAAGCCGGGACAAGGTAGGTTCGAGAAGCACACCTATTACTTCTGCGCCGTGAGAAGCCATGTGCAGTCAACTCTATTTGGAGGCTTTCAATGAAAGCAATTGTGGCTCTTTTCTTGCTGTTGCCCCTATCCCCCGTGCCTCTATGTGCCCAAGAGAAGGACGACACCCAAGAGAGGCTTAGAGCTCTCGAAGAGCGGATTCATGCTCTGGAAGCCGAAGTCCAAGCCTTGAAAGCTGCGCAAGCTCCAGCAGCAGCGCCTGCCCTCACGGCGCCGTCCGCGGCCGCGCCAGCCATGGTGCAAGCGCCCGTCGGCGGGCAACAGGGCGGCCCTTCGGTACAACTACCGGTCTACGGCGGAGCCAGCGGCGCAGCAAAGGCTCTTAATCCCGACATCAGCGTGATCGGCAACTTTTTGGGGTGCGATTGGCCGGAACCCGGTGCGACCCGTCCCGGCACTCGAATTCCACGAGGCGGAGATTGCCTTCCAGGCAATTGTCGACCCCTTTGCCCGCGCAGATTTCTTTCTCTCTTTGGGCAGGGAGGGGATCGAGCTCGAAGAGGGATACATAACATTTAGCTCCCTGCCGGCGGGATTCGTGGCGAAAGTGGGGAAAATGCGAGCCGCCTTTGGCAAGGCGAACGCCATGCACAATGATGCTCTTTCGTGGATCGACCGCCCTCTCATGGCCGAGAACTTGGTGGCTGGAGAAGACGGCATCAATGATGCCGGCTTGTCCGTCACGCGCATCCTGCCCGCGCCCAAGGGGCTTTTCTTGGAAGGCACGGCTCAGGTGTTTCGGGGTGACTCCGGAGATGTGTTCACATCCACGCGTCGGGAAGATGTTAGCTATGTAGGACACCTGCGCGGGTACAAGGATCTTACCGAGTCAACGAACGTTGATTTAGGTTTCTCTTACGCGCGTGGGCATAACAACTTGGGCAGCAGTTTCATTACTCAGTTATACGGAATGGATGCCACTCTGCGATGGAAGCCGCTGCGGCGGGCCATATATCACAATTTGGTAGCGCGCACAGAGCTGGTCTGGAGCCATCGCGAACAGTTGCCCATCTTGCAGCGGGCGTTCGGCTTCTATTCATCCCTCGATTACCGGGTGAACCGGCGCTGGACCGTCGGCGGGCGGTATGACCACTCGGGCCACGCCCGGCAGGCGAATTTCACCGATAGCGGCTTTTCCGCGCTGCTCACCTACTGGCCCAGCGAGTTTAGTCAGGTGCGCGGGCAGTACCGGTTCACTCGCTATGCCGAGGGGCGCGACGGCAACGAACTGCGATTCCAATTCCTTTATGTTCTTGGCGCACACGGCGCCCATCCGTTCTAAGCCCATACTATGCGCGGATGGGTCTGTGAGGGTTTCGCGGAGCGCTGCCGCTTGGTTTTCCCAGCACGGGGAGTGAAAAATGTCTCTGGATAAGCATCTGATGCTTCCAGCTTTGTCGTTGCTACATTCCGCACTTGGCCACTGCGATAGGGGGACAGATAACTTTTTACGGTGCGCCCGCTTCGCTTCGTTCGACTTACGGTTCGCATCCTATGGGCGTGGTCTTGTCCCTGCGCGTGCGCCCGTTCGGAGAAAGCCGCTGAGCCCGTACGACGAATCCTTACCGGTGTGGCGGGCGGTGCGGTCGGGTGGAGGATTTTTGATCGTCGCGCACACGCCGCACAACGGTCTGGCGGAACTGATAGAGGCGCTCCTCGTTTCCATTCTTGCCCACGGCGGAGAAGCGAAACTCCAGATCGCCACCGGCGGACTTGCCCACGCGGATGGGCAGGTGGCCGCAGAAGTTACTTTCCACGAAGGCGGTCTCGTAGCGCTGTCGCCGGGCGCCCCAGGTGTAAACACGGATCATCTTGAAGTCGCAGGGCTGGCCCTCGCCGCCGCGGGTCCCCGCGACCAGATACTGCGGCTTCTCGCCGGCGGCATCGGCGACCCGGTTGAGCTCAAACCAGGCCACTACGCGCAGCGCCGCCGAGGCGGCATTGTCGCGGACGGGGCCGGGCAGGTCGAGCTCGATAAAGCGCGCCAGCACCCAGCCGGCTACCCGAGTCGGCTGGTCGCCTTTCGCCGCGACGCTCTCCGCTCTCCCCGGACCGCTCGAGCCTGTGGCCAGCCCACGCACCAGACACCAATCTTCGCGGCGGGGTTTCTGTTCGTCCTCGCTTGACTCTCGCGCTGGGGCGGGGCTCTCTTCAGACGGAGCAGACCATTCCGTGACGGCCCGAGCGACCACCTCGACCGGGACGCCGCGGTTAAACTGATAGATGCGCGCCGCGGCGCGCGCGGGCTCGATGCGCAGGTTGCTGGTCACTCTGGTGTGCCCCTGCGCTTGCACCGGCATGGCCCGAGTCTCCGCGATGAGCCGTGAACCGCGCTCCCAGAGCGACGGCTCCACCAGCGCGTGCGCTTCCACCCAGCCGCTGACGCCCTGGGTGCGGACCCGCACCTGGTCGCCTCTGCGCTCGAGCACCGCGACCTTTTGACCGTAGTGCAGAGTGGCCAGCGACTCCTTCACCTCCGCCAGACTGCTTTGGAGCGTGACGCTGCGCTCGCCGACGTACGCTTCGACGACGGGGTTGGGCCGCGGGCGCAGCCACCAGTAGCCAACTACCACCGCCAGAAAAACTACCGTAACGATGAACCGGCTCCGCTTCACGGCCCGTCTCCAAACGTGATGCCGATGGCGCGGGCGGCGCGCACGTGGTCGCCGCCGGGGTCCACAGCCTTGCGGACGCCGACGGCTTCCTCCAGACTGACGGATTCAATCTTCCCGGCGCACAGACAGACCATCCGCCCGAATTCGCCGCGGGCGACCAAGTCGGCGGCGCAGACGCCGAAGCGCGTCGCCAGAATGCGGTCAAACGGGCTGGGCGAGCCGCCGCGCTGCACGTGGCCCAGCACGGTGACCCGCACCTCTTTGTGCAGGCTCTCGCGGAGCGAATAGGCGATCGTGTTTCCCACGTTGCCGGGCGTGGCCGCAGGCATCGGCTTGCCGAGCGCGTCGGTTTTCGGCAGCCGCACGCCCTCAGCCACCACCACGAGGCTGAACTTGCGCCCGGCACGCTCGCGCCGGAGGATCCCCTCACAGATATTCTCGATGGTGAAGGGGATCTCCGGGATCAGGATCACGTCAGCGCTGCCCGCCAGGCCCGCGTGCAGCGCGATCCAGCCGGCGTCGCGCCCCATCACTTCGATCACCATGACGCGGTGGTGGCTCTCGGCGGTGGTGTGCAGGCGGTCGAGGGCGTCGGTGGCCACGTGCAGGGCGGTGTCGAAGCCAAAAGTGACTTCGGTGGCCGACAGGTCGTTATCAATCGTCTTGGGCACGCCGACAACGTTCATCCCGCGCTTGAAAAAATCGTTGGCGATGCGCAGAGTGCCGTCGCCGCCGATCACCACCAGCGCATCCAGCCCCAGGCGCTTCCAGTTCTCCAAGCACTGGCCGGAAAAGTCCTGGGTGGCCGTCCGGCCGTCCTCCTCCAGGCAATAGGCAAACGGGTTGCCGCGGTTGGTGGTGCCCAGGATGGTGCCGCCGCGAGGCAAGATGCCGCTCACCGATTCCAGCGTCAGCTCCGTCAAGCGCTCGGGCCAGATCAGCGCGTCAAAACCGTTCGTGACCCCCAGCACGCGCCAGCCGTACTCGCAGATCGCCGTCTTCACCACGGCGCGGATCACCGCGTTCAGCCCGGCACAATCGCCGCCGCCGTTGGCCACGCCAATTGTGCGGATGGTAGTCGTCATCTCGCCCGTCGTCGCAAACACGACCGTTCATATTACACCAATCGCACGGGCGGCCCTGCGCCGGCCGGCGCAGGGCCTGACATCTCGGGCGTCCCGTTGCGTGAGCCTCCGCCCCTCTTCTGCTACAATGCGAACGAGTTCGAGCGCCGGAAACGCGGGCGATAGCGCCCGGGCAGAAAGGAGACCCGTTGGGTCACTTGGAGAAACTTAAACCGCTGGCCCTGTTGCTGATGCGCTGCGCCCTGGGGATCATTTTCATCTTTCATGGCTATCCGAAATTGTTCGGTCACACGGCCAATACCCAGCAGTTTTTCTCTCGCGTGGGTCTCCCTCCCTCGCTCGTCTACGTTGTCGGTGTGCTGGAGCTGTTTGGCGGGGGCCTGCTGATCATCGGACTGTTTACGCGACTTGTGGGATTACTTCTGACCATCGAGATGGGCGTGGCCATCTGGAAAGTCCATCTGGCCCACGGCATCTTGTCGGTGAAAGACTATGAGTTCCCACTGAGCGTGGCTGTGGCTGCATTCACGCTGGCGGCAGTGGGGGCGGGCGTGATCTCACTCGACCAGCCGATCTTTCATTCCAGGAGAAAGTCCAAAGCCAAGACCAGAGACTAGGCGTCCCCGCTACCAGAGCTGCTTACCCTTGACCTCTTTCAGGTAGTAGTCCCAGGCGCCATACAACCCCGCGTAGATGGCGAGGAAGAGCCAGCCCGCCCCGTAGGTCACCAGCGAAACCACAAAGTAGATTGCGGCCTTCGCCGGCATGCCCTTGACCAGGTACCAGAAGGCGCCGAAGAAGAAGGCCGGCCAGTTCCAGTGCGTCTGCATCTGGCCGGGGCGCACGTCGAATTTCTGGAAAACCGCCTGCCAGTAGGAAGGGAGGTAAGCATACCCGCCGGCCGGTGCGGGAATCGCCTGCGATGGAGCACCCGACGGGGGATCACCGGGCGAACGAGCGCCGGGCGTCGGGCCACCCGGAACGGCGGTCTGAGCCGCCTCGGTGTGCGTGCCGCAGCTTGCGCAGAAGACAGCTTGTGGAGCCAATTGTGCGCCACACTTGGAACAGTACAAGGCGGTGTCCTCCGGCTGAGGGATTTGGGTTCTCGACGGGCGCGATTTCAGCAGAGGCGGCGGGCGAAGTCAAGCCCCGCCGCCGACGCAGCGAGCGGCTAGCCGGAGGGCGCCGGCGATGCGGCGGCGGACCCTGCCGGTGCGGCCGCCGGAAGCGGGGCCTTGGGCATGACGATCCATGCCACGAAGTAGCCCAGCACGGCCGGCACGATCGGAACCGGCAGAATTACCAGGAAGACCCAGACCAAGCGAACGATGGTCGAGTCCACGTCAAAATATTCCGCGAAACCTCCGCAGACGCCGGCGATCTTGGAGTCGGTGGCCGAGCGCATCAGCCGCCGGTCAGCCCTGGCAGGCCGCGGCGGCGCTGCGCCTGCGGCAGACTGGCGCGCGCCGCAGAAATAGCAGAAGTTCGAGTACTCAGCGATCTCTCTCCGGCAGTTCGAGCAAATCATTTAGTCGCCTCCGCGGGCACCCCGCCCGGGCCATGTTTCCGACCTGCTGATTCTATATACGTCCGGGCCACGAGGGAAGTTCCGTGAGCGGACAGCCGATCGACGGCGTATCGAGGAGTGGAAATGGGTCGGTCTTGTCTCTCGCCGGTTTAGAACGATCAACCGAGCTGCGAGCTCACCGACGGCGGCCGTATCGAGATGAGCTTGACACCAAAGCAGAGCTGGTATATGGCTTTGCGCGAATTCAAGGTTGAAATGGGAAGCTCCGCTTTGGATTGCCCTCGCTCATCAATAGGAGGCGGTCACATGCGTCAGCCACGTCTGCTTTGGGTTGCATATCTAATGGTAGCGGCGATGTTGCTGAGTTGGTCGCTTTCTGCCTGGGGACAGTCGGAAGCCACTTCCGGCGCGATTCGCGGCACAATTACGGACCCGAAAGGCGGCACGGTTCCTCAAGCCAAGGTGACGGTGAAAAACCTGGGAACCGGCTACACCCGCGAAACGCAGTCCGGGGACGACGGCTACTTCAACATTCCCCTGCTGCCAGTCGGCACGTATGAATTGCGAGTGGAGAAGACCGGCTTTGCCACTCTGGTGCAGAGCGACATCCCGGTAACGGTCGGCGGAGCAGCCGTGCTCAACGTCGAGCTGAAGGTCGGGGCGGCGAGCGAAGTGGTCGAGGTGAAGGCGGCGGCGCCGCTGGTTGAAACCACGCGCACGCAATTCTCTTCGGTGGTGGACGACAAGGCCGTGAGCACGCTGCCGCTGCACGGCCGCAATTACCTGGACTTTGTTCTCCTGACTCCCGGCGTGGTCCGTGACAACAACCGCGCCGGCGACATCAACTTCGGCGGCCTGAAGGGCACTTACAACAGTCTGCAAATCGACGGCGTGGACAACAACAACAACTTTTTCGGGCAGTCGCTCGGCCGCACCGGCGTGCGCGCCCCGTTCCAGTTCAGCCAGGAAGCGGTCGCCGAGTTTCAGGTGAAGACCAATAGCTATGCGGCCGAATACGGCCGCGCGGGCGGCGCCGTCATCAACGTGGTGACCAAAACGGGCGCCAATGATCTGCATGGCGCGGCCTTCGGCTACTTCCGTGACAATCGGCTGAATGCCAACAAATGGGAGCTGAACGCGGTTGGAAAGCCGAAACCTCCGCTGCGCGTCTGGCAATTTGGCGCGTTTGCCAGCGGCCCGTTGGTCAAAGACAAGGCGTTCTGGCTGTTCAACTACGACGCGCAGCGACGCTCAGAACCCAATCCTATCCTGTGCAACAACAATGCGGCGTTCTGCGCGGCTGCCCTGGCCAACCCGACGCTGGGTCCGCGCGTCAAAGACTTCCAGAAATCACTCGACCAGGACGTCTACCTCGCCAAAGTGGACGTGCGCATCACTCCGAATCACAACCTGAGCCTCCGCTACAACTACCAACGCTTTACGGGAGGTAACCAGGAGAACAGCGGCGACAACTCCGTCTTGGAGCATACGGGCAACAGCCTAGTACACACGCGTTCGCTTTCCGGCAACCTCGTTTCGACCTTCGGCGCCCGCTGGATCAATGAGTTCCGCGGGCAGTGGGGCCGCGACGGAGAGCCTGGCACGGCCAACGGCACCGACCCCGAAATTCAGTTCCGCTCGGGTGCGGTGACGCTTTTGCAATTCGGCCGCAACAACTTCTCACCGCGCGAAACCACGATCAATCGCGGCCAGATCATCGATAATGTTACCTACCTGAGGGGAAAGCACACTTTCAGAGGCGGCGTGGACTTCAACATCGAGAACATTCTGAACTTTTTCCCGGGGCTGTTCGGCGGCCGGTATGCGTTCAACTGTTTGGCCGACTTCCAGGATAACGGGCGGCCAGACGGAACCGCTGGGTGTGTCGCCGGCAGTTACACGCAGAATTTCGGGGGGAGCGGCACGCCCGGCGCGACCACGCACCCGAACATCCGTGAGTATTCCTGGTTTTTCCAAGATGACATTCGTGTGCTTTCAAATTTCACGGTGAACCTGGGTGTGCGCTACGACCTCCAAAGGGGCAACGGGCCGAGCATTCACAACCCGGACCCGCAGTTGGCCGCCCTGGGAATCGATACGGCGCAATTCCGCAACGATACGAACAACTTCGCGCCGCGCATCGCCTTTGCATACTCGCCGCATTTCTTTGGCAAGCAGACCGTCATTCGGGGCGGATACGGCATCTATTACGGCCGCACGCCTTCGATCATGACGGCCACAGCGACATCCAACAACGGGCTCCAAGTGATCAGTATCACTATTGGCGGGGCTTCTTTGCCGGCGGGTTTCGCCTTCCCGCAGACGTTCTCCGCGCCGCCCACGGGTGCGACTCCGTCAACTCCCAGCCTCTACGTGTTTGATAAGAACTACGTCCAACCGTATGTGCAGCAGGCCTCGCTCGGCGTGGAGACGGAGGTCGCCAAGGGTTGGTCGGCCGGGATGAGCTACCTGTTTGTCAAAGGCACTCATCTTTCCCGCAGCAACAACATCAACCTGATGCCGCCGGTCCCGACCACGTTTGCCATCTCCACCGGGGGATCCTTCACCGTGCTGCGTTTCCCGACGGCTCGGCCCGCCTCGAATTTTGGCCGCATCACGCTGTTCCAAGCTAACGCGAATTCGGTCTACCACGGCCTGGCGCTGACCCTGAACAAGCGCTTCAGCCACCACTTCCAGGCCGCCGCCAACTACACGTTCTCGAAGGCCATTGACAACAAGCCCGATTCCACCTCGGTCGTCCCGGGCAACGCCGGCGACGACGCCAAGATGGCACAAAACCCGCTCAACCTGCGCGACGACCGCGGGCCTTCCGACCAGGACTTCCGCCACCGCTTTGTGCTGGTTTACTTGTGGGAGCTGTCCTACCTGAATAACCACGACAGTTCGCTGGTCCGGTACGTCCTCGGCAACTGGACGATCAGCGACGTTTTCACGGCGCAGAACGGCAAGCACTTTTCCCTGGCCGCCGGCGGCGACCCGAACCGCGACGGCAACGCCTTCACTGACCGCATTCCCGGTGTGGGCCGCAATACCGGCACGCTGCCCCCGCAGATCAGCTTTGACTTGCGCGTGCAGAAGGATTTCCCACTCTACGAGCGCCTCAAGCTGAGCTTCCTGTTCGAAGCGTTCAACCTGTTCAACCGACCGAACTTCCGCGACATCAACAACACTCAATTCTCTCTTGCGGCGGCGACAGCAGCGGGACCAATGAGTGTAACGCCGAGCTGTCCCACGGTCGGCCAGCTTTGCTTCTTCCCGGTTGCGAGCTTTGGCACGTTCCAGGGGACGTACGACCAGCCGGGCGGCGGAAGCCCCTTCCCTGGGCCGGGCCCGCGAACGCTGCAACTGGCGCTGAAGCTCACCTGGTAGGACCTGCCACCGGCAACCTGCGGGGCAGCCGAGATGCCTGCCCGGGAGGCTGCCAATCCGCTGCGGGCCTGCCCCCACTCAGTAGTTCGCGGCGGCTGAAGATGGCGTCGCCTGCGAATGAGGCCCAAGATTGCGTCCTCTTGGCCCCTGTTGAGTACTGGTGCGGCGCCACTAGGTCCTGCGGATTACCCTGTAGCTCATGATTTGATCCTGCATCAAGGGCAGTGGCGCCGGCCCCGTCCTAGAACTGAACCAGGGCGCGCACGGCAGCGACGATGTCCTCGGTCTGCGGGAGGATTTCGTCTTCGAGTTTGGGCTGGTAGGCGCAGAAGGTGTCCATCGCGGCG
>WNFA01006000.1_pt1 | contig 10582 bp, 10 predicted proteins | sample 5400481 | NCBI WGS metagenome assembly WNFA01 (sample SAMN13153340, study PRJNA577476) | soil metagenome | isolation source: 120 cm saprolite under Douglas fir tree site 2 hole 1 replicate 2 | place: USA:California | collected 2015-04-18 | reverse complement strand
ATTTTGCGATCTCGCTTTTCAAGTCTTCAAAAATGCGCTGGCGCAGCGCGGCATCGGAACCGTAGGTCATCTCTGCGATGGTCTTGGCGAGCGCCGACACGATTTCATCCATGTCGATGGTATTCTGCTCGCCGCTCAGCGAGCCGTATTCTGCATAGAACTCGTCGATCAGGTCGGCGATCAGGCAATGCAGACACGGCCGCTCGTCATTCGATCCGGGGTCATCCGACATGGCCGTCCTTTCAATCGAAGCGCGTCGCAGCCGCTGGCTCGAGGTCTTGTGACCGGGGAAAGCTTTCAACGGCTGCCGGTGAGCATCAGGCCTGCGCGCTTCCTTCGGTATCAACATAGCGGGGAAAGACCGGCGCCGGCGACGGAAGCTTCACGCCGGGCTCGATCCTGCGTCCCCCTCCAAGCACCTGGAATTGGCGTTGCTCCGGTGGAATCGCAAGGAGATCGAGCAGTTTCGCCGCCGATTCCGGCATATATGGCTGTGCCAGGATCGCGACCTGCCGGATCACCTCGGCGGTGACGTAGAGCACGGTCCCCTGCCGCACTGAATCGGTTTTGGCGAGCGCCCAGGGCGCCTCGCCGGCGAAATAGCGGTTGGCATCGGCGACCACCGCCCAGACCGCGTTGAGCACCTGGTGGAGCTGCTGCGTCTTCATCGCCTGGCGCGCCTTGCCGATCATGCCGTCCGCCGCCTCGAGGATCGCCTGGTCGGCGTCGGAGAACGGGCCGGGTTTCGGCAACACGGCGCCGCGCTGGCGCGCGATCATGGTGAGCGAGCGCTGCGCCAGGTTGCCGAGATCGTTGGCGAGATCGGCGTTGACGCGGTTGACGATCGTCTCGTGGCTGTAGTTGCCATCCTGCCCGAACGGCACCTCGCGCAGCAGGAAGTAGCGCAGCTGATCGACGCCATAGGCGTCGGCGAGCGCGAACGGGTCGATGACGTTGCCGACCGACTTCGACATCTTCTCCCCGCGATTGAAGAGGAAGCCGTGCGAGAAGATGCGGCGCGGCACCTCGACCCCGGCCGACATCAGGAACGCCGGCCAGTAGACCGCGTGGAAGCGCACGATGTCCTTGCCGATCACGTGCAGGTCGGCCGGCCAGTAGCGGCGGAACGTGGGACTCTCGGTATCGGGATAGCCGACCGCGGTGATGTAGTTGGTGAGCGCGTCGACCCAAACATACATCACGTGCCTGGGATTGCTCGGCACCTTCACGCCCCAGTCGAAGGTGGTGCGCGAGATCGACAGGTCCTGCAGGCCGCCCTTGACGAAGCTGATCACCTCGTTGAGCCGTTCCCGCGGCAGCACGTAGTCGGGATCGCGCGCGTAGAGCGCCATGAGCTTGTCCTGGTAGGCCGAGAGGCGGAAGAAATAGCTCTCCTCCTCGACCCACTCGACCGGCGTTCCCTGCGGGCCGACCCGCTCGCCCTTCTCGTTGAGCCTGGTCTCGTCCTCGTCGCAATAGGCCTCGTCGCGCACCGAGTACCAGCCGGAATACTTGTCGAGATAGATGTCGCCGTTGGCTTCCATCCGCTGCCAGATGGCGGTCGAGGCGCGATGGTGGCGCTCCTCGGTGGTGCGGATGAAGGCGTCGTTCGAGCACTCCAGCCGCTCGACCATGGCCTTGAAGCGCGGCACGTTGCGCTCGACCAGTTCCCGCGGCGCGAGCCTCTCCTTGGCCGCGGTCTGCAGCATCTTCATGCCGTGCTCGTCGGTGCCGGTGAGGAAAAAGACGTCGTAGCCGTCGAGCCGCATGAAACGGGCGATGGCGTCGGTCGCGATCGCCTCGTAGGCGTGGCCGATATGGGGCGGACCGTTGGGATAGGCGATGGCCGTGGTCAGATAGTAGCGGGGCTTGTCGGCCATCGGACGTGCTCGTGCACCTGGTCAGAATGAGGTCCCGGCGGGCCGCCGCGAGCCGGGACGATCCGAACTGCAGACGCCGCAACGGCGGCCGAGCCCGCTTTCCCGTCGCATCCCCATACGGGTCAAATCAAAGACGTGGATGCCCGCGACAGGCGCGGGCATGGCGGCTCGGATGATAGGTATCAACCCCTCCCCGCCTTCACAAGCCGGCCGGGACGCCGGTCGACGAGCCCGGCGGGATCGCTCCAGGCGCCGGCGCCTGCCGGGCCTGCGACAGGCCGAAGCAACGTTAGCCTACCGCTTCCGAAAGCCATCCGAATACATTGAAAACCAAAGGTTTTCGCTCGAGATTGTACTCCTCGGCGTCGCGCGCGGCCGCGTTGATCTTGTCCCAGGCCTCCGCCACCCGGGCAAGCCGTGTCCGGTCCGGCGTGCCGGCCGAGAGGCGGCCGGAGAGCCAGCCGTTCACCGTATCGACGAAGGCCTTGAGCGGGGCCGCCTCGGCCCCGGAGAGGCGATCGCCCAGCGCATGCAGCGCGCGCGGGTCGACGGCAGGCAGGCGATCGAGCGCATCCATGATCGCCTTGCGCAGGTCGAGCGCATCGCCGTCGAGGAACGCGAGCGCGCGCCCGACGCAGCCTCCCGCGACCGCGGCGGCGGCCAGAATGTCGGGGCTTTCCGGGCTCTCCCCGATCGCAGCCGCGGCGGCGCCCGCGACGTCGGCGACCGCGAGCGGCCGCAGGGCGATGAGCCGGCAGCGGGAGCGGATGGTCGGCAGGACGCGGGCGGCGGAATGGCTCACCAGCAGCAGCAGCGCGCGCCGGGGCGGCTCTTCCAGGACCTTGAGCAGGGCGTTGGCGCCCTCGCGGTTGAGCTCGTCGACGGAATCGACGATGGCGACGCGCCAACCCCCCTCCCCGGCGGTCGATCCGAAGAACGTGACGGCCCGCCGAACGTCGTCGACCTGGATGTCTTGCCTGAGCTTGCCGGTCTTCTCGTTGATCGTACGCTCGAGCACCAGGAGATCGCCTTGCGCCTGCGCCGCCATCCGGCGCGCCACCGGGTGATCGGGACCGACCGCGAGGGAGGCGGCCGCCGCGACCTGCGCCGCGCCGGGATCGGGATGGGCGAGGATGAAGCGCGCCATGCGGTAGGCGAGCGTCGCCTTGCCGATGCCGTTCGGCCCGCCGACCAGCCAGGCGTGCGGAAGCCGTCCGCCGCGATAAGCCGCAAGGAGCGCGCCCTCCGCCTCGCCGTGGCCGAACAGCACGGCGGTCGCGCGCGGCGGCCGCGCTTCGACCGCTTCGCGCTCACTCACCGCGGGCGCCCACGAGCGTGTAGCCCGGATGGAGCGAAGCGAAATCCGGACCAGCCCTCCCCGCGTTCCGCTTCGCTCCATGCGGGCTACGATTTTTATGATTTCTCACGACGGGACGCCCACCAGCTGGACCGGAGCGGTGGCGGGATCGAGCCGGTCATGGACGGTCTTCCAGATGCGGTCGGCGACCTCCGGTTTCGGAGCCGTGGCGTCGATCACCACGCAGCGACGCGGCTCGGCGACCACCAGCAGGCGATAGGCTTCACGCAGTTCCGCGTGGAAGGCGAGCGATTCCCCCTCGAAGCGGTCGGCAGCACCGTCGCCGCGGCGCTTGCCGGCGCGCGCGAGCCCGACCTCGGCGGGCACGTCGAGGATGAAGGTGAGATCGGGCCTGAGATCGCCGACCGTCACGCGCTCGAGGGCGCGAATCAATTTCGGGTCGAGGTGGCCGAGGGCCCCCTGGTAGACCCGGGTCGAGTCGATGAAGCGGTCGCAGACGACCCAGCTGCCCCGCGCCAGCGCCGGCTCGATGGTGTGGCGGACGTGATCGTCGCGAGCGGCGGCGAACAGCAGCGCCTCGGCCGCGGCGCCGAGCGGCTTTGTCACGCCCGAAAGCAGCACGTGCCGGATCGCCTCGGCGCCCGGCGAGCCGCCGGGCTCGCGCGTGAGCACGACGCCGATGCCGAGCGAGGTGAGCCGCTGCGCCAGCTGCGCGGCATGGGTCGACTTGCCGGTGCCTTCGCCGCCTTCGAAGGTGATGAATCGTCCGCGCATGATTCAGGCGACGGAGGACAGACGACGGACGACAGATGATGTTAGACTGTGTCTCTGTCCCATCTTCATCCGTCCTCCGTCGTCTGGCCTCCGTCGCCGGCTATAGGCGCTGCAGCCCGGCACGGAACAGGCCGAGCACGAGCTCGGTGGCGGCGTCGAAGGCGCGCTGCGGCATCGAGCCGGTGCCGACGCTCTCGGCCGCCTGCAAGGGCACCTCCAGCACCAGGAACTCGCCGCGCCAGACCTTGAGCGCGCCGACGGTCTGGCCTTGCCGAACCGGCGCGCGCACCGGCCCGGTATAGACGACGCGGGCGAGGATCTTCTCGCGCGATCCGCGCGGCACCATCAGCCGCACTTCCTTCGGCGCCACCAGCGGCACATGGCCCTTGGCGCCGCCATAGACCTTGGCCTGCGCGATTTCCTGGCCGTCGGCGAAGAGCAGGCCGGATTGGAAGTTGTGGAACCCCCATTCGAGCAGCTTCTTGCCTTCATCGGCGCGCTCCTTTTCCGAGCGCAGGCCATTGACCACGACGATCAGGCGCAACCCGTTCTGCACCGCCGAGCCGACGAGACCATAGCCGGCTTCCTTGGTGAAGCCGGTCTTGAGGCCGTCGGCGCCGATATTCATGGCGAGCAAGGGATTGCGATTCTGCTGGCGGATCTTGTTCCAGGTGAATTCGCGCTCGCTGTAATATTTGTAATATTGGGGATGGGTCTCGATGATGTAGCGCGCCAGCTTGGCAAGCTCGCGCGCGGTCATCAGCTGGCGCGGATCGGGCAGGCCGTTCGAATTGCCGAAGGTCGACTTCATCAGGCCGAGCTCGCGCGCCCGCTTGGTCATCAGCTCCGCGAACTCGGATTCGGTGCCGGAAATCCCCTCCGCCAACGCGATGCAGGCGTCGTTGGCGGACTGGATGATGACGCCATGCAGGAGATCGTCCACCGCTACCTTGCTGTGGATCGGAATGAACATGCTCGAAGTATGCGAGGGCGCCCCGCCCCGGCGCCAAGCGGTGGTGCTGACGATGAATTCGTCGGTCGGCTTGATCTTGCCCTGCTTGATCAGATTGAACACCACCTCCGCAGTCATCAGCTTGGACAAGCTCGCCGGCGGAATGAGGTCGTCGGCACCCTTCTCGAACAGCACGCTGCCGCCGTCGGCGTCGATCAGGATGGCGTGCGGGGCCGCGGTCTGAAACCCTTCCATGGACTTCGGACCGGAGACTGGATTGGGGGCGGCGACCGCGGTGGCGGCGGCGCAGGCGAGAACGGCCACGCTGCACCACCTTCCGAAGGACGAGGACAACACGTTTCCGACCATGGTCACAAAAATTGCTGCCAGCCGCGCAAGGTTCGGCTGCTGTCCGGCTCCGACTGGCTTAGCAAGCCCCCTGCGTCAAGATCAATGGCGCAAGCGGCGGATCGAGGTCTTTCGGCTGCGCGGATCAATAGAGCCCGCGCCCGCTCATCAACCCGAGCGCACGGCCGTCGTTGCGCGCCGGCGCAGCCGGCGCATAGGCCGGGGCGCTGGCGGCCGACGCCTCGGCGCCGAAGTCGCTCTCCGGCGGCCATCGCGAGCGGACCGCCGACCGGCCGGTGACCTCGGGCGCCCCGGCGGCGACACGGCTGCCGCCGAGCGTGAACGGCCGCTCGGCCGGCGATGGCGGATCGGCGGACGCGGGGAGGAAGGGCTTGACCGAGGCGAGCATGACCTTCGACGGCGCCGGAGCGGGCGAGCCCTTGCGCAGCGTCGCCATCAACATGCGGTCGTCGCTGCCTTCCATCGGCGCGCGACCGACATATTCGACCCGCACGCGGGCGAGCCCCTTGCCGTAGAACTCGAGCGCCTTGGCGGTCCCGATCGAGAGGTCGATGATGCGGTCGCGCGCATAGGGCCCGCGATCGTTGACGCGCACGATGATCGAGCGGCCGTTGTCCAGATTGGTGACGCGGGCATAGCTCGGCAGCGGCATGGTCGTGTGCGCCGCCGAGATCGAGTGCATGTCGTAGACCTCGCCGTTGGCGGTCAGCCGGCCGTGGAAATCCGGGCCGTACCAGGACGCGATCCCTTCGCCGCGATAGGACGGATTGTCGGTCGGAAAATAGGTGCGGCCGTTGATGTTGTAGGGCTTGCCCACCCGGAAGGCGCCGCCGCCCTTGGGGACCGGCTCGCCGTCCTCGACCACGCGTGGGCTATATTTGTCCTTGCCGCTATACGGGCCGGAGCAATGGGCGAGCGCCACGCAGCCGACGGCGACCGCGCCGACGCGCGCGATCGCGCCGAAACTCACTGCGGTGAGCTGCCGCCCCATCCGATCCCCGACCTGCGACATTCCCCCGCCGTCCGTGATCTCGACGGAGCGACGGGTGAAATGGCACGTGTCGGCCGCGCGCGACCACACCTTGGGTCCGCCGCGACCGTCCCTACGCGGGACATATCGCCGTTCGATCGCGGCAGGAATGGGGCTGCCGACCGCGGGTGGTAAATGCGGCGTTTGCGGGCACCGGGATTGCGGCGCTTCCGTGATGCGGAATCAGGTCCGGAAACGCCCCTTCGTCGCGGCTTTCTGGTGACCCGAAGGAGGGGAAACGACGGTCTTGTGATCCCCGCCAATCCGTACCATGGTGCCGGCGCCCCGCGGGGGCGGCGATGCCAGGAGCTGGGCCATGCAAGCCGCAAGGGCGGCCGGTTTCGTTGCTTTGTGTTTCCTCGGGGCGCTCCTCGTCGGGGCGGGAGATGCCGAGGCGCAGACCTTCCGCTTTCGCGTCTGCAACCAGAGCAACGTAACGGCGTCGGTCGCCGTCTCGCACTACGTGGCTCCCGGCGACAATCGTTTCGTGGTCGAGGGCTGGTGGTCGGTCGATCCGGGAAATTGCTCGTTCATCGGCTCCTTCCCGCAAGGCTGGTTCTATTATTATGCCGAGCAGCGAAACTCCCAGCGGATTTATTGGCCCGGCACCGATCTCAATTTGTGCGTCAGGCACCCCGGCCCCTGGGAGCGTATCAATACGGCGGGATATGACTGCCGATCCGACGAAACGCTGCGCGGCTTCCATGCCGAATTCAACGGGTCGAACGTCGGCACGTTCACCTGGACGCTGCACTGATCTCCGCCGAAAGCGCGGCGCGCGTTGGCGCGGCGGCTACTCCCGCCTCAACTCGGGTGTTCATAAAATGCGATCCGGTCGAAGTCGGACTTGTCCCCGCTTCAGCCGGGAGAGGAAGCGGATCGTTCGCCGCGAAGCTATCACTTCATCTCGTTGGCGGCCCGCGGCGTCGTGCCGGAACCGGGCTCGCTCTCCGCGGCCCGTGCCGTCGAGCTCGTGCGGGCGCTGGCCTGCGGCAGCGCGCTCGACTGCGGTATGGCCGCGGAGGGAGCGAAATTGGCCTCCGCCTTCGGGGCGGCCGCGGCTGCTTTATCCTGCGCCTGCGTCTGCGCCATGGCGGGTGCCGTGGCGGCCATCAAGGTCAACGCCGCGATCATCATGCGGGGGCTCATCTTTGAACTCCTGATCTCGGGATCTCTCATCCATGCCATCGAAAGACATCGCCCCGGTACTTCCATCGCCCGATGCGTTCGACCGAGGCCGCAGGCTTCGATCGACATTCTACACGAATAACGTACTGTCGGAAGCGTAAGACTTAATTGTGGCACTCCAGTCAGCGACATCGGCGCGCGTTATTGCGAGGTCGAATTCGGGCGGAAAACCCGTTTTTCGCCCGGGACCCGGTCCGCAGCAGTCCCTCTCCTGAAAATGCTCAGAACGTCGATTTCAGCTTGAGGTGATCAAGCCGGTTGATCGACTTGATGTCGAGGCGGTGCACCGCGTTTTCCTGCAGGGCATCGAGCGGGACGTTGACGCCCGCGCTGCCCAGCGCCCAGACCTTGCGGTAGAAGTCGGCCAGGCCTTTCGCCGCCTCGCCGCCGACGCCCACGATCAGGTCGCCGCGCTTGAGCCCGGCCTTGTCGGCCGGGCCGCCCGGCGTCACGCGCGCGACGAACAAGCGCCCGTGCACCTCCTCGGCGTTGACGCCGAGCCATGGCCGCCCGGGACCGTTGACGCGGCCGTCGGAAATCAGGTCGGCGAGAATCGGAGGGAGGCGATCGATCGGCACGAACATGTTGCCGGGCTGCTTCTCGCCGTCGCCGGAGGCATCGCCGACGATCAGCGAGCCGACGCCGACGAGCTTGCCCTCGCGGCTGATGAGCGCCGCCCCGCTCCAGGCCGGATGCGCGGGCGCGGTGAACAGCGCCTCGTCGAGCATGTATTCCCAACTGCCGGCGAATTCGCGCTTGGAAACAATGGTGGCGAGCGCGGCCATGGCCGCGCCGCCGTGGCTCGCGATCAGGACGGGGTCGTGCTCGTTGACCTCCGCCGACCGGCCGAGACCCATCGGCTTGAGCTTGAGCGGCTCGATCGTCCGCAGGAGGCCGAAGCCGCTCTCGTGGTCGTAGCCCACCACGCTCGCCGGCACGGTGCGCCCGTCGTTGGCGACGACCTCGGCCGCATCGGCCTCGACCATGAGATAGCCGATCGTCAGCACGAGGCCGTCATTGTCGATGACGATGCCCGACCCCTCCCGTTCGCGGCCCAGGCCGGCGACCGTCTGCCCTTCGGGATTGATGTGGGTCTTGATCCCCACGACCGCCGAGACGAGCTCCTCGATGCGCGGGCTCTGCGCCAGCGCGGTGCAGGCGAGCACGGCAAGGAACGATGCCGCGCACGACGCGGCGGCGAGGAAGCCAAGGCGACGAGCGTTGCGCATGAATGCTCCTCTGCGAGCGGCGTCCGCTCAGCCGCGGGCCCTCCGGTTTCGGACTTGCCCGAGGTCGGCTCGTTGCAGGACGCGGAGCGGGCAAGGCCGAGCGCGCGCGAACCGAGTCCTTTCCGCGATGTTACTCCGCGGGCGGCAACGCGACTACGGGATTCGCCGCGCCCGTGGTGATATCTCCCGACGCCCCTCGTCACGGCGATGCCTCCATGGACTCGAGCCGCAACCCGGGGCGATCCGCCGATGCCGTCACGGAAACGAGGTGCAGCCGCGTGCCGCTCCGGCGGCGGCTCATTGTCGCCCCTCCTCCTCCGGCGGCCGGATGTGCCGGAACGAGACCAGGAGCGCCAGGTCGTACGCGATCTTGAGCACCCCGCAGATCACAAGCGGCAACGCCATGAACGACGTCGACAGCAGCGCGCCGCTCAAGGCCGGGCTGATCGAGGACGCAAGGCTGCGCGGAACCGCCGTGATGCTGGCGGCCGCGGTCCGCTCGGAAGGCGTAACCACCGCCATCACGTAGGACGTGCGCGTCGGCACGTCCATCTGCGACAGCGCCGAGCGCACCAGCAGCAGGGCGAGAACGGTGGTCAGATCAGGCGAGAAGGCCGCGACAATGAGGCAGACGCTCGAGGGAATATGCGTGAACACCATGGTATTGACGAGGCCGAAGCGTTTTCCGAGGCGGGCGGCCACCGGGTAGGAGAAGGCGGCGAGAACGTTCGACCAGAAGAAGAACGCGCTGGCGGCGGCGAGCGACAGCTCGAAGCGCTCGAACAGCCACAAGGCCAGCAGGGACTGGACGGTGAAGCCGCCCGCGAATGCATCGAGGCTGAACAGCGCCGCGAGCTTGTAGACGGTCCGGCGCGACGGGCCCAAGGCCCCGGTCGCGGACGCCGCTTCTTGCGCCTTGCTGCTGCGTGGCAGGAAGGAATAGAGGACGATGCCGACCAATCCGAGCGCGGCATAGACGAAGAACATGGCTTGCAGGGCGCGGACCTTGCCCATGCCGAACGAGACCAGCAGGTCCGGGGCGCCGGCGGCGAGCGCGCCGGCCGCGACCGATAGCGCGCCGATCAGGCTGTAGCGCGCGAAAACGTGCGTCCGCTCCCGATCCGACGCGCGTTGCGCGAGCGCGGCATGCTCGAGCGGAACGTGGACGCCGACGTAGCGCGGGGCGAGGAGCCCGATCGCGAGCGTGAGGACGGCCGAGCCGAGCAGCGCGGACGTCGCCACCACGCCGATCTCGAATGGATCGAACCCGATCTCGATCAGATAGGCCGGCAAGACGATGGCGGCGAAGCCATCGCCGAACCCGCGGACAGCGCGCGCGGCGTAGAGGTAGAGCACGTCCGACCGACTCATGCGAACCTCGGAGGGATGGATCGACGGCGCACGATCGGTCTCGCTCGGCTCATGCCTCGGGGAACGTCGCAGGCTGGCACAGGCGTCCGGTCCGGTCGAGCGCTCCGCGCCGAGCGCCGCGCTCCCCTGAGCGAGGGTGACTTCCGTGATGTCGCCTGAATTTCCAAGAGCCCGTGCGAATAAAGCGCCGTGGGTCCGCCGGCAAAGCATCGTTTCTCTCGCCTGCCTTAGAATTTCTCTTGATATCCGGCCGCGCCTTCACCCACCTTAACGGCGGCTCGCAGCTTCACGATGTCAAACAGCCCAGGCGCTACTCGCGCCTAATCGTTCCCGCGACGCGTTGCGCCCGGGTTTTGAAACTTCTCTTCATCCATCCACCCAATGAGGGGGTGGGAGGAGCGCCGAAAGGCGACTGGGGGGTAGAACCCGTGCCGTGCCCGACACGGTGGCGCTTGCGAGGCGCCGGGCGAA
>WNFA01009318.1_pt1 | contig 10583 bp, 10 predicted proteins | sample 5400481 | NCBI WGS metagenome assembly WNFA01 (sample SAMN13153340, study PRJNA577476) | soil metagenome | isolation source: 120 cm saprolite under Douglas fir tree site 2 hole 1 replicate 2 | place: USA:California | collected 2015-04-18 | reverse complement strand
CGCGACCCGGTCATCATGAAGGTTGCAAACACGTGGCTGATCCTCAATGTGGGCGGCGGCCCTACTGACGACAAGCCCACGGTCACTCTCACCACGCCGCCGGACCCCAACCGTACGAGCGCATTCCTCAACATCAGAGTCGCCGACATCCATAAGGCCTACAAGGAATGGTCGGCGAAGGGCGCAGTGTTCCTCACAGAACCGAAGGACCATGGACGCGAGATTCGAGCGTATATCCAGGATCCCGACGGCCACTTGATCGAGGTCGGCCAGGCCACCGGCATACTCACCTGATCCCCGGCAGGCGTCCGCGGATGTCCAGGGAGTTTGGCTGGGGAGGAAGGATTCGAACGCTCCGCGTCTGAGCCCGAGATGCAAATTTGGCGTGAAACCGGCACGTAACGAGCCTGAGAGTGGACTTGGCGCTGCCTGGCTTAGCCCGATCCTCAGGAGCCGAGACCAACAACTACGGCCAGCGCGCGATCGACCTCCCGAAGCTCGCCATACGCAAGCAGCCCATGGGATTCGCCGAGCCTGCTCGGGTCCAGCGCGCCGAGTTGCTCGACCAGGACCCGCGTCCGCTGACCCTCGATTTCCACCTCAGGCCTGAATGAAGCCGGATGGGCGCGCGTTGAAGTCGGCGCGATGATGACCGTATTCAATCCGCGGTGGCGCGCTTTATGAGCTTGCCTCAAGCTTCAAAGCGTGCGAGAACGTGGCCTTGCTCCGTGAGGCGACCAGGGTAGTTCATCGTGAAAGGCGGCCGTCCGATCTGGACGACCGCCTTCTCTTCATGTCAGCCGCAGGACCAGATGTTCTGCACCGGGTTGCCGGCACCGCTCCCGAAGATTCCGCCACCCACGACGAAGATCCTGCCCGCGGTCGACACACCCTGCGTTTCAGTGCCCGAGCCCGTCAGACCGCCGGGGATGGGCGTCGACGTGCTCCAGCTGTCGGTCACAGGGTTGTACACGAGGTGGTTGTCGGTGAACACTCCGATCGCGAACGCACCGCCGATCACGTGCATCTTGTTTCCGCATCTACCGGCCGCCGGGTCGATCACGCCTGCCTCGGGCAGGGGCGCGCCAGGGCTCCAGCTGTCACTTGCGATGTCGTAGATCAACGTCGTCGACTGCGGCACGCCTCCGCTGCAGCCGCCGAAAACGTAGATGTGGTCGCCGACCGAGACCGCGGCGCTGTCTGAAAGGGGCATTGGAAGCGGTGCGCCCGTGCTCCATGTGCCGGACTGGATGTCAAAGATCTGGAGGTCGTTGACCTCGGCGCCTCCGCATGGGACAGAGGCAATGCGTCCACCGGTGACGTAGATCTTGCCTCCATGCTCGGCGACACCGTGCTCTGTCGCGACTGCAACGGGCAGTGGGGCCAGAAGCGTCCAGGCGTCCAAGCCAGGGTCGTATCGCTGGAGTGGGCCGGGGTTGTCTCTACCTGAAACGGCGTAGAGACAGGGTCCTGCCGCCGTCGGGTCGCTGACGAGATGGCAGTTCGTGCCGCTGTCGGCGACGGCGGCGAGCTCAGCGTTGGGAACCGGCATCGGCGCCCCAAGGCTCCAGGTGTCCGCCGCGACGTTGTAGATCTGGTTCATCCCCGCGCCGGGAGAGGATGGGAACCCGCCAAAGTAGTAGTTGAATCCGTTGAGAGTCGCCGCCCCATAACCTTCCTCGGCCGTCGGAATCGATGCTCCGGTGCTCCACGACGGACTCGCCAGCACTGGAGTGGCGACGAGGGTGGCCAGGCCGGCCAGCGCAGCCGCCCTGAAGAGGTTCATCCATTTCATATGCGTTCTCATGCCTCCTATGAGGTGCAAAGCGGTTTGGACGTCGGCAACGTGAAGCCGCTTGACGGAGCCGCGGCCGCAACCTCCTTTTGGTCTGCCCGATCGGATGTTGAGGTGTCAAGTCAAACTGTCAATCCAAAGAATTACTGTCCGCCAAATTACGTACAGCGGTCGCGGAACGGCCTTCGCCGGGCCTGCCTCACAGGCCTCTTGCGCAACCTACGTCGTGCGCGAGCTGCCGGCCTCTTCCACGCTGACTAGCGAGGGGTCAAAGGCGGCAGCGCCGAGATGCCGAAAGTCTTTTCCAGCCAGAAGGCCACCGCCGCCGACCGGGTGTGCAACCCGTGCTCCTGATACAGCCGCACAAGGTGGGTCTGCACCGTCCGAGGCGAGACACCGAGGCTGCTCGCGATCTCCTTGTCCGACAGACCCAGGGCGATGAGCCGCAGGATCTGCGCCTGCCGAGGCGTGACGTGCATCCTTCCCTCTGAGCCGCCTCGACCGTCCGTCGCCAAGCCAACCATCGCGTCTGGCAGCTGAACATACCCAGAGGCTGCTGAGGACGCGACCTCCCGGGCATCATTATTTGTGGAGCCGATCGTTCTGTCTAGTGACCTGTCAAGTTTTTCCTGCCGCGCACCAGGTCGATGGCTGGGTCGATGGCTGGGGAGGAAGGATTCGAACCTTCAACCTTCTGATCCAGAGTCAGCTGCGCTACCGTTGCGCCACTCCCCAAGCAAGCGTTCTGGGCCGGCCGCCTATTCTAGCCAGGGCCAGAATCGGCCCTGCGTCGCGGCGGTTTTGCACATGCTTTCCACACCTGTGGTCGCCTAGCGTCCATATACCGCCTACCGGCGCCGCCGGCGGCAGGCTACGTCCCGCTAGTCGCGGTCCTTTCGGCCTGGCTCCCGAGAAGCCCTCCGGATCGGAATCGGAGGGGGTACGCCCAGGAGCCGGTCGAATGCGGACGCGAGCAGGCGCTTGGCCTGGTAGAGGTTCACCGCCCAGCCGACGCCGAAGACGCGGTCGCTAAACAGCCGGTCGGAGTCCGGATTCCAGTACGCCAGGCGTATGCGTTCCCATGTTGGTGGTCGAAAGTCATACGGCACGACTCCCCACACCTTGCCCTGCCACGTACGCTCCTCCTCTGGCTTGGACAGCTCGGTGGCGACCGCAGCCACGAGCAACCCGACGACGGCCAGCCGGGCCATCCGGCGGAGCCCACGTAAAGTACGCATACTTCAGATTGAAGAGTAGTCCAACGATAACCTTGCACGTCTTGAAACCGTTGCTGCAGGCGGGGTAGATGGCCACCAGATTGCAATCCACCACGCGCTGGCTGCGGTGGCTCACGCCTGGTCTCGAGATCAAGCGCTGGCTCCTGCTGCTCATGGTCGCCGAGCTGGTGGTCGTGCTTGGCTTCGCCTACTTCTTGAAGGCTTTCTACGAGACAGCGCCCCTGCCGGCGCAGTTCTACTACATCACCCTCCAGTTCCTGCCCCACTGGATGCGCGCTGTCATCTTCGGGGCAGTTGGCCTGGGCCTCCTGCTCTACAGCTACGTGAAGCTGACTCAGTCGGTCCTCGGTCCTTTTCTTCCTGGCAACTCGACCAGCAGCGTGGTCGATGTGATTCACGCATTCCGACTCAAGGGACGCGGCCCTCGCATCGTCGCCATCGGCGGCGGCACCGGCCTGAGCGCGCTGCTGCGCGGCCTGAAGATGTACACCTCAAACCTGTCCGCCATCGTCACCGTGGCCGACGACGGTGGTTCGTCCGGACGGCTTCGTGACGAGTACCGCATCCTGCCGCCGGGTGACTTCCGCCAATGCCTCATCGCGCTGGCGGATGCCGAGCCGCTGATGAAGCAGCTGTTCGACCATCGCTTCAAAGAGGGATCGCTCAACGGTCACTCCTTCGGCAACCTCTTCATCATGGCCATGGCCGACGTCACGGGCAACTTCGAGCACGCGCTGCGCGAGTCTGGCAAGGTGCTCGCGGTCAAGGGCACGATCGTGCCGTCGACCCTCCAGGACGTAACGCTCGTCGCATCGATCAACGGCCGATCCGTCGAAGGCGAGTCCAAGATCCCCATGCAGCACGCACCGATCAGTCACGTGTTCCTGAAGCCCGACGGAGCGCAGGTGAACCCGGAAGCCGCGCAGGCGATCCTCAACGCCGAGCTGGTCGTGATCGGCCCGGGCTCGCTGTATACGTCCATCCTGCCGAACCTGCTCGTTGAGGGCATGGTCGAGGCGATCAAAGCTGCTCCGGCGCTCAAAGTGCTCGTCTGCAATCTCGCCTCACAGAGCGGTGAGACCGACGGCTACGAGGTGGACGACTACCTTCGAGTGATCCGCGAGCACGTGGGGTCGAACATCTTCGACTTCGTCCTCGTCAACTCCAACCACTCCCACATGCCGACCGGAGGGCAATCGCAGGTCATCTTCAAGTCCGAGGATTCGGCCTTGCATCCCGAGGTGCGATTCATTCCGGCCGACGTCGTCAACGTCCGCGTGCCGTCACATCACGACCCCGACAAGCTCGCCCGCGCGATCATGCGGAGGGTATGGCAGGCGTAGAGGTAGCGGCTGTCGGCGGTGGGCGGTGCGCTCGCCAGCGGCTCACCGACTCCACGATGATCGTGGCCACTGCAACGTAGAGGAGGCCGTCGAGTACGTCGATGACGTAATGCTCGCCGAGGTAAACGATGCTCAGCGCAACGGCCAGGGTCCAGGCGATGAGGGCCACGGCCAGCCATCGGAACCTCCGCCATGCGTAGACGGCGGCCAGCGCCGGGAACGCCGCGTGAAGCGACGGGAAGGCCGCGAACTGGTTCGGATTGAGGTGGGCATAGAGCGGCGATACCCAGTAGTTCGGGCCCCAAAGCTTGTCAACCGTCTCGTTGAGGACCTTGTGCACGAGTTCCTCACCGCCGGCCGTGCTCGCACGGAATTGATACCACGGCGGAGCCGAGGGCCAGAACAGGTACGTGACGAACGCGAGGAGGGCCATCAGCAGGAGCGCGGCGATGAACCGCCGGAAGTGATCACGGCTGCGAACCCAGAACACGAACCCGACGACGATCGGCAGCGGGAAGTGCATGAAGTAGAAGAACATCGCCGCGATGTCCTGGACGCTCACGACGTCGGACCTGTAGAAGGCGTGCTGCAGGGTGATGGTTGGCAGCGTCCCACCGAAAAGTGCGCGCTCGAGCCCCGACAGGTCGTGGGGCGCAAAACCCGTTTTCGCGGCGAAACCGCGCATCGCCTCGTAGGCGAAAAACAGGATCAGGAACGGGGCCCAGTCGACGACGAACGAACGGCCGCGGCCGAGGGCGACCGCGATCACGAGCAGCGCGAGCACTACCCACTCGGGCTCGATCGAAATGCCGCGCCACAACATGACGCCGAAGATCAGCGCCAGGTAAAGGACGCTACCGACGAGGATCAAGCGCGGCCGGCGGGGCAGCACCCGCTCCGCCTCAGCCGGCGCGGACAATCGCGATCGCCGCAATCTCGACGGTGACGGAAAACGGCAAAGAATTGGTGCCGAGCGCGGCGCGAGTGTGCCTGCCGGCCTCGCCAAGCACCTCGACGATCAGATCCGACGCCCCGTTGAGGACCTTCGGCTGGTCGCCGAAGTCATCGGTGGACAGAACAAAACCGGTGATCTGCACCACCTGGTCGACATTGTCGAGCCCGGCTGCAGCCTCCATCTGGGCAAGCAGGTTGAGCGCGCACACCCGGGCCGCGGCCTGGGCCTGCTCGACCGTCACCTGGTCGGGGCAGCGTCCTGTCAGCCGCTTGCCGCCCTGCGCCGACACCTGGCCCGCGATGAAGAGCAGCGACCTTCCCCCGCCGATGGGCACTAATCGCGTCGGGACGTAGGACGCAAGCGCGGCCGGCGGGGCGGGCAGCTCGAGTCCCAGCTCAGTAAGGCGTGCGTGCGGCGATGTCACTGGAGCGCGAGTTTACCGACGGCTGCCGCGGAAGTGCGCGATGGCCGCGAGCAAGAGCACCAGCAATGCCACTCCGCCGAGGGCGATGTAAGGGGTCTGCGACGACGACAGGATGCGTAGCAAATCGAAGAGCCCGTTGTGGTTCGAATTGCCCGTTCGACCGCCGCTGGCCCTGGGCGTGACATCGGTTGATGGACCTCGTGGCGGCACTCCCGTGTCGTGGAACGCCCACAGCGCCGGGGTGTGATCGGAGGCGCGGAACGTGGCCACGTAGAGGATCGGCGCCTCGTCGTTGGAGACGGCGAGCGCGGTGATCGACGGCAGCGGAGGGATGAGCGAGCTGAAGTGCTGGCCCTCATCGGTCGTCGCCCAAAGGCCCCCCGCCCGCGAACCGCCACCGTCACTAGCGACATAGAACCGGTCGTGGTGATCCGTGACGAAGGCGATCTGCGTGTAATCCGTGGAGGGCAGCAGGTCACCACCGCTGAGCGGCGTGAAGGTCGCTCCGTTGTCGCTGGAGATGAAGAGGCCCGCATTCGTGCCCGCTACCAGTGGCCTCACGTTGCCCGTCGGCGGCAGCGGTCCCGCGACCAGTCGAGACACCACGGTGCCGCTGATCGCGGGCGTCACGGACGCCCAGGTGGCACCGGCGTCAGAACTTTCATAAAGCGGGGGCCCGGCCGCCGTCGAAAACGTGTCGCTGCCCGCTACGAGACGTACGGGAACGTGGACCGCTGCCACCGTCAGTGCGTCGATGCTCGTGTTGGCGAGACCCGATTGGTTCCATGCGGTCCCGTCGTCGCTCAGGTAGACGCCGTTGTCCGTGCCTGCCGCAACCAATGTCAGTGCGAATCCGAACACACGAACATCGCGCCCATCCATTCCCTTGACAGCGGTCCATTTCGCACCGCCGTCCGTGCTGATCAATGCGCCCGATCCGCGGCTGCCGGCCAGGACCAGGTCGCGCGTGAACGGACTGAACGCGATCGTGGTCACGGCCGCGCTTCCCGTGTGCACCGTGCTCCAGGTCGAGCCGCCATCGGTGGATCTCAACAGGGAACCCTTCGAGTTGCCTGCGATCAGGGCCTTGTCGTTCGCAGGATCGACCGCGAGCGCGAACACGGGCGACTGTCCTTGCTGCGGAAGCTTGGGCAGCGCCACCCACGTAGAGTCGGGAAGGTCGGCAGCGAAAGCACCGGTGCCGGCGATCAGACCCCCGATCAACGCCAGCAACGCGACCAGCGTCGCAGCAAGACGTGGACTGGAAAGCGACACGAGCCTGCCGATTATCACCCAAGGAGCGATGTGGACGGCGGTGCGAACACCCGCGGCCGATCCCTACAATCCATTCGTGCTGGCTCGCGCCGGGGCCTGGCTTGACCGGGCCGCATTCAATCCGGCTTCGCTTCCGGATGACCTGACCTTCGGGATCGCACTCGCTCCGCCGGTTGCCGCGGGTCTCATCATCTTCAAGATCCCGGCGGCCGAGATGCTGGGCTTTGCGGTCGCATTGGGCGTGGTTGGCCACCTGCTTGCGCTGCTGTTGTGGCGCCGCCACCTTCCGCGCACACAGGCGAGCCCACTCATTGCGGCTGTAATCGGGGTCGCGCTCACTGGAGGCGGCGCGCGGGTCGGCGTGACGATCGCGATCGCAGCGTTGGCCGTGGTGCTCGAACTGATCCGCGCTCGCTATGCGCCGGCGATCCGCGCGCAATCGGGGCTCTTTGCGTATGCGATTGTCGCGATAGTCACCAGGGGAGCGCCGTTCGCATACGTCAACGCCGTCACCGGCAAAGCGGCCGCTGACCCGATCTGGATCTGGCACCAATATTTCGGGCCCCAGGCGGCGCTCATCTTCATCAATCCGACCACGCTGTACGTCGGCAACGTGCCGGGACCTGTTTTCGCGACGTCGCTGCTGGCCGTTGCGATCGGCATCGCGTGGTTGGCATACGCGCGCCGGCTGAGCCTGGTCGTCCTGGCCGCCTTCCTGCTCGGAGCACTGGTGCCGATCTACCTGTACCACTGGGATGCGTTGTTCCAGCTCGACAGCGGGCCGACGTGGTTCGCGGCCGGGATTTTGTTGGCCGATCGCCGCATGCTGCCGGACTCCTGGGCGGTGCGCCCGATCCTGGGGCTGGTGGCCGGCGTGCTGGCCGTGGGACTCCGGGTGCGGGGCTACGGAATCGAATCCGCGTTTTTCACGGTGGCGGGGATCCAGGCGGCGGCGGCCGTGGTCACGGTGATCAGCTGGGGCGCGGCGCTAGCGCGGGAGCGATGGCGCCGGAATCGCAGACTGCGACAGCGCGAGGCGCAGCTCCGCGTCGTCAAGAGCGTCCCGCGGGCGAGCTAGGCGATCTCACGTCCGCCTCGTCAAGGCCGAGCGCGCCGGCAAGCGATTCGGCGCATGCGCGTATCTGCTTCAGCGGCCTCGTCAAGGCCGAGCGCGCCGGCAAGCGATTCGGCGCATGCGCGTATCTGCTTCAGCGTGGACGGCGACAGGTTGCGGAACGGGTCCACGGTCAAGAGCAGCGTCTTCTTGGCAATCGCGTGCGTCCACGTCGCGACCACCCGGCCATCCTGCAGAACTACCGCGGAAATCCAACCTGCTGTTCGGCTCACGCGCGAGCGGTGCTCGGCTGAGACGAGGTGGTCGCGCGTTTGGTGGCCCATCAAGTAGGGGTCGAACAGAGGCAGCAGGCGAATGGAAGGTTCGGCAGTCGTTGATGCGATGCGGTCGAGGTCGGCGGCCAGCATGTCGGCTCGCTGTCCGTCGATCGAGACGGGCGCGAGCTCGCCCGCCAGCCCAGCCCACGCGGTGCTGCCGACGCCAGGCCAGGTACCCCACCAGCGTGTGAAGTCGCTTTTGGTCGCCGGGCCGTACGCGCGCAGGTAGCGTCGCGCGACCTCGATCAGCGCCGTGTTGGGGTCCACGTCGCGCCAGGTGCCGAGCCACTCCTGTGGCCGGACGAACGTGACGCTCTGCCCTCGACTGGGGCCGAAACAAAGGAGGCCCTTTCGCGCGACCGGCTTGAGCAGGCCGCCCCAGCCGGACTTCAACCCCAGCTGAATCCGCTCGGGGCGGCCCTTCCCCACTTTCGCGATGAGCTCCTCACGAGTGAGCGCCTGCCCGTCGAGGGCACGGCCGATCGCGTCGATAACCTCCATGAGCTCAGGCTCGGTGATCTGCATCCACTTGAGCCAGGCGTTTGTGTTGCGCATCCCGTAGGTGCTCATCGCGGCGGAGAAGATGGGCAGATCTTTCGAGGGCACGAGGTGGAGCGTTGCGCGCATGAGCCAGGTCTTAACGAGCTTCTTGTCCTTCCAGAGCGCCTTCCGCACATCTTCGACTGAGCAATCGGTGCGCACCACCACCTGCAGCTCCGCCGCCGACATTACCTGCGCCTGGACGCCGCCGATGTCGCCGACGACTCGAGCGAGATCCTTCTTGGGCGCGCGCTGCGCGAGGTGATGCCGCGCCAGCCGGAACGCGTGCACCTGTTCCCAGCTGAGCTCCGCGGTTACGGCCTGCTTTCCTTTCAAACCACGGAAATGATCGGGCTTTCTCGATCGTCGAGGTCAGGGCTTGAGCGTGGCGACCCCTGGCAGCTGTTGCCAGGTTGCGCCGCCGTCGTGCGTGGACCAGATGTTCTGGTAGACGTCCAGCGCCCAGCCGTCGTCCGCGTTGGCGAAACGAAGCGTCATGAACCCGATGCCGGCCGGACCAACGTCGGTCCACGTGCGTCCTGCATCCTGTGTGGTCGCGATCGTGGACTGGTTCGTGGCTGTTACCGCGGTTCCGGGCCGGCTCGCCGCGAGCACTAACAGGTATCGCGACGCTGCCTGCTGGCCGCTCACTTGCGATGTGCCGCGACGGGGCCAGGTCTGGCCGCCATCTTCAGAAACGAAGACAACCGTATGCGAGATGTTGCTGCCGCTCACATCCGGGTAGTCGATGCACAGCTCCCACAACTCGTTGCCATCCGAGGTAGCAACCTTCGCGATGAAGTTGTTGCCGGTGCATTGCGTCTTGACGACGCGCCAGGTCGCCCCGCCGTCCTGAGTCAGCTGCAGATCGCCAACTGATTGGTTCGAGATGAGCAGCCCGGCCCTGCCGAAAGCAACTGCGTCGGACGGACTGAAGCTGGGAGGAAGCGAGTGGGGAGATGACCATGTCCGCCCCGCATTGGAACTGGATCGCACCTCATATGGACAGCTGCTGCCCTTCGCACACGGGTAAGTGATCAGCCACGCCTGCTGCCCGAGTCCGGCCATGGCCGAGATGAAGGTTTGGTTCACGTTGACCGAGGTCCATGTGAGCCCGGCGTCATGAGTCGAATACGCCACCACGCCCCCATAGACGAAGCCGTCCTGGGCATTGATGAAGTGGACGTGTCTAGGCGCATCGCCGTCGGTTGGGTCGAACAGCGGTCCGACCTGAACGGCCTTCGACCAGGTACCGCCGCCGTCACCGGTGCGGGCGACGAAATACCCGCACTGGCCCGTCATCGGCTGGATGCAGTTGGAGAGTAGGACCCAACCGGTGGATGCGCCGGCCAGGTCGGCGTCGACGACCCAGCCGTTTACCGCCTGGCGTGCGCTCTCTGAGACCGGCGAGGGAGTGACGGCCGGCGTCGGGAGGCGGCTGGATGAGGCTGCCCCGGGCACCGGTCCTTCGTGGACGATGCCGCTGCCACGAACGTATGCGAACGTGGCAATGATCAGCGCGGCGATGAGAACGGCGGTGATGCCGGCCGCGAATTGCATCCGGCCGCTCAGCGCACCGGTGTCAGCGGTCACGGGCTCGGCCACGTTGTTGAAGACGCTC
>WNFA01005506.1_pt1 | contig 10586 bp, 7 predicted proteins | sample 5400481 | NCBI WGS metagenome assembly WNFA01 (sample SAMN13153340, study PRJNA577476) | soil metagenome | isolation source: 120 cm saprolite under Douglas fir tree site 2 hole 1 replicate 2 | place: USA:California | collected 2015-04-18 | reverse complement strand
GACTGTGCCGCCGCAGGCGGCACAGTCCGCTGCAAAAAACTACTGCGAACTGCCGCAGGCGGTGAGGAGTCCTGAATAGTTATATTGACTTTTAGCTTGCTATTGGTTACATTTCCACTAACTATTCAAATCTTCTCGAAAAAAAAGGATCATGAGTTTCCATCATCGATCAATATGATTCTCATATAGAAAGAGCAGAAAGGATATGCCGGCTTTAGAGCTTGAGACTATGCGTTGTGAGTTAGATGGTCCCCTGGCTCGCCTGCGCCTCAACCGCCCAGAGGCACTGAATGCCGCCAATTGGGCCTGGGTACAGGACCTCGTCAACTCCATTGATTACCTGACGAGCAGTAGCGAGACCCGCGTCGTCATAGTCAGCGGAGAGGGCCGGGCCTTTTGTAGCGGCCTCGATGTCAAGGAATTGTCCCAGGGGCATCTGTCCGGTGAGTGGTTCGCCACCTGGGAACGAGGCGTTACCGCGCTCGCCAAACTTGATGCCATTACTATTGCCTCTATCCACGGCTACTGCCTGGGTGGCGGCCTGCAGGTTGCCCTGGCCTGTGATCTGTTAGTTGCTTCTCCTGATGCCGTGCTCAGCATTCCCGCCGTCAAAGAAGGCCTGGTTGCTGCCCTGGGCCCGGTGCGCCTTGCCAGGCTCATTGGCGCTAGCCGCGCCAAGTACCTCTGCCTGCTTGGCCGGCGTTTCAATGCTCATGAAGGTCTCGCCATGGGACTCATCCATGAGGTTGTTGCGCGTGATGAGCTGGCGCAGCATACTCTGTCGCTAGCCGAAGAACTCCTGGCAATTCCTTTTACCGCACTGCGGCTCACGAAACGCCAGATAAATGATGCCTACGAGAAAGATATCGAGACGCTTATGGCAGAGATGCTCGTTGCCGAGGAAGACTGTCTGCACTCGCCAGAGCATGCAGCAGTAATGGCTGCATATCGGGAGGAACAGATGCGCGGTAAAACGCATAGGGAGGGAGAGCAATGAGTACCCCTTGCGGTCGCCCTGGGGGATGATATGTGTTCGTCATGCAACTACACTTTCAATGAACATGCGAGAAAGGAAGTGTCTCATGGATCAACCAGCGACAAAAATACAGGGATATATATGGAATCCCCAGGCGGAGCAGATGCCGCCTGCTGAACTGGCTGTCCTCCAGGCGCAGCGCTTGCAACAACAGGTGACACGCGCTTATGAGCGGGTGCCATTCTACCGGCGGGCGCTAGAGGAACGCGGCGTGCATCCTCAAGACATCCGGGCGCTTGACGATATTGAACTCCTTCCCTTTACCGTCAAAGAGGACTTCCGTACCACGTATCCTTATGGACTCTTCGCCGTGCCTTTGAAAGACGTAGTCCGTTTACATGCCTCGAGCGGCACCACAGGTAAACCTGTTGTCAGCGGCTATACGCGAGCCGATATGGTAATGTGGGGTGAGGTGATGGCCCGCACCTTCGCGGCTGGTAGTGTAACGGCTGAGGATATCTTCCAGAACTTTTACGGCTATGGACTGTTCACTGGCGGATTAGGTGTCCATATCGGAGCAGAAGTCATCGGGGCCACCGTGGTCCCCATCAGTGGTGGCCTGATACGACGCCAGCTTCAATTGATGGAAGACTTCGGGACCACTGTGATCGGTGGGACACCATCCTATACCCTGGTCATTGCTGAGGCCGCTTCCGAGGAAGACATTGACCTGCGCAGCCGTATGAAGGTACGCGTGGGCTTCTTTGGAGCAGAGCCGTGGACCGAAGGCATGCGCCAGGAAATCGAAGAGCGCTTTGGTCTCGAAGCATTTGATATCTACGGTCTCACAGAAGTGATTGGCCCCGGCGTCGCCGCCGAGTGTTCACACCACCAGGGACTGCATGTCAATGAGGATCACTTCTATCCTGAGGTGATCGACCCCGAAACCGGCAAGCGTCTCCCCGATGGGGAGGTCGGCGAATTGGTCTTTACGTGCCTGACGCGTGAAGCCTTGCCGCTGTTGCGCTACCGCACGCGTGACCGCGTGGCCCTGCTCCATGATGCCTGCCCTTGCGGACGGACATCCGTGCGTATGCAGCGTGTACGGGGACGCACAGACGATATGCTCATCGTGCGCGGTGTCAACGTCTTCCCCACCCAGATCGAGCAGGTCTTGCTCTCCCATCCAGGTCTGACCAGTAACTACCAAATCATCGTGGACCGGCAGCGCGATCAACTGGATGAACTGGAAGTGTGGGTAGAGGTGGACGAAATGCTCCATCGCCAGGGCCGCGAAGCCATCAGTTTGCTACAAGCGACCGTCACCGAAGACCTGCACCAGGCGCTGGGATTGCATACACATGTGCTCATTGTCGAACCACATCATCTCCCTCGCAGTGAAGGCAAAGTGAAACGCGTGGTGGATCGTCGTCAACTTATTGGCTAAATGCTTCCAGTGAATAGTTGCGGAATAGGTATCGCCTTCTGTTGCCTGGCATCAGGTAAGAAGCAGTATCCTGGATGGTGATTCCGCAGGTTCAATGTGGAGCATAGAGGGAGGGTGAGTTTATGACCGGGGTGGTGTATGACCAGGTGTAGGGGTCACCATAGCTACGGTGACCCCTTCTATACTGAGGCTGTTGCATGATGCAATGAAAGAGGGCGATGACTCACCAGCTTCATGAAAGAAAATGAGGTATAATAACAGGCGAAGTTCAACAGTGCGTTCTTGGTGTCTACAGAAAGAGCATATTACACCTGTGTTACTCCTGGGGGGTTGGCGCTATGGAGAGGTCGGCAAAGCAGAGAACAATGTTCATCCTGCCTCCAGGGCAATCCGCTGCACATGAGCGAGCAGCAACCAGCAATCTCCCCGCCTATCTCACCCCGCTGATCGGCCGTGAGCAAGAGGTGCAGGCGGTGTGTGCTTTGCTGCAGCGTCCAGAGGTGCATTTACTAACGCTCACTGGCTCAGGTGGCGTCGGGAAGACCCGCCTGGGCGTGCAAATAGCGACTGAGGTGCTCAATGATTTTGCCGATGGGGTCTCCTTCGTCTCTTTGGCCCCCATCAGCGACCCCGACCTTGTCATCCCTACTATTGCCAAGTCGCTCGACCTCACTGTTGGAGATACGCCACTTGAGCACCTGAAAACCTCCCTGCAAGAGAAGCAACTCCTGCTGCTGCTCGACAACTTTGAGCAAGTTGTAGCAGCGGCACCTCTTGTGGTGGAACTGCTCGGCTCGTGCCCTCAAGTGAAAGCGCTGGTAACCAGCCGTATGGTGTTGCGCGTTCAGGGCGAATACGACTTCTCTGTGCAGCCACTCCCGTTGCCCGACCTCAAGCAGCTTCCTGGCATTGAGACCTTAGCGTGCTATGCAGCAATAGCGCTCTTCCTGCAACGCGCGCTGGCGATCACGTCCGACTTTCAGTTGACCAGCACCAATGCAGGGACTATTGCAGAGATCTGTACCCGTCTCGATGGGTTGCCCCTTGCCATCGAGCTGGCCGCAGCCCGCCTCAACCTGCTCTCACCTCAGGCTCTGCTGGCACGACTGGAGCATCGACTGGCCGCCCTGACGAGTAAGAGACGCGATGTGCCTGCACGGCAGCAGACGTTGCGCGACACGCTTGAGTGGAGCTATAGCCTGCTCACTCCAGTGGAGCAGCGGCTGTTCCGCCGACTCTCCGTCTTTGTGGGGGGCTGCCAGCTTTCGTCAGTGGAAGCCGTCTGCACTGCGCTTGGTGACGTCTCAGCAAACGTCTTGGACGGGGTCGCGTCCCTGCTGGATAAGAGCCTGCTGCAACGGGCAGGGCAGGAGGGCGCTGAGCCGCGCCTGGTGATGCTGGAGACAATCCGCGAGTTTGGTCTGGAGTGCCTGGCAGCCAGCAGGGAGATGGAGGCAACCCAGTATGCGCATGCTGAATACTATCTCTCGTTGCTGGAGAAGGCGTGGCAGAACGCCTTGGGTGCAGAGGAGTGGCGGTGGCATGCTCGTCTAGAGCAGGAGTATGCTAACCTGCGGGCAGCGCTGCGCTGGTCGGTGGAACAAGGAGGGGTGACGAGTGTGGGAACGGTCTTGCGGTTGAGCCAAGGACTCTTTCGATTCTGGGAGGTGCGTGGGGGCGTGAGTGAAGGGCGTCGCTGGTTGGAGCGAGCGCTGGCTCGCGGTGAGGAGGGCGTAACCAAAGGACGAGCGAGAGGATTTTTCTCTGCTGGGGCGCTGGCATTCACGCAAGATGACTATGATCAGGCGGAGGCTCTGCTCAGGCAGAGCGAGCTGCTGTATCGGAAACTCGCAGACCCATCAGGCATCGGTGCGGCTCTTCATAAGTTAGGGCAGGTCGCGTTGGCGCTGGGCAATTATACCCTGGCACGTTCTCTGACTGAAGAGGCTTTGGCACACTTCAGGGAGGCGGGTGACAAGTGGAGCCAGTTTGGCACACCCTTAATACCTGAGAGCAGCGAACCGGGCGACAAATGGACGAAGTATTTTATCTGCTTAGCGCTTGATAACCTGGTACGTGTCGACATAGTACAAGATGAGTATGCTGAGGCCCGCTCTCTTGCAGAGGAATCCCTGGCACTCTCCAGGCCGATAGATGACCGCAGGAACATGGTGATCTCGCTCTTCCACCTGGCGCTTTTGACCTTTTCGGAAGGGGAGCAGACGGTAGCACACTCTCTGGTAGAGGAGAGTCTGACCATCTCGAGAGAGATCCATTTCAAGTGGGGTCTTGCCATCTCGCTCGGCCTCCTGAGTCTGATGGCCCTCCAGCAGGGCGATGAGGCAGCCGCCTATGCACTGCTCGAAGAGTCTTTGCTGATACGCAGGGAGGTGGGAGATCGCTTGAAGATTCGCTGGGGGCTCTACTGCCTGGGGTGGGTGGCCTTCGAGCGCTGGGACGATGCAGCGGCGCGCGTCATGTACGAGAAGCTGCTCAGCATCCTCAGGCGCTTGGATGACAGAGAACTCCTTGCCACTTGCCTGGAGGGATTGGGAAGTGTAGTAGCGTCGCAGGGAGCTGTAGAGAGACCGCAAGGCGATCCTTTTGTGGGCAAGCAACCCTGGGAGGCTGCCACTCAGTGGGCAGTACGGCTCTGGGGCATGGCAGAAGCTTTCCGTGAAGGGAGCTATATGCCTCTCCTTCCTGGCCAAAACCCCGCGTATGAGCATACAGTCACTGCCATACGCGCCCAACTTGGTGAAGAGGCGTTTGCAACACTCTGGTCGGAGGGAAGGTCCATGACGCCCGAACAAGCTATCGCAGCACTTCAACGAGCAGAGATGCCACAGCAGGGTCTTTCAGCGAAGGCATCAGCAACCTACCCTGCTGGACTGACACAACGTGAGGTCGAAGTACTGCGCTTAGTGGCAAAGGGATTGACGATCGCCCAGATCGCAGAACAACTTATTATTAGTTTCCATACTGCCAATGCCCCACGTGCGTTCAATCTACAACAAGCTGGAAGTTACCTCACGCAGTGCCGCAACTCGTTATGCTATTGAGCATCACCTCTCCTGAAGAGAAGATCTCCTCTACTAGCCAATCGAAACATCATGCGAACCCCTACATAACTGTCCAGTTCATTCATGCTATACACTCTGTTTCCGGTCACTCATGATGAGAGGGCAAATAGCATGTTCAATAGCATGTTCATGTGATGCGTCTGCCGTGTTCATCAAATCATACTAGAAGCAGAAGTTTTCACTCTTGAGTCAAGAGAATGCGCTGTATATGAGAAGAGCTTTTACTTGTGACCGGATGCCCAGTCTGCCAGTTCATACGAAGTTGCAAATAGTGAGACAATCCTTGCTTCGGGGAAACGAATTGATTGTACAGGATAGGAGAAGGCAGAGCATGTATTACCGTGTCGCTAACCAGGTAGATCCTTCACCTCTCTGGCAGTGGAAATCAACGGCGATGACAGGAAAGCTGCTCTTGACCTACCGTGGGCATTCCAGCGAGGCGTGGGAAGTGTCGTGGTCTCCTGACGGCAAGCTCATCGCGTAGGTCAGTGAGGGGGGGCATAGCACAGCTCTGGAATGCGACCACGGGAAAGCAGATCGCGCTGCTTCACGTATGAAGTATTCGAGCGGGGGGTGGGAGAGCCCGTAGCTCACTGTTGAGTTGCGAATCTGTTTTTCATGTCGCAACGAGGAAACCTGTTTTTATCGTTCATAGCTAGTATTGCAAAAGGAGGCTGACTAGATCATGCAGAGAAATCTGGCACGTATTTTCGCCGTGGTGATGGGCGTTTCCCTGTCACTGACCATCCTGGCGGCCTGCGGTGCAGGCACGACTACCGGTAGTGGCACTCCTACTGCTGGTTCGACGGTCATCAAGATTGCGACCGACCTGCCGGTGTCTGGCAAGGACATTGGTGGCGGCAAGCCTATCGAGGATAGTGTGCACCTGGCTGTGAACGAGGCCAATGCCAATCACATCATTCCTGGCTATACCCTGGTGTTTGACCCCAAAGACGACGTCGGTCCCGCCGGCATCCCTGATCCTGCGGTGGGGGCGCAGAACGTGTCGGCTCTCGCGGGCGATGCGCTCGTGGCTGGGATCGTGGGACCGCTTAACAGTAAGGTAGCCAAGGCCGAGCTGCCCATTACCAACCAGGCCCCCCTGGCGCAAATTAGCCCAGCCAATACCAATCCCTGTCTGACCAAAAATACCCCCGCATCGGGCTGCAGTGGTGCCAACGATCTGCTGCCGAGGCTGCGACCGACCGGGAAGCTGACGTACTTCCGTGTGGCGACGACCGACGATCACCAGGGGCCAGCAGGAGCGGACCACCTGTATAAGACGCTCGGCTATCGCAAGGCCTATATCATCGACGATGCGGAGATTTACGGGATCGGCATCGCCACTACCTTCGCCGCGGAGTGGAAGAACCTGGGCGGGACGGTGCTCGGGCACAGTAGCGAACCCAGCACGACCACCTCCTATGTCTCGTTGCTGACACAGGTCGCCGCGCTGCATCCCGATGTGATCTACTTCGGTGGCCAGAGCTCCACCGGCGGCACGTTGATCCGCCAGCAGATGGAGCAGGTGCCAGCGCTGGCGAACACCCCGTTCGGCGGTGGTGACGGTATTGTCACACACGACTTTGCGCAAACGATTGGCCTGAAAGGCGGCCCCATCTATGGGACGGTAGCGGTGGTGGACACGACGGTCGTTCCCTCGGCAGCTGCCTTCCGGCAGAAGTATATGGCGGCCTTTAGCGATCCGCTCAACGTGTACAGCGCAGCGGGCTATGACTGCGCGAATGTCCTGATCCAGGCGATCAAGTCGGCGCTGGCCAATGGAGCAAAGACGCCTAAGGACTCCAGTGACCTGGCGGGTGCCAAACTATTCCGCCAGGCGGTGATCAACGCGATCCAGAACACGTCCTATGAGGGTGTGACCGGTCACCAGTCCTTTGACTCGAATGGGGATACCACCAACAAGGTCATCTCGATCTATCAGCTTGCCCTGGTGAGCAACAAGCCGGACTGGAAGTACCTCACTGCCGTGACGATCCCGTAGGTATCATCATCGTCATGGACGGTGTTGTTGGCTCGATACCGTGGAAGAGGTGGCTGGAGAGGGACCGAGTTATCGGTCCCTGAAGTAGGCGGCCAGCGCGTTGCCTCACCTATCGGCTCGGAATGGAGTTTCTAAGAGGTTCCCATTCTCCTAGTGGGTCAGTTGCCAAGTCCTCTGGCATTATGCCGCCCTCTTGTAGTAGCGAACCGAGCGGATGCGTCGAGGAATGGCGTAGGTGGTAGTCGCTCCTGACCCTCCCAGACGGTGCCGCCGGGCGTAAGCCCGGTCACGCTGTGCATGACGTTTGCCGCCCCAGATGAACGGGGTCCGATGCCGATTCCGATTCCAGCCCGCCACCGCATCGGTGAGCCACTGCTTGAGAGTCTGAACGTCGGCGGGATGCTGCCCGTTTAACGCACATCCCTTGATGATGCGTTGCACCGACTCGGCCAGTACTCGGGCCAGGAGGCGGCAGTTGGGGTTGCGAGCCTGAGGATGCCATGCTCGGCGCACTACTGCACCAGTGACTGTGTGCGGTGACCTGCCAGATTGTCCCAGATGAGCAGCACCCGCACCGGCGAGAAAAACCGATCGAGGTACTCGGCGGCTGGATAGATATCCCAGTCCTGCCAGTATCTTCCCCCTGGCACCACCTCTGGGGCATCTGGACACTGCTTGAGGATGGCGGAGAGTTCGCGTTTGAGCCAGGGATGCAGGATGGCATTCGTGTCGTCCCTCGTGTTTCGTGCTTCCATGCACCCGAGAAAGGAAGCAATACCCAGAAAGGAGGGTTTTCCATGGCAACAGGCGATAATGGCCAGATAGCGTTTACAGTGAACACACAGCGATACCCGCTGTTTCTCGTCATGCTTCTCCTCATCTGTGTCGTGCTGTTCGTCAGCTGTGGTGGAGGCAATGCAACGGTACCAGCACCGCCTACCCCCACGGCACCACCCACGCCCATGGCAACCCCAACCCCCACGCCCGTTGTCGGCGTCACCCATGTCACGATTACGATTACGGCAAAATTCCAACCCGCCAATATCCAGGTGCCGGTCGGGACGACTGTCACCTGGACTAACAACGACAACGTCGGGCATACCGTGACCTTCAGGAATGGCATGAAGGATAGCGGGGTGCTTTGGGGTGGAGGGGCAGGTACCTTCCGCTATACCTTCGCGTCCAAGGGCATCTTTCCTTACTACTGCACTATACACCCCTCCATGCTCGGCGTCGTGACAGTCACCTAGCAGGCGTCGGAGGAGCATACTTGCTCATTTGATAGGCTGTGACCTCTGGCGGCACGGATGTATGAATTAGTGGTAGGCAATCAAGCGAGTACATTGTACTGGTGAAGCGAGAAAGCACTCTCAGTTCTAAATGCTTCAATGTTGAACTTGCGGAATCACCATCTAGTAGCACGCCTGTCATCTGATTCCGAGTCATTGAAGGTAATGCTCATTCCGCAACTATTCGCTGGAAGCATTTAGTACTGACAGAGGGAACCAGCCTCCCCACCCGTGGGACGCGATAATGCACTTTGACTAAATTATCCGATCAGCCGTAGGGGCCGATTATGAACTTTCACGAAATAACAGGGGTATGGTGAACGGACGCGGCACCCCGTAGGGCCCGATTGATCGCGGCCAGCGCCGATTGATCGGCCAGTGGGAAACCTACCATATACCCCGATTATTTTGTTAAAACTCATTATCGGCCCTCGCTGGATGTTCCACTATCCGGATTATTTTGTTTTGGGATGCTCGCTGAAAAAGCGTACCATCTCAGCAGAGGCATCGGGCCCTTTCGGATCAGTAAACGAGCCACTGGGACTCCCCCCTGACCAGGCATGTCCTGCCTCGTGGACAATCCATTTCTCCACGATGGCTCGACCGCTCGCGTCTTGATAGATGAAGCGGGTGTAGGGATGCTTGCCGACCGCCCGACCTTGTTCTTCCTTCACATCTAATGCTGGCCTGCGCGCCGCACCTGGCGTACCGTCGGTAGCCTGGAGCCACTGATCGAGCACCTGGTCCGCGTTGACAGGGGCAACCGTCGTATCGCCATCCCCATGGAACATAATCATTGGAATGATCCCGGAAGGCCGCTGCACCTGCTGGGGTGCCCCCTGCCTCATTGCCATAAACGCAGAAGGAAGGTCTTGCGCCGAACCGTAAGGGAGGCCAGAATGCACCCCGACGGCGGCATACAGATCGGGGTACGTCGCTGCCATGATCGTGGCCATAGCTCCACCGGCCGACAACCCGGCTACATAGACCCGGCTTGCATCGATATGATACTTGCTCATGATTTGCTGCGTCATCCCGGCGATGATGGACGGCTCACCCGTACCACGATTCTGGTCAGCGCTCTGGAACCAATTCCAGCACTTCGAGCCATTGGCTGAGTTCGCTTGCTCGGGATAGGCAACGAGGAACAGTTCTCTTTCAGCGAACACATTCATGCGCGTGCCGGCTGCAAAGTCAACAGACGTCTGCGTACAGCCATGGAGCATGATCAGCAGGGGCAGTGCTTGTCCCGTATAGCCGCTGGGGATATAGAGCTTGTATGCGCGTGTCCCAGCCGTATTGGTATAGGTTCCATCAACAAACTGCCCTCCTGCGCGCACCGAAAGTGGCACCTCCTCTGGCGTGAGCGGACTTATGCGTCCTATGACACTACGCATACTGCCAGGTAGTCGCAGTGCGTCGGGGGAAAGTATACCCAGCCCTGCTATAGGACGCGATGTAGCAGATTCAATGGGAGTTCCGATCTTGCCGCCGGGGGACATGTCCCCGGCCGATGTTTCCGATGAAGGTATGGAGTCATTAATGGTGTGGTACTCCGCCTCGACAGTTGTAGTAGCACTCTCAGGCTCTTCCTCAGACGGATCGCTGATGTGTGCATTCCCAAGCGTGCGCAGAATCAGCGCAGTCGCCTCAGCTAGTCGCCCGGCGCGTGTGAGGCGCGTGGCCTCAGCCATACCGGCTTGCATCTGGTCATTCATCAAAAAGAGTTCCTTTCTCTGTGACGTCCAGCGCCACTGTGATAGCATCAACCTGGTTGGCCGTATTT
>WNFA01005504.1_pt1 | contig 10590 bp, 11 predicted proteins | sample 5400481 | NCBI WGS metagenome assembly WNFA01 (sample SAMN13153340, study PRJNA577476) | soil metagenome | isolation source: 120 cm saprolite under Douglas fir tree site 2 hole 1 replicate 2 | place: USA:California | collected 2015-04-18 | reverse complement strand
GGTCGGCTGAGATCGTCGGGAGGGCCGACGCCAGCTGCGGGATGTTGTCGCCCTTGGCGGTCAGGCTCAGCAGCCCGTCGAACAGGAGCCAGATCATCTGGCTGCTCGAGGTGTCGCCTGAGTTCAAGACGGCGAAGCTGGAGATGTCGCTGATCGTCCCTTCGATCAGCTTGCCGCCCTTGACCGGAGTCAATGACGTGGTGGTGGTGCTGCCGCCACACGCCTCCAGGAAGTCCACGATCCCGGCGCTGAAGGCGGTATAAGCGGCCGCCATTCCCATCCGCCGGAGGAAGTCCCGCCGGGACCACTCCTTCAAGAACTGCTCGAACCGTTCGAAGCCCAGGTCCGCCGTATCGTCCCTACTCATCAAGCTGACCTCCTCAAAACGCCCCACCACCCCCAACCGGGTCCTGTCGTGCAGGCCATCATATGGTCACGTCGCTCCAATGGTCAAAAAAGCGCATTGATGGCTTCGACGGTCGCGGTCGGCCTTGCCAGGGTGGTCATTCACCTGCCCGAAAGCGGTTCGCTGAAGACCAAGCGCCAGGTCGTGAGCGGGTTGCTGCGCCGAGTTCGAGCTCAGTTCCAGGTGGCGGCCGCTGAAGTGGGAGAGCGCGACCGGTGGCAGCTGGCGGAGCTGGCCATAGCCTGCGTGAGCGCCGACGGCCGCCATGCCGATGAGGTGCTGGCGGCGGCGATCTCCTACATCGAGTCCCACTGCGACGGCGCCCGCATCACGGACGTGTCGACGGAGCTGGTTCGGCTTTGAAGGCGGTCGAGTCGCTCGTCGGCGATTTCGAGGGCACCCTTCCTTTCAAGCTCGACCCCTTCCAGCGGGAGGCGATCGACAAGCTGGACAGCGGCATCGGCGGCGTCCTGGTCAGCGCGCCCACGTCCAGCGGCAAAACGGTCGTCGCCGAGTACGCGATCTTTCGTGCCCTTCGCGACGGCACGAAAGTCATCTACACAACGCCGCTGAAGGCCCTGAGCAACCAGAAGTACCACGACTTCGTGCGCGAGTACGGCGAGCGGACGGTCGGGTTGGTCACGGGCGAGAACACGATCAACGACGAGGCGCCCGTGGTCGTGATGACGACCGAGATCCTTCGCAATCTGATCTACGAAGACCCGAAGCGCCTGGATGCAGTGGACTATGTGGTCCTCGACGAGGTCCACTACATCGACGACTTTCCCCGCGGTTCTGTGTGGGAGGAGATCGTCATCCAGGCCCCGCGGTCGATCAAGCTCGTCGGACTCTCGGCGACGATCGGCAACTACCGGGAAATTGCCGAGTGGATGGCCGAGAACCGCGGCGGGATGGAAACGGTGTTCCACAACGTCCGCCCGGTCGAGCTGAAGATGTGGCTCGCGATCCAGAACCACTTTCTGGCGCTTTTCAAGGACGACGGCGGCATCGACCAGCGCACGTGGACCAAGGCCGCCGAAGAGGAAGAGGCTTCATACCGCGTGGGGCGCTTCACCCGATTGCCCTCGAACGACCTGCTCAAGGTCGTCGAGGAGCTCCGAAGACTCGACATCCTGCCCTCGATCTACTTCATCTTCTCGCGGCGCGGATGCCGCGAAGCCCTGCAGCGCTGCTCGTACCACGACCTCGACCTGACGACAGCGGAGGAAAAGGAGGCCATCGACCGCGTCGCGGCGGAGAGGCTGCTCGGCCTCAAGGACCGCGACGAGGAGGCCCTGTTTCGCCGCATGGTCGACGCGCGACTGCTTCGGCGGGGACTCGCCGAACACCACGCCGGCCTGCTCCCCTATCACAAGGAGATGGTCGAAGAGCTTTTCCAGCGCGGGCTGATCAAGGTGGTCTTCGCGACCGAGACACTTTCGCTCGGCATCAACATGCCCGCCCGCGGTGTCGTCGTTTCCTCGTTCACGAAGTTCGACGGTGTGAGCTTCTCCAACCTCACCACCGGCGAGATGACGCAGTTGATGGGTCGCGCCGGCCGGCGGGGCATCGACGTGATCGGCCATGGCGTGATCCTCAAGGAGTCGGACGTCGAGATCGGGACCATCTACGAGATCGCGATGGGCCCCACCCTCGTCGTCGAGTCCAAGTTCCTGCCCAGCTACAACATGGCCCTCAACCTGCTGCGCGTCTACACGCCAGAAGAAGCCGAGGCGCTGATGGAGCGGTCCTTCGGGCAGTTCCAGAAACGGCTCGCGGCGGACCGAACACAAGAGCGCCTGCAAAACGTGCGCGCCCGGCTCGAAGACATTCGACGCATGTGGGAGGACGGCGACGTCTCGATCGAGGACGTCGCTCAGTATTACAAGCTCGAGGATCGGCGCCGCGCCATCCGGATCGAGCTGAAGCGGCTGCGGCGCGACGCCGGCGCCGAGCGCCGGAACCGCCGCGGGCGCCACACTCGGGCGCAGGGCCATTCCAGCCGGCTGGTGCAGAAGCTGGAGATCGAAGCGCGGAACCTGCTCGAGCGGCAGCGCAAGCTCAAGGTGGTGCGCTCGCCTCGATTCGGCGAGTACCTGCAGCGGTACGGCGAGATCCGCGCGCTGCAGAAAGAGCTCGAGGCCGGCGAGCGCGAGGCGACCGGCCAGATGGACGAGTACGCCCGCAAGCTTCGACGCCTGAGCCGGATTCTCACGGAGACTGGGTTCCTCGCCGCCAATCGGCCGACGGACAAGGGCTTGTTCGCGTCGCGCGTGTACGGCGAGAACACGATTCTGGTCGCCGAGGCAGTGTGGGCGGGGTGGCTCGAGGGCCTAACGCCCGAAGAGCTTTGCGCCGTGCTGGTCATGCTTGCCGCCGAGGACCGGGAGAGGGGTCGCGGTCGCGGCGGAGCACCGATGGGCCCTCGCCGATATCCCTCGCCCGCCATCGCTCAGACGGCAAGGTTGGTGCGCTCGCTGTATTTCCGTTTCGCCGACATGGAGAAGGACCTCGACGAGCCCAACCTGCGCCAGCCGTCGCACGACTACATCGACTTCGCGTATCGATGGTCGGCGGGCGAAGCGCTCGACAAGATTCCACTTCCCGCCAATGTGGACATCGGCGACGCGATCAAGGCGATGAAGAGCCTGTACTCCCTCTTGCGCCAGCTGGAGTTCGCGCTCCGGCAGGCCAAGTCGCCGCTTCTCGCGGTCGCCACACGCGCGGTCGCTCAGATGGAACGCGACGTGATCAAGCGAACTTAGGCGGATGCCGCCGAAACGGCGCGTGATCGGACCGGCGACTGTTGCTGACCCTGAGCGGCTAGGAATCCGTCCCTTGTAGGCGAGCGCGGACTGCCGGAATCTGATCGGGTGGCATTCCAAATCCGATGTTGAAGAACTCGCAGTGGTCGAATACGCACGCGTTTGCCACGACTGCACCAACGATTGTGCTCACGTCAGGCAAGGGCCACAAAATTGCATCTGGCGGACCTCCAAGGTTTGAATTCGTCAGCTGAGATCCCGCCACGAGCACAAGTACGGCCGGTCCGAAAATGCGGCATTCGCTGAACGTCATCCGATCGAGCACCGCGTTTTCGGTGCTGACCAACTCAGTCAAAGCCACTTCCTGGTTACGGAATGCGGGGCCGCCGATGCCCGGTGGGAGATCGACATGTATCCCGGCCCCGCCGACATCCCTCATGAAACTCCCGCGTATTTGGAGTCCGGGTAGTCGTGACACTCTTGGACCGAAGTCGATTGGCGTGCCAGGGGCCTTTTCCCAGAGTTCAACACCGGTGAGCGGCCAAGGAAGGTCCGACCGATCAACGATTCGAGCCATTTCTCCGTATCTAGTGCGCAAACCTTCGATGGATTGAATTTCGAAGAATTCGACCCGGAACTCTCGTCGTTGTTCGGGTAATGAACGTGGATGCGCTTTCCACTGGGCGGGCATTCCAAATCCTTCACCGCCGGCGGGACAATCCAGAAGTTCTCCGAGACGCGCGCTCGCTCTTCGCCTGACGCCGTAGGAATCCAGAAGTTCAGCAGCAGCGACCCCGAATCGTCTCGGGTGAACCAGATAGCCTTCCGGTCTCCGATCTCAAAAATAACCGGGCAGTGATAGTAGAAGTTGCCGCCCACGACCGCCAGGAGCTCACGGCGCATCCAGTCGAATCTGCCGCTAACTGCCTCGGCATGGACGCGTCCTTCGCGCTTGAAAGCAATGAGTTGCTCGTTTGTGAACGACCCGCCATCGGCTTTGTGGGCGTGCTCGACGCAAAGGGCCACCATCCCGGCTACTCGGTGATGCTGTTCAACCCGCCAGGGAGGATCGAAATGGTGCCAGGTCAGGTAAGGACTGCCGCAACCTTCGACCGGACACCTGAAGCCGACCTCCTGACGCAGCTGGCGAATGATTTGAATCGGCGGTGCGCGTCTCACGTTTAGTCATCACTCAGCACGAGTCAACCGATCTTAAGGTTGCCTGGGCAAGCGCGGCGCTGCGCGTTGCTGCTCCTTGTTTCCCGTATTGGGATTTACTGAATGGCCTTGCAGAGCCAGGCCTACCCGCGACGCTGGATAGACTGAGGTGCGCATGGCCAACAAGAAGCGACGCGTCCTCGTTACCGGCGTCGCGCGCTGGTGGGGAGCGCTAGTCGTCCAGAGACTCGTCGAAGACTCAGACGTCGCCGAGGTCATCGGCATCGATACCCGCGAACCCCGATACGACCTCGGCCGGGCCGATTACCTGAAGCTCGACGTCCGCCATTCGCTCATTGGCAAGCTCGTGAGAGCGGTGGGCATCGACACCGTCGTGCACACGCTGACACGCGTCGATTCATTCGACCTCGACCCTCGGCGCGCGCACGAGATGAACGTGATCGGAACGCTCAACCTGCTGGCCGGTTGCGCCGGCGCGGACAGCCCGGTCAAGCGCTTTATCCTCAAGTCCTCAGGCCACGTTTACGGTTCGCGGTTCGATCTGCCCACCGCACTCCGCGAAGACCACAGGCTCGATTCCAACTCCAAGCACCAGTTCGTGCGAGACATCGTCGAGGTGGAGTCCTACGTAACGGATTTTGCGGTCCGCAACCCGGGCATTGACATCCTCGCGCTGCGCTTCAGCAACAGCCTCAACCCGGATGAGCCGCAGCCGCTGGCAAGGTACCTCGACCTGGAGCTCGTGCCGACAGTCATCGGCTACGACCCGGTTCTGCAGATGATCCACCGAGATGACGCGGTCGAGGCCCTGTACCTGGCCACGAAGCGTGGACCAGCCGGCGCGTACAACATCGCGGCCCCGGGCGCCGAATCGCTGTCGAAGCTCCTCGATGCCGCGGGCAAGCTCCATGCTCCGCTGCTGCCACCGGTCGGACTCGAGCTGGCAGTGTTTGGGCTGCGGCGAAGCGGACTGGCCTCGTTATCCCCGCAGCTGCTGGACCTGCTGCGCTGGGGACGGAGCCTTTCGACGGCCAAGGCAGCGCGCGAGCTCCACTTCCGCGCCGCGCGCGACACGCAGGCGGCGTTCGAAGATTTCATCCAGCAGCGGCGCGTGCTCCGCTACGAGCCAGACCGCCATGCCTATCAGTACGAGAAGGAGCTGGAGGACTTCATCCACACCCGGCAGCTGGCTTCTGAGAACGGAGAAACGGAGGCGGACGAGCTCCCGGCTAAGGCTCGCCGCCCCCACCGTCGATAACCAGCACTTCTCCGTTGACGTAGCTGGCCGCGTCCGACGCTAAGAAGACGACCGCGCCCGCGATCTCGTCGGGTGCCCCGATCCGGCCCATGGGATTAGAGCTGAGCACCCGGTCCAGGATCGCCTCGTTGCCCCAAAGCGCCTCGGCGAATCGCGTCTTCACGAGGCCCGGCGCGACCGCGTTGACGCGGACCTTGCCGCCAAGCTCGCGAGCCAGCTGGCGCGTGAGCATGATCACGCCGGCCTTCGTGATGTTGTAGACGCCCAGCCCGAGGCCGGGCCGTAGCCCGCCGACGCTCGATACATTGACGATGGCGCCCCCGTGTTTCTCCATCGACGCGGCGTACACAAGCTTGGTGAGGATGAAGATGCCACGTAGGTTGACCTCGAAGGTCTTGTCCCACGCTGACAGCTCTGCGTCCAGGACCGGGCCGAAGTACGGGTTGGTGGCGGCGTTGTTGACCAGGATGTCGATGCGCGAGAACCGTTTCATCACTTCATCGACCAGTCTCTGGAGGTCCTCTGGCCGCCCCGCGTGAGCGGCGATGCCCACCGCGCGCTCCGGGAACCGGGTGTTGATGCGCTCGGCTTCGTCGTCGAGGTCCACCTGCTTGCGGCTCGACAGGACCACCTGCGCCCCCTGCTCCGCCAGAGCGTTCGCGATCGCGCTGCCGATGCCCCGGCTGGCGCCGGTAACCAGCGCCACGCGACCGTCCAGGTCGAACCGGGAGCTGTTTGGCACGGCTGATACGATATCGCGGCTCAATGGCGACGATCTCGGGGAAGGCGGCCGAGGACATCCTCGAGCGGATCTTTCAGCCCACTACAAAGCCGAGCGCCATGGACCAGGCCGAGGAGACGCTGCGGCACCCCAAGCGACTCGTCTATGTCGCGATGTCGAACAAAGCCTTTTACTGGCGCGCGCACATCCAGAAGTTCGTGCTCGACTCCGGGATGGTGCCTGTGAGCCCCTTCATGCTCTTCGACTACTACCTGATGCACACGGTCTCCAAGGACGTCGTGCGCGAAGCGATGAACAACCTGCTCGCCCGCTGCGACGAGGTGTGGGTGTTCGGGCGCCTGTCCCTCGGCGTGAAGGTTCAGGTGGGCATCGCCAAGCGCATGAACAAGCCGGTGCGTTACTTCGACATCTCCGATCTTCCGGTCGCGGTGATGCCGATCAGCGAGGAAACCGCGCAAGAGGAACTGAGAGACTAGGTCCTCGCCACTCGTCGATACCAGGCTTTCGGATTCGATAGCTCTTCGACCCGCGGCATCGACTTCGGGCCTTGCCATGCGAGGTTCAAAGCCTTCATGCCGTGTGCGTCATAGACGGCTTTGGCGAATGCTTCGCCCCGCCGGTACTGCTGCATCTTCAGGTCAAGGCCCGACAGCTTCCAGATCAACAGCTCGAGGACGCTCTTACCCGAGCTTCTGGCGCGATACGCCTCCTCGAGACGCTGGAAGCCGGGCAGCAGCTCTGCGCCCAGCTCGTTCATGACCAGGTTGCTGTAGCCCTCGACCAGCGACATGGTGCCTTGCATTCGGCGCATCACCCTCCACTGCGCGGGGAGGATGCCGGCAAACGAAGCGATCCGAGCGGCCGGTGCTGCCTTCCGGGTAGTCGAGTCCAGCAGCACTCGCATCGACTCCTCCATGTGAGACCGCAGCCACGGATGAGCAGCGAATTGCCATGCGTGAGTCATCTCGTGGAGGATCAGCCAGCGCCTCAGGTCCTCACCGGGCAGCTCCGCCTTTGCGGCCCAGTCCTCGACATTGGTCTCGACCAGGTACAAACCTTCTGCGCCCACCGGCTCCGCGCCGAGAAGCTGCGGGTCGTATTGGCCGAGGACCCTCTTACCCAGGAACCCGAGCATGAAGCCGACATACCGATCGAGTCCGGCGCGACCGACCTCGACGATCAACGAGTTGGGCACGCGGCCCGCATCCAGAACCGGGTCGATGACGCGGCGCAGGATGCCGAGGTTGAGGTCGAGCCAGCCGTCGCGATCGACGGCTTCGAAATGAGGCAGCTTGACGCCTGCCGGCAGCCCGCCCACGAAGTCGAGCAGTGGTTTCTCCAACGTCGCGGCCATCGCGCGGTAGCGCTTTTGAGCGGCGGCGAGCGTCGTCGCGGGAGTCGCAGTCTGTTCGAGGCGAGCGCGCGCTGCTTTCCGAACCTCGTCCCAATCCAGCAACACGGCCGTGCCGCCTCGCGGCCGCACAGCCTCGGCGACCGCAGCCGTAGCCAATCCGGCGAGGACACCGAAAAGCGCCACTCTGCCGACCCGCCGCCTCACATCTCCAGGGTACGAAACAAGACGAAGCCGCTAGAAGCGGCACTGGTACCTAATAGATATAGGGCCAGCTCCGGTTGCGCTTGAAGACCACCTTGCACGGCTCGCAGCGAAACACGATTTGGAGCTGCCGCCTCCCGATCGCCGCCGCATCCCGCCCGCAGACGGGACAGGACGCCGTCTCGTCCTGGAAGGGGCGAGGCAGGGGATCCACTTTTATCTCTAACCGCCGTCTTTTCTTGGACATTTGCTCAAACCGTTCTCAATTCATTACCAGCAACCAACCCGAACACCGGGTTGCAACTCAGACGTCGAGTAGCGTCACATCCAGGTTCTTTAACCCCTCCGGTGGCTCAACTCCTGCGACCTGCAAGCGCTTCAGCAGCGCAAGGATGTAGCGGACTCCGGCGAGATTCACCCTGTGTTCGCGCGTCAGGGTCTGGATCGCCTGCAGCTTCATCACGTCCCGGCGCGAGTAGCGCCTCCGATTCGTGACCGTCCGCTTGGGATGAATCATGTCGAGGTGCTCGTACATCATCAGAGTGCGTGGATGTGTCTCGAGGATCTCTGATGCCACACTCAGAGTGAATATGGGTTTGTCGAGGTCGATCCCGGTGTCGCGCGTGGACGACGACGGCGTAGCAGACTCTCGCTGTCTGGCCTTCATGTGCTTCTTGACCCGGCGGAGTATATCGTTTGAGCGATTGGCGGCCTAACGTTGGGTTACAGGACGAATGCAACTTTCGGTGCCATTGTGCGCGCCTCCTGTGGCGCGGGCAATGTGTTGTTGTTAAGGAATGCCTACAAAATGCCTGAAAATCGGGCTTTGCTGAAACCGCACAGCGGCTACATATAGTTACCAGCCAGCAATATGTCGGGCTTGGTTGGGCTTCTGCTGGTGAGCTTCTCGGTCGGCCTGAGCAACTTCGCCGGCTCGATCGGCATCGGCCTTTCCGGCATCGATGGCCGCACCCGGCTCAGGGTGGGTCTCGCATTCGGGCTGTTCGAGGCGCTGATGCCGATCGCCGGCCTCTTGCTCGGCCAGGCGGTGGCGGGCTACCTCGGCAACATCGCCAAGTACGTGGGCAGCGCCATCCTGGTCCTCACCGGCGTGTACACGATCTGGCAGGGCCGGCGAGTGCCTGACAAGGGCCCGGAAGGCCCGCTCGAAACGCGTCGCTTGCTCGTGATGGCGACTGCCCTCAGCATCGACAACCTGGCGGTCGGGTTCGCCTTGGGCGCATACCGGATCAACATCGTGCTCGCGGCGGCGACGATCGGCGTTATCAGCGTGGTCCTATCGCTGATCGGGCTGGAGCTGGGCAGCAGGCTCGGATCGCGCGTCGAGGCTTGGAGCGAGGAGCTTGGCGGCGCCGTCCTCATCCTGGTCGGCGTCGCGATCGCCGTCGGGTTGCTCGGCTAGGAACCTACGATTGTTCAGCCTTGACTGAGATCCCAGCCCTCGAGAACGTGCTGGTGGCGATCGACGGACACACCGCCACCATCACGCTCAACCGCCCGGAGCAGCGCAACCCCCTTTCGGCCGGCATGCTGCGCGACCTCATCGCCGCCTTCCGCTGGACCCAGACGGACGATGCGGTCCGGGTCGTCGTGCTGACGGGGGCCGGCGACCGGAGCTTCTGCGCGGGCGCCGACCTGAGCAGCTTCGATGCCAATATGCCGGAGCTCGAACGCCATCGCGGCCGGCGCGCTTTCGTGGAGCTGTTCCTGTTGATGGCCGAGCTGGGCAAGCCGATCGTGGGCCGCATCAACGGACACGCGCTTGCGGGCGGCTTTGGCCTGGCCGCGTCGTGCGATCTCCTCGTCGCGGTCGACACCGCCACCTTCGCCACGCCCGAAATCAACGTCGGCGTGTGGCCGATGATGATCCAGGCCGTCCTGTCTCGAAACCTCCCCCGCAAGGTCTTGCTCGAGATGCTGATGCTCGGCGACCGGTGGACCGCCACGCAGATGCAATCGGTCGGGTTCGTGAATCGTGTTGTCACGCACGACCAGCTCAACGGTGCGGTCGCAGAGATCGCCGAGAAGCTTGTCAAGAAATCTCCAGCAGTCATGCGCCTGGGCCGCGATGCCTTCTACCGGCAGCAGGACATGGAGTTTCGCGCGGCGCTGGACTACCTGCAGGCTCAGCTCGAGCTGGTGACGCTGACAGAGGATGCAAAAGAAGGCGTGCTTGCCTTCTTCGAGAAGCGCGAGCCGGACTTCAAAGGAAGATGAGCAACACGCGTTATCGCCAGCTCCGTGAGCGGGCGCTGAAGGGCGGCACCCGCTACCTGCCAAAGTTGCGCGAGCAAAATAAGCTGACCGCGCGGGAGCGGCTCGACCTTCTCCTGGACCCAGGCTCATTTGTCGAAGACGGCCTCTTTGCCAACGTCCTGGCCGGAGAGCTCCCCGCCGACGGCGTGATCACCGGGTTGGGCACGATCGATGGACGGCAGGTTGCGGTCATGGCCAACGATCCCACCGTGAAAGCCGGGAGCTGGGGTGAACGAACAGTCGAGAAGATCGTGCGGATCCAGGAGACCGCACAGAGAATCCGCGTTCCGCTCTTCTATCTCGTCGACTCAGCCGGAGCACGCATCACGGACCAGATCGACATGTTCCCCGGCCGCCGCCACGCAGGGCGCATCTTCTTCAACGAGGTCCAGCTGTCGGGTCAGGTGC
>WNFA01019716.1_pt1 | contig 10591 bp, 3 predicted proteins | sample 5400481 | NCBI WGS metagenome assembly WNFA01 (sample SAMN13153340, study PRJNA577476) | soil metagenome | isolation source: 120 cm saprolite under Douglas fir tree site 2 hole 1 replicate 2 | place: USA:California | collected 2015-04-18 | reverse complement strand
TGACCGTGGATGCGCGCTACGTCGTCGCGTCACTGGACACTTACCTCCAGTACGCCGAGCCACTCAGGAAGGCCGGACTCCTTGGCGATACGGAGGCGTGGCTTCACGAACTCACCATCGCGTAATCAGCGCTGCTTCCCCTTCGGCGGCGGCCGATCGGCCTTCAATCCGCGGAGGAGAGACGATGACGATAGGAACATTAGGCGACGATAGGAAACATTAGGGTCGTCTCGCGGTTCGCATAACGCCCATTCTCAGCCCCTCTCCCCTCACGACAGCCAAGACGGAGGTATCGCGTCAAAGATCTGCTGAAACCAACCCTGAAGGTGCGCTTACAGATTTAGAGCGGCGCGAAACGCACATTCAAAATTGATCCGGGCCCCACACGTGACGCAACGCGCCGGCGAAGACGCTAAGTTGTCGTTGCCGAGCCGCATAGCACTCCTGAAACGTTCGTTGCTACATAAATGAATCTTCCACGCGCCGCTCGGCTGACGGCACGACGATTGCGTTGCGGCACGGCGAGCATCGGATTTTTGCGAGAGCATTTTGAGCCCTCGCGTCCTCGCGGGGAGCTCTGAAAACCCCGCTCAGTAACTCGTTGGATGGCATGAAGCACATCGCTGGAGTGGCCGTGGCCGTCTGCCTCGTCATCGTGACGCCGGCACGCGCAGCTACGCCTCCGGCACACCGGCGTCCTACGGCTGGCACTCGCTCGCAGCTCAAAGCGGTGCGGCTGCGCCCGGCGCGCGACTCCATTCGGATCGTGTTCGCCGTTCAAGGGCCAATCCGCTACGTATCGAGGCGGACCGCGCAGCCGGCCAGAATCACCATCGACCTCCTCCAGACCACGATAAGCCCGGTGCTGACGCACCGCGAGATCCTGAGCGAGCACCCGGCGCTCATCAGGATCCTTCTCGCTCGTTCCGCGGGTTCCACGCGCGTCATTCTCGATCTTGCCACCGCGGGATCCCACAGCATCTATCGCGCGGCGGCCTCGAGCCAGCTGGTCGTCGACATCAAAACCATGGCCGGCGAAGCCGCCGCTCGCACCGTACCGCCACCACCGCTGGTGCCGCCGTTGCCATCGGTTCCTATCGAGCCCGCAGCATCGACCGTCAGGCCGCCGAGCATCGAACCTGAGTTGGGGCGTCTGGCGACCGTCCGAATTCCATGGGTAGCGCGGCGGCCCGACGTGGACGAGTTCGCGGCTGCCTCGACGGTCCCGGAGGGCGCACGCGTGGCAGGCTTCCGGCAGCGTGAACCTGCCGACGGCAGCCCCGTCAGCGAGGGCACACTCGCCTACCTCTCCTACGACAATGAAAACCTGTACGCGGCGTTCGCCTGCAAGGATGAGCCGGGAAAGATCCGGAGTCATCTGACGCCACGCGAAGACATCGGCGGCGACGATCAAGTGAGCGTTTACCTCGACACGTTTCACGATGGTCGACACGCGTACGTGTTCGCGAGCAATCCTTCTGGCGTCCAGCAGGACGGCATCATCAACGAGGGTCAGGATCCGACCTATGAAATCGACACGCTCTGGTACTCGCAGGGCCGGCGGACGCATGACGGATTCGTCGTGCTGATCGCGATACCATTCAAGAGCATTCGATTCTCGGGCGAGCCCGTCCAGGAGTGGAGGATTGCGCTCGGCCGGACGATCGCGCGCCGCGGCGAGACCGCGTTCTGGCCGTACATCAGGCCGCGCGGCCAGCGGTTCGTCCCACAGTTGGGCTCGCTCGAGGGACTCGAACTCATTTCACACGGTCGCAACATTCAATTCATGCCCTATGGAACGTTCAAAGCGACTGAATCGCGGGATCCTGGCAGTCTCCGCGCCGTGCGTTCCGATCAGCGACGCGCCGGGTTCGACACGAAGGTCGTGGTGAAAAACACCGTCACGATTGACGCAGCAGTCAACCCGGACTTCAGCGAGATCGAATCGAACGATCCGCAGATGTTGGTGAACCAGCGTTTCGAGGTCCTCATTCCGGAGAAGCGGCCGTTCTTCACCGAGAATGCGGCAATGTTCGCGACACCGATCAATGTCTTCTTCTCGAGGCGGATCGTGGACCCGGAGTTCGGCGTCAAGGTGACCGCTCGATCGACCAAGTGGGCCATCGCCGGCTTGAGCGCAAACGATCGGGCAGTCGCGGCACCGGACGCCGACGGCGTGTTCGGACGAACCGCCAAGGTAGGCGCCGCCCGCATCGAGCGAAATTTCGGAGACCGGTCGAAGCTCGCCGTCCTGTCGACGGAGCGGCAGGTGGGCCTCGGCTCCAATGCGGTCGTGTCGGTCGACGGCCGGACGAATCTGAGTGCTCTGTGGACGATTTCGGGCCAAGTGGTGCGCAGCACTGATGTCGACCAAAGCGGCGGGCGTGTGAACGGCGCAGCGTACTTTGCGGGGATTGCGCGGAACGGCAGGCACTTCACCTACCTTGGCAGGCGCCGCTTGGCTACGTGCCGCGCGTCGACTTGCGCGCGGCCGAGCAGTACGCGAGCTACATGTGGCAACCGGACGATTCCGGCAAGTGGAGCTTCGGACCGAGCGTCAGCACCGTGGTCAATTGGGATCGGGCGGGCCGTTTGCAGGACCGGTGGACGACCGCGGAACTGTCGTTGTCCGTGGCGGGCCAGATTGAAGTCCTCGCCGCACGGAACGAAGCGTTCGAGCTTTACGCCGGCGTTCCGTTTCAGACCAGGTCGACGAGCGTGTCGCTATCGAGCTCCACTCCTGCCTGGGTGTCGTTGTGGGCGTCGTATTCGCGAGGCACGGGCATCAACTATTCCCCGCCCGCTGGTGTGGCGCCGTTTCTCGGGAATACAGAGGCGATATACACGTGGCTGGGGCTCCGGCTCGCGCCTCGATTGCGGTTCGAGCAAAGCTATCTTCAGGAACGTTTTGACACGCTGCCGAACGTGTCGGCCAGCGGAACGCAGATGGCGTTCGGCACGCAGCTCTTACAGTGGAAAGCAAACCTTCAGGTGACGAAGGCGCTCGCGCTCCGCGGGATTCTCGACTATAACCAGCTCGCGTCGGATCGATCGCTCTTCTCGGAGACCGCTTCGAGCCAGCTCGTCGCCGGCATCACCGCCACCTTTCTCGTCCATCCTGGCACCGCAGTGTATCTCGGGTTCAACGACAGATACGAGAAGGTCATCGATGATCCATTCGCTGAGACCCACCTCCGCTTCCGTCCCACCTACCTGCCGACAGTCCCGGTAGGCCGACAGATTTTCGCGAAAATCAGCTATCTGCTCGGGTTTTGATGCGGCATCACCCTCGGTTCACGGTCGACGTTCTCGCGTGGATCGGAAGATCGTATCGCAGAGCTTCATTTCATGCGTGGAATCGTGACGACGTCGGGCATGGGGTAACCCAACCTCTCGATCGTAGAGGATTCGCCCAGTTACATTTGTGACTACTGCCGTTCAGGTCTGTCTGAAGAATTGTGGAGACACGTTATCGTCGTCCGCCGGCCGGAATCGCCGCAGACGGGAAATTTCTGCGCGTTGGCGACGAGCGCTTCTTGATCAAGGGCGTCACCTACGGAACTTTTGCGCCCGACGCCCAGGGTTATCAGTTTCCCTCGGCCCGGCAGATCGCCGAGGACTTTCGCCTGATGGCGAATCTCGGCATCAACACGATTCGAACCTACACAGTCCCGCATCCTGATCTGCTGGACGAAGCCGAGCGTCACGGTCTTCGGGTGATGGTCGGGCTCCCGTGGTCGCAGCATGTGGCGTTTCTCACCGATCGCGCACTGCAGCGGACCATCCGGTGCGAAACGATCGCAAAGGTCCGCGAGCTCCGCCAGCATCCCGCGGTGGCGCTGATCGCCCTTGGCAACGAGATTCCTTCCGGCATCGTGCGGTGGCACGGTCACGTGGGTGTCGAGCGGTTTCTCCGCGACGTATATGAAGCCGCGAAAGCCGCCTCGTCCGACAGCTTGTTCACGTACGTCAACTTCCCACCAACGGAATTTCTGGATCTCTCGTTCTTCGATCTCTACGCCTTCAACGTGTACCTGCATCGTGAGCAGGAATTGCGTGCATACCTCGCGCGGCTGCAGCACCTCGCCGGACACAAACCGCTGCTGCTGGCCGAAGCGGGCGCCGATTCGATTCGGGAAGGCGAGCCGGGCCAGTCCGAGATCACCGCGATGCACGCCCGGGTTGCGTTCGAGGAGGGGGCGTGCGGCGCTATCGCCTTCGCTTGGACCGATGACTGGTGGCGCGGCGGCCATCCGGTCGAGGATTGGGCGTTCGGACTCGTGGATCGCAACCGCCGGGCGAAACCAGCGGCGCTCGGGGTCGCCGCGGCGTTCGGTGACGCGCCGTTTCCCCGCCACGCGAGGCGCTCATGGCCGCGTGTGTCGGTGGTCGTCTGCGCGTACAACGCGGCTGAAACGCTCGAGGACTGCCTGACCTCGCTCGCGAAGCTGACGTATCCGAATTTCGAAATCATCCTCGTCAATGACGGCTCACGCGACCGCACGAGCGAAATCGGCCACAACCACGCGGGCGTTCGGATCATCGATATCCCGAACGGCGGTCTGAGCGCCGCGCGCAACGTCGGATGGTCCGAAGCGACCGGAGACATCATCGCCTACACGGACGCGGACGTCCGCGTCGATCGCGACTGGCTGACGTATCTGGTCCAGCCGTTTCTCACCTCCGATGTCGTCGGAGCGGGCGGCCCGAATGTCGTACCGCCCGACGATCCGCCCCTGGCGCAGCGCATCGCGCGAGCGCCCGGCGGTCCGACGCACGTGCTCCTCGACGACCGCATCGCCGAACACGTGCCGGGGTGCAACATGGCATTCCGGCGCGACGCGCTCGTCGCGGTGGGCGGCTTCAATCCCATCTACCTTCGCGCCGGGGATGACGTCGATATGTGCTGGCGGCTGCAGGGGCGGGGCTGGAAGATCGGCTTCGCTTCGTCGGCGCTCGTGTGGCATCACCATCGCTCCTCGGTGAGGGCGTACTGGCGCCAGCAGGTTGGTTACGGCGAGGGGGAAACATGGCTGAGGGCGCTGCACCCGGAGAAGTTCCTCGACGGCCACATGCTGTGGAGCGGGCGGATCTACAGCCCGTTGCCATTCGTGCGGTCGCTGTCGGGCACGCGCATCAACGCAGGCGTATGGGGAACCGCGGCTTTTCCGTCCGTGTACCGCACCGACGTCCATCCGTTCGCGCTTCTGCCGCTTTCGATTCGGTGGCAGGCGCTCTCATTCGTGCTCGCCCTCCTGGGTCTCGGTCTGGCCTTGACGGGCGAGCACTGGGGGACCGCCGAGCTGTTGATCGGCGCCGGCCTGGTCGGCATCGCGGTCACGATTGCGAAGGACTTGGCGTACGCGATGCGCTCCGACATCGCGTCGGTCCCGGGAAGGCGACTCTGGCATTGCGTGATTGTCGCGTACCTTCATTTCATTCAGCCGTTGGCCAGGGTCTACGGTCGAATTCGGGGCGCTGTATCGCCGCCCTCGGTCGCGCGGCCGAGGGAACGACGCCAGGGTCGCGGGCTGACGCCCACGCCCGCCGAAGCTTGGCGCGCTCTCTGGTTGATGTCGGGCACCGTCACCGAGGACCGTTTTTGGACCGGGGCGTCGGCCGATCGCGTTCTGGGCCAGCTCACTGACTGGCTGCGGCGATCGCGCGCCATCCGCCGCATCGAGATCGACGACGGCTGGTCGGACGATCGCGATATCAGCGTCTTCGTGGGCCGATGGGCGTGGCTGGACATCCGCGCCCTCGTCGAGGATCACGGCGCCGGCAAGGGGCTGCTGCGCGTCAGCACACATCTCCGGCCGACCGCGTTCGGCGTTGTGGCGGCTCTCGGCCTGGGGCTTGCGCTCGTCGTGGCCGCGGCCGCCGGCATAGCCTGGCGCTGGCCGCTTGGCGGAGCCATCGCGTCGGAGCTCACACTGACCATCGTCGCGTTCACCGCCTGGCGCACGGCGCAGTCCACGGCCCTCATCCGGCGCGCGATCAACCGCGTGGCCCTCGGGCAGAACATGATGGCGATGCCGTCGGGTGCCGCCGGCGTTCCGCTCGTCGCCCCGTCGCTGCTCCGCACCTGCGGCCTTCGGAGCGCCATCATCTTCGTTGTGCTGATCGTCGCCGTCGGTTTAGGGACGGCCATGCTCCGCGATGCGAACGTCGCGCTCGTCATCGGCGCGCAGAGCGGCTCGAACGGCCCGACGATCTCGGCCTGGCTCGATACTCCGGGAGGCCTTGCGGTCGCGCCCAACGGCGACCTCTATTTTGCGGATTCCAACAACAACGTAATCGACCTCTTCGACCGACGCCCAGCCGTGACGACCGTGGTCGGCACCAGGAGAGCCGGGTTCTCCGGCGATCACGGTCCAGCCACGAAGGCGCAGCTCGATACACCCGACGGCGTGACAATTGCGCCCGACGGCGACCTGATCGTCGCCGACTCGCACAACAACCGCATCCGGCGGATCGACAGGGCCACTCGAATCATCACCACCATCGCCGGGTCGGGCGAAAACGGCTACGACGGCGACGACAAGCCCGCGACCGAGACGGCGCTCAGTGCGCCGAACGCCGTATGGGCCAGGGCCAATGGCGACATCTACATCGCCGATACGTTCAATAACCGGATCCGGATGATCGATCACGCGACCGGCTACATCCATACCGTCGCCGGTGATGGGAAGACCGGCGGCGACGGTCCTCTCGGCGATGGCGGGCCGGCGACAAGCGCTCACCTGTTCATGCCGAGCGACGTCGCGGTCGCATCAAACGGCGACGTTTACATTGCCGACTTGCATCACAATCTCGTTCGCAAGGTCGACGGAAAGAAGCGGATCATCACCTCGGTCGCCGGAAGCCGATCGTTTGGCACGGGCGGTGATAACGGGCCCGCGACCAGGGCGACCCTGGCCGGGCCGGCGGGCATTGCGCTCGCCGAATCCAAGGGACGAGTGACCATCTTCATCGCCGACTACTACAACGGCGCCGTGCGAGAGGTCGGTCCGAACGGCATCATCCGCAACGTCAGCGGCGAGGTCAGATTCGTCGCGCCGTCCCGCGTCGCCCATGATTCACGCAAGGGTTGGTTGTACGTCGCAGATTCGAGCGACAACCGGATCGTCGCGCTGATTGTTCAGAGTAAATCCGCCGGCCGACGGCTCGTGCCGCGTCCTTTCTCGTCGGCACGGGAGATGAGAGTCCACTGACGTGAGCCACATGCCGAGACCGGCGCCTGGCGACACGGAGAAGCCGCTCGTCCCGGGTGTGTCGGACAACAACCGACGGGCGAAATATTACCGTCTCACCTGGGCCGGCAAGAGGCCGCTCACCCGTGAAACACGGGAATGGGAACAGACGACCGAGATCCTGGCTCGGTTTCTTGGACCAGAACGAGCGTAGCGATCTTGCTTACGTGCTGGAATCGGTGGTGACCCTGACGTTCGCTGGTCACACCAGCGTCCACCAGCCGGCGGCTGCACTGTGCCGGTAGGCCGCGGGTTCGAAAGCGCGCAAGGCGTTCAGCGTCGGTGGTGAATGCCGCAGGAAGGATCTTCACGCAACATCCCGGCGGAGTTCGTTCACGTGCCTTATAGACCTCGCCCAGGCCGCCGGCGCCGAGCCGCGTCAGAATTTCGTAAGTGCCGCAGGAATCAGGAATCGTCGTTTGTTCGGTCGGCGCATTGCGATAGAATCCGGCCCGCTCGAGTCACGAGGCGCTCGCACCGGTGGTCGGTTCACTTGGAAGGACATGATCATGACGAGGCATCGCATATGGCGTGTGGTCGGGCTCGTGCTCTTGTGCCTGCTGCCGGCGACGGGCGGTTATCGCCTGACAGATCTCAGGCCAGGCGTGTACACGATCACCTTCGCGCTGGCAGGGTTTTCCACCGTGAAGCGAGAAGGGCTTGAACTGCCCGCCAACTTCACGATGACGATCAACAGCGAGCTGAAGGTCGGGGCCCTCGAGGAAACGCTCACCGTGACCGGTTCGTCGCCGGTGGTCGACGTCCAGAGCACCACGAAATCCCAAGTCCTCAACCGGGACGCGCTCGACTCGATCCCGACCGGCCGCACGATTCAAGGCATGGGGCAGCTCATCACGGGCGTGTCGCTGAACATCCCGGACGTCGGAGGCTCACGCGCGATGCAGCAGACCTACATGTCGACGCACGGCCTCGGGGCCTCGCAGACCACCGTCCAGGTGGACGGGCTGATGGTGAACGGGCTCGATGGCGACGGCGCGGTGCAGAACTACTTCAACAGCTCGATGAGCCAGGAGATGGTCTACGCGACCAGCGGCGCCGGGGCTGACGTCTCGGGCGGAGGCGTCCGGCTGAACATGATCCCTCGGGACGGCGGCAACACACTGAAGGGCAGTGTCTTTCTCGGCTACCAGGATCAGAGCTTCCAGTCGAGCAACCTCACGGATTCCCTGAAGGCTCGCGGCGTGAGGACGCCGGACGGCATCGAAAAGCTCTATAACGTCGAGGGTTCCGTGGGCGGACCGATCAAGAAGGACCAGATCTGGTTCTTCGGCTCAGCCCGCGCCTTCCACCTCAACACGCTCCCAGCCGACGCGCTCGTCGGCATCCCGGGCACTGGCGGCGTCAACGCCGCACCGACCCCTGGCACCGAGCGAGGTGTCGACCCGCAGAAGATCAACAGCTTCCAGGCACGCATCGTCTGGCAGCTCAGCCAGAAGACGAAACTGTCCGCCTACAACGACCGGATCCTGAAGACCCGTGGCTCTGACATGACGGCTGGTGTTGACCCGGCGACCGGGTCCGCTGTGTGGAGCTCCCCGATCTACACGACAGGGTCGATCAAGGTCACGTCAACCGTGACGAACCGCGTGCTGGTGGAAGGGGGCTTCTCGACCAACTACGAGCGCTACAACATCGTGATGCAGCCGGGGATCGAGAAGGCGCGCGGGACGCCCGAGTGGTACACGCAGGTCTACAAGACGGACTCCGCGCTCGGCACGCAATGGAACGCGCTGAGCCAAACCTACGGTCGGTATCCGGACCGCTTCTCGTTCGCGGGGTCGATGTCGTACGTCACCGGCACACACCACGTCAAGGTCGGCCTGCAGGACACCTTCGGCCGATATCGCCGCACTGACGGGTCCAACGGCGACATCCGTGCCACCTTCATCAACGGTGTCGCCGCCACCGCGCAGATTCTGAACTCGCCCGTCGAGCGCCGCGACCTGCTTCATGCAGACGCCGGGCTCTATGCGCAGGACTCCTGGACGCTCAATCGGATGACGGTCAACTACGGTGCCCGCTACGAGCACTTCTCGAGTGGCATTCCGCTGGAAACGGCTCCGGCCGGCCGCTACACCGCGGCGCGAACATTCGGGCCGATCGAAATGCCGACCTGGAACAGCATTGCCCCGCGCGGCGGCCTCGTCTACGACCTCTTCGGCGACCAGAAGACCGCGCTGAAGTTCAGCGTGGGCAAGTACATGCAGGCTGGATCAACCGGGTTCTCGGAAAGCTACAATCCGCTCCAGCTGACAGCGGCGTCCGTGTCCTGGACGGACCTGAACAAGGACGGCGTTCCGCAGGGCGAGCTCGGGTGCGTCTACCTGAGCGCAGGTTGCGAGATCAACCTGGCACAGCTGCCGAACGGTTTCGGTGTGGCCAGCCTCGCGAACTTCGATCCGGGCATGGAGCGCATGTACAACATCGAGACCGCCGTCAGCGTCCAGCGCGAGCTGTTCACGGGCGTCTCGGCGTCCGCCGGCTGGTTCCATCGCGACTTCAAGAACCTGCGCCGGCGAGTCAACGTGCTGCAGTCGTTCGCCGACTACACGCCGTTCACGATGTTCAGCCCGATCGACGGCAGCGCGATCACCTACAACAACGTCAGCGCCGCCGCGCGATCGCGCGTGAACACCGTCGACGGGAATGCGACAAGCGACCGCAAGATGTGGTTCAACGGCTTCGAGTACAACTTCAGTGCCAGACTGCCCAGAGGCGCGACGCTGTTTGGCGGCGGGATGAGCGAGCGGACCATTGCCCAGGTGTGCGATGAGGCGTTCAACCCCAACAACCTGCTGTATTGCGACCAGACCAGGAGCGGCATTCCGTTCCGGACGCAGTTCAAGATTGCGGGCACGGTCCCGGTGACTTACGGGATCCAGGTGGGCTTCTCGTTCCAGAGCCTGCCAGGTTATGGTTTCGGCACGGGCGCACTGTCCGGCCGCGAAGGCGGACCGACCGGCCCGACTGGGCAGCCCTCGGCGGCCCAGCTGAACACGCCAAACGGCGTGGGCACGGTGTGGCTCATCACGCCGGCAACGACGTACAGCGCGAGCAGCCCGTGCGCGGCACAAGGGAAGTGCACGGCGGGTCAGTTGGTCGACCCCGGCATGAACGTCGCTTCGCTGTCGGTTCCGCTCATCGCACCGAACACCGAGTTCGGTGATCGCATCAACCAGCTCGACCTGAACGTGACCAGGACGATCAAGATCGGCCGTTCCAGCATTCAGCCGAAATTCGACCTGTTCAACGCGCTGAATGTTTCACCGGTATATGCTGTGCGCTCCCTGAATTTCGGCACTGCGTCCTACCTCCAG
>WNFA01005502.1_pt1 | contig 10592 bp, 7 predicted proteins | sample 5400481 | NCBI WGS metagenome assembly WNFA01 (sample SAMN13153340, study PRJNA577476) | soil metagenome | isolation source: 120 cm saprolite under Douglas fir tree site 2 hole 1 replicate 2 | place: USA:California | collected 2015-04-18 | reverse complement strand
TTGCAGATCGAGCGGCGGAAGCGCCAGCGCCTTGTCGTTGATGATCTCGACCGCCGTGCCGCCGCGCCCGAACACGATGACGGTGCCAAAGGTCGGATCGTCGGCAAGGCCGAGGATCAGTTCGCGCGCCTTCGGCCGCACCATCATCGCCTGCACGATGACGCCGGATATCCGCGCCTCCGGACGAAGCGCTTTCGCCCGCGCGAGGATATCGGCCGTCGCCGCACGCACGGCATCGGTGCTGGTAAGATTGAGAACGACGCCGCCGACATCGGACTTATGAACGATGTCGCGCGACATGATTTTCAGCACTACGGTCGCGCCCTGCGCGAATAGCGCCGAGGCGTGAGCGACGGCCTGCTCGGCGTCGGTGGCCGCAAACGTCGGCACCATCGCGATCTCATAGGCCTCAAGCAGCCGCTTGATCTCGACCGGGTCAAGCCACTGCCGGCCGTCGGCGAGCGCCGCGGCGACGATTGCGCGCGCGGCGTCGGCATCCGGCGCAAATTCGCTGGGCATGGCGGGCGGGACCTGAGCCAGCTCCGCCACCACCTCGCGATGCCGCACCAGATACATGAAGCCGCGCACCGCATCATCTTCGGTCGGATAATTTGGAATACCTGCGCCGCTCAGCAAATCGATGATCTTCTGGTCCGCGCCGACCCAAACCGCGAGCACCGGCTTGGCAAAGTCGCGGTGCTGCTGGCGGTACTTGCTGACCAAACCGGTTACGGTCGTGGCGATGTCGCCGGCTGGAGCGATCGCGGTCTGAACATTCATCACCAGGATCGCATCGTTGCTCGCGTCGGCCAGCAATACTTCAAGTGCCGCGGCATAACGCGCGGGGTCGGCATCGCCGACGATATCGACGGGGTTTGATCCGGACCAGGTCGGCGGCAGGACCGCATCGAGCTTCTCACGCGTAGCAGGCGTGATCGCCGCGGGGGTTCCCCCCAATTCAGCGAGCCGATCGATCGCGAGAACACCGATGCCACCGCCGTTGGTCAGGATCGCCAGTCGCTTTCCCGGCGGCGAATAGACACGCCCCAGCGTCTCGGCGCAGTCGAACAGCTCGCGAAGATCCGACACCCGCAGGATCCCCGCGCGACGAAACGCGGCATCGTAGACCGCGTCCGAACCGGCCAGCGCGCCGGTGTGGGTCGCGGCGGCCTTCGCACCCTGCGCCATGCGGCCGGATTTGACCACCACGACGGGCTTGATCCTCGCAGCGGCGCGCGCCGCGGACATGAATTTGCGGGCGTCCTTGATCGCCTCGACATAGAGCAGGATCGCCCGGGTCTTGCCGTCCATCGCGAAGTAATCCAAGAGATCGGCGATATCGACGTCGAGCTGGTCACCAATGGAAACAATTCCGGAAAAACCGACCGCGCGCTGCGCCGCCCACTCCACCATTCCGGTGGCAATCGCACCCGACTGGGAGATCAGCGCCAGATTTCCCGCACACGGCATGTGGGCGGCGAAACTTGCGTTGAGGTTTGCACCGGGCATCATGATGCCAAGACAATTCGGCCCGATCAGCCGCATGCCATATTTATGCGCGGCGCGTTCGGCACTCTCCGCCAGCGACCCCGCGCCATGGCCAAGCCCGGAGGTGATAATGACAGCGCCTGCCGCCCCCCGCTGTCCTGCGCCATCGATGAGATCAGGGATGGCAGCTGCCGGCGCCGTAATCACCACGAGCTCGGGCACGAACGGCAATTTGCCGAGGCTGCTGACCGCGGCGATGCCGTCGATCTCGGCATAGTGCGAATTCACCAGCCCGAATTCGCCTTTGAATTTTGCCTGGTGAATATTCGCAAGAATGGCCCGCCCGACGGACCCCTGGCGCGGGCTGGCCCCGACCAGCGCGAGCGAACGCGGCGAAAGGAGATTTTTCAGACGGTAAGTCGACATCAGTTCAATTGCCCGGCTGGCGCCGGCCTGGATGTTATGAATCTAAGCGTCTTGCACACTAGAGCGCGATGATTTCAGGATGAATCGTCATCGCGCTCTAGCCTATTGTTTGAGCATGATCTTTTCGGAAAACCGGTACCCACTTTTCCGGATCATGCTCTAACGGGACGCCTAACGCGACATCATCACCCAGCATGGTGGCCGCCCAATGACCGTCTTGGTCGCGCCACCCCACACGATTTCGTTCAGCCGGGAGTGACGGTAGGCGCCCATGATCAGGAGGTCGATGGCGTTGGCCTTCACATATGCCTCGAACACCTTCCCGACCGAACTGCCCTCGATTTTAACCGCTTCGAAGGTGGCCTTGATTCCGTGTTCGGCGAGATGGCTGACAAGGGCTGTCCCGGATTCCTGTTTCGCCGGCGTTATCTTGTCGGTTGCCGTGATAATGCGCACATTCGCAGCCGCCTGAAGCATTGGCAATGCGTCCGCAACCGCTCTTGCGGCCGGTGCGGTATGGTCCCACGCGATCACGACCTTATCGAATACCACCGCCAGTTCGTTGGCGAATTCCTCCGGACACATCAGGATCGGCCTGCCCGATTCGAATATCAGCCGCTCGACAAGCTTTTCCGATCGGTCATCGTTTGGCTTGACCGGGAAGATCGACAGATCCTTGAGCCGCGCGCATACCGCCATATTCATAGCAATATCTGCCGCCGCTAGCCGGCTAAGCTTTTGCTCGTTGCGGACGGCAAAGCGAATGGCCGCCGCGTCGAACGCCTTCAACAAGCCACGCGCGTCCGATACGCTGCGCACGGCCTCGACCGCCGCCGTATTATCCAGGTCATCCGAGATCGTCACCTTCGGCCGGACTAGAATGTCCTCTTCCACTGCCATCGCGGTAACCCGGGCACCGATATCCCCGGCCACCGCCACGCATTTGTCAATCGCCGCGATCGCGGCCGCACTCGGTTCGCCGACAAGCGGCAACAGGATATCCTTGATCGGCATGCGCGCTCTCCTTTGATCTGACGTTAGGTGCTTGCGCGAAACCCGCGTTGATCTTCATCAAGACGACAAGGGTGCCTTCCCTTTCAGGGGGTATCGCACCTAAATGCATTTGATCGAGGTCAAGGGCTCCCAGGATCCCGGCGGTATGCATTATCCTGGCACCGTTTGGTTGCTTGCGGAGGAACAGATGCGTGCGATGGTGCTGTTGGCCCCCGGCGAGCCTCTCCAGATGCAAGAGCGCCCGGACCCCAGCCCCGACGACGGACAAATCCGCGTCAAGGTGAGCGCGTGCGGGGTTTGCCGAACCGACCTTCATGTCGTCGATGCGGAGCTTCCCGGCATCAAATATCCTGTTATTCCGGGCCATGAAATCGTAGGCCGTGTCGACCTCGTCGGCAGCCATGTCACGACCCACGGCATCGGTGATAGGGTCGGAATCCCCTGGCTCGGATACACCTGCGGCGTCTGCCGCTTCTGCAAGGATGGCATGGAAAATCTCTGTGATCGCCCGCTTTTCACCGGCTACACGCGGGACGGCGGCTTCGCCACGCACACCATTGCCGATGCACGCTATGCTTTCCCGCTCGGCGAAGACGGCGACGACGTTTCGATCGCGCCATTATTGTGCGCCGGCCTGATCGGCTGGCGGTCGCTGGTGATGGCTGATAACGCCGAGCGGCTCGGCATCTATGGCTTCGGCGCAGCCGGGCACATCGTCGCCCAGATTGCGCGCTGGCAGGGCCGTTCCGTCTACGCCTTCACGCGATCCGGTGACGTTGCGGCGCAGGATTTTGCCCGTCGGCTCGGCGCGGTATGGGCCGGAGCGTCGGGCGAGTTACCTGACGCTCCACTCGATGCGGCCATCATCTACGCTCCCGCCGGAGAACTGGTGCCGGCGGCGCTGCGCGCGGTCCGCAAGGGCGGCAAAGTGGTCTGCGCGGGCATCCACATGAGCGATATTCCGAGCTTTCCTTACAATCTGCTTTGGGAGGAACGGCAGCTGCTGTCGGTGGCCAATCTCACGCGCCAGGACGGACTGGATTTCCTCAAAATCGCTCCGCAGGCCGGAATCCGGACCCAGACGACGGCGTTCCCGCTTGCTGAAGCTAACGACGTCCTTAAAAAACTGCGGACGGGACGAGTCCTGGGTGCCGCGGTCCTCAAACCTTAAGGCTACCGGCGCATGACAAAGTCAACTCCACCGGAGTCTCGCATGCAGGAGAGCGTCTTTGCGTTTCTGACCGACCCCACGATGCATCCGCAGGTCCACCGGATCGACACCCATGCGGCGTCGGTCTTTCTCGAAGGCGACCGCGCGCTGAAGATCAAGCGCGCTGTCCGTTTCCCGTTCCTGGATTACTCGACGCTTGAGAAGCGCAAAGCTGCCTGCGACGAAGAGATCAACATCAACCGCCAGTTTGCGCCGCAGATCTATCGTCGAGTCGTTCCGATCACGCAAGATAGCGATGGATCGCTTGATATCGACGGCGACGGCACGCCGGTCGAGTTTGCGGTTGAAATGACCCGCTTCGACGAGCGCCAGACCATCGATCATCTGGCGGAAGCCGGTGAGCCGGATTCCGATCTCGTCAACGCCATTGCCGACGCGATCGGGGCTTCGCACGCCGTGGCGCCGCGCGCGGCGGCTGAACCCTGGGTCGAATCCATCCCGACATTCATCGAAGGCAACACAACGGCGTTCCGAACGGCGGCCTGCTTTTCCGAAAGAAATATCGATGATCTCAACGCAGCGTCTCAGTCGGCATATCTGCGGATTCGCGAGTTGCTGCGACAGCGTGGCAGGGACGGTTACGTGCGGCGCTGCCATGGCGACCTGCATCTGGCGAACATTGTACTGATCGAGCGCAAACCCGTCTTGTTCGACGCGATTGAGTTCGATCCGACCATTGCGTCGGTTGATGTACTCTACGATCTTGCCTTTCCAATCATGGATTTCATGCGCTACAACCGGCACGCGGCTGCGAACGCCCTCCTCGACAGATATCTTGCCATGACACCGCTGGAAAATCTCGACGCGCTCGCAGCGCTCCCTCTTTTTGTGTCACTGCGCGCCGCGATCCGTGCCAATGTCGTGCTTGCCCGTCTTGGCCACGCCTGTGACGACAAGGCTGATGTCATGCAGTCGGCCCGGGCCTATTTCGAGCTCGCGCACCTGACGATCCGTCCTTCGGCGCCGACGCTTGTCGCTGTCGGCGGGCTGTCCGGAACCGGAAAGTCCGTTTTGGCGCGGGCGCTTGCGCCCGATGTCACGCCGCTGCCGGGAGCTGTTGTGTTGCGCGGTGACGTCCTGCGAAAGGAACGATTTCAGGTCACCGAGACGGACAGGCTGCCCGAGAGCGCATACCGGCAGGAGATTACCGCGCAAATCTACACGGTCCTGGTGCAGCGCGCGGTCCGGATTCTTGTCCAAGGTCAATCCGTTATCGTCGACGCGGTGTTCGCGCATGAAACGGAACGAGCCGCAATCTGCGATGCCGCGCGCAAGCTGAATGTCCGGTTTGTCGGGCTCTTTCTCGCGACTGACCTTGCGACCAGAGTGCGCCGCGTCGGCCGCCGTGAGCGCGATGCATCCGACGCGACGCCGGAAATTGCCGAAATTCAGGAGAAATATAATATCGGTAGGGTTGACTGGGCTGTCATCGATGCATCCGGAACTCCAGAGCAAACCCTGGTACAGTGCCAAGCCCGGATCGCTCACCGTGATCCGGCCTGAGAGCCGATCGCGCGAAACGGCAATGCCGCCATCCCCGAAATCAAAGCGCAAAGGCGCGATCCGCATCGAACCGACGCAGCGGCCACGCCGCCGCGCCGTTTCGCGGTTGAATCCAATGATGGCCTGCGACACCGCATTCCGGATCGCGGCGCGCCGCCATCTCGGGGATTTGACCGCAAATCATGCGGCGACAAGCGAGGGTGACCCGGTAGCTCTGCATCAAATGCGCATCGCGCTCACGCGGTTGCGCACGGCTATCTGGTTTTTCTCGCCGATGGTTATCGATACCGAACAGCCACGAATAAAGGGCGAACTGAAGTGGCTGAACACTCAGCTTGGCGTCGTTCGCGATCTGGATGTCGCGACCGAACAGATGCAGGCCGTCGACGAACGACGACCGCAAGCAATACCCGATCATCGGGCATGGGCCGTGAAGCACGCCAACGGCCATCGACATCTGGCGCAGGCGCTTCGGTCAGCCCGGTATCGACGTCTGATCAAAATCGCATTCGATTGGATCGAGAATGGACCCTGGTCCATCAGGAAGGGGAAACGGGCAACAAAGCAGCGCGCTTGCTCGATCGCCACCTATAGCGCCGGGAAGCTGGCGCGGTGGCGGCAAAAACTTCTGAAAAAAAGCCGCAAGTTGCCGGAAATGGACGCGAAGACACGGCACCGGCTGCGTCTGCTAAACAAGAAGCTGTACTATTCAATCGAATTCCTCGAACACTTGTTTCCCGGCAAAATATTTTCAAGGCAACGGGCTGCGCTGAAATATCTGCGTAAAGCGCAAAAATCTCTCGGGCAGTTGAACGACGACGCCAACAGCCAATCCCTGGCGGCCGCTCTGCAACGAGACGGCGTCGGGGAACCCTTGCAATTTCTCGGTCCGAAACGCGAGAAGCGACTGGTACGAAAAGCGGCTGCGGCATACCGCAAGCTGGCTGCGCTGTAAGTGAACGGGCCGCCAACCGCTACTGGCGAACATAGTCCCCCGGCGCATCCGGCAAAGGCTGACCGCCCGCGTGTTCAACACCCATACGCGGCGGCTCGCAGGGCTCGCCGGATTGCGCGGTCAGCCACTTGGTCCATTCCGGCCACCACGATCCTTCGATCCGTGGTGCTACCTTCAGCCATTCGTCGGGACCGATATAGCGTGCATCCTCCGGCTTCGTCTTGACTTGATAGGAGTGGCCCGGCTCGTTTGGTGGCGCCACCACGCCTGTATTGTGGCCCCCGCTGGTCAAGAGGTAGGTCACGTCGGCGTCCACCTGATAGTGTATCTTGTAGGTGGACTTCCACGGCGCCACGTGATCGCGGGCCGTCCCGACCACGAACATCGGCGTGTGAATATCCGACAGCGCAATCGGCTTGCCCTCAACGAGGTAACGGCCCTCGGCCAGATCGTTGTCGAGAAACAACCTGCGCAGATATTCGGAGTGCATCCGGTATGGCAAGCGCGTGGCATCGGCATTCCAGGCCATCAGGTCACTGGGCGGCGCCCGTTCTCCCATCAGGTAGTCGCGGGTAATCTTCGACCAGATCAGATCGTTCGAGCGCAGCAACTGGAATGCGCCCGCCATCTGCGTGGTGTCGAGAACGCCGCGTTGCCACATCATATCTTCGAGAAACGCGACCTGGCTTTCGTTGATGAACAAGGTCAGTTCGCCCGCCTCGGTAAAATCTGTTTGCGCTGCAAGCAGAGTGATCGACCTCAATCTGTCGATATCGTCTCGCGCCATCGCTGCGGCGGCGATCGACAGCAAGGTCCCGCCCAGGCAATAGCCGAGCGCATGAATTTGTGGGCCCGGCACAATGACGCCGATCATGGCGAGCGCGGCTTCGACGCCCAGCTTCCGATAGTCGTCGAAGGCGATATCGCGATCCGCTGCGCCCGGGTTGCGCCAGGAGATCATGAATACGGTAAAGCCTTGATCGGTCAGGAACTTCACCAGCGAATTCCGCGGCGACAGGTCGAGGATGTAGTATTTCATGATCCAGGCCGGCACGATCAGGATCGGCTCCGGATGCACCTTGCCAGTGGTTGGCTGGTACTGGATCAGCTCGATGAGCTCGTTGCGGAAAACAACCTTGCCCGGCGAGGTCGCGACGGTCTTGCCGACGACGAAATCCTGATTTTCGTTCGACTTGCCCGCAGATAGCGACAGCAAGTGCATCCAGTCGCTGCACCAGTTCTGCCAGCCGAAGATGAAATTCTCGCCGCCGCTCCGGAATGCCTTCTGCAACACTTCGGGATTGGTCGCGGCGAAATTGGACGGCGCCAGCATATCGAGCACCTGCCGCACCGAAAACTCGACGATCGCCTCGTTCTGCGGCGCCACGCCGCGCACGCCGGTGGTGGCGTCGTGCCACCACTGCTCTTTCAGAAGAAACGCCTGGGCGAGCAGATTGAACGGTGGATTTTCCCACTCCGGCTTGGCAAAACGCCGGTCCTGCGGCTGCGGTTTGATCAGCGACCAAGGTCCCTGACCGGGCGAAAAATAGCGCAGCGCGGATTCGAAAAACTGCCTCACACTCCGCAAGGCGTCCTGCGATATCTCCATTTGCCGCTGCGGCGCCGACGCCAAATGCGAGGCCCAGTCGATATAGGCGAGCGACAGCGCGACCGGCGATATGCCACCGGTCAGCCGCGCCAGCATCGCATGAAACGCGCGATCGGCCTGATCGGTCTCCAGCTGGGCTTCGGGCGCGAGCTTCGCGGGAGCCCGGCCCGAGGCGACGGCGCGGCCGTCTTCGCCGTAGCCCGGGGCATGCGCGGGACACGGCAACCTCGGTGCTTCAGCCTGTGGCTTTGGCTGGCTGGATATCGGCGGCACAGGATCCATCTCCTTCACATCGAGCGGAGTGTTGAACTTCGAATCGATGACGGTCCGAAGACGGATCAGCTCTCGGGCCGGTTGCCCAACAGCTTCGCGGTGGCTTCGATCATCCGTTCACCATGCTTGAACAAGCGCTCACTGTCGCGGCGGATAAAATCGATCTGATGCTGGCCGCACTCCTGGGACATCGTCTTCAGGTCCTTGACCGAATGCGATCCGGCCATTTTGGAGACGAATTCGGACAACAGGTGCGTTTCGGTTCGTGTCCGCTCGAGCATCTCGTTGCCGGCGAATACGAGTTCCTCAAGCATGACCTTTTGCGCGCCCATCAGGAAATCCAGGGCGTTCTTGTTCACCTTGGTCAATCGTGTCGCGGTATCGGCCACCGATTGCTCGACGAGCGCGGCACTCTGTTCGGAAAGCTCTGTCATGACGACTCCCCTTTCATGTTCTTTTGAAATGATAGGATTTCGCCCCCGAGCTCGCATTGAGCTGCATCAAGTCTACGCGCCCCGGCCGCCCATTGACCTGCGTCAAATCGAGGCGCGCCGGTTGGAATAGGCTGTCAAATATCGGCGTTAATCTCGAACCCGCGGAGGCCTCCAATGCGCGCACATCAGATCATGACGCGGCCCGTCATCACCGTCACCCCTGAAACCACGATCGTCGAAGCCGCGAACACCATGCTGCAGAGGCATGTCAGCGGGCTGCCAGTGACCGACGCCGCCGGCAAACTTGTCGGCATCATCTCGGAGGGCGATTTCATCCGCCGCAGCGAAATCGGCACCCAGCGCAAGCGCGGCCGGTTTCTGAAATTCATTCTCGGCCCAGGCAAGGCGGCAACCGATTTCGTTCACGAGCATGGCCGCAAAGTCGCCGAGATCATGACGCCGGAGCCGCTCACGATCACCGAAGACACGGCGCTGGAGGAGATCGTGGAACTGATGGAAAAGAACAACGTCAAGCGCCTGCCGGTGATGCGCGGAGACAGGATCGTCGGCATCGTGTCGCGCGCCAACCTGTTGCAGGCGGTAGCGAGCCTTGCCCGCGAGGTTCCCGATCCGACCGCCGACGATGACCACATCCGCAACCGCGTCATCGATGAGATCGAGAAGAACGACTGGTGCCCGTTCGGTCTTGACGTTATCGTACGGGGCGGCATCGTCCATCTGAGCGGCGTCATCACGGAGGAGCGTTCGCGGAAGGCTTCGGTCGTCGCCGCGGAAAATATTACCGGCGTGACCAAGGTCCACGACCACCTGTGTTGGGTCGACACCATGTCGGGAATGTACCTGAACTCCCCGGAAGACGACAATCTGGCAAAGGCGAGCTGATCGGCGGGGGCGACAGAGGGCGTGCATCCCAAATGATGGAGATGTACGCCCTCCAACCGGACAGGAGTGTCCAGGCGAGCCGCGCCAACTTACCTCTCCAACGGAGCCAATTTCAGCGTTGGAAGAGCACCGGTCGGCGCACTCACAGCAGCTTCCCGTCCGGCCCGAAAAACGGATGCGGTCCGTCGAAATCGCCGATCGGCACTTGATGCGTCACCACGCTGCCGAATCCCTCCCCCGGAAACCAGCTGTGGAGATGAAAAGCCGGCGGCTCGACCCTGAACGACGGCTCGCGCAATTCTTCCAGATCCAGATCGACCGCGTGATTTGGCGCCGGGCAGATCGTCGTCGGCACGCCAGCGAACATCGTCAGGGTCGCGCGATGAACGTGACCCGTGGCGATCAGTTGCACGCGCGGATAGCGTCTGAGGATCGGCTCGAATTCGCTGGCATTGAGCAGGTTCTGGCGGTCCATCTGCCAGATGCCGGTTTTGAACGGCGGATGGTGCAGGAACAATAGCGCCGGCCGGTCGGTTGCGGATGCCAGCATTGCTTCAAGCCATTGCAGGGTTGGCACATCGAGTTCGCCATGCGGTTTGCCAGCTACGCTGGAATCCAGCAGCACCAGATCGAGCCCGCCGATTTCGACGCGTTGATTGAGCGGGCCGGATGAAAAGGCATAGGCCGCGTGTGGAAATGCGGCGCGCATCAAATTCCGTGAATCGTGATTGCCGGGAATGCTGACAAACCGCGGAT
>WNFA01005498.1_pt1 | contig 10593 bp, 9 predicted proteins | sample 5400481 | NCBI WGS metagenome assembly WNFA01 (sample SAMN13153340, study PRJNA577476) | soil metagenome | isolation source: 120 cm saprolite under Douglas fir tree site 2 hole 1 replicate 2 | place: USA:California | collected 2015-04-18 | reverse complement strand
TCGATCCGCCGGGCGCGCGCGGCTCTGGACGAGCTGGCGAGCGTGCCCCTGGGAGGCACCGCTGTCGGTACTGGCCTCAACTCGCACCCCAAGTTCGCGCGGCTGGCGTGCGCGCGACTCGCCAAGGCGACCGGGCTCCCGATTCACGAAGCGCGCAACCACTTTCACGCGCAGGCCACGCTGGACGCGCTGGTCGCGGCCCATGGCGGGCTGCGCACGATCGCAGTGAGCCTCTGGAAGATCGGCTCCGACATCCGGCTCATGGGCACCGGACCTGTGGCCGGCCTCGGCGAGCTGCGCTTGCCGGAGACGCAACCGGGTTCCAGCATCATGCCGGGCAAAGTGAATCCGGTCATCGTGGAATCGCTGACGATGATGGTGGCTCGCGTCCTCGGCAACGACCTCACGGTCACGATGTGCGGCCAATCCGGCAGCCTGTTTGAGCTCAACGTCATGATGCCCGTCGCCGGGGTCGCCGGCCTCGAGTCGATCGCGCTGCTGGCGGCATCCGCCCGCAACTTCCGCGAGCGCTGCATCGAGGGGCTCCAGGCGTCCGAGCGCGGCCCCGAGCTGGTCGAACGCAGCCCCATGCTCGCGACCGCGCTCAACCCCGTGATCGGCTACGACGAGGCGGCCAAGATCGCCAAAGAGTCCATCCGCACCGGCAAGTCGATCCGCCAGCTGGCGAGCGCCCGCGGCGTATCCGAGTCAGCTCTGAACAAGGTGCTCGACCTGGGCAAGATGACCAAACCTGGTCTGGAAGGTCCTGGCGGAGGCGGATAGCCGCACCTAGTTGAAGAGGCGCCTACCCCATCCGCTGCGTCGGTTCCGGCTGCCGGCAGCGCTGCTGGCGGTGGTGATCGTCTACGGCATGTTGGGCTACATGCTCATCGAGCGGTGGAGCCTCCTGGACTCCTTCTACATGACCATCATCACGATCTCCACCGTCGGCTATTCGGAGGTCAACAAGCTGTCCGACGCAGGCAGGATCTTCACCTCCACGCTCATCGTGGTCGGCGTGGGTACGATGCTCTACGGGTTCGGAGTCTTCGCCGAGATTCTCACCGACAACAGCTTCATCCACTACAGGAGAGAGCGGCAGTTGGAGCGTTCGCTGAATCAGTTGCGAGATCACTTCATCATCTGTGGGTACGGCCGCATCGGGACCCAGATCGTCGCCGAGTTCGAGGCACACAACGTTCCCTACGCGGTCATCGACCAGACCGAGGATGCGGTGCTGCGGTTGCGCAACGAGGACCGGCTCCACGTTGAAGGGGACGCTTCCAGCGAGGACATCCTCAAGCTCGCCGGTATCGAGCGCGCACGCGGCCTCATCTCGGCCGTCGACTCCGACGAGCGCGCGGTCTACATCATTCTCGCCGCGCGAGCGCTGAAGTCAGACCTCTACCTGATCTCCCGCGCCGGCCGGCCCGAATCGATCCGCCGCCTGGAGCTGGCCGGCGCCAATCGCGTGATCTCCCCGTATCAGATGGCCGGGCATCGGATGGCCGAGCTGGCCGTGCGGCCGGCGCTAGTGGACGTCATGGACAGCCTTCATCACGGCGAGTCGGAGATCGCGGTCGAAGAGATGCTGGTGCAGCCGCGGGTGGCGGCGGTGGGCAAGACCATCGCAGGCGCGGGATTGGTGAGCCCGGATGCGGCGAAGGTGCTCGCGGTGCGCCGCCGCAATGGCACGCTGCATGCCAACCCGGCCCCCGACCTGCTTCTGGAGGAAGGCGACCTCGTGATCGCGCTGGGGTCTGAGGAGCAGCTCTTCGCGTCCGCGGCGATGCTCAGGTAGCGGGCCGGCTGGTTCCGGCCGGGCCCAAAACCGGCCGACTAGAGTTGTTGACATGAGGGCGCTCGGACGCAGGCCGGAGCTCGTCGCGCTGATCTCGGTCTTCATCGGCGCGGCCATCGTCGTGGGCAAGCTCGTGGTCGGGCTGCTGACCGGCAGCCTCGGGATCATCAGCGAGGCCGTCCATTCGCTCCTCGACCTCGCCGCGAGCGGGTTCACGTTGGTCGCCGTTCGGACCGCGCGCAAGCCGGCCGACACCGAGCACCCGTACGGCCACGGGCGGGCCGAAAACCTTGCCGCCTTCGCCGAGGGCGTCCTGCTCATGGTCACGGCCGCGGGCATCGCGTTCGAAGCCGTGCGCAGGCTGTCCATTGGCGGCGCGGCCGTGAATGCCGCCGCCTATGCATTCGTGCTGCTGATAGCGACGCTTTTGATCGAGCTCGGCCGGGCTGCCGTGCTGCGCAGAGTCGGGCGCGACGCGGGCAGCGACGCCCTGCAGGCTGACGCCACCAACCGCTGGTCCGACGTGCTCGCGACCGTCGGCGTCCTGGCGGGCCTGATCGGCGTACGCATGGGGTTCGCCTGGGCCGACGCGGTGGCAGCTCTGCTCGTAGCCGTGATCATCGCGCGCGCCGCCGGCCTGCTCGCATGGCGCTCCGGCGACATCCTCATCGATCGCGCCCCGGCGGGCGCCGAGCGCAAGCTGCGCGCGGCCATCCAGGGCGTCAGCGGCGTCCGCGAGGTGCGCTCGGTGCGGGTTCGGCGCTCGGGACCCAAGCTGCTGGGCGACGCCGTCATCGCCACCGCGCGAATGCTTTCACTCGAAGCCGCGGGCAGGCTCGTGGACGAGGTCAAGCGGGTGGCCGGAGTCGCGCTGCCGGAGCTCGACCTGACTGTGCTCGTCGAAGGCCAGTCTCGCCCCAGCGACCTGGTCGAACGCGTTCACGCGGCCGCCGCCCGCAATGGCGGCGTGCGCGACCTTCACAACGTGACCGTCGAGCGCGAGAGCGATGGCTCCCTGCATCTCACGATGCACGCCAAGCTTCCAGGTGACATGTCGCTCGCGTCGGCCTCGCTGGCCAGCGCCGGCCTCGAGAAGGCACTGCGCGCAGAGCTTCCCGACGCGACCCGGATCGACATCCACCTCGAGCCGATGGAGCCGCACGTCGTGAGCGGTGAGGACGTCACGCAGCGCCGGGCATTGCTCGCGCAGCGGATGCGGGAGATCGTCGAGTCACACCCCGGCGTGAAACGCGGCGTCGACGTCGAGCTGAGCGACCGGCACAACCGCATCCACGCCCACGTGGTGGCGGAGCTGGCCGGCGATGTCAGCCTCGAGCAAGCCCATCAGGTCGAGACCGAGCTGGAGGAGCAGATTCGCCGCGCACTGCCCGAAGTCAGCGAGGTCACTGCCAGGGCGACGGCGTGAGGTCGCCTGATAGTCGGGCCAAACCGCCACACTGAGCCGATGCGGGGGTTGCGGGCGCTGGCGGCTCTTGCAGTCGTGGTTGCGGCCTCATGCAGCTCGCCGCAGTCCACCCCACCCGCGCCGGTGAGCCAGAACCTGAGCTCCCCGACCCCCCTGCTCAAGACGGCGATCGCCCATGCCGCGCATCTCGGCCGCGCCGGCACGGCGACCCAGGTCGACCTCAGTCTCGGCCTCAAGGCGCGTTCGCCAGACCAGCTGGCCAAGCTCATTGCTTCCGGCCAAACCGTCACTCCAGAGCAGTACGCGGCCGAGTTCGGACCCGACCCGGTCAAGGTTCAGGCGGCGCTCGGGGCGCTCACATCGGTCGGCCTGCATGCCGAGTGGCGCATCGGCTCCGCCTTGATCGCGGCCGCTGGTCCCGCGCCCGCGGTGGCAGCCTTGTTCTTGGTCGACATCGAGTCCTATCGGCTCAGCAACGGGACCACGTTCTACGCGTCGCTGGACGCACCCACGATTCCGCCTGCGATCGGGGCCGTCGTCAGCAGCGTGACCGGCCTCGACAACTACCGGCACGTGCGCACGTATGCCGTGAGGCCGGGCGGCTTGACGCCGACTGACGTGCTCGCCTTCTACAACTTGAAGCCACTTCGCGACTCAGGACTCGACGGCTCCGGCATCACCATCGTCCTCCCCGAGATCGACGACCTCCCCAGCCTCACGGACCTGGACAAGTTCGCGACCATGTTCAGCCTGCCGCCGTACGGGCCGGTGCTGACGCTCAAGCGAGACCCTTCGTGGGGGACGCCCATGAAGCCGCAGGGCGAGACCGTCCTCGACCTCGAGATCATCCACCAGGTCGCGCCGGCCGCGAAGATGGTGGTCTACTTTTCTGCCCCTGACTTCGCACACGCAGACCGCGCGTTCGACCAGATGATCAGCGACCATCTGGGCTCGGTCATCTCCGAGAGCCTGGGCGCATGCGAACCCGATACGCCGAGTGGGCATCGAGCAGCGTACGCGAGCATCCAGGACCGCTCTGTCGCGCAAGGGATGTCGCATTTCATCGCCAGTGGCGACAGCGGCGCCTACACGTGCGGCCAGTCCGCGCCTCCAGCGGCGAGCTTCCCTTCGACGCTCCCGAACGTGACCGCGGTGGGCGGCACGACCGTGTTCGAGTCGGTGGAGGGGATCTATTTCAAAGAGGCGGCCTGGGGCGGCCCGGTGGCTGAGATCGGTTCGGGCGGCGGCGCCAGCCAGTTCTACCCGGTACCTGATTACCAGAAAGTCGTCGCCCAGGCCGCGGGCCATGGATTGAGGCAAGTACCCGACGTCGCCGCCGATTCGGACCCGGCTACCGGGTTCCACATCATCTTCGGCGGACAGGAGGGTCAGGCCGGCGGCACGTCGGCGGCGGCGCCGCTGTGGGCCGCGACCGTAGCGCTCATCGACCAGGACCTCAAGCGCAAAGGCCTCCGCGAGACCGGCTACGCCAATCCCGCCATCTACTGGATGGGGGTGAACGCTTCCAGGCTGCCCGCGCCCGCGTTCCACGATGTCACAATCGGAAACAATCTCGCCTACAACGCCACCCCGGGCTGGGATTTCGCGACCGGGTGGGGGAGCATGGACGGCGCCGCGCTCGACGCCGCGTGGATCCTCTACATCAAAGCAGGCGGAGCGTGAGCGGCCAGGGCGGCGAGAGGCGGCGTGGCCCTGAGCGCCGCAAGCCGCAGACAGCCGAGCCGGCTGGACCGCAGCTCGTGCTGTGCCCCCACTGCGGGTCGATGGTGCCGGCCGGAGAATTTTGCGGGCACTGCGGAGCCCACCTCACGCGGGGCGATGCCGGGCGCCGGCACGCATTCGCCGCCGTGCCATCGGAGCCGGTCGTGCACCTGTCAATCGTTTCGAGCCTCTTCCCACATCTTCCGCACCGGCGAGGAGGCGCTTTCCGATGGGCATTGCTCGCCGGCGCCGCGCTGGTAGTCCTTCTGGCGGGGCTCCATCTCTTCACGCCGGCAACGATTGCCGCGGTTTTTCTCCTGCCCGTGCTCTACCTCCTCTACGTGTACGAGGTCGAGGTCTACGACTCGGAGCCGTGGCTGCTGATTGCGGCCACGATGGGCGCGAGCGCGATCCTCGGCTACGCGTTCACGTCTCTGACCGGCGGAACCGTCTCTGGGTTGGAGATCAGCGGCGACAACACCAGCGCCTTTCTTTTCGCCGGCGTTGTCATCCCCATCGTCGCCCAGGCCCTGATGCTGGCCGGGCCGCTCTTCCTCTACTTCTTTCGGCCCGGGCTGCGCGAGCCGCTGGACGGGCTCACGTTCGGCGCCGCCTCTGCCCTCGGGTTCACGCTGGCCACGATGCTCACATCGATCTGGCCGCTCCTGGCCGGGCCACTGGTCGGCAGCGGCTCGCCGGTGGATTGGTCGCTGCGCCTGCTGAACTCGGGGGTCTTGATCATGCTCATCAACGCCGCCACCACATCGCTGGTCGCGGCCGCGTTCTGGCTCAATCGATATGACCTGCGCCGGGCGGCCCGGACCTGGGAGGCAAGCGTGCTCGCGACGATAGCGGTCGCTATCGGTGCGCAGGTCACCCTCGGCATCCTGTCAGTGGTCGTCCCCGACCTTGCGCTCAAGGTCGGCATCCACGCGATCGCGGCGGTGGCTCTGCTCGTGTACATGAGGCTCGTCATCCACCAGGCCTTGCTGGCGGAAGGAGCCACCCACGAGATCGGGCCTGATGCGGCGTGCCCCGAGTGCCACCGGATCGTGCCCACAATGCTGTTCTGCCCGGCTTGCGGTGTCGCCCGCGCGGCAGCCAAGCAGACGCGAATGCATTCGGCCGGGGGGTCATAGTGCGTTTCTGCGGGAATTGCGGCGCCCAGGTCCCGGCGGGCGCGCCGTTCTGCGGGCGGTGCGGAGCGCCCCAGGCGCCGCTCCCGGTCGCGACGCTACCCGCATACGCCTACCCGTCCGCGCCCGGACGCCCGCGGACCGGGTCGGGCAGGATCAGCAGCTCGCAGGTGATGGTGGCCGCCGGGCTCCTGATCATTGTGTCGGTGGTCACGGTGGCCCTGAGCTCGTTCGCGGTCTCGCAGGTGCTCGGGACCCGCAAGCCATGCACCTCGAACTGCGGCGCGCGGATCGTGACTCCCTTGCCGGCGCCGGCCTCATACAAGAGCACTGCCTACGGTTTCGAGGTTGACTACAACCCCAATTGGACGGTGCGCAACCAGGACGCGCAGAGCGTCACCCTCGCCACCAAGCTCGGGCTGCTGTCGGTGACGGGGGCCAGGTCGGGCCAGCCTCTCGACCAGGTGATGCAGGCCGCCCTCAGCGCGCTGCCGACGTCGCAATGGCAGGATGTCGCCCACGTCAGTGACCTCAAGGGAGCCCACATCGGCGACCAGGATGGGATGGGGGCTGTCTACTCCGCGAACCTGGTGGGGTCGAACGCGACGGCCGCCAAGGTTCGATTCGTGATCATCGCGGCGACCAAGAACGGCGTCACCGTGGTCATCTTCGGCGCGAATACCGCCGACCTCAAGAACTATCCCAGCGGCATCCCCGAGGGCGAGCAGTTCGACGCGTTGTGCCAGCAGTTCCAGTGGGGCTAGGCGCGGTCTAGAGCCAATCGCGCGCCGAAACCAAGCAATACCACTCCGGTCACGCGCTGCATCCACTGCCGAACCCGCGGCGCGGTGATGATCTCCCGGATGCGAGTGATGAACAAGCCGTACACGTTCATCCACACCCAACCGATGACGGCAAAGATCAACCCGAGCTCGAGCAACCGGGGCAGAAGCGCTTGGCCCGGCGCCACGAACTGGGGGAGGAACGTCACGAAGAACACCCCCAGCTTCGGGTTGGAGATCGCCGACAGAAAGCCCTGCCTGAAGATCGCGTGCGCCGGCGCCGTCGGTGGAGCATTCGCCAGAAGATCCGCCGGGCGCCGCCGCGACTCCAGCAGCGTGCGCACTCCCAGGTATGCGAGGTAGGCGGCGCCCATGAGCTTGAGCACGAAGAGCAGCTCGCCCGATGCCCTCAACAAGGCCGACAGGCCGACAGCGGTGGCGCTGACCCAGATCGCAAGCGCCAGCGCGATCCCGGTCGTCGTCAGCAGGACGCCGCGGCGGCCGTGGGCCAACGCGTTCTTGGTGACCACCGCCATGTCCGGGCCTGGCGTCACCGCCAGGAGCAGCGAGACGCCGACGAACGCGAGCAGCTGCGTGTCCACGTTGATTGCTAGAGCTCCGGGAGGTCGAAGCTGATCTCGTAGACGCCGCCGGTGAGCTTGGCGTGGTGGATCCAGCCCATCTTGCGAAGCAGGCCCAGCATCTGCTGATTCTCAGGCAGCACGATCAGCGTGAACGTCTTGATGCCGTGGTCGCGAGCCACCTTCGCCAGGATGGTGAGGAGCGCGCTCCCCAACCCGCGCCGCTGGAACTCGTCGACCACCGCGACCGCGGTCTCCGCCACGTCGGTGCCGATCACACGGTCGTAGCGGGCGACGCCGACGATTCGCTCGCTGCTCTTGTGCGTGGTCGCGACCAGTGCGAAGCGGTCGTTGTAGTCCACCACAGCGAGTCGGTGCGCGAGCGCGTCGGGAAGGCGCTTCAGTGGCGAGAAGAACCGGAAATAGACGCTCCTCTCCGACATCGCAGCCACCGCGTCGATCAGGAGCGGCTCGTCTTCCGGGACGATCGGCCGGATGTGGACCTTGGTCCTGTCGCTCAACTCCAAGACGCGCGGCTCGAATCCCGGCGACGACATATCGCAAACAAGGTAAGGGAACACAGCCCATGTAGGCCTCGGCACCAGAGGAGGCTTGACGGTGGATCGAGCTAGGCGGGACGGGCTGCGCTGATGCCTGCGTCGCCTCCTGTGCGCGCTCGGTCACGCATCTGACGCGATGCGCTCCCTCGCGTGCTCGTCGACTCCTTGGCACCGCCCGCCGATCTCGCCCACCGTAGGCGCCCCCTGTTGCCGAGCCCTACGATCCGCACTCATGGACGGGAGCGGGCGGTGGCGCAACCTCGGGATCGCCTCTGGGGCACTCGCGGCGGCGTTGTTCGCGGGCTTCGACCTCTTCCAGTGGGTGGCCGCTTACGGGTCGGACCACTTCCACAACGACTTCACGTTTTATTACGCCGCGGCGAGGATCGGGGTCACACACGGATGGCAGTCGATCTACGACCTCGGCCTGCAGCAATCCGAGTTGGATGCGATCGGATCGCGCATCAAGATTGCGGAGCTGGCGCGATACATCAGCCCGCCGCCGTTGGCATGGCTGGCAGTCCCGTTCACCTTGCTTCCGTATCCCATCGCCTACATGTCGTGGAGCGCGCTGCTGCTGGCAGCGCTCGCCGGCACGTGGTACCTCGGGGCGCCAGGAGCAGGCCCCGCGCGCCTCATCCACCTGGTGGCGGCGCTCGCGTGGCTTCCGGTCATCTACGCCCTCCAGCTGGGCCAGCCAGGCCTTTTCGTGGCGCTGGGGGTGGCCGGTTCGTACGCCCTGCTTCGCAAAGAAAGGCAATTCCTGTCGGGCCTGGCGCTGGGCGTCATGGTGCTCAAACCTCAGCTGGGATTCCTGCTCCCCTTCGCGCTGCTCGCGAGCGGGCGGTACCGTGCCGTTGCCGGCGCGGCGGTCGGAATCGGCCTGTTGTCGCTCGCGTCGGCGGTCAATGTCGGGCCGGACGGCATCGCAGCGTACGCGCAGCGGCTGAGTTTCGCGGCGGACGTGCCGGTCAATCGCGAGTTGACCCTGGCCTTTGTGATCGGCGGCCTGGCGGCCACGCGCCTGGTGCAGGGGGCCATCGCGATCTGGGCGCTCGCACTCGCGTACCGCCTTCGCAAGCAACCGCCGGAGTGGATGTTCGTGCTCGCGATCCTCGGCGGATTGCTGGCCACCCCCTACCTGCATCTCGACGACCTGGTGATGCTCGGACTCGCCGTCTGGCTTTACTTGCGGATTCCTGGGCGGCCACGCTGGTCATGGGCCTTCGTGCTCGCCCTGGTCATCGCCGCCGAAGGGATTCCGGAATGGGGACCGCTGCCCTTCATCGCCGGCGAGATCGCCTTCCTGGTGCTGCTGTCAGTCGCCGCTCTGGGCCGTCAGCCCGATCACGCCGAACACCACAAGGTCGTGGATGCGGTCGCTGTCAATTCCCGTGACGGCCGGCCCCTTCGCTGAAACGTTGCGCGCCGGCCTGTGACTCGCCCGACCTCACCACCTCGATTCCTCCGCGATACTCGGCGCGCATCGCATCGTCGAGGCCCAGCGCCCATTGCCCGAGCAGGCTCCGTCGATCCGCACGCAGCGCGCCCTGAGGCAGCTCGGCCAGCATTCGCGCCAGCGCCACGGCCTCGGCCAGCGTGGAGCCTGGAGGCACCAACCTTTCGACCAGGCCGATGCCCAGGGCTTCGACCGCGGTCACCGGGCGACCGGTGAGGACCAGGTCCATCGCCCGGCCCTCTCCGATCATCCGCGGAAGGCGGATGGTGCCGAGGTCGATCAGCGGCACGCCGAAGCGACGGTTGAAAACCCCCAGCGTCGCATCCCTGGCGGCGACCCTGAGGTCGCACCAAAGCGCCAGCTCCAGTCCGCCCGCCACCGCATAGCCTTCGATCGCCGCGATCACGGGCTTGTCGAGGTTCATGCGGGTCGGTCCCATGGGCCCAGGGCCTGTCTCTTCGAGCTTGATCCCTTCGCTGCGCGCCAGCGCCTTCAGGTCGAAGCCGGCGGAGAAGTGGCCGCCCGCGCCGGTGAGCACCGCCACCGCCAGCGCGTCGTCCTCGGCAAAACGTTCGAAGCAATCGACCAGCCGCCCGGCGGTGTCGGGATCGACCGCGTTGCGCACCTCTGGTCGATCGATGGTCACGATGGCCACCGGGCCGTCGATCTCGTACCTGACGCTCACCGCGTGTGCGGGCTACTCCGCATCCATGTATGGATAGCGGTGATCCTTGGGTGGGGCGTAGGTCTCTTTGATCGTGCGCGGGCTGGTCCAGCGGATGAGGTTGAGGATCGAGCCGGCCTTGTCGTTGGTGCCGGAGGCGCGCCCCCCTCCAAACGGCTGTAAGCCGACGATTGCGCCGGTCGGCTTGTCGTTGATGTAGAAGTTGCCCGCGGCGTTGACCAGGGTGTCAGACGCTTTGCGAATCGCATGCCGGTCGGTCGCGAAGATCGCGCCGGTCAGCCCATAAGGGCTCGTGCGGTCGACAAGCTCCAGCGTGTCCTCGAACTTTCCGTCCGCATATGGATATATCGTGAGGATGGGCCCGAACAATTCCTCCTTCAGAAGCCTGAAGTCGGGGTCGGTGGTTTCGATGACAGTCGGGCGCACGAACCATCCCACCTT
>WNFA01005497.1_pt1 | contig 10594 bp, 7 predicted proteins | sample 5400481 | NCBI WGS metagenome assembly WNFA01 (sample SAMN13153340, study PRJNA577476) | soil metagenome | isolation source: 120 cm saprolite under Douglas fir tree site 2 hole 1 replicate 2 | place: USA:California | collected 2015-04-18 | reverse complement strand
CTCAATTCCCCCCGGTTGAGGGAAAATGCGTGCACCTCAACAATAGCCTCGTGTGGGGACGCCGATGGCTCAGCGACCTCGCGAATCTCGGCTGGTGTATCGGGTCTTTGTGTAGTTACAACTGCGAGCATTAACACCTCCTGTTTCTTTTTGTATATTCTAAGTCTTAGTATCTTACATAATGTCGATACTGGTCAAACAAGACCTTTGCCCTACACTTGATGTGTCCGGGTCTTACGGTGTATGTTATAGGTGAGACTACTACGCGGGCAATCACTGGCAAAGATGCATTGGTCGCTGTTTGACCAATGTTGTCATATGATATTTGATGCAGTCTGCCTGCACATCGACGAACGTAAAGATATCAGTATTGAAAGTGCTCGCCTACTTCACGTTTTTGTGAAGTAGTAGTTGGTACGCATGGGATTATGAGCTCCGAGAGAAAGGAAGCGCATCCTTGTGAAAGCGTTTGGCCTCGTAACAATCTTCCAAACATTGCCTTCACGCATCAGCCGGCTCCAGGAGCTGGCATACAACCTCTGGTGGAGTTGGCATCCAGAGGCTCGTGCACTCTTCAGTAGCCTTGACCCCGCTTTGTGGGAACAAGCCGGGCACAATCCGGTTCGTTTACTGAGTGAGTTGCAGCCGCAGGTGCTCGAAAACGCGGCCCTGGACCCCACATACCTGCAACAATACGATAGTGCTCTCAACGAATTTGACGAGTACATGCACCCTCGCCCCGGCGAAACCTGGTTCTCTCGCACCTTTCCCGAACTGATCGACCATACAGTTGCCTACTTCTCAGCCGAGTTTGGACTCGATGAGTCCCTCCCCATCTACTCAGGAGGCCTGGGGATCCTATCAGGCGATCATGCTAAAGAGGCAAGCGACCTTGGTCTGCCATATGTTGGCGTCGGCATTTTGTACTCGGAAGGCTACTTTCAGCAGCACATTACTCGTGAGGGTGCGCAAGAGGCCTTATACAATGTGTTGCATTTCTCTGAGGCTCCTGTTCTTCCCGTTTATAACGAAAATGGCGCCGAGGTGATGATCAGTGTCGATTTACCGGGGCGTCCTGTTTATGCGCGATTGTGGAAGGTACAAGTGGGACGCATTCCGTTGTATCTGATGGATACCGATGTTCCGCATAATGGCGAATCTGACCGGAAATTGACAGCGCAATTGTACGGCGGAGATCAAGAGACACGCATCTCGCAAGAGATTCTGCTGGGTATCGGCGGTGTGCGCGCTTTGCGAGCACTAGGCATCTCACCCACTGCCTGGCATCTCAACGAGGGGCATGCCGCTTTCCTAAATTTAGAGCGTTGCCGCGAACTGATCGCCTCTGATTTGAACTTCTACGAGGCGCGCGAAGCCGTCGAAGCCAATTCGCTTTTCACCACGCATACACCTGTGCCGGCGGGCAACGATACCTTTGGCTACGATCTGATCGATAAGTATTTCTGGTTCTACTGGGGACAGCTTGGATTGACACGCGAGCAGTTCATAGAATTAGCTCGCGAGGACCATGGCTCGGGTCCCAGTTACGGCATGACTGTGCTGGCGCTGCGACTGACGGGACAGCACAACGGCGTGAGTAAACTGCACGGTGCAGTCGCACGTAAAATGTGGCAGTTTTTGTGGCCGGATCTCGATGTCGACGAGGTTCCTATAGACTCCATCACCAATGGGATTCACTCGCCTTCCTGGATTGCGCCGGAGATAGATGCTCTCTACCAGCGCTATGTGGACGTGGAATGGATAGAGCACGTAGATGAGCCTGAGTTGTGGAATCACCTCGATGCTGTACCCGATGAAGAGCTGTGGCAAATGCACCGGCGGCGTAAAGAACTGCTCATCGATTATGCACGCCAGCGTCTGAGACAACAGTATCTACGTCAGGGTGCATCGCTAGGTCAAAGCAACGAGTTCGAGCACATCCTCAATCCCGAAGCCTTGACGATTGGCTTTGCCCGGCGCTTCGCAACCTATAAACGGGCTACGCTCATTCTGCGAGATCTCGATCGTCTAAGCCGCATTGTGAACAATCCAGAACGCCCGGTGCAGATCATTTTTGCAGGCAAAGCCCATCCTGCCGATGAGCAAGGAAAAGCGCTGGTCGAGCAGGTCTACCACCTTTCGCGTAGTGATAAATTCCGGGGCAAAATCATTTTCCTGGAAAACTACGACATTGATATGGCTCGCTACCTGGTCTCCGGCGCTGATCTCTGGCTGAACAACCCCATCCGACCCTATGAAGCCAGCGGCACCAGCGGCCAAAAAGCTGCACTCAATGGGCTACCTAATTGCAGTATACTCGATGGCTGGTGGGCGGAAGGCTACAACGGCAAAAATGGCTGGGCGATTGGCGAGGAGCGCGAGTATGACAACGCCGAGGAGCGGGACGAGGCTGACAGCCAATCGTTGTATGCACTGCTCGAAGAGCAGATCATCCCTACCTATTATGATCGAGGATCCGATGGCATCCCACATGGCTGGATTGCTATCATGAAGGAGGCTATTCGTACCTGCGCACCTGCTTTTAGCATGCGTCGCATGGTCAAAGAATACAGCACACGTTTTTATGTCCCTGAAATTCAGCGAGGCATCTGTATTGAGCAGAACCACTATCAACAGGCACGTGAACTGGCTGCCTGGGAAGATAGGATACAGCGCATCTGGCCAGGGCTAGGACTCTACGTCTCTGGGCCGCGCGATGGGCACTTCGATCTCAGAACAGGTGTCGATATACACGCGTGGGTGCGAGCGGATAACCTTCACCCAGAGGATGTTCGCGTTGACTTAGTGTACGCCGAGCTTGCCAAGGGTACGGATGGTCATAGTGAACCACAACAAACCTTACCGATGGCATACACCAAACGCGAGCAAGATGGCGCCTATCGTTACGATATCCACTTCCAGCTCACCGAAAGTGGCACGCTTGCCTATGGGGTGCGCGTTTTGCCCAATCATGCCAATCTCCCGAATGTGTACGACCTGGGGTTGATACTCTGGGCGTGATTTTAGAGAAAGAAAAGGAGCAAATTTAAGATGACAACAAGAGATAGCACCATTAACCCAGACATCTTCAAAGCTTACGACGTTCGTGGAGTCTACGGGGAAGACCTGACCGAGGAAGCCGTCTATCGCATTGGACGCGCTACCGCGCTGTACTTGAACGTCCCGGAAATTGCTGTATGCCGCGATATGCGTGTCTCCTCTCCCCAGCTCACCGCTGCCGCCATCCAGGGCATCACCGATCAAGGCGTCAACGTGATCGATTGCGGCATGACGACGACAGACGAATTGTACTTCATCGTGGGCTACTATAATTACCCGGCAGGGATTATGATTACAGCCTCGCATAATCCCAAGCAATACAACGGCATCAAATTCTGTCGTGCTCAGGCCTATCCTATTAGCCTGGATACAGGCCTGGCCGATATCCGCGACCTGGCGATACGTGGGAATTTTCCTGAACCCGCGCACAAAGGCTCGGTAACGCATCGCGACGCAACCGATGCTTATATCAAGCACGCGCTCTCCTATATCGACGTGAGCAAGGTTCGGCCGCTGAAAGTGGTAGTCGATGCCGGCAACGGCATGGCCGGGATGATCATGCCGCGTGTGTTTGAGCACCTGCCTGCTCATCTCTACCCACTCTACTTTGAACTGGACGGTACCTTTCCGAATCACTCACCCAGCCCGATTGAGCCAGAGAACCTTGTCGCGCTGCAAGAGAAGGTGCTCGAAGTCGGTGCCGATTTCGGTGCCGCCTTCGATGGAGATGCCGATCGCATGTTTCCGGTCGATGATTACGGCAACATTGTGGATGGTTCCATGGTCATGCTACTCCTATCTGATAGCATCCTGCGCAAACATCCCGGCTCGACGATCCTGTACAACCTGGTCCTCTCTAAGAGCGTACCAGCCCTGATAGAGAGGAAGGGAGGCAAAGCCATCCGTACACGTGTCGGTCACTCTTATATCAAAGCAGAGATGCGCAAGTACAATGCCATCCTCGGCGGTGAACATTCCGGCCACTTTTACTTCCGTGATAACTGGTACGCCGATTCGGGCCTGATCGCCTTTCTGCTGATCCTGGAACTCATTTCAATTGAGAACAAGCCGCTCTCCGAGCTGATCAAACCACTGGATACGTGGGTACGTAGTGGCGAGATCAACACCCATGTCAACGACGTCCAGGGCAAGGCGAATGCGATTGAGGAACATTTCGGCAAAGGCGTGCTTTCGGTCGATCACCTGGATGGCGTTACCTTTGACTATGGAGACTGGTGGTTCAATGTACGCCCTTCCAATACTGAGCCACTTTTGCGTCTGAATCTCGAGGCCAAAACGCGGCATTTGATGGAGCAAAAGCGCAATGAGGTGCTTGAGTTCATTCGCAGTTAACACATCGGTCTAATATGCAGGATTTTAAACAAGGATATCGGGGATGACGATACCGCAGCAAGACGATAAGCAGCCCGAGCAAGTTTCAACTGGCGAGCAGGATATTTCATCTATATTCAGCGATTTCGACCTGTATTTGTTCGGGCAGGGGAAGCATTATCGTATCTATGAAAAAATGGGAGCGCATCCCCGCACAGTCAACGGTGTAGAGGGCGTCAATTTTGCGGTCTGGGCGCCCAACGCTCGGGCAGTCTCTGTGATAGGAAACTTCAATGGCTGGCATCACGGTGCAAATCCAATGCATCTACGCCACATCGACCTGGGCGTCTGGGAGTGTTTTATACCAGGGCTGCGGCTTGGAGAATTCTACAAGTACGCAATCTACTCAAGGTATAACAACTATATAGTTGAAAAAGCCGATCCTTCCGGGTTCGCCGCTGAACTGCGCCCGAAGACAGCCACTATCGTCACCGATATCCACCGGCACCAGTGGGAAGACGTGGCGTGGATGCAGGATCGTACTCAGCGCCAGCAGTTGTCTTCACCTGTCTCAACCTATGAGGTACACCTGGGGTCGTGGCGGCGTGTAATTGAACCATCCGGCGAAAACCGCTATATGACCTATCGCGAACTGGCGCATGCGCTGACTCCTTACTTGAAAGAACTGGGCTTTACTCATGTTGAATTGATGCCGATTACTGAATATCCCTATGATGGCTCGTGGGGCTACCAGGTCGCAGACTACTTTGCCCCTACAAGTCGCTATGGCTCCCCGGAGGACTTCCGATATTTCGTGGATTATCTCCACCAGCAGGGCATTGGCATCTTGCTCGACTGGGTGCCTGCGCACTTTCCCAAGGATGAATATGCTTTGAGCTACTTTGATGGCACTCACCTCTATGAATATGCCGATCCCCGCAAAGGCGAGCATAAAGAGTGGGGAACCTACGTCTTTGACTATGGACGGCCCGAGGTGCGCAATTTCTTGATCGCCAGCGCCTTGTTCTGGTTGCGCGAATATCATATCGATGGCCTGCGGGTTGATGCCGTCGCCTCTATGCTCTACCTCGACTATTCGCGCAAAGCAGGTGAATGGGTGCCCAACCGCTACGGCGGGAGAGAGCACCTGGAAGCGATTGACTTTTTGCGCCAACTCAACGAGGCGGTCTATGCGGAACAGCCAGGGACGCTTACCATTGCCGAGGAATCAACGGCCTGGCCAATGGTGACTCGTCCCACCTATACGGGTGGACTGGGCTTCAGCTTGAAGTGGAACATGGGCTGGATGCATGACATGCTGGATTACATGAGCCTGGATCCGATCTACCGGCGCTATCATCATAACAACCTCACCTTTTCGCTGATGTATGCTTATACCGAAAACTTTGTGCTGCCGCTCTCGCACGATGAAGTCGTCTATGGCAAAGGCTCGCTGCTGAGCAAGATGCCGGGGGATGTCTGGCAAAAGTTCGCCAACCTGCGCCTTTTGTTCGGTTTCATGTGGGGCCATCCGGGCAAAAAGCTGCTCTTTATGGGAGGCGAATTCGGACAGTGGCGGGAGTGGAATTATGCACAAAGCCTGGATTGGCACCTGCTCCAGCCGCCAAATGATGCTCACCATGCCCGCTTGCGCGACTTTGTTCGCGATTTGAACCAGCTCTACCTGCAAGAACCTGCATTGAGCGTGCTGGACTATGATCCGGCAGGGTTCTCGTGGATTGATGTACACGACTCGGATAACAGCGTTGTGTCATTTATGCGCAAGAGCAACAATAAGCAAGAGACGCTCGTTTTTGTGTGCAACTTCACTCCTGTGACGCGATACGGATACCGGTTGGGCGTACCATACCCAGGAGAATACTATGAAGTGATCAACAGCGATGCTACTCGCTATGGGGGGAGCGGCGTAGAAAATCCACAGCCCATGCCCAGTGGTCCGATCCCCTGGCAATCCTGTCCACACTCAATCCTCCTGACATTACCCCCACTGGCTAGCGTCATCTTGAAGCGGCGGACTAATTATGCACTGTGACACATTCATCCGGACCCCCGCAGGGGCCGATTATGCAGATGAACAAAATAATTCGATCAACCGTAGTAGTCCGTCTAGCTTCATTTGACCGGTTGGCGTCTATCCAAATGGCCTCAGAAGGGATTTCACCAGCGCCAAATGAAGCTAGACGGACTAGTAGGCGCCGATTTATCGCGCCCAGCGCCGATGTATCGGCCCTCGCTGGATTTTCCCTATCCAGATGAACAAGTTAAAAAGCATCAATTCAGAACATAGATCCAAATATTCCTTCATAGAGGAAAGGAGCGACCATGCCGGCTACCATTGGTGTCGCGATAATTGGTTATAAGACGATAAGCAAGGCACACAGCCATGCTTACCGCACAGCCCCACGATTCTTTGACCTGCCTCTGGTACCGGAAATGCGCATCATCTGTGGACGTAATGCCACAGGTGTAGAGGCAGCAGCGAAGCGCTGGGGTTGGGCTGAGGCAATCACCGACTGGCACAACGTTGTCGAGCGTCCCGATATCGGACTCATAGATATAGCCTCACCAGGAGCAACACATATGCCCGTTGCCGTGGCGGCAGCGGCTGCAGGCAAGCATATTCTGTGCGAGAAACCACTGGCGAATTCAGTAGAGGAAGCACGAGCAATGGTGCAGGCTGCCGAGAAGGCCGGGATCATACACATGGTTGGCTTCAACTTCCGGCGAGTACCGGCAGTAGCTCTCGCCCGCCAGGTCATTGATGAGGGGCGCGTGGGAACCGTTCGCCATTTTCGTATTGTCTATCTGCATAGCCGGGAGGTAGATCCGCAACAGCCGTTTACGTGGCGGCATGATATCACCCAGGCTGGCCTGGGCGCGCTTGGCGACCTGGGCTCCCATGCTATTGACATAGCACACTACCTGGTTGGACCTGTGGCCGAGGTATCCGGTGACACGCGCATCTTCATTCCAGAGCGACCGCGGGCTGATGGAACTGGTTATGAGCGGGTAACCGTAGATGATGCCAGCCTGGCGCTGCTACGTTTCGCCAATGGCGCCCTCGGTACCCTGGAGGCAAGCCGCCAGGCTACTGGGCATCTTGATACACTACGCTTCGAGATCGATGGCACTGCGGGCGCGGTGGCTTTCGATCTGGAACGACTAGACGAGCTAGAATTCTTCGATCGCAACGATCCACCACATCTACAGGGCTGGCGAACGATCAACGTGACCAGTAAGGTGCATCCCTACATGGCAGCCTGGTGGGGGGCCGGACGCGCTATCGGCTACGAGCACACCTTTGTGCACCAGGTTGTCGACCTGCTGACAAGCATCGCGCACAACGAGCCGGCAGTTCCCAGTTTTGCGGATGGCTTGCGAGTGCAGGAAGTAATGGAAGCGATTGCACGCTCGGCTCGCGAGGAACGCTGGGTGAAGCTCACCGAAGTGACGGGAGGGGAAGGATAAACGATTCTTTCTCGAAGGAGAGCACTGTTGAGTAAAAGACTCGTCACGCTGTGTACAATTCTGCTCTTTGGCATGGCCATAGCCATCACGGCTTTCATCGCCTTGCGATTGTCTGGCTCCATAATCATATTCGCTAATCCGGCTCCATCGGTCATTCCCAGCCTACATGAGTGGCAGGGGAGCAGCGGATCATTCACGATGAGTTCAGCTTCTCGCATCATTGTAGATCCTTCATACGCTCTACAGTTGCAAGAGACAGCGCTTGTTTTCCAAAACGATTTATTGGAAGTTACTGGGGATACATTGCCTGTTATCACATCCATTTCTTCACGGCCAGGCGATTTTTTCCTGTCGTTAAGAAACTCGGATCCTGTTATTGGCAACGAAGGGTACCTGTTCAAAGTAGGAGACTCGGTGGTGATCAGTGCCAATACCAGCACAGGCGTCTTCTACGGGACGCGGACCGCCTTGCAAATCTTGCTCCAGGATCCTACGCGAACGCACATTGCTGAAGGCACTGCCAGAGACTATCCGATGTATCGAGAGCGCGGCTTCATGCTTGACGTCGGGCGCAAGTTCTTCTCCCTCAGGTTCTTGGAGGACTACGTAAAGTTCATGGCATGGTATAAGATGAATGATTTTCATCTTCATTTGAACGATAACGCCATCGATGCTGGAAAAAGCCCTGATTGGATGCACAAATATGCAGCATTCCGCCTCTATAGTGAACGATTCAAAGGACTGGCAGCTAAGGATGGCTACTACACAAAACAGGACATAAGCGAACTGCAAACTATTGCGAAAGAATATGCCGTCACGATTACACCAGAAATTGATGCACCTGCACATGCGCTGGCTTTCACGCAATACCGTCCAGACCTTGCCAGTCCGAATTCCTCAAAGGAGTTTCTTGACCTGGAGAATCCCAACACCTACATCTTTCTGAACGCCATCTGGGACGAGTTTCTTCCATGGTTTGATAGCACGCAGGTGGATATAGGCGTAGATGAATACGCTATCAAAGATGCAGGCAGATACAGGGAGTTTATTAACAGGTATGACGCGTACCTCAGGCACAAAGGAAAGACGGTCAGGATGTGGGGAGGCCTGTCAAAGATGAAGAGCAGTATCAAGGTCAATACCGATATTGTCATCGATGTATGGGATAATCTGTGGGCCAATCCTGTAGACATGGCTAAGCAGGGATTTCAAATCATCAATACGAATGACAAACTCCTCTACATTGTTCCAAAGGCCGGATATTTCCATGATTATTTAGATACCAAACTGCTCTACGAGCAATGGGAGCCTTCTATCTTTGATCTTTCCAAACAGAGTCTGAATCTGAATCCAGGCGATCCGCACTTGTTGGGTGGCATGTTTGCGGAATGGAACGACAAGCTCGGAAACGTAGTCAGTGATGCAGATGTTCATGCCAGGGTCAAACCCGCCATGCAAACGCTGGGCGAAAAAATGTGGAGCGGCACAACGACAGGCACAACATTTGAACAGTTCCAACAGTTAGCTATGATAATCGGTGACGCGCCGGGGACACATCTACCGCAAACTTCTCCCATAACAAAGAGAGGAATTCTAAACTCCAGAAAAGTAGGAATAAGCACCGGGACTTTTCTGTCTTGACAAGTGCACCCCACCATAATGCCACGTTGGCCTTACAATCGGGTATTAGATATGTACCCCAACTTTGGAAACAAAGGACCTTTTGAGGAAGCAAGAAAAGGTAAGAACTATAGATTCTGTATGTTGAACAAATGTGATCTTCCTGGTTTGTCATGCGAGATACAGATAGTGGATTTGGCTAAAGTTTTCATTATCCCGTATGATGTCTTGAAACAGTTCGCTCAATCGAAAGGGGAGAGAATTCGTCTCTGTTCCCCGTATACGGAGAAGTTAGCACAGGCTTTTGGGTACTATTATATGCGCGTAGCATCACGAATCGATATTGATGAATACATTATCATACATCCAGATCAGACTAGTATGAAACGTGGGCATTAGGGATGATGTTCGTCTATATATAATGATGTATTGAGTGCTGATACAGCAATCGCTTGCCCGTCGTCAGCTGGATAGCCCTGATCGTGCGCGTGCTATCATCGATTTTGCGGGTGTTATAGCGATAATCAAACTCATCCAGGTAGCAGTGCAAGTGGTACTCAGATACGTGGTGATAGGTACCATCGATAGACCGCTTTAATTGTGAGAAATAGCCCTCTTCGGTATTGATATGCGCTTCACCACGCCTGTATTCATCCTTGCGTGGTCTACGGTCTCATGGCTCGCAAACTCCTTATCAAGCCCCTTGTAGGCCTGAAAGCTATCGGCATAATCACCTTTAATTTTGTGATTTACACCCTGCGCACAACCGAATTGGCATTCACCAATAGCGGCAAGGTTGAGATTATGATAACATAAGAATGTTACACTTTGTAACAAAGTTTTCAGCGTGACTCCTGGATATAGCAACATTTTACCAAGACAGTACAAAGAGGAGGAGTTATGGCACTTACACAGCAGCAAAACGGATTCGGACAACTACGCAGAAATGCCATTAGCGTCATCGGAGCAGTTGCGCTGGCGATGGCGTTCATGGGTCCGGCTACAAGCGTTTTCTTTAACACGCAACCTGCCGCAATCGGAGCCGGATATGCACTGCCTTTCGCACTTCTACTCGCCTTGATCGTCAGCCTAT
>WNFA01017046.1_pt1 | contig 10595 bp, 11 predicted proteins | sample 5400481 | NCBI WGS metagenome assembly WNFA01 (sample SAMN13153340, study PRJNA577476) | soil metagenome | isolation source: 120 cm saprolite under Douglas fir tree site 2 hole 1 replicate 2 | place: USA:California | collected 2015-04-18 | reverse complement strand
TCGGCGGCCTGCATCCCGATCTGCCTTTCCAGTATTTCCTCGACCTGATGCGCGGGCTGAAGCAGCGGTGCCCGGGGGTGCACCTGAAGGCGTTCACCATGGTCGAGGTGGGCTACTTCTCGCGCATCGCGAAGCTTTCGATCCGCGATACCCTGCTGGCGCTGAAGGAAGCGGGCGTGGACTCGTTGCCCGGCGGCGGCGCCGAAATTTTCAACCCGCGGGTGCGCAAAGTGATCTGCGACCACAAGGTGAGCGGCCAGCAGTGGCTGAACATCGCGCGCACCGCGCACCAGCTCGGCCTGCGCTCGAACGCGACCATGCTTTACGGCCATATCGAAACCGAAGAGGAGCGCGTCGAGCACTTGCTGCTGCTGCGCGAGTTGCAGGACGAAACCCACGGCTTTGTGGCGTTCATCCCGCTCGCCTTCCATCCGGAAAATACGGCTCTCAGCCACCTGCCCAAGACCTCCGGGTTCGCGGACCTGAAGAACATCGCCGTTTCGCGCCTTCTGCTCGATAACTTCGACCACATCAAGGCTTACTGGATCATGCTGACGCCGCGGATCGCGCAAATTGCGCTGCGCTTCGGCGCGAACGACATCGACGGCACCGTGGTCGAAGAGAAGATCTACCACGATGCTGGCGCGACCACACCGCAGTTTACCCCGCGCGCCGAGCTCGAGCGGCTGATCCGCGAGGCCGGGCGTGTTCCGGTCGAGCGCGACACGCTGTACCGCCCTGTGGACCGCCCGAAGTTCCCGCCGGGTGCACCATCCTCGCGCAGCGGGCGTGGGCCACGCCCCGACGTCACCCTCACACTCAACGTGTAGCCCGCGTTCCGGAGCCGGTATCTCACCTCACTAGAAGCAAGTCTTGCGCACGTGCGCAAATCGCCGGGGGCGGATCGCGCATGGCTTCCCAGTTATCTGCAGCGTTCGATGTAAGTGTTGAGCGCTCCCCAGATATTACCTATCGCGTGCGAAAATACCGTCTACATTCGGGGCCTTTGGCCCACCCGCATCCCGTAACTCAGGCTGTTTCGACGGCCCAGTTCGGCCTTCCTGTGGAAAAACGATTGACCCTGCCATCGTGCGTAGTACACTCCCTGTGACTTGCGCTGGTGGGCGAGGTCAAATGCGCGGGCACTCTTCCTACCCGAGCCGACCGCAGGTCAGGGATTTCCCCTTCTTTGAAGTTTTGTCTCTACCCGAAATTCCAATGCCCCCTGGAGGTGGGCAATGATGAAGAAAACGCTTTTTCTTGCCGTTGCAGTGTGCCTGGTTCTATCGTGCGTATCCTTGGCCGGCGCCCAGACGTCGGCTCCTGCGCCGGGCACGCCGCCGAAAGTGATCACAATCTTCCGCGAGGAGGTCAAAGTCGGAAAGGGAGCCGCACACGAAAAATTCGAAACCAATTTCGTGCGGGCGTCAGCGAGGGCGAAGTGGCCAACGCACTATCTGGCGATGACGGCGCTGTCAGGCCCCAGCGAAGCATGGTACCTCACCGGGTACGATTCCTTCGCCAACTGGGAACAGGATCGGGAAGCCGCCGAGAAGGCCACCGCATTTTCCGCCGAACTGGACCAATTATTTGAGAAAGACGCCGAATTCCTTACGGGCGGGCGCAATATCGTCGCTTTCTTCCGCGACGATTTGAGCTACAACCCCACCACCATGGATGTACCGAAGGCGCGGTACATGAGGGTCATAACCTACCGTGTGCGTCCTGGCCACGAGGGAGATTTCGTCGAAGCGGCAAAAACTATACGTGCCGCTTACGAGAAGACGGAAGTAAAGGTGCCTTGGGCCGTCTACCAAGTGGCTGCCGGCGCGCCGGGCCCAACGTTCCTGATCTTTCTGGCCATGAAATCGCTACAAGAGTCGGACGAAGGAATAGCTCGCGGCAAGACCATCCAGGCAGCCTTGGGCGAGGAAAACGGAAAAAAACTAGACAAGCTGGCGAGCGAGAGCTTTATAAACATTGAGAGCAATCTCTTCAACTTCAGCCCGAAGATGAGCTACGTTTCACCGGAATGGGTCGCGGCCAACCCGGAGTTCTGGACGCCGAAGGCCGAGATGGCCTCCAGAGCTGTCCCCGCCGCAGGTAGGAAAGCGGCTGCGCGGACCAAGAAAGAGGGTGCACTAACTCCTGCGGGGAAGAAAGAAGAGCCCCCGAAGCAATAGCACATACTTGTCCTTGCCTCAACCGTAGGGACACGGCTCGCGCCACTCGCGCCGTAACGAAGTCGGGCGAAGCCGTGTCCCTACGCATCCTATTCTTCCGGCGGGCGCAGCGCGGGTGGTGGTGTGGCCGCTGGGGGTGCCCCGTTCGGTCCGGGGACCATCGGTGGCGCTATCATCCTGTGAAATTCCCGCTCGCGCTCCTGCTGAAAGGACTGCAGCTTCTTCCACTGCTCAATGCTCAGCGCGCGCCGGATAGCCAGCATCATCATGGCGTTGGCCTTCTCCAGCCGCCCCCGCGCCGCAAGCACCTGGTCAATCTGCGCGCTCACTTTGGCCTCGTCGGGTTGGTCCGCCTCGATTAGCGGCTGCAATCGCGCTTCCTGCTTCTCCAGGTCCGCGCGGAGATCGATCAGCTTCAGCCGCTGCTCGAGAAACGTCTGCTCGATCTGGCTGATCTGGGCCTCGCTAAGACCAAGTTCGCGCGCGATTCTGGAGTTCTTCCACCACTTCCCCAGGTCCAGCGGGTGTCCCGGCGGCGCAGGCACCTGCGCGTAGAACACTTGCCCGCTAGGCGGCCCAGGAACAGGGGTAACCGGCACTTGCGCCCAAACCGCGCACGGTAGCAGCAAGATCGCCACAAGCACCAATACCCCTCGAATGCTCCTCATCGCCTTTCTCCTTTTCCGGTTTGTTGTTTCTTTATGGTCGTATCTGCTGCCTCGCTCAATTCTGCGGTCAGCAGTGCTGCTGGCTCGAGCGCCCGCGGCACCTGGCGTCGCACCGACCGCTCGACGTCCACTAGCAGCGCGTGGTCCGGGTCGGCCGCGGCCGGGGGCACAGCCGGCGGCGGTGTTTCCATCAGCAGCGTCGCTGCAAGCGCCGCCATCGCCACCCCCGCGGCCCAGACCAGCCGCCGTGGCACTGGCCTTGACTCCAATCCGGTCAGAATGGTTGTCCGCTGCCATTGCCAAAAGGCCTGAGGGCGCGCGCCGGCAGCGCGGGTCACCTCACCGTAGAGCGCCAACAGGGAGTGCAGCCTTCCTGCTTCGTCGCGACAGGCCGCGCAGGCCGCCAGGTGCTCGCGAATGGTGGCATCGCCACCGCTCGCGAGCGGGTCCGTCAGATACTCAGTCAATTGCTCATTGGTCAGATGTTCTTGCATGATGTCCCATCTCCTTCAGCCGCTTGCGCACTGCTGTCAAGGCGCGGGAAAGGTGTGCTTTTACCGTCCCCACTTCAAGCGTCATCGCCTGCGCGATCTCCTCGAGAGTCATCTCTTCGGCGAAGCGCAGCAGGAAAACCGCGCGCTGTTGGGGCGGAAGCTGGTCCACCGCCGACCATATGGCCTGCAGCTCCTCGCGCGCGCCGAGCTGTTGCTCCGGCGAAGCCGCCGGGTCAGGCAAGGCCTCTGCGGTGGCTGCGACGTCTTCCCGATTCGATCCGCCAAACATGCGCCGCCAGAAGCTGTTTCGCCGGCTGCGGGCGTGGTCGATGGCCAAGTTCACGGCGATGCGCACCAGCCACGTTCCGATACTCGACTGTCCGCGAAAGCTCTTGCGGTTCCGATAGGCGCGGAAGAAACACTCCTGAGTCAGCGTGCCGGCGGCATCGGTATCCCGCACAAGGCCCAGCAGAACCCGGTAGATGCGCCGCTGGTGCGCGCGCACGATCTCGTCAAACTCGCCCCGCGTGATGCCCGCAGCCGCGTTTGGGCTGAGCGCAATCGAAGGGTCCGCGCTAGCGGCCAGCGGTTTCGGGCGTGTCAGCGTCGTCTCCAAGCTTCGCGGCGCCTTCTATTGTGTATTGACGATTTTCCGGCCGCTGGGTTTACATCGCCAGCCGAATTCGTAGGACAGGCATTCCTGCCTGTCCCCATTTCAGCGGCAAGCGGGGCGCACTCGCTGGGTCGGCCAGACGACCACGTCCAGCCGACGCGCAAAATGCAGCAGGGGCGGCGCATCCGGAAGGCGGATTCCGAGGGGCGCGGTCATGGTATTGACGTTGATCTCCGCTGCCGCGGGTTGCAGCGGCCACGGCCGGTGGTGAATCTCACCGCGATAGATCCGATGCCTCGAATCCGCCGCGTAGAGGCAGTAGCGCTCCGTCAGCCAGTGCTCGAGTGTCCCGGTAGCCGTGCGGAAGACCTCACCCGCAGGCCGATACTCCGCAATGAATTCCGCAGCGGAATCACTGTGCTGGGGTTGCGCTTGCCTGCCGTCGCGCGCGCCACGAGGGACACGCCGGCTGGCGTATTGAATCCTATCTCCAACTGCGCGCAGAGACATCCGGGAGTAAAAGTAAGGAAGGTGGAACCAGCAGCGCGCGACGGCGACCGCTAGACGGCTCCCCGCATCCAGGCTGAAGAAGAAGACGCCGGGCTTGCCACCCATGGTGACGTATGTGCGCACGTTGAGTTCGGGGAAGGCCGAAAGTCCCAGCAGCGCTGGGATGCCTCGCATTCGCACCCCGGTCATGCGGAAGGGAGCGATGCCCATCCAGGCGATGCCGTGGTGCGTGTCAATTTCAAGCGGCGCGGGAATCAGCGGCCGCAGTGTGTCCACCGGCAACGCCCAGTGGGCGAAGAGCAGGTCATGCCAGCTCTGGGCCATCACCCAAGGCCCTTCGGGTACAGGCCACGGCCGATGTTGCACTTCGTCGAGAAGGTTCAAGACGCAATCCCTGACCGGGGAGTCTCAGCCCAGTCGCCAGGGCAACGGGTTGCTCGCTCCCCCTGCCGGGAATGTAACCCGAATTGCGCTACGGAATCGAATGGGATGAGCACCATATCGCTCTCAGTGGCTTGAGAGTGCGAACACTTCGGAAGGAGCGCAAAGATGAAAGCTGCAGTTGTTCCTGCCATGCACAGCAAATGGGAAATCCGGGAAGTGCCTAGACCGGAGCCCGGACCGAATCAAGTGCTGATTAAGATTCGCGCCAGCGGCATCTGCTACACAGATGTCCACCAGACCGGTGGCGCGCTGCCCGGCGCATTTCCTCGCATCCTGGGACATGAGCCGGTGGGCGAGATTGTCGCTATCGGCCTAGGCGTCACCACGCGCAAGGTAGGCGACCGCGTGGGCGTGCCGTGGGTCCAGACGACGTGCGGGCGCTGCGAGTGGTGCAAACGCGGCAAGCCGATGTTCTGCGAGCAGCAGGTCGGCACCGGAGGCGCGATGCAGGGCGGCCACGCGGAATACATGCTCGCGTATGCCGGCGCTACTGTGCTGCTGCCGGACGCATTGCCCTACGAACAGGCCGCGCCCATCTTCTGCGCGGGCTACACCGTTTGGTCGGGCCTGCGCTGGGCTGACCCACAGCCGAGCGAACGCGTGGCGGTGGTCGGCATCGGCGGACTGGGGCACCTGGCTGTCCAGTACGCTAAGGCCGCAGGCTTTGAGACCATCGCCATCTCTCGCTCCGCTGACAAGGACACGCTCATCCGGCAACTAGGCGCTGACGAAATCGTTCGCGATGGACAAGGCTTGACTCGCGCCGGAGGCGCCGATGTGATTCTTGGCACCAGCAACTCCACCGACGCCATGGCCGACACCATCCAGGGGCTTCGCCCGGATGGCCGCCTTGTGGTCATGGGCTTCGAAGCCAAGCCCTTGCAGGTCTCACCAGGCGACCTGATCGCGCGCCGCATCCGGATTCTCGGCAGCACGCAAAACGGCCCTGAGTATCTCCACGAAGCGCTGGAAATCGCCGCGAAGGGTAAAGTGAAAAAGGCGTATGAGCGGGTTGAGAAAGGGCAGGTCCGTTTTCGCGCCGTGGTGGTGAACTAGCGCCTTTCGCGAGGAGTACGCCATGCCTGGTTTGTTCGACACGTTCCAGCTTCGCGACGTGACCCTGCGCAACCGCGTCGTCGTCTCGCCGATGTGTCAGTACTCCTGCGTGGATGGCCACGCGAACGACTGGCATTTTGTCCATCTGGGGAGCCGCGCAGTCGGTGGCGCCGCTCTCGTGATGGTAGAGGCGACGGCGGTGCTCCCCGAAGCGCGCATCAGTCCGCAGGATATGGGCCTGTGGAGCGATGATCACATCGAACCCCTCGCGCGCATCGCCCGCTTCGTTCACCAGCAGGGGAGCGTCGCGGGGATCCAGTTGGCGCATGCCGGGCGCAAGGCCAGCACTCGGCGCCCCTGGGAAGGACACGGGGTCGTTCCGGAAGCTGAAGGCGGCTGGCGGGAGGTGGTTGCGCCAAGCCCGCTTTCGTTTGCTCCGGGATACGCTGTTCCCAGAGCGCTCACCGAAGATGACATCCAGCAGGTCGTGCGCGCTTTCGCGGATGCTGCGCGCCGGGCACACGAGGCGGGTTTCCTCGTGCTCGAAATCCACGCCGCGCATGGTTACCTGCTGCACGAGTTCCTCTCGCCCTTCAGCAACCAGCGCGCGGACCGCTACGGCGGCTCTTTCGAGAACCGGACGCGCGCGCTGCGCGAGGTCGTTGCCGCAGTACGGGAAGTCTGGCCGAAATGTTTCCCGCTGTTTTTGCGCATCTCGACGACAGATTGGGAAAAGGGAGGCTGGGATATCGAGCAGTCCGTGGAACTGGTTCGGCAACTCGCGCCCATGGGTGTCGATCTGATCGATTGCTCGTCCGGGGGCAACGTCCCACATGTCAAGATTCCTGTTGGTCCCGGTTACCAGACGCAATTTGCCGAGCGCATCCGGTGCGAGACACGCGTGCCGACCGGCGCGGTTGGTTTGATTACGGCGCCGGCGCAGGCCGACCACATCGTCCGCACCGGCCAGGCCGACGTTGTGCTGCTGGCGCGTGAACTCTTACGCGATCCGTACTGGCCACTGCGGGCCGCGCGAGAGCTCGGCTACGCCGCAAGCTGGCCGGCCCAGTACCTGCGGGCCGCACCTGAAGGCGCGCAAGCCCGCTGCCCCGTAGGCCTGGAAGAGCTGGAGCGCTGCTTCGCAGAGCACCACGGGATTCCGGCAGAGGCACAGAAGGACAAGTAAACCGGGCAGGGGTTGCGCGGCGACACGCTTTCTGGTTCTATCGGGCTTATCTTTGGGGAGAAGAGCGATGAAAGCAATCTGTGTGCGCGAATTTGGCGGACCTGAAGTCTTGCGGCTGGAAGATCTGCCGAAGCACTAATGGGGTATAAATTGCTGGGCCAGACTGGGCGCGTTTCTGGGGGAGAAATAGATGGAGATCCTTGCGGGGGTTTTTGGCGCGGCGATCATTTTCATCGTCCTGTGGGACGCCTTTGAGACCATTGTCCTGCCCCGGCGGGTCCCGCGCCGGGTCCGGCTCACGCGGCTGTTCTACCGCTCCACCTGGCGTCCCTGGTCGGCCTTGGCACGCTTGCTGTCCCCCGGTAAGCGTCGTGAAACTTACTTGAGTTTTTACGGTCCGCTCTCGTTACTCCTCCTATTGAGCGTGTGGGCGGCAGGGCTGATCGTAGGTTTTGCGATTATGCACTGGGCATTAGGCTCAGCCATCAACGTCGTGGATAGGTCCGCCAATTTCGGCACTGACTTGTATCTGAGCGGCACCACCTTCTTCACCCTGGGGCTGGGCGACGTCATCCCGCGCACACCCTTCTCGAGGGCGATTACGGTGATCGAAGCGGGCATGGGCTTCGGTTTTCTCGCCCTCGTCATTGGTTATCTGCCCGTGCTCTATCAATCGTTCTCCCGGCGCGAAGTGAATATCACGTTGCTGGATGCGCGCGCGGGCTCGCCCCCAACCGCGGCCGAGCTGCTGCGCCGTCACAACACGCCGCAAGGCCTGGATGCGCTGCAGCGCCTCCTGCGAGACTTCGAGCGCTGGGCCGCGGAGCTCTTGGAGAGCCATATTTCTTACCCCGTGCTCGCTTATTTCCGTTCGCAACACGTCAACCAGTCCTGGTTGGGAGCGTTGACCACGCTCCTCGATGCCAGCGCCTTGGTGATGGTTGGCATCGAGGGGGGAGGCGCGCGGCAAGCGCAACTCACCTTTGCCATCGCGCGGCACGCGGTTGTGGATCTGGCCCAGGTGTTTGTCACCCCGCCGCGCTCGCCCGCAGCGGATCGCCTTTCGCCCGCCGAATTCTCAAAGTTGCGCGCCAGACTCGCTGCCGCCGGCCTGCACTTCTTGGAGGGAGGCGCGGTGGAGGCCAGGCTTCTCGAGCTTCGCCGCATGTATGAGCCCTACGTCAATTCCCTGGCGGACTACCTTCAAGTAAGCATCCCGCCTTGGATGCCGGCTCTGCAAGCTAAAGACAATTGGCAGACGAGCGCATGGGAAAAGAGCTCGGGTCCGGCAGCGCCCCAGCCGGCGGGAATCGCCGCGGACGAGCACTTCTGATTCCATTCTGGTGTCAGCGCGCTCTCAGAGCGGAGGCAGCCAGGCCGGCAACTGCGCCGCCGAGCACCAGCCACGCTGAGTTAACGCGAAAACGCAACAGCAACACCGCGCTCACGGCCGCAATCCCCATGGTCGTCCAGTCCAACAGTGCTGCGCGGCCAAGCTGCCAGCTCACCGCGGTCATCAGCGCCAGCGCGGCCACGTTCACGCCGTCAAGAAAGGCGCTGGCCACCGGCGATTGCCGCAGTCGCGGCACCAGCCGCCCGCTCGCCGCCACCAGAACGAACCCAGGAAGGAAAATCGCTATCGTTGCCAGCAGCGCGCCCCAAGGTCCGGCAAGCACATAGCCGATGAACGTCGCAGCGGTTGAAAGCGGCCCAGGCGTCACTTGGCTGACGGCAATGGCATCGAGGAGTTGCGCCTCGGTCAGCCAGTGCCAGCGCTCGACCAGGTCGGCACGCAGAAAGGCCAGCAGCAGATAGCCGCTTCCGAAGAGGACCGCGCCGACCTTGAGGAAATAAAGAAACAGCGACCCAACACCGATCGCTGCCGCGCCGGAGGCCGCTGATGCCGGCGCGGCCGCACCAAAAAAAAATCCCAGAAGCGGGATGTGCGGAGTTGTCGGCCGCATGAGCCAGCGGCGCAACACGACGATGCAGCCGGCAGCAAAGAGGATCAACAAAGGGTCGACGCCGAGCAGTGCCGCCGCGGCGGCGGCCATCCCAGTTACTGCCAGAAACCTGGTTTTCACTGCCGTGCGGCCCAAGCCCCAGAGCGCCTGCAAGACCACCGCGATAATTACGGGCTTGGCGCCATATAGCACTCCGACTGCTTGCGGCAGCATCCCAAACCGCAGGTACGCCACGGCCATCGTCGTCACCAGGATCGCTGCTGGCAGGATGAACGAGATCCCCGCCACCAGAAGGCCTGCGCCACCGGCGCGCAGCAAGCCTATGTACAACGCCATCTCGGTCGAGTTGGGACCGGGAAGGAGATTGACCGCACCCAGCAAATCGAGAAACTTCTCGCGCGAGAGCCACCCGCGCCGCCGCACCACTTCGTCCTCCATCAAAGCGATGTGGCCCGCCGGCCCGCCAAAGGAGATCACGCCGAGACGCAGAAACACCGCAGTCAGCTCTCCCAGTCGGCCGCGGTGCCCCCCTCGCTGCGTCGCCTCCAGCTCGATATGGGTCCGATCAGGCATTACGCCCCACTGCGTTTGGCGACAGCTCCTCACAAGGTTGGGTTCGCCGCCTGGGGGCTGTAGATTTCGCCGCGCAGATACGTCGCGGCAGCAAAGGTATCGTATCCTGGCGACGCGATAAAGGCCGACGGGGACGATAGAGGTGGGCCAGGGTCCGGCTTGTGGGAGCTAAGCTAGCCCTGGCCCAAGAGGAGGTTTACCTGACGGTTTCCTGGGAAACCTGCAGCTCCGCAACTTTCCGGATGCGCAAGATGAGTGGGTTGCCGTTGTGCGGCACGGGGCGCAGGTTGAGGATGGAATGTCCTGGTTTGCAAGTGACGACAAATTGCTCGCCACTTGGTGTGGTGACCTCGAACTTGCCGGACTCGTCGGACAGAGCCTCGGCCAGATCGTAAGCAGTAATGGTTTCATTAAGGTTCAGCACGGCGGCTCACCTCCTAGGTGATCGACATGGCGCATACCATACAATCCCTAGTATTGTCAAGCCGAAAGATGCCAGGCATAGGGTCTCAGTTGCCGCCCGCCCCGCACGCCTCCCTTGGGCTATCTTCGCCTTTCCGCTGGACTTAGGCCGAGCGCTCGGTCCTCAGAGCCCGCCAAAGCAGCCACAGGTAAAACGGGCCATAGGTAAGCCATTGCAGCAGCGGGTCGAAGTGCCAGCTCCCGGTCGTTTGGTAGCCGATCAGAACGTTGTAGGAGAGAAACTGGAGCACGGTCAGCAGCAGCCACGCTGGGTTGGGAAAGAAGCATAGCAGCGGAACCACCCAGGTGAAATACCACGAGTAGCCGTTGGGCGTGAATATCAGGATAGCGCCGAACAGGAGGTACGCCGCGCGCATCGTGTCCATCTGCCGCGCCGCCGCCCATAACGCGAGGCCCGAGACCACTCCCACTCCCACTCCTG
>WNFA01006549.1_pt1 | contig 10597 bp, 5 predicted proteins | sample 5400481 | NCBI WGS metagenome assembly WNFA01 (sample SAMN13153340, study PRJNA577476) | soil metagenome | isolation source: 120 cm saprolite under Douglas fir tree site 2 hole 1 replicate 2 | place: USA:California | collected 2015-04-18 | reverse complement strand
CCGCCGAGGATACTCAGCAGCGCCGACTCGACCAGGAACTGGACGAGGATATGAAGGCGGCGCGCCCCGAGCGCCATCCGGATGCCGATTTCGCGCGTCCGCTCGGTGACTGACACCAGCATGATGTTCATGATGCCGATGCCGCCGACCAGCAGCGAAATCGACGCGACCGCCGCGAGCAGCAGCGTCATCACGCGGCTCGAAGCTTCAGAGGCCTGCGCGAGTTCGTTGAGGCTGCGCACCGTAAAGTCGTCGTCCTGCCCCTGCTGAATGTGATGGCGGCGATGGAGCACTTGCTCGATCTGCCCCTGTGCCGGGGTGACCAGATCCGCTGCCGCCGCCTTCACATAGATCATGTTAACGACGCCTGAGATCTTGGGTGGGCTGCCGAAGGGACTGTTGATCGTACCGACCGACTGGTAAATCGAGTTCGCGGTTCGCACGCCGGCGTAAGGATTCTCCACGAGGTTGTTCGAGCCCGTCCCGGTGACCGAGGGCACCGAGGCCGTAACCTGCGAGGTGCCAAGAACCTTACGCTCGGCCGTCGTAAAGGGCATGATCACCACGTCGTCCTGATCCTGCCCGTAATTCGACTGCCCTTTCACCGCGAGCACGCCGACGACGCGCAGGGGAAAATTCTTGACCCGGATCATCGCGCCGACCGGATTTTCGCTCTCGCCAAAGAGATTGTTCACCACGGTCTGCCCGAGCAGACATACTGGGGCGGCTGCGCGCGCTTCCTCCTCGGTGAAGGGTCGCCCGGCGGAAACCGGCCAGTCGCGCACGACCAGATAGCTCGGCGTCGCGCCGTTGATACTGGTGCTCCAGTTGTGAGCGTCGAAGTGCTGCCGAAACCCGCTCGTACGCCGTTGGCCGTGGTCGCGCCGGGGAGGACGACGAGCAGGTTGGTGCCCAGGCTCTGGATTTGCGCCTCGACCTGGGCGCGTGCGCCATCGCCTACCGCGACCATCGCGATCACCGCCGCAACGCCGATGAAAATGCCGAGCATCGTCAGCGCCGCGCGCATCTTGTTGCGCCTGAGAGCCCGCGCCGCGGCCCTTATCGACATCGCAGCGAACGTCCATGTCTCATTGGCAGGGGCGGTGGCGTCTGCTGCGCTAACAGTCGGCGCACCCGCCGCGGCAATAGCCGCCGCAGGAGCTTCTATCGCGACCGCAGCCGGTTGCACCGCGGGCTTACGCTCGTCCGATATAATGAGGCCGTCGCGAAAGGTGACGGTGCGATCGGCATAGGCGGCGATCGACGGATCGTGGGTGACCAACACCACGGTCAGGCCGTGCTCATGGTTGAGACGGCGAATTATGTCCATGATCTCGGCGGAGTTCTCCGAGTCCAGGTTCCCGGTCGGTTCGTCGGCAAGCAGGATCGCGGGATCGTTCACGAGGGCGCGCGCGATAGCGACGCGCTGCTGCTGTCCGCCGGAAAGTTGGTTCGGATTGTTCTGTTCGCGGCCATGCAGTCCCACCATTTCGAGCAGTTCCGCGGCGCGCCGCTCACCCTCGCGCGTCCAGGCAGAGTAGAAAAGAGGCAATTCGACGTTCTCGAGCGCGGTCGTGCGCGAGAGCAGATTAAAACTCTGGAAGACGAAGCCGATGCGGCGGCTGCGGATTGCGGCGAGTTCCTCTTCACTGAGCGAGGCGACGTCAACACCTTCGAGCGTATAATGCCCGCTGGTTGGCCGATCTAGACATCCGAGGATATTCATCAGGGTCGACTTCCCCGACCCCGAGGCGCCCATTATCGCGACCATCTCTCCCCGTTTGACGGTGAAGCTGACGCCACGCAGCGCCCTGACCTCGATCTCGCCGAGATGGAAGACCTTGTGGAGGTCGGCGATTTCGATCACGTTCGAGGTTGTCATTGTCGGTTTGCAATCCACTAACTACCGCGGGAAGCGAAGTGACGAAGATGACGGTCCAGTGCTGCTGACGCCTGAACGCGCTTCATCGACAACGACCGAATCGCCGGACTTGAGGTCACCACTCAGCATCTCAGCGTAGGTACCGTCGTCGAGCCCGGTCTTAACCGATACCGGGGTCAGCTTACCGCCGCCCTCAATCCATACGCGCGCTGGACGTGCCAGACCGTCAAACTGACCTCCGCCCGAAGCGAGGGCTGGCGCTCCTTTGGGCGAGAAGCGCAATGCCTGAACTGGAATCCGCACCACGTCGTCGCGTTTCGCGGAGATTATCGTCACATTCGCGGTCATCCCGGGCTTCAGCAATAATTCTGGATTCGCAACGTTCACGACCACGTCGTAGGTGACCACGTTCTGAACGGTGATAGGAGCCTGGCGCACCTGGCCCACCGCGCCCTCGAATTCACGATCGGAATATGCATCGACCCTGAAACCAGCTACTTCGCCCGTGTGGACATTGCCGATATCCGACTCGCTTACGTTCGTATCGACCTGCATCCGGGTGAGATCTTTGGCGATTAGAAAGAGCGTCGGAGTCTGGAAGCTGGAGGCGACGGTCTGACCGACGTCGACGTTGCGTGAAACCACCGTGCCGTCGACCGGCGATACGATATTGGTGTAGGCGAGGTTGACCTGGGCCTCATCCAGATTGGCCTGCTGTTGCTGGATGTTGGCCTGATCGAGGGCGACCTGCGATTTGGCCTGCATGTAAGTCGAATAGGCGCTGTCGAGTGTATCGCGCGAGATGGCGTCGGCTTCGACGAGCTTCTTGTCACGGGCGTACGTCACCTGTCTGTAGCTCAAGTCGGCTCGATCCTTACCAAGCTGAGCACGGGCGTTGGCCAGTGTTGCCTGCGACTGGGCAACTTTGACCTGGAATGGGCGCGGGTCGATTTTCGCAATTAGCTGGTTGGCTTTGACGGGGGCGTTGAAATCCGCATAGATCGCCTGGATCGGCCCGGAAACGTAACTACCCACCTGGACCGTGACAACGGGGTTGACCGTTCCAGTGGCGATCACAGAACGAACAATCGAACCGCGAGTAACTTTGGCGGTCACATAGTGTGTCGCACCATTGCCACCGCGAAGGAAGTAAAAAGCGAGTCCGAGGGCGACCAGCACTACGAGCGCGGCGCGCCAGACGATTTTTGGTAAGCCCGCCATTGTACTTAATGAAACCATAGGCTCTCGAAGCAAAGCCATCTCGTAGACCCTTTACATACTAGACGCTTGCTGAGCGGCCGGGTTTCATCGCCGGCATTTGAAGCTACCTAACCATGGCGCGGCGTTTTTTCCGAACAGCCCTCGTCTGCAAGGGAAATGACAACTGTTTCGCAGTTACCGGGCTGTTCTCCCCTGATTTGATGCGTCCGAGCAATGCCGAGGCGGGCTCATATATCCGACCGTCGCGGCGGGCGAGGTCGGCTTCGGTCGGGACGAGTTCCCCGCGAAACGCCTTGGCGAGGATCGATTGCGTGAGCTTCTCTGCGCGCGCCGTCGCCATCGCGACGCGCTTCTCGATCGCATCGGCCAGTTTGAAGAGCGCCTCGACGCGACGGACGATCTCGCGCTGCTCATCAAGCGGCGGGAGTGCCACGTGCTGCACCTTTATGTCTGCGCCCGAAACTCCTTGTTGGCCCGCGGAGGACTTCGATTTCTCGGTCACACGATCACGTGCTTCTGGCGACTGAAAGAAGATCTCGACGAACGCGGGGAGAACATATGTGTGATCGAACCTTACGCGCATTAGCTTGTCTGGGTAGAGTAGTGGCTCTTCTGGAAGTCCCCGGACCATTCCGCAGACGCCGAGTAACTCCACGCTGCCGTTGTACCTTGTGAAGAGAAGATCGTCATTTCGAAGTCTGTAAGCCGAAATGAGATCGCGTGCCTTCGGAAGATATCGAACATCACTGAATGACACCGCACCTGGACGAACCGAGCTTATGCGGAGGATCTTCGTTCCCGGAGGATCAATGTTTGGTTTTGTCGAAATGCCGTTGCGAAGTTCGCCCATCAGAAAGCCGAATCGGGACCAGGCCCAGGTGTCGGGTATTTCCGCTTCGTCCAATTTGGGCTCGCTAGCATCCTCGCGTTCACATTCTACTCGAATTTGGCTCAGAAGCTTGGAGGCAGGCTCGACATCGGGGTGCGATTCCCGCCAGTCTGCAGTCAGGCGACCGGAGCAGGCGGCGGCGAGCACCGATTGGCGGAAGCGCTTGAGAATCGCCGGAGCCTTCGCGAGTCTCTCGCGCGCCGCATCGACGCGTGCGAGCAGAGCCTCGATCTTAGCGATGATTCGTTTCTGCTCCGCCAGTGGCGGAAGCGGGATTACCGTTTCGAGCAAGGCGGCGCGACCTACGCTTGCTTGAGAAACATGGTTGTTGCAGATCGATTCGAAATGCCCTTCGAGCCATCGCGCGTGGAGCGCCAGGGCGCAGAACGGCGGGTCAATTACACGCGCATCGCACCGGATGCGTGTCATATGATTGGAGAACGCCCTCGGCTCCGATAGCTCGTAACATGCTGTCTTCCCCACAAGCTCAGGGCTATTCGTGTTGTTGAAAAGAACGTCGCCTCTTCGGAGCCAGCGCTCATCACGGTGCACCTCAGACTTTGGCACGTACACTAAGGTCTGAAGGTCAACGGTTCCGCCTCGCGTGACGTTCATCGGACGCAGCTGCGGAACGCCGGTCGCCGCATCGGCGTGACGACCGCAAGCGAACCCGGGCTGAATGTCGACCGCCAGTTCTCCGAGGCGAGCCACTGTCCAGCCTTCGGACACATCGCCGTGCGGCAAGTCTTGTTCATTGTTAAGCGGCTGTGGCTTCGCCATTTTCCCCCTCAAGGAACTTCAACACTGCGTTTAGCTCTTCAACCGCACCCTCCAACTCGGCAATCGCATCCGTCGCCAGCTCCTCGGGCTCGGGCAGCTCGTCCGCGTCCTCTAACGATTCGTCCTTGAGCCACTTGAAGCTGTCGAGTTTAAACTCGCGTTCCTTGACCTCGCTGATGTGAAAGCTGCGCCATCGATCTTCTTTCGAGTCGACGGGCTTGCGTTTGGCGCGGCCGTTTGGATCAGCACCGTAGTATCGTTCGAAATCAGCGAAATGCTCGGGAGCAAGCGGCCGATCCTTCTTGGTGATCCCCTCCACGTTGGTGCGCCCGTCGTAGATCCACACCTTCTCCGTCGGAATGCTCTTGGTGAAGAAGATAACGTTGGCTTTTACCCCTTGGCTGTAGGGACTGAACGTGCCGTGCGGCAGCCGCAAGACCGTGTGCAAGTCACAATCCTGGGTCAGGATCTCGAAAACCTCCCCGGCCTGGTCAGCGAACAGGCAATTGTCAGGCAACACGATGGCCGCGCGTCCGCCGGGCTTCAGGCATGGTCATCACGTGCTGGAGGAAGTTGAGTTGCTTGTTGGAGGTCGCGATCGTAAAGTCGTCGCGCTCCGGCGCCTGATTCGCGCCCTTGGTGCCGAAGGGCGGATTGGTCATCACTACGTCGAAGCGTCTCGCGTCCGGCACCTCGTAGATCGAATCACCGAGCTTTATTTCTGGCTCCAGTCCGTGCAGCGTCAGGTTCATCAGAGCGAGCCGGCGCGAGAGCTCTACGATATCTTGTCCAAAGTAGGTCCTGCTCCGAACGCGCTTTGCGGTCTCGACCTCCAACGCGCCGCCGTGCGTCTGCGCCAGCAGCCACTCATACGCGCAGACCAGGAACCCGCCTGTACCGCACGCGGGGTCGCAGATCGTAAATTCTTTGTAAGCGCGGGGATCAGGCTTCATGCATCGGACGATTGACTGGATCAGGATGCGCGGGGTGAAGATTCCGCCCACGCCCTTCTTTCCTTCGCTGGCCGCTTTTTCGAGCAGTCCCTCATAAGCCGCGGCCTTCACATCTACGCCGAGGCTGGTCCACTCGGTCTCGTCGATCGTGCTGATGAGCTGCTTCAAGCTGGCAGGATTCTTGAAGCGGGATTGCGCTCCGGCGTAGATGTCGCCGATCAGTCCGGGAGCCTTGCCCAGCGCGCGGAGCATGTCCACGTAACTGTCGAGCAAATCGGTGCCGCTCTTGCCGCGGAGAATCTTCCAACCGCATCCCTTGGGCAGGCTGACGCCCTTCTCATCGGCCATCTTGAGGTAGAGCAGGAAAGTGATCTGCTCGATGTAATCGCCGTAGCCGATACCGTCGTGGCGCAGCACGTGGCAGAAGCCCCATAGCTTCTGCACCACGTCGGGCTGATGGTTCCCCTTTTCGTTCATTGCGCAATCGCTCCGTTAATCTCGGACAGTAGGCCGCCGAGCTTGCCTTTAAAGGCGCGGTCGGCCGGCTTCCAGCCGCCGTGATAGGAAAAGACCGGCACGAGGTCGAAATCTTCGCGGCTGATCGAGAGGTTCTCTACCAGATGCGAGCGGATGCGTTCGAGCCATTGTTGCTGTTCCGGTGTGAACGTGTGGCCGATCTCCATCCGTTTCAACGCCCGCTCCACGCGCTCGGGAGCGTTTAGCAGCGGTTCCTCTTCTTTGGCCGCGTGTTTGACCATCGAGATAATATCCACGAGCGCCTTGTTGTACCGGGCCGCGTGCGCGCGCCTGAGATTCTCCTCGGTGAAATGCTGCGGCGTGGTCGCGAGCTTCTTGCGCAGTTCGGCCAGCGCGTTAGTGCTCCAGTCCTTCGGACGGCTGAGAAGAATGCGGATTGCCTGGACGCGCTCGGGATTGTCGCGCACAAAGCGCTCGAATTGCGCGAGGTAGTCCTCGGGCCTGTATTCGTTGCCTGCGCCATCGCGAATAAGAACGCGGGAGACGACTTCGTCGCTACGCTCGTGGGCGACAATGAAATGCGGCCTCGCGCGCTCGTAATTCACTAGCAGCTTTTGGAAATTCTTGTTCCGCAGCAACTTCATCGTCGCGGCGAAATCATGGGAGATCGCTCCCGGCAGACGACTCGCGAAAGCCTTCATGTCGCCGTCCGCAACATATGCGGCGAACGTTTCGCGGGCATCACCCGACATCTCCTTGTCGATCCGCAACAAGCGTCGGCATAGACATCTAACGTTGTAAGCGCGGTCGCGGTTGTCCCAGATCGCCTCAATGATCTCCTCGATCGTCCTCGTCGGCTTATCGGGTGGGTCCTCGGTGAACGCAGATGCATTTTTGAAATAGTTCAGCAAACTGCCATCGAAGCAATCGAAGACCGTGAAATGCGACTTCGGCGGAGTCAGGCCACCAAGCCGCGTGCCACGGCCTAACATCTGTTCCCAGAGGATTCGCGACTTGACGGGACGCAGGAACACGATGAACTCGAGATTGGGAATATCCACGCCGGTGGACATCAGATCCACGGAAACGACGATCGCCGGCGTGGGGCGATTGCGGAACTCGCGGATGCGCTGTAGAGGGCGGTCAACCGTCGGCGACCCGGTAATTTTCGTGACAAAGCTATCACCGCGACCAAAGGCTTGACGGCAAGTCTCGACCAACTGATCAGCATGGGACGTGTGCGGCAAATCGTTGACGGCGAAAATAAGCGTTTTGGGAAACCGGCCGTAGCGCTGCTCGTGTTCGAGCGCGTACCTCTTTAATTCGTCGATAATCATCCGGTTGGTGGCCGGGACTGTGATCTTCTTTTCGACCTCGGTCGCGTCGAACTGGCGCTCATCTTCGAGTTGGTCCATGTTTTGCGCGCCGCTTTGCGTATCGATGGTCCTGACGCGCTCCCCTTCCTTTAGAAACACGCCATTGATGAGGACGCCGGACTTGATTGCGATCGCGTCGTAATCGACCAGGTAGCCCTCATCGATGGCGCGTCGGTAGTCGTAGCGGTAGATGATGTCTTGAAAATAGGCGGTAGTATGCTGCGCGGGCGTCGCGGTAAGCCCGAGCTTGATGGCATCGAAATGATCGAGGGTGTCCCGCCACAGGGACTGCTCCGCCGCGGTGTATCCCCGGTGGCATTCGTCGGCGATGATCAAGTCGAAGGCGTGGATCGGAATTGGCAAAGGCTCCGGCAGGTCGTACTCGTCCTCGTCGTCACGGGCGCCGAAGCTTCGCTCCGGGAACAGATACCGGGCCATCCGCTGGATGGTGCATACGTAAACGAAGGCCGTACCGGGCTTCGGATCTGTGAGGTAAGCATTGGGCATCTCCTTCGGGTCGAACTTTTCATCCGGTTCGAGATCGCCCGTCTGAAAGCGCTGGCTGTAAACCTCGTAGATCTTGTCGAATTTCAGGCCGGGCTCGGCCTCGAAAGAGGCAAACTCGCGCAGGGCCTGTGCGGCGAGCGCGCGTCGATCGACGAGGAAGAGCACGCGCCTCGCACCGCCCGACTTCATCAGGCGATAGACCTGATTCACCATCGTGAAGGTCTTACCGGTGCCGGTCGCCATGGCTACAAGCATCGTGCGCTTACGCTCGGCGATTGCCTTCTCGATCGCGGCGTTCGCCTCTCGCTGGTACGGACGCTGGTAGCTGTGAGTGTTCGGTAGCTCCTTCAGCCGATCGCACTCAGCCTCGAAATCGCGTCCGAGCATTTCGCTCAGCGCGGCCGGTGTATGGAAGTTCGCGATTCGTCGTGAGCGGCTGGCAGGCGAGCGAACATCGTGAAACCAGATCACCTCGCCGTTAGTCGAGTACAGGAACGACGCGCGCAGACCGTCGAAGTTGAACTCGCTGGGCGGCAGGCCGCGCGCATAGCGTTCGCTCTGGGTCAGGACGTTCTGAGGCCCGAGCGAGAGCTTCTTCGCCTCGACTATTCCGACGACCCGCCCGTTGAGCACCAACGCATAGTCAGCGGGCCCGTTGGTCGTCGGAAATTCAGTGATTGCGTGCTGCGGGCACGCCGACAGTTCCAAATCGGACTTGAATGGAACGATCTTCCAACCCAAGCCGCGAAGCTTGGGATCAATTCGGCTTCGCCGCGTTCTCCATTCCAGCTCTTCGCTCAGAGGCTGGTCTGCCACATCCTCACCCTCGCTCGACCAGTAAAGCAATTAACCGCATCAAGACATATTGTAACTGAAACCACCATCAGTTGCCGAAGTTTTCTTAATCGTTGCTCAACTTATCAGCAGTTGAAGCAGCCAGAGCGCGAAAAGCCCCCCGTTGCGGCGGTAGCAATAGCGGCGCAGTCAGGATTATCAACGCTGCTGACGAATCCCGGATTTTCGATCTTCGGAGCGCCGGGATTCTCCGCGAGGCACGCGGAGAATGACAGCTTACCCGTATAAAGGTATTTACAGGATGAGCGCGACAGCCGAGACTCCCGAGCCTCTACGAAATGAGCGCGACAACGGAGCGCGGTGAAAGGTGAAAAAAACTAACCCTCGCGCTCCATGAAGCCTTCGAGGTTGCGCGAACGGCCGGTCTGACGCAGCTTGCGCAGCGCCTTGGCCTCGATCTGGCGGATTCGCTCGCGCGTGACGGCAAACTGCTTGCCGACTTCCTCGAGCGTGTAGTCGGTCTTCTGACCGATTCCGAAGCGCATCCTGAGTATCTGCTCTTCGCGCGGCGTGAGCGTTGCTAGAACCTTGCGTGTCTGCTCGCCGAGGTTGCCCTGGATCGCAGCCTCGACCGGCGAGGGCGCGAGCTCATCCTCGACGAAGTCGCCCAGCGAGCTCTCTTCCTCGTCACCGATCGGCGTCTCGAGCGAAATCGGCTCTTTGACGATCTTGAGGACCTTCTGGACCTTGTCGAGCGGCATCTCCATCTGCTCCGCGATTTCTTCCGGAGTCGGTTCGCGCCCAAGCCGCTGGACGAGCAGGCGCGTAACGCGCAGGAGCTTGTTGATCGTCTCGACCATATGCACCGGGATGCGGATGGTGCGGCCTTGGTCGGCGATCGCGCGCGACATTGACTGGCGAATCCACCACGTGGCGTAAGTCGAGAACTTGTAACCGCGCTGGTACTCGAACTTATCGACCGCGCGCATCAGGCCGATGTTGCCCTCCTGGATAAGGTCAAGGAAGCCGAGCCCGCGGTTGGTGTAACGTTTGGCGAGACTCACGACCAGGCGCAGATTCGCCTCGGTCAGCTCTTTTTTGGCGCGACGGCTCTTGTCCTGCCCGGCCGAGACGAACTCGATCGAACGGGCGAAATCGTCAACTGCGACCTTGACGCGGCGCTCGACCTCGCGGACAGCTTTCTGCGCCTCTTTGATTCGGACAGCGATATCGAGCAGGTTTTCACGCGTGCCGTTGACCTTGAGCACGTGCCGGCGGTCTTCCACTTCGGCTGCTTCGCGCAAAAGATGCGTCTTCGAGCGGCCGGTCGCGTCTTCGTAGCGCTGAATCCGCAGTTGCGAATCGCGCGCCTCCCTGAGCAGCCGACGCATCTCGCCGATCACCGCGTCTTGCACGTGGCGCGACAGCTCGAGCCGATGGAGTTCGCGCTTGGCGCCTTCCTTGGAGCGGGCGACCGACTTCTCGAGCTTTGTCTTCGTCGCCGGCTTGGGCCGGTCGCGAAGCTTCTGCTCGGCCTCTTCAATTTTGACGCGGAGTGACTTGAGTTTCTTGGTGGACGTCAGGAACTTCTTGAGTTGTTTCTCGTTGGCCTCCGGCCCGCGCTCCTCGTCGGCATCGCCGGAGGGCTCCTCATTGTCTTCGAAGATATCGCGCAGAACCTCGATCTCGCCCTCTTCCGCGCGCTCGCCCAGGCCGA
>WNFA01007201.1_pt1 | contig 10598 bp, 9 predicted proteins | sample 5400481 | NCBI WGS metagenome assembly WNFA01 (sample SAMN13153340, study PRJNA577476) | soil metagenome | isolation source: 120 cm saprolite under Douglas fir tree site 2 hole 1 replicate 2 | place: USA:California | collected 2015-04-18 | reverse complement strand
GCCGAGCGTGTGCAGCTCGCGCGTCTCGCGGAAGTAGAGCTGGGCCACGCCCTCGCTCAAGAGCTCGAGTCCCGCCCCGAACCGGCTCTTCGGGCGCAGCACACCCTTGGCGATGGCACTTTGGACTCCCAGGTCCCGCGTGGCGAGCCGCACGATCTTGGACGTCTCGCTGTAGCGGTACGTCTGGAGCACCACGGCGGGGGTGGTGACGAGAGACATGGTTACTGCGTTGCCGCCACCGCGGCGGTCGTCGGACAGATCCCGACCGTCACGGTGTGGATCTCGCGGTAATCGGGCGGCGCTGTCAGAACATGCACCATGCCGGGCCCGTTGCATCCACCGGGCCCGACCGCGTACACGCGGCCGCGGAGGTCGATCGCGAGCCCGTTGATGCCGCTGCCACCTGGATTGATGCCGTTGCCAGGCGCGCGCGTCACGGCGCGGATGGACGTGTTTACCTCGAGGATGCCCTCCCTCTCCGACGCGATCAGCAGACGGCTCCCAGTGGGATGAAACACCACCGCCCCCGGTGACTCACCCAGCCCGTTGAGGACGGCGACCTCGGTGCGGCGTTTGGGATCGACAATGGAAAGCTTGCCATCCGCTGCTCCCGACCTGCCGGCGGCGACCACGTACAGCAAGCTGTCATCCCCCACAACGGCGAAGCGGGCGGCCAAGCCGGTGAGCGGAATCGAATCCGGGGTCCTGACCCCGCAACACTCGAATGACGTCAGCCAGCTCGGCCCCGCCGGGATACCACCCACGAGATTGCTGTTGACGACGAACACGCGGCTGCCGACCAACACGACCGCTCGCGGGAAGACGCCGGCCGCAACGCTCGTCGTCTCGCCGGTGAAGTAGTTGAGCCGGGTAACGGAGTTGAGGGCGCGATTGGCGATCCACGCGATCGAGTCGTCCTGGATGGCGACACCGTCGGGTTCCGACCCGGCGCGGAGAGGCAGCACGTAATCAGGCCGCGCACACAGCGCGACAGGATCAGGCGGGCACGTAACAAGCAGACTCACGCCTACGGCGTTGGCCTGCTGGAGGGTGACCACGAAGGTCCGGCCTCCCCCGGCGATCGCACTGGGGCCCGCTGTGGTGCCCGGCCAGGACCGCGTCGTCACGCTGAAATCCGTGGCGGAGACAAGCGACAGGTCGAACGCATTGATGACGCCGATCACCTGCCCCGCCGAGCTGGTCTTCTCGAGCGCGTCGCTGCAGCCGGTCGCGAGGGTGAGCGCCAGGAAGGCGAGTCGTCTCATCGGGAAGCGGTCTCCACAAGGTCACAATATACGAAGCGGCCGTCACGCACGACGAGCCGGCCCCGCTCGTGGCGCACGGGCTCGCGCAGCTCCGGCCCTGCGTACACGAAGGTGTGGAACTCGCCGTTCTCCCCGCACGGATCAACGTCTGACGGGAGGTCGTGGAGCAGGTCGGCGTCGAACTCCCGGCCCGCGAACTCGCCCGCGAGCTGGGCGGCGTCCACGCACACGAGCACGGCGCGGTACCCCAGCCGAACGAAGTCGTGGGCCAGCGCGCGGGTATCGCGCAACCAGAGCGGAAAGAGGCCCCGCATGCCGATCCGCGCCAGCGCACGCTCCCGATAAGCGCGAATGTCCGCGAGAAACAGGTCTCCGAAAACGACGGTGTCGAGCCCCGGGGTCCGGGTCCGGAGCGCCGCGAGAGCGGCGCCCATGTTCGTTTCGTACTCGTCGTTCGAGGCGCCCGGCGAGATCAGAACCTCCTCGAGCGGCAGGCCGAGGGACTCGGCCTGCCGCCGGAGCAGCGCGCGGCGAACCCCGTGCATGCTGATCCGGTCGTATTCGGTCGTCACCGTGGTGAGGAGCGCCGCCACTCGGTAGCGCCCGTCGCCTTGAATCTCCCGCAACGCGAGCGCACTGTCCTTGCCGCCGCTCCACGCTACGAGTACGTCCTGGGGGCGGGACCCGTCAGTGTCCTGGCGAGAGGGCCCGGGCGACCCTCACGGGGTGCCGAACCGCAGCTCGCCGCCGAGGAACAGGTTGCGGCGCCGCGCCGGGAAGTTCGTCACCTCCTGGTACGGGGCGTCGAACAGGTTCTCCACCTTGCCGACGACCGCAAGGCCCGGCGCTCCGCCCTGCGGCCGCAGCAGGTCGAGCTGACCGGCGAGGTCCACGCGCGTGTACGAGGGAAGGTTATCGCGCCGAAACGTGCGATAGTCGACGTCTGGCCGCCGCCCCGTGTACAGCGCCGTCAAGGTCATACTACCGCGCCTCCCCAGCCGGTACGAGAGTGCCACGGTCGCGGAGTGCCAGGGCCGTCGGAGGAGGGGCTGCCCCGTGAGGAACAACGCGGTCGACCCGGTGTCGGCCCCGCCTTTCGTGACCCGCGTGTCGAGGAACGTGTACCCGGCCGTGACGCGAACCGCCCTGCCCAGCGCCGCCTCCGCGGCGATCTCCACGCCCCGCGCGTCGGCGCCGGGAACGTTGAGGTAGTTGTACGTGACGCTATCCGATCCGTTGTAATCGATCAGGTCGCGGAAACGTTGATTGAAATAGGTCGCCCGCGCGGTGACCGCGGTGCCGGGGATGTGGTGCTCGAGGCCCGCTTCCCAGGTGAAGGAGTGCTCCGGTTGCAGGTCGGGATTCCCTCGCACGAAGCCGGTGGCATAGTTCTCGAAGAAGTTCGGCTCTTTGAATCCGGTCCCGATGGACGCGATGGCACGCGTGCCTCCGTGAACCCGGAAGGAGAGGCCCACCCGGTACGTGGCGTACGTGCCGAAGCGCTGGTTGTCGTCGAGCCTCGCCCCAAGCGTCATGCTGAACGGTCGCTCCAGGTCGGTCACGAGCTGCAGATACGCCGCGCCGTCGTCGCGCGACCTCGACCCGTTCAGCGTCGTCCCCTGCATCGTCTCGTGCTCGAATGCGCCCCCCACCGTCACGACGTGGCCACCCGACAGTCGTAGGTTCGCGCGACCGTCGAGCCCCGCACGCGTCACCCAGTCCGAGCTCGAGAACGGGAAAGTGGTCGTGTCGCTCGGGCCGTTCGGCGCGATGGCGTACTGACTGTTGTCGCGGTGCCAAGTGCCCGTCACGCGACCCTCGACGTTGTCCGAGAACACGTGACCCAGCTCGAGCCCGACGGACGGGCCGCGATCGAGCTGGTGCTGGTTGTTGCTCACCGTGTCGCCGCTTCCGTCCGTCGGGAAGTGATAGAGGGCGTCGCCGTAACGAACGGACATGGCGGCGTCCGTCCGTGCGTCCGGCTTGAGCCGCAAGCGGCCGCTCAGCACCTCGTTCCGGTAGTCATTGTTGAACGGATAGATCCCGTCGCTCGCGAAGCGTGACAGGCCGATGGCGTAGCCGGCGCGGTCATCGCCGCCCGACACGGTCACCTCGATGGCATTGGTGGCATAAGTCCCGCCTCCGAAGGCGACGGCGGCGCGGGGCGCGCCGCGCCCGTCGCGGGTGAAGATCTGCACCACCCCCGTCACCGCGTCCGAGCCGTACAGCACGCTCGTGGGGCCGCGCACGACCTCGATCCGCTCGACGTTGTCGGTCGTCAAGTTCGCGAAGTCGTAGCTGCCTCCGGGAGCGTTCTGCGGCACGCCGTCGATGAGCACCTTCACGTAGTCGCTTTCGCCACCGCGCAGGAACAGCGACGCCTGCCCACCCCAGGGACCCGTCGTGACCACCGCCGCCCCGGGGACGATTCGCAGCGCCTCGGCGACCGTGCGGATTCCGTCCGCGCGCAGCTGGGCGCCGCTGATCACGGTGACCGAGGTGGGGAGGGCGTCGGCACGCGTAGGCAGTCGCGTCGCCGTGACCACCACTGGCGCGAGCGTGACGGTGTCGGTGCGTTGCTGCGCGGCAAGCACTATGGGGAGGACGACGGGCGCCAGCATGCCCAGCCACTGTCTCATGGATGGTTCTCCTTCTTGCGCAGGGGGATCATCTGGGGTCGTCCTTCGAATGCCGAAATCACTACCGGCCACTGAAACACGGCGGCCGCGGTCTCCCGCGTCAGGACGTCAACCGGGGCACCCCGCGCCACGGCGTATCCGTCGGCGAGGATCAACACCTGGTCGACAAAGCGCGCCGCGAGGTTGACGTGGTGGGTGATCATGATCGCGGCAAGCTCGTGCCGGTCCACCAGGGCGCGCACCAGCTCGAACAGCTCCATCTCGTGCCGCAGGTCGAGCGATGCCGTAGGCTCGTCGAGCACGAGGAGCCGGGGCTCCTGCGCGAGAGCGCGCGCGAGCCGGACCCGCTGGTACTCACCGCCGGAGAGCGTCCACAGCCAGCGGTCAGCCAGATCCACCGCGTCGCACGCGACCAGCGCCCGTTCGACCGCCGCGCGGTCCGCCGCCTGTACGCCGCCGAAGAGCGACAAGTGCGGGTATCGGCCCAGGAGGACCGTCTCGTGCACCCGCTGTGGGAACAGGTTTTCCTCACGCTGTGGTACGACGCCCACCACGCGCGCGAGATCCCGGCGGGACCAGTCGCTCGCCGGGCGGCCGAGGATCTCGGCACGGCCGCGTGCGGGTCGGACGAGGCCAAGGGCTGCCCGCAGCAGCGTGGTCTTGCCGCTGCCGTTGGGCCCGAGCAGTGCGTGAAATTCGCCCGAGCGCACATCGAGTGAGACGCCCACGAGCGCGTCGCGCGGGGCGCCCGCATAGCGGCAGGTGAGATCGCTGACGGCGACGATCAGCTCACGGTCCATCGGCGGAGCAGGAAGGCGAACAACGGGACGCCCAGCAGCGCGGTCACGATGCCCACCGGCAGCTCGCGCGGCGCCACGACGGTGCGCGCCAGCGTGTCGGCCGCGGCCAGCAGGACCCCGCCGGCGAGGAACGCGGTCGGGAACAGGGTGCGATGCAGCCGGCCCCAGAGGAGACGACACACGTGCGGCACGATCAGCCCGACAAAACCGATCACGCCCGCCACGGCGACCGCAGCGGCGGTCAAGAGCGACGCGGACAGGTAGACGAGCCGCTTGAGACGCCGCACGTCCGCGCCGAGGTACTGCGCGGGCTCGTCGCCGAGCGCCAGCAGGTCGAGTGGCCGCGCGGCCGCGAAGAGGACGACGAGCGGCAGCGGTGTGTAGACCAAAATCACCAGCACCGTGGTCCACGACGCCCCTGAGAACCCGCCCCACAACCACAGGAACGCGTTGCGCAGCTCCGTCGCTTCAGCGAGCGAGACGAGCGCGGTCGTGATCGCCGCGGCGAAGGCGCCCACCGCCACGCCGCCCAGGAGCAAGATCCGCGGGTCCAGCTCGGCCCCACCCATCAGCCCGAGTCGATACACCAACGCCATCGCACCCACCGCCCCGACGAATGCCGCGAGCGGCAGGGCCCAGGGGCCCGGGAGATGGAAGGCGATGGCGACAACGGCACCCAGCCCGGCGCCACCCGAGAGACCGAGCAGGAACGGGTCCGCGAGTGGATTCCTGACCAATGCCTGGAGTCCGACGCCCGCGACACCGAGCGCGCCGCCCACCAGAAAAGCGAGCAGCGCACGCGGCAGCCTGAGCTGCCAGACGATCGGCGAGGCCCACAGGTCGCCAAGCGGGACGTTGGCGGGCCCCAGCAGCAGCGCCGCCGCGAGCGTCGTAAGGACCGCCGCCGCGAGCAGGACGTACCTCACCGCGCGGCCTCGAGACGCCGACGGAGCTCGCGGATCGCCTCTGCGGCGCGGGGCCCGGGTCGCCCGAAGAGCTGTCCCGGAAGAAAAAGGAACCGGCCGTTGCGCACCGCGCGCACGACGCGCCACTCGGGACGCATGGCGTACCGGGGCGGCACAGCGCTGTCCGACAGCAGAGCCACGAAATCCGGGTCGCGGGCGGCGATCGTTTCGATCGAGACCTGGGCCGAGGGCGCGCCGACGTCGTGAAACACGTTGCGCGCCCCAGCCAGCGCCGCGAGGCGGTCGAGGTAGCTCCCCGCACCGATGACGATCGGTGGGTTGTCCCAGACGATGAAGGCGAGGGATTGGGTGCTCGGGGCTGGAGGCTGGGAGGCCAGCCTGTCCATCATGTGAGCGAGTGAATCGGCGGCGCGGGAGTGGCCGGTGAGCACCCCCAAGCGCCGGGCCGCGGGACCGAGCTGCTCGAGCAGGTTGAGATCGAGCAGCACTGTCCGGATGCCGAGCCGCTCGAGTTGTTCGGCGGCGGTCACGTTCGGACCGGCCCGGTAGAGCACGACGAGATCCGGCCGCCGGGCGGCGACCGCCTCGACGCTGGGCGGCATGCCGTCGCCGACGCTCGGCACGGCGAGCGCGGCCGGCGGGTAGTCGCACCAGGTGGTCCGACCCACGAGCCGGTCGCCCGCGCCGATCGCAAAGAGAATCTCGGTGAATGAGGGAAGGAGCGACACGATGCGCCGGGCGGGCGCGGCGAGCGTCACCCGACGACCCGCGTCGTCGGTGACGGCGATGCCGCCCGTGACCGGGACGTGTTCGCCCCGCGCGCAGGCCGAGATGGTCAGCGCGACAAAGCCCGCGAGGTGGGTCCGCTGCATCCAGCGGCGCATAACGAAAACGCCCACCCCCGACGGAGCGGAGATGGGCTAGCGCCTGCGCCTTGTGCGCAGCGCCACCATCCCTCCCGCGAGGGATCTACAGGTGGCGCGAACGGAAGACGTCTCCTGGCTTCGGGCGGACGGCTCGCCTTCCCGAGTGAACGACACCCAGTGGCGTGTGAGCCGCGGACGCAGCGTGCTGCGCCCTACATGCCCGTCACAGTGGCGGGGCCGCGCCGGACTTGCACCGGCTTCCGTGAATCCCCGTTCGCTTGTAACGACGACAGCTAGTCTATCGCGGTTTCCTGCGCAGCGCAACCACGAAGGCGACGGCGAGCACCACGCCTGCGAGCCCGACGATCAAGGGCACGAGCGACTCGGGCGCGAGCCGCCGATCGCTGAAGGCGATCGTGAGCCCGGCACCGGGCGCGAGCGGCGGTGTGCGGTAGCGCGCGAAGCGGCGCCCCCCGATGTCCTCCGGTCCGAGTGAGTCGAGCTTCGCTGCCGTCACGACGGCGGTCGTGTCCTCGAGCAGCAGGTCCACTTCGTCGGTCGCCTGGTCGATGGGCACGCTCACGCGACGCACCGTGGCCGACAGGACGTACGTGTAGCTCAGCTGCTTGCGCTCACGGGGCGGGAGCGGACCGTACACGGCGACGGAGTCGCCGCGCCGCGTCACGACCTGGGACGACACGTCCCCTTGCCCGACCTGGAACTGGATCGCTCCCGGCGGTATGGCGCCCGCCCAAGTGGGCAGCAGTGTGTCCCGGGCCACGCGCGTCGCTACGCCGGGGTTCTCGAGCTCGACCAGCTCGAGCACGTCACGCGAGCCATCCCGCTTCTCCCGAGCGACGGTGATCAGGCGACGCGTCATCCGCACGGGCGGCCCGGTGGAGCTGGTGTCGTACACGTAGAGGGGACGGAGGCTGGCGCTCGACCGGCCGGGTGTAACGGGCTCCGAGAAGTAAGCGATCCCGGCGTACCAGGTCGAGACCACGTAGATCGCGGCCGAGTCGGGACGCCGGATGGTCAGGGCGTACGCGCCGCGAGCGTTGGTGCGGGTCGAGTCGATAGGCTGGCCACCGCCGCCCATGGAGACCTCATGCAACACCACCCAGGTGCGCACGGCAGGCCGCCCGGTCGGCCCGTACAGGACCCGACCCGTGACCACCGCTTGTTGTGCCCGAAGCGCGCCGGCGAGGCACAACAGCAACGCCGTGCTACGGAGTGAACTTCCCGAAATCTTCAGGATCGAGGTTCTGGAGGTAGGTCTTCAGCGCGTCGGGATCGAGCGGCGCCGTGCCCGACTCACCGCCGGCCTCTCCAGTCTCGACCGACGTGAGCGCGAGCAGGCTCTCGCTCGTGAAAATCGGCGCCTTGAGCCGCAGCGCGACCGCGATCGAATCGGACGGCCGGGCGTCGATCTGGATCACCGCGTCGCCGCGGTAGATGTGCAGCTCGGCGTAATATGTGTTGTCCTTCACCTGAGTGATGATGACTTTCCGCAGGTCTGCGCCCAGGCCGAGGATCACCTGCTTCAGGAGATCGTGCGTGAGCGGCCGCGCGAACTTCACGCCCGCAAGCTCCATGGCGATGGCGCTCGCCTCGGCGGGGCCGATCCAAATCGGCAGCACCCGCTCCCCTTCCTGCTCCTGGAGGATGACCACCGGCGTGTTGGTCGTGCGATCGAGTCCCAGATGCGCGACCCGAACCTGAATCTGGTTCGCGCTCAGGTCCCCATCTCCCACGATGCCAGGTACTTCTGCTGCTCAGGCGTCAGCGTATCGATTACGACCCCCATCGCGGCGAGCTTCAGCCGGGCGATCTCCGCGTCCAGCTCGCGCGGGATCCGGTGCACATCCTTCGTGAGCTCCCGGGCGTGCCGCACGACGTGCTCGGCAGCCAGCGCCTGATTCGCAAACGACATGTCCATCACGCTCGCGGGGTGGCCTTCCGCCGCCGCCAGGTTGATGAGCCGGCCGTCGGCGAGCACGAAGACGCGCTTCCCGCCCAGCCGCCATTCATCCACAAGCTCGCGGACCCGGGTGGGGCCCTCTGCCACCTGTTTCAGGCCGTCCAGATCGATCTCGACATTGAAGTGACCCGAGTTGGCAAGCACCGCGCCGTCTTTCATCGCGCGCATGTGCTCCACGCGGAGCACGTGCGTGTTCCCCGTCAGCGTCACGAAGACGTCGCCGACCGCTGCGGCCTCCGCCATCGGCATCACGCGATAGCCGTCCATCTGCGCTTCGAGTGCCTTGAGGGGGTCGATCTCCGTGACGATCACGTTCGCGCCCGCTCCACGCGCCCGCAGCGCGAAGCCGCGGCCGCACCAGCCGTATCCCGCGACCACGATGGTGCTCCCGGCGACGAGCAGGTTCGTGGCCCGCAGAATGCCGTCGAGCGTCGACTGCCCCGTCCCGTAGCGGTTGTCGAACAGATGCTTCGTGTCGGAATCGTTCACGGCAATGACCGGGAACTGCAGCACGCCGTCGCGCGCCATCGCCTTGAGCCGGATGACGCCCGTCGTGGTTTCCTCCGTGGAGCCTGCCACGCCGGCGACGAGCGCCTTGCGGTCGGCCCCCGACAGCGTCTCCACCCAGCGCCGGACCGGGGGTGCCAGGTCGTCGAGCCGGTTGAGTGCGATCATATGGAGCGCACTGACCAGGTCCGCGCCATCGTCCATCGTGATGTCGGGGCGATGCGCCAGCGCCGCGCGAATGTGCTCGTAGTAGGTGGCGTGGTCCTCACCCTTGATCGCGAACACCTTGATCCCGTGGTCCTTGACGAGATGCGCGGCGTCGTCCTGTGTCGACAGCGGGTTCGACGCGCACAACGCCACGTCGGCGCCGCCCGCCTGGAGGGTGACCGCGAGGTTGGCCGTCTCCGTGGTGACGTGCAAACAAGCGGAAAGGCGCCGTCCTGCCAGCGGTCGTTCCCGGGTGAAGCGCTCCCGCAGGAGGCGCAGCACCGGCATGGAGCGCTCCGCCCACTCGGTGCGGCGGCGTCCCTCGGCGGCCAGGCTCAGGTCCTTGACGTCGGAGGGGGCGGTGCGGGCCGTCGTGGTCATGCAGTCACTTTCTTGGAGGAGTAGTGCTTGGAGCGTTGCACGGCGAGCCGGAGGTCTTCCACGCGGTTCGCGTGCTCCCAGGTGAACAGGTCGACTTCGCGATCCACGTCCTTGTCCACGTAGCGCCGGCGCTCGGGCGCGCGACCGAAGTGACCGTAGGCAGCGGTGGCGCGGTAGATCGGATGGCGCAGATTCAACGCCTTGTTGATGCCGAGCGGCGTGAGGTCGAATACGTCGCGGACCGCGTCCTCGATGGCCTCGTCAGGCACGACGCCGGTACGGAACGTGTCGATCATCACGGACACGGGCTGTGCCACGCCGATGGCGTACGCCACCTGCGCCTCGCACCGAGAGGCGAGCTTCGCCGCCACGACGTTCTTTGCGACCCAGCGCATCGCGTAGCAGGCCGAGCGGTCGACCTTCGAGGGGTCCTTGCCGCTGAAGGCCCCCCCGCCGTGACGCGCCATGCCGCCGTAGGTGTCCACGATGATCTTTCGGCCGGTCAGCCCCGCATCGCCCTGTGGCCCGCCGACCACGAATCGGCCGGTCGGGTTGATGAGGATATCGGGATCGCGGACTTCAAACCCGGCGTCGGCAAGCACCGGCCGGACCACGAGCGCGATCACGCCCTCGCGCAGCTCCACGTTGTCGATCTTGTCGGAGTGCTGGGTGGACACTACCACCTTACTGATCCCGACCGGCCGCAACCCTTCGTACACGACGCTGACCTGGGTCTTGCCGTCGGGACGGAGCCACGGGAGATCCCCTGCCTTGCGCACCGCGGCGAGCCGCTCCGCGAAGCGGTGGGCCAGCACGATCGGGAGCGGCATGAGCGACGGCGTCTCATCCGACGCGTACCCGAACATCATCCCCTGGTCGCCCGCGCCCCCCTTGTCCACGCCCAGGGCGATGTCGCCCGACTGGCGGTCGATGGTGGTGAGGATGGCGCAGGTTTGGGCGTCGAAGCCGAAGCTAGCGTCCGTGTAGCCGATCGCGCTGATCGTCCCCCGAACGATGTCGGGAATG
>WNFA01005492.1_pt1 | contig 10599 bp, 10 predicted proteins | sample 5400481 | NCBI WGS metagenome assembly WNFA01 (sample SAMN13153340, study PRJNA577476) | soil metagenome | isolation source: 120 cm saprolite under Douglas fir tree site 2 hole 1 replicate 2 | place: USA:California | collected 2015-04-18 | reverse complement strand
AATCCCGGCGGTCGAAATCACGTATGTGCCCCCACCGGCAAACCACACCTATGACGTCGAGGAAGTCTACTGCTTCGCCTTGGGAGGCGGCACATGAGAGTCAAACTCTGCAGGCGGTGTCCCTATACGCCGCGAGACTTGGCAGACCACTACGATCCCGAAGCTGCACTTCACGTGTGCGCGAAGTGCGACGGTGAGCAAGCGATGCTCACCAATCACTACCCACGCGAGGTCCACAGGAGGCGAAAATGCGCAACGGTCCACAATATCTTCGAAATGGCGCAGCGATGCGGTGCGCCATCTGTGACGGAAAGTTTGGTCTCATCCGGCACTACGCTTGCCACACTGCCCTCTGTTCAAGGAAGTGCGCAGATCGCTTCAAGGCCCGCCAGGTGGGTGATCGCAGATGGTTACTCCGACTTCGCGCCGCCTGACAATCAGTTGCAGTCGGAATAGTAGGACTTCGGAACAAGGAGCCTGCGCAATGAACTTTCTATGCAAACTCCTTTTTTGGAGCTGTCTTTGTTGCCTATTGGCGGTGCGAGTCCAAGCGCAAGAAGGTGGACAAGGCCAGGCTGAGCTGCACCACCATCCTCCGCGGGATCAACTCCTGCACGAAAAGTTCTATTCAGCATGGCACATGCCCGATAATCCTTCCGTTAGCTGTTGCAATGAGGCGGACTGCTACCCGACTGAAATCAAGTACGTTGACGGCGCACTTTACGCGAAGCGTAGAGAGGACGGGAAGTACATTGCTGTTCCACTTCAAAAGGTAGAGCGGAACAGGGACAATCCCGATGGCAGAAATCACCTCTGCGCTCCCCCACCCAATGTCTTGCACCCCTCCGATACCGTGTTCTGCTTTACATTGGGGGGCGCCACGTGAGATTCGTCTTGGTAAATGGCAGGACGCCCTACCCGAAATCTTTCTGTGCGCTGTGCTGTAAGCCGATCGGGGCGAGCTATCTGCGAGAGATCGAGACGCGGATCTCCTACTGTGATGATAAATGCTACGCCGAACATTGCGAGAGCGCCGTGCTGGCTATCGAATATCATGCGAGAGCATCATGAGTAGCCTCGCCATGTCGAGTGACAGAGCGATCGGCCTCGGCCGTTGCACACGCTGGGTCATCGATATCGCACCGTTGAGAATAGGTGCGACACCTCACCGCAGGAGGTTGGAATGAGAAAACCAACTCAGGCGCTGGGCTTGATTTCGGCGGCGGCGTCGAATGCGTCGAGCGCACGGGTGGAATAGACGACGGCCGCGCCGGCATTGACGGAGACCGCCACGCCCAGCACTTCGGCGATCTCTTCCTTGGTCGCGCCCCGTTCCCGCGCTGCCGCGGTATGCACCGTAATGCAGCCGTCGCAGCGCAGGGTGATGGCGACCGCCAGCGCTATGAGTTCGCGCGTCTTTTCATCGAGGTGACCGGCCTTTTGGCCGGCCCGGCTCAGGGTGGCGTAGCCCCTGACGATATCGGGGTTGAGCTTGCCCAAGCCGCCGACGCCGGCGACGAGCTGCTGCCGATATGTATTCCAATCCAGCATGTGCATGACGCTCTCCTCTTCGATGCGATGTGAAACGCGGAAGAAATGGTGGATTGCCCGGGTTCAGCGCGCCGCGTTGTGCGCCGACCGGGAACCGATTTGAGAGGACTGGCCGGACGACGCCGTCGATGACGTTGTCTCGGAAAGCGGCTGGCCGAGCGCTGCTTTCATCGCGCCGATCTGCTGGCGCTGCCCGGCTATGATGTTCCTCGCGATCCGCCATGCATGCGCATTACATTCTCCTCCTTCACTCATTCGATGCTTTAAGAAATCGGTGCGAATGGAGAATTGGCAATGCGCTCGCAGCGCAATGCCTATGCCGACCGCATCAAAAATCCGGCAACGACTGAACCGGCTGCGCTCGAACCGCACAGTGCGATTGCTCCGCCGTTACGGGCACGCCGAAAATACAGGGTGACCCGATCGTTAGATCGGCGCAACTTCGAACCAAACACCGCAATCTCCGGCAAGCACTTTTATCTGAGAGCGCGCACACTCCGTCTGTCTACGCGCGATCGATGCGATCTATTTTGCCCCCTGCTCGCTTCGTCGATCATCACGAAACCAGACCTCCTCCCTGTCGGTTTCGCTTGGCCTAGGCGTTCGGCCGGTGGCTCTCTGCCACCGGCCTTCTTTTATCTCGAGTATGCACCCTCACCATTCCAAAACGCTGAAGTAGCGTAATGGAGCAATCATGGACGGCGCTTGAGGGCCCCAGTGCGCTCGGTATCCCGCCTCATTTCCAGGTGAGTTCTTTAAACCCCAATTTAATAGCCCTCCACTCAGCGCCCACCTAACTTCGTGGCATCTGCTTTCAAGAGTGATCCGGGACACCATGAGTACACCTGCTGCCATCCATATCGTCAGCCCGGCTCAATTCGATTCCGGAACGGCCCAGACGCCGGGCTCCGAACGTCGCGCGGCTATCGCGTCTGCACTGGGCATCGCTTCGGCAATCTGGGGCGGTTTGTTCGAGGTGGAGCCGGGATCGCGAACCGGAATTCACCATCATGGACAGCAGGAAACGATCGCTTACGTCCTCTCCGGCATCTGCGAAGTGCGCTGGGGTGAAAAAGGAGAATCTTCAGCACGCGCGAAGGCCGGCGATTTCATTCATGTCCCGGCTTTCCTGCCACACATGGAAATTAATCCTTCGAAACTGGAGCCGTTTCGATGGGTTGTGGTGCGCAGCACCGCAACGCCTGTTGTCATCAACCTGCCGGACGACACCTGGCCGTAAGCCTGATGTCTTCCGGCGGGCAGCAGGACGACACCCGGCCGTAAGCCGGACGTCTTGCGGCAGGCAGCTTTCACCGAAACTGCGAACATGAAGCAGTCATGGACGAGGATGAACCTATCGCAATTGAGATTACATGAATGCCTCGGCAGCGCTCTATCTTGGTTGTGCGAGAAGAGATTCAATGATCGCTAACTACACAAACCACGCGGCGAACGATCGAACCTTTCTTGCCTGGATACGCACCGGCTTGGCCGTGGCCGCATTTGGTTTTTTTCTCGTCAAGCTGAACGTCCTCGTTGATGCGGTGGGTAGCGGGACCCCACCCCATCTTCCTGCTGAAAACGCCGACGCGTTCGTCGCGGCCGCAGCCCACTATGCAGGACTGGCAATGGTGGTGATTGGAATCGCCATCATCGCACGAAGCGGCGTCGGCTTTGAGCGCACACGCCGCGCGATCAATCGCGATGAAATTGTCCAGATCCCGCGGTCTGGTGTGGAGTCGCTACTTTCGGCGGCGCTCGCGGTCGCCACGGTGATTTCCTGCATCTATATCGCGGTGTTTTGACCTTCGCGGCATGCGATTCCAATCCGAATTTCGATAGGAGACTTCTATGGATACAAGAACCGACAATTGGCCCGGCACAGCCGTGCACCCCGTTGGCCTGATCATTCGGCAAAAAGACCCGAATAATCTCGAAATGCCATTCGATCAGCTCAGCGATTTCATCACGCCGGCCGAGCTGTTTTATATACGCAGTCATTTCCCCACGCCGGAGCTGGATCCTGTCGCCTATCGGCTGTCGATCGGGGGTGCGGTGCGTCGGGAACTAAAGCTGAGCTACGCCGATATCCGCGCCATGCCTTCACGGACGTGCATCGCCACACTGGAATGTGCTGGCAACAGCCGGGTATTCCTGGTGCCGCCGGTGCCGGGCGCGCAATGGGAGCTCGGTGCGGTCGGCAATGCTGAATGGACGGGTGTTCCGCTTTCCGTGCTGCTCGAAAGCGCCGCACTGGCCGACAATGTGTGCGACATAGTTTTGGAAGGAGCTGATCGCGGTATAGCGAAGGAAGAGCCGAAGCCGCCGGGTCCGATCTCTTATGCCCGCAGTATCCCGAGGGCGCGGGCGATGGAGCCCGACGTGCTGATCGCCTACCAGATGAACGGGCAGGATCTGACGCCCGATCACGGCTATCCGTTGCGCGCCATAGTGCCGGGGCATTACGGCATGGCGTCGGTCAAGTGGTTGACCGACATCGTTGCGGCCACGCAGCCGTTTCAGGGCTACTGGCAAACTTCCGACTACGGCTATTGGGATGATTCCGAGGGGATACCGGTGCGCCGGCCGCTCGCGGAGATGAAACTGAAGTCGCAAATCGCACGCCCCCGCGTGTACGAGAGGCTCGAACCCAGCCGCCCCTATGCCATTTTCGGTGCCGCTTGGGCGGGGGACACCGATGTCACCGAGATCTGGATCAGCCTCGATGGCGGCGCATCGTGGGTTCAGGGCGAATTCCTCGACCCGATAAGCCGGCACGCATGGCGACGCTGGAAATACGATTGGATCACGCCGGCACAACCGGGCCGCTATACGTTGTTGGCGCGTGCGACGGGAGCAGACCAACGCGCCCAGCCAAACGGTCACAATCCAAACTTCGGCAGCTATGTGATCGATCATCCGCTGCCAATTGAGATCTTTGTAGCTGCGCCTTGATTGCGGTGCATGCCGAGCGCTGCGACGTTTGTCGCGGATGCCGATGGCACGCGGTCAGCGCGTGATGTGCAGCATCGTAGACATGCGATCTTTCCAACTAAATCCGAATTTAGCTTTCCAAATTCCAATTTAATGGTGCGAGCAAATTTTGGACCTACGTTATGCGGGATAAGACATCTGACTTCAGCTTCTAAAGCGCGGATCAAGCTTATTTTGTAGGTTCGGCAATATCAGAACTTGAATGTCAGTCTTTCAACATGCCCGCAATCGAGGAGCCGAACGATGAAGATGAAATACTTTCTGGCAGCACTGCTGCTCGTACCGTCACTCGCGATGTCAGCTACGGCTCAGGCGCGAACAAATGAAGGCAGCGGTCTGCCGCAGGTATCCGGAAGCGAGGGCCGCGAGGTCGCCGCTCCGCCCTGGAGCGCCGCCTGCATGACCGACCACGGCCCGAGCCAATGCGGCGAGCCCATGTGGATCTATGGTGGCCGCGGCGCGCTCGCGCGATACAAAAATGCGTTCTGACTGACTAGCGCAGCGGCGCTCGACATGCCTTGGGCGATGCTCGTCGGTCACGTTGCCAGCGCTTACGGCAAGTGAAAACGCGCGCGATCGTGAGCTTGACCGCATCGAGCCGTCGTCGCTCAGGTGCCGGGTCACTACTCGAACCTGGCCTCGCTGATATCGATCGACACGATCGGCGTTTCGCTATCTGGGCTTTCACTTTTTTACCAACGAAGCCGGCGGCAACATGATGATGTTCATGAACCTGATCCGGGGCGCCTTGCATGGCCAAGGTTTCCTGCCACGGCGTGCACCTGGTGTTCTTCCTGCACATCACCACGGGGGCTGATAACACCAACAACGTGCTGACCTTGGCTTTCGGTGTCCTGATCGTCATCCTTCTGATGGGCGGATCGCCCTGGATCATGGCGAACCTCAACCACAACTTGATGCCGATGGATCAAATCATGCAGATGCAGAGGTAGAGCTAATTGTCGTCTTACTGCATGAGACAACTGACGGCCCTCAAAGGAGTTTTGCCATGTCGCTTTCCGCGAAACGCGTTGGCGTCACCGGTGTGCTGGCCAGATCTGTTCTTTGGGTCGCGTGCACGGGTGCAGCTATGCAGGTTGAGGCAAAGCGGGCCCAATCGCAGCAATCCAGATAAAGCGGCTTTCCATCTAACAGATACAGTTCTTGCCAAATAGAGCCCACAGACGCGCCCGCTTGGGAGACTTGCATGAACTACGACACGTTTTTTGCCGCCGCCTTGAGCCAGCTGAGGAATGAGCAGCGCTATCGCGTCTTCGCGGATCTTGAGCGCATCGCTGGTCGTTTCCCGCACGCTATCTGGCACTCTCCGGACGGTCGGCGCGAGGTGGTGATCTGGTGCTCGAACGATTATCTCGGGATGGGCCAACACCCGAAGGTGATCGGGGCCATGGTGGCGGCGGCAGGGCGCCTCGGCGCCGGCGCCGGCGGCACGCGAAACATCGCCGGGACCAATCATCCCCTGGTCGAGCTGGAGCATGAGCTTGCCGACTTGCATCGTAAGCAAGCGGCACTCGTTTTTACTTCAGGCTATGTGTCAAACCAGACCGGAATCGCGACCATCGCCAAGCTCATTCCGGAATGCCTGATCCTGTCCGATGAGCTCAACCACAATTCGATGATCGAAGGCGTGCGCCAATCCGGTTGCGAGAAGCAGATCTGGCGCCACAACGACGTCGAGCATCTCGAACGATTGCTGCAGGCGGCCGGGCAGCATCGGCCGAAGCTGATCGTATTCGAGACCGTCTATTCCATGGATGGCGACGTGGCGCCGATGCATTGCATCTGCGATCTGGCTGAGCGCTATGGCGCCATGACCTATGCGGACGAGGTGCACGCCGTCGGCATGTACGGCGCGCGTGGCGCTGGCGTGGCGGAGCGCGACGGCGTGCTGCACCGGATTGACGTGCTGGAAGGCACGCTCGCCAAGGCATTCGGCTGCATGGGCGGATACATTGCGGGCAACAGCGCCCTGATCGACGCGGTGCGCTCGTATGCGCCGGGCTTCATCTTTACGACCGCTTTGCCGCCGCCCATCTGCGCTGCTGCCACCGCCGCCATCCGTCACTTGAAGGCGTCGAATTGGGAACGCCAGCGACATCAGGAACGAGCCGCGCGGGTCAAAGCCGTACTCAACGCCGCCGCGCTGCCGGTCATGCCGAGCGACACCCACATCGTGCCGGTCCTGGTTGGGGATCCGGAGAGGTGCAAGGCGGCGAGCGATCTGTTGCTCACAGAGCACGGCATTTACATCCAGCCGATCAATTATCCTACCGTGCCGCGCGGATTGGAGCGGCTGCGGATCACACCAAGCCCCTACCACGACGACGCGCTCGTGGATGCTCTCGCCGAGGCCCTCTTGGATGTGTGGGCAAGGCTCGGGCTAGCGCCGAAGCGCTGGGCAACGGCAGCTGAATAACCTCCGGCTTCCGGAGATTGAAGCAAAACCGGTGCAATCGCAGCAATAGAGCCAAAGTCATCGCGAAGCGGATGGATACATTTGCATTTCGCGCACGCCTGGCATCGATCACCGCATTGGCCGGTCCGGCCGCCGTGATGATCCATTCAACCATATGACCCTAGGAGCAATCCAATGAACGACCAATCCAAACGACCGCCGCTGACCCATGCATCGGGCACGCCGGTCACGGACAATTTGAACATCCAGACTGCCGGGCCGCGCGGTCCTGCCCTGTTGCAGGATGTCTGGCTGCTTGAAAAGCTGGCCCATTTCCACCGCGAAGTGATCCCCGAGCGCCGGATGCACGCCAAGGGCTCCGGCGCCCACGGTACCTTCACCGTCACGCACGACATCACTCGCTACACCAAGGCCAAGATCTTTTCGCAGATCGGCAAGCAGACCCCGATGTTCGCCCGCTTCTCCACGGTCGCAGGCGAGCGTGGCGCCGCTGACGCCGAGCGTGACATCCGCGGCTTCGCGCTGAAGTTCTATACCGAAGAAGGCAACTGGGACGTCGTGGGAAACAACACGCCGGTGTTTTTCTTCCGCGATCCGTTGCGTTTTCCCGATCTCAACCACGCCATCAAGCGTGATCCGCGAACCGGTATGCGCAGCGCTGACAACAACTGGGACTTCTGGACGCTGCTGCCCGAAGCGCTGCATCAAGTCACGATTGTCATGAGCGAGCGCGGTATTCCCCGGAGTTTTCGCCACATGCATGGTTTCGGCAGCCACACCTACAGTTTCATCAACGCCGCCAACGAACGCGTCTGGGTCAAATTCCACTTCCGCACCCAGCAGGGCATCCAGAACCTGACGGACGCGGAAGCCGAGGCCCGTGTCGGCAAGGATCGCGAAACCCATCAGCGGGATCTGTTCGAAAATATCGAAGCCGGCAATTTTCCACGCTGGACCCTGTTCATCCAGGTGATGACGGACGCTCAGGCGAAGGCTTTCCCTTACAACCCCTTCGACCTGACCAAGGTCTGGCCAAAGGGCGACTTCCCGCTGATCGAGGTCGGATATTTTGAGCTAAACCGAAACCCCGAAAACGTCTTCGCCGAAGTCGAACAGGCGGCGTTTTCTCCTGCCAACATCGTACCGGGCATCAGCTATTCGCCCGACAAGATGCTGCAGGCGCGCCTCTTCTCCTATGGAGATGCGCAGCGCTACCGCCTCGGGGTCAATCACCACCACATCCCAGTCAACGCTCCGAAATGTCCCGTCCACAGCTATCACCGCGATGGCGCAATGCGCACGGACGGCAATCTCGGCGGAACTGCTACCTACTTCCCCAATAGCCGGGGCGAGTGGACCGACCAGCCGCAGCTTAACGAGCCGCCGCTGGTGATCGAAGGTGCGGCCGCGCATTGGGACCATCGTGTCGACGACGATCACTACCAGCAGCCTGGCGATCTCTTCCGCAAGATGAGCCCGGCGCAGCGTCAAACCCTGTTCGACAATACGGCTCGCCAAGTCGGCGGCGCGGCCAAGCACATTCAGGAGCGGCACATCGCCAACTGCGCCAAGGCGGATCCGGCGTACGGCGCAGGCGTCGCGAAGGCGCTGGGCATTGATTTTAAATCGCAGATGATTGCCGCGGAGTAGGCCTGTTCGCTTCGCCGGCCGGCGGCGCTTCCCAGTGCCGTCGGCCACTCCCAACAAACGTATCGTTCCCTGGCGCTCACCTGATCGCGCCGAATGGTCATCTCATCTCTGGCTAACCGGATTGCGCCCAAGCTCCTTGCCGAGTTCATCGGCACCTTCTCGTTCGTGTTCATCGGCGCCGGCGCGGCGGCCGTGGTCGGCGATGGTGTCGGCCTGCCCGGTATCGTCGCGATTGCGCTCGCCCACGGCTTGGCCATCATCGCCTTCGCCTACGGCTCCGTGTCGGGCGGGCATATGAACCCAGCCGTCACTGTCGGCGTGCTCGCCGCCGGCGCGATGAGTGCCGGCGAGGCGATCGGCTACATCGCCAGCCAGCTCATTGGCGGTGTCGCCGGCGCGCTATTGCTGCGGACCGTTCTGGGCGGTGCCGCCACGGGCCTTGGCACGCCTGCACTCGCGCACAATCTCGCTCTCGGCGCCACGTCCCTCACGGTCACGCCGGAAGCAGGCTTCATGATCGAGGCCGTGCTCGCCTTTTTCCTGGTCACAGTCGTACTCAGCACGGCGGTTGCGGGCCGCGCCGGCAGCCTCGCTCCGCTGGCGATCGGAATGACGCTGACCTTCAACATCCTGATGGGCGGAGCCCTCACGGGCGCCCCCTTCAACCCGGCGCGGGCGCTTGGCCCGATGGTCGCGACCGGCAATTTCAGCGATGCGTGGCTGTACGTGACAGCCCCGATCGTTGGTGCCATCGTCGCTGCCATTCTGCATACGGGTCTCGCCCGGCTCGCTCATGAAGGGATGGCGGCCGAGCCGCGCAGGGCCGCCCAGACGCCCGCCGAGTGAGTCCTATTCGAGGCTCGTACTTCAAGGTCGGCGCGAAATGGCGCCGCATCCCCGGAAATTGATCAGGCTCCTTAGAGCCTGACTCGAATAGCAGCCGATGGAATGGGAGCTTATCGCGAAGCTCGTTATGCCCGGCCGTAGCAGTCTGCCTCGCGAAGACTGCGTAAGCTTGTCTGCGATGCCGGCATCCACGTCTTAGCTGCAGTTGAGCAAGAAAAACGTGGATGGCCGGGACGAAGCCCGGCCATGACGAAAGAGCAGATCATTTTTCATGTGGTCAGAAAGAGCCTGAAAAAAATGCTGGAAGCATTTTCGGGCAGGCCTTAGGCCGCCTTGCGGAGTTGTCCGTGCGGATCGATGACGAATTTGTTCGCGACGCCGGCGTCGAAGTCTTTGTAGCCTTCCGGCGCTTGCTCAAGATCGATCACCTTGACATTGACGATCTTGGCGATCGGCAGTCTGTCCCAAAGTATCGCCTGCATGAGCTGCCGGTTGTATTTCAGCACCGGTGTCTGGCCGGTGTGGAGGCTGTGGGACTTTGCCCAGCCGAGACCGAGGCGCAGGCTGAGGTTGCCATGTTTGGCTGCCTGCTCCTTCGCGCCGGGATCATCGGTCACATACAGGCCGGGAATGCCGATCGCACCGGCCGCCCGGGTGATCTCCATCAGGCTATTGAGCACGACAGCAGGCGCTTCGACGACTTTGCCGTCTGCTCCTTGCGCCTTTGCCTCGAAGCCAACGCAGTCGATCGCGCAGTCGACTTCCGGAACACCGAGGACGTCGTCAACCAACTCGCCCAGGCGATCGTGCTTGGTGAGATCGATCGGTTCGAAGCCGACGTTCCTGGCGTGGGCGAGCCGCTCCTGATTCATGTCTCCGATCAGCACGGCTGCCGCGCCAAGGATGCGCGCGGACGCTGCGGCCGCGAGGCCGACCGGCCCTGCGCCGGCGACGTAAACCGTCGATCCTACGCCGACTTTGGCGGTGACGGCTCCGTGGAATCCCGTTGGCAGAATATCGGAGAGGCAGGTCAGATCCCGGATCTTTTCCATCGCCCGCTCCTTGTCCGGAAATCTCAGCAGGTTGAAATCGGCGTAGGGCACCATCACGTAGTCGGCCTG
>WNFA01024843.1_pt1 | contig 10602 bp, 14 predicted proteins | sample 5400481 | NCBI WGS metagenome assembly WNFA01 (sample SAMN13153340, study PRJNA577476) | soil metagenome | isolation source: 120 cm saprolite under Douglas fir tree site 2 hole 1 replicate 2 | place: USA:California | collected 2015-04-18 | reverse complement strand
CTTCGTGCAGGGTCTCCGTTTTCTGGAGGATATTGAGTTGCGACACGAATCCTCCCTTCCATCTTTAATTATACGCTTTCTTACGCGGGGGTTTTGTCAGGTTGGGTCTAGGCGCGCGAGCGTCAAACATGAATGCGACGACGCTGGAATCGGCGGCGCTCGGCGGCCCAATCGACGAACCGTTCCATCTGATCGCGGTATTTCCACATCAGACGGAAAAATTTGGGGGCATCGAGCGCGGCGGCTTCGGGTCCGAGGAACGTCTCGAACCGCCACCGGAGGTATGCCGCGAGCGACGATCCAGTAGTAACGCAGCATCTTCCACATCTTGGCTTACGTATACAGGCAAGCGCCTGTACTTCCTCCAAAACGGCTAGCCTCCCATCGGGGCTGAGAGGTGCTCATGCACGAGAAGCCAGTTTGCACCGCGCTTCTCCCAAATGCCGGTATAGCGGACCTGTGCTTCTGTACTCTTGCCGTCTTTTGTTTTTTCGGAAAAATGCATGGAGACGGTGGTCCACGCCAGCGTGCCGCGACGAGTAACTCTCAGGTCCTTGCCGGCGGTCAGACTGCCGCTGGCCATGTTGGCGAAAAATTCCTTTTGCACTCCGTCGTGATATTCCTTCCAGCCATGATAAGAGAACGGAGCTAGATCGTAAAAGACGAGGCTGCTGTCCTTGGCATAAAACTTGGCTGGCGTGTCTGCGTTGCCGGAGCTCCATGCGGCGCAATAGCCGTCGATTAGCTTGCGAAATGTGGCTTCATCGGAGGCGCGCTGTTGGGCTCGGGCGCCCGCGAAGGTGAGGAGTCCGCCGGTGAGAGCCAAAACGACATATAACAGCCAGCGCCAGTGGGCACGCTGCTCTGTGGAAAACTTCGTTCGCTTCATCGCGGATTCCTTGAACAGGCGGCCAGTTTTGCGGAAAGTTGGCCTTTGAGAGTGCGCCTACGCTAGTCCCAAGTTGGGAATAATGCAAGCCATTCCGTCAACGTTATCCGCTCCAGGTCAGGCCGCGCACTTGCTGCTCTGCTAGTTTGATGGCATACGCCGTCAAAGCGGGAGGAAGCTCCCGCACTCCAAAATGGCTACGCGCCAATTCTGCGGACCCAAATCCTGGTCGTTGCGGGCTTGCCGAGGTGCATGGTTCGTCCGCCAGCGCGCAAGGTCATCGTTTCGTCGTATTCGCGCTTCTTGACTTCGACTAGTGTTTCGGGCCGAAGCTCCAAATTCTCCAGGAAGGCAAGGAACTGCGCATCCTTTTCGTAGACGCACAGGATTTCGGCTTTGTCGTTGGCTCGCAGATCGGACAGGAGCACCGCTCCTTGCTTGCGCAGTTTGGCTATGCCACCGCGCATCGGTACCCCGTGAGGGCAGCTTTGCTTGTCGGCAAAGCGCTTTAATAGGAGCGCTTCGACTTCGGGAGAAATGGCATGCTCCATGCGCTCGGCTTCGTCATGCGCTTTCGACCATGGGAGGCCGATGACGTCGGTGAGCAGCATCTCCGCGAGTTGATGGCGCAGCGCGAGGCGCTCGGCAAATTGGCGTCCCTTGCGCGTAAGGTCGATGCGGCCGAGGCGGTCCACGCGCACATGCCCATCGCGGGTCATGCGCTTCAAGGCTGCGGTGACCGCGGGCGGGGTCACGTTGAGTTCTTCAGCGAGGCGTGCGCTGATGGGCGTCTGGTCCTCTTCGAGCATCTCCCAAACGGCTTTGAGGTAATCTTCCTGCGAAACGCTGGTCTTATCCCGCCGCAAAATGATCTCCTCAGTCGGCTTCCACTACCGGAACTGCTACTGTTTGACGCTGCCGTCCTCGGCCGCAAACTGCTTTCGCAGTCGTCCAGCTAATTCCGCGACGCCTTGCTGAACTTTTTCATAGGTTCCTTGGTATTTTGCGGAATCGCCGTATGGATCTTCGATCTCCCAATCTTCAACTTTTGCATGTCCCCGGAAATTGCGAAACGCAAGCTCGCTGGACCGGCCGCTCATGTTGATGACAATGTCGGCAGATTCCCACGCTTCCGACGCTATTGGCTTAGATGCTAAGCCAGCCGCTGCATAGCCATTCTTGATCAGCGTTCGCGTGGTCATTTCAGCAACGAATCCGAGCGGGGCCAAACCGGCGCTGGACGCCTCAATTTCCTGGGAAGCGTCGCGCCATGCGATGGCTTCGGCCATGGGGCTACGGCAAGAATTGCCGATGCAAATGAACAACACTTTGGCGCGCTTAGTCTTCATGACGACCGTTAATAGGAAGTCTCTCACAAGCTGAGGAACAGTTCACGCAAGAGCTGACCTGGACGGGTTTGCGGCTGGCTCGGAGAAGGATGTGTTATCGGGCGAGAGCGGAGCGATTGGAATTTTCTGCAGCCAGCTCAAGAAAATGTTGGTGCACGGTGGTGTCGTCGGTGAGCTCGGGGTGAAACGCCGCAGCCAGAATGTGGGCCTTCTGCACCAAGGCGGGTTTGCCGGCGAATTCGGCGAGTACGTCTACGTCCGGGCCGACGCGTTCAAAGATTGGTCCACGAATGAAGACCATTTCGAGTGGGTCTTTTTTCAGGGTGGAAGGTCCGCTGACCACATCGCTATGAACTTGCCGGCCGTAACCGTTGCGGAGTACGGTCATGTCCAGCAAGCCCAGTGACTCTTGGCGCGGATTCTTAACCTCGGTAGCGAGCAAAATCGCGCCCGCACACGTGCCGAAAATAGCTTTGTCTTCGGCAGCAAATTTCTTGATGGCTTCGTACAAGCCTTCTTCTTGCAGGAATTGCAGTTGTGTGGTGCTTTCTCCACCTGGCAGGATCAAGCCGTCGCAATTCGCGAGATCTTCGGGGGCGCGCACCTCCACCGTTTCGATGCCCATTCCCGCCAGCATTGCCGCATGTGCGGCGAAATCTCCTTGTACCGCCAGAATTCCGATCTTCATTGCGTGAATTCCATTGGGAAGATTGCTGCTCACCATCCGCGTGTTGACAGCAGATCCTTTTCTTCGAGTTGCCGGACATCCAAGCCGCGCATTGCCTCGCCGAGCTCTTCATGCGCTTCCAAGACTGCCTTCGGATCATCAAAGTGCGTGGTGGCTTTCACAACGGCTTTCGCGCGCGCTTCCGGATCGCTGGATTTGAAGATTCCTGAGCCCACGAATACGGCTTCGGCGCCCAAACGACGCACTAGAGCTGCGTCAGCAGGCGTCGCAATTCCTCCCGCCGAAAAATTGGGGACAGGCAGCTTGCCGGTCTTGGCAATCTGGCGAATCAGGTCGATTGGCGCGCCGAGCTCTTTTGCCTGGTGCATCAATTCGTCGTCGCGCATGGTGGTGAGGCGCTTCATCTGACTCACGATTGTGCGCATGTGACGCACGGCCTCGACCACGTTGCCGGAACCGGCTTCGCCTTTGGTGCGAATCATGGCCGCGCCCTCGGCTATGCGCCGCAATGCTTCGCCCAAATTGCGCGCGCCACAGACGAATGGGACGCGAAAATCGTGCTTCCATACGTGATTTTCTTCATCAGCGGGCGTGAGCACTTCGCTTTCGTCGATGAAGTCGACTTCCAGCGCTTGCAAGACTTCTGCCTCGGCAAAATGGCCGATGCGAACTTTGGCCATCACCGGGATGGTCACGGTCTTCATAATCTCGCGAATGATTTTGATGGAGGCCATACGCGCCACGCCACCTTCTTTGCGAATGTCCGAAGGCACGCGCTCCAGCGCCATCACCGCGCACGCACCGGCTTTCTCCGCGATTTGTGCTTGCTCGGCATTGGTGACGTCCATAATCACGCCGCCTTTGAGCATTTCGGCCAAGCCGACCTTCACGCGCCATTCATTGCCAGTGTTGGTCCCATTGCCGCTGCCGTTCACTTTTTTAGCGTCCATTTCACTTCTCCTTTGGCAATCCTTTTCTGAACCCTGTTTCTGAACCGTGTTCCTTCATAGCTAAACTTTTCTGGAGTCACTCAAAATCACAAATCGCGCCTGGCCGCGGGCAAGGACTTCACCAGCCGCATTCCGAATTTCACCGATGTGAAACAAATTTCGACCTTTCTGCTCCGCTTCTTCCCAGCCTTCCACGATAATTTCATCACGCACGTTCACGGGCTTCAGATACTGAATGTTAAGTTCCGCGGTCACCGCGCGCACTTCGCGAAAACGGCAGACTTTCCCCATGGCTTCATCCAGCAGCGTGGCGATGATTCCGCCATGAGCCATGCCACCACCGCCTTGGTACCGTTCGCCCAGAACGAATCGGCCAATAATCCTGCGCCTTTCGTTGTCTTGCACGAAAGTCAGCTTCATCCCGTCGTCGTTCGCGCCACCGCACCCAAAGCATCGATTCTCTGGATTCGGCGCCAGCGTGGTGGTTGCTGGCTTTCTCTCGGCTGTGCTCTCTGTGCTCTTCACTCGGGTTCCTCTATGCCAAGCTCACTGCGGGTGCGTCACACTAATGCGACGCGGCTGCGCTCGGCACGGCGCACACCGCGCTGGCGCTTGCGCATTTCGATGCGGAGCAATTCCGCTAAGGTGGCGACGCCGCGAGCAATCTGCTTTTCATCCAACCCGGCGAACCCCAGGCGCAGCGTATTGGGCAGAGGATTTTGCGCGTAAAAATAGCGGCCAGGGGCGAAGAGCACTCCGCGCTCTTTTGAATGAATCAGCAATTCGCTAGCGTCAAATCCGGGAGGCAATTCCAGCCATAAGCACATGCCGCCTTCCGGGCGGGTCCAGCGCGTCCCTTCGGGCATGTGTTTGCGAAGCGCTTCATCCAGCGCCACCAGGCGCGCAGCGTAAACCTTACGCATCTTGGCGACATGCTTGGAAAACATTCCGCGCCGCAAGAATTCGGCGAGCGTGGCCTGCGCCAATTGATCGGTATGCAGGTCGGTCGTCTGCTTCACCACGCGCAGGCGCTCGATGGCCGCAGCCGGAGCGACGATCCATCCGACGCGTAGTCCCGGGAACGCGACCTTCGCAAAACTATCGATGTGAATGACGATATTGGAACGATCCAGATGTTTGAGTGAAGGAAGCCGGTCTTCACGGGCATGCAGCCGGGCGTAGATGTGATCTTCCACTACGGGCACCTGGTGCCGGGAGGCCAGTTCCAACACCTTTCTGCGCGAGGCTAGGGGCATGGAAGTTCCGGTCGGATTCTGAAAATCCGGCGTTAACACGATTAGCTTGACGCGATTGGCCGCTAACGTAGCTTCCGAAAATTGCCACGGCGCCGGGATACGTCGGATTTTCTAGGATCACGGAATCTCCGGGGCGCACAAAGGCTTTGCTGATTAGGTCGAGCGATTGCTGACAACCGTCGGTGATCAAAAGATTTTCATCACGGGCGGGGATACCGTCGTGTTGCAACAGATCTAGTAGCGCCTCTTTCAGAGGAGCATATCCGTCCGATGGACCGAGGTTAAGCACGTCGGTGGCCTCGCGGCGCAAGACTGCGTTGACGCAAACTTGCAAATCCTCGATGGGGAAAAACTCCTGCGCCGGCCGGGCCATTACAAAGGAGAGCGCATTCTCGGGGGCGCTGGCCGTCAAACGGGTGAGGACTTCTTCGCCGCGTTCATCAGCAAACAGTAATTCCCAGCGGATGCCATTGCTTCCGTTTAGGACCGGTGGAGCTGGAGGGGTCAGTTTCAGTCCATTTCCATTGCCCTTGATAAAGGTGCCGCGCCCGACATGACCCTGAATTAGCCCTTCGGACTCGAGCTCGGCGTAGGCATTGGCCACCGTGGTGCGATGCACACCAAGCATAATTGCCAGCTCGCGGCTGGCAGGGATACGATCACCCGGGCGAAGGTCGCCCGCATGCACCAAGGCACGAAGCTGGTCGCGCAGTTGGACGTAAAGAGGAACGTGGCTTTCCGGCTGCAGGTGGACAGGAAGCATTGGCTCTCCCTAAGGCCAATTTTACACGAGATTGGCCTGCTACAAGAGCCAATTTGTCTCCCAGCGGGAGCGATCCGGTCGACCCGGATAAGTTAGTCTTTGGGCGGGTGATAGCCGATACGCCCGTTGGTCTCGCCTGCGGACAACTGCCGGATGCAAAGTTGCGTCAGGTCATCCTCGTCGCACTGGTAGATCTCGGCCATAGGCAAATCGGCGGGCTGTACGACGTATTCTCCTGCTTCCATCTGCTGCGAGGCGTCTGAATCGCCGGTATTGAGCGGGCTGCCGTCTTCGTCGACACGCACGCGAAATTGACCGGAGGGCGGCTCGTAATTCTGATAGCTGAAGCACTTCTGCACGCAAGCCCGGTCCATCATGTGAACGATAAAGGGCAGCCGGGAATCCGGCGGCGCCCAAATGGTAGCGGTCACGCGCTCGCCTCGCGGAAGGGTCGCGACGAGACGTTCAATTTGGGTCTCCATGCGATTTAGCTTTGCGGTGTCCTGGTACAAGAACGCGAAGAATAGAATGGCAATTATTCCGAATCCCATTGAGTGCCATTTTCGCGGCCGCATTGCCGACAGAACGCAAAGCCCAATGACTGCGGCTGCGGTCGTCAGCCTCAGAGCCAGTGCACCTACCCATCCGGAATAGAGCGGGATGCGCACGACGTCGGGCAAGACATAAATTGTGAAAACCAAAAACCAATGCAACTCCAGAGGCAAGCGCCTGTCCGCCCAAGACTCACGCGCCCGATAACGCCGGATTGCCTCCACTGCAAAGCACACCAAGCCAAACACAAGGGCGACACCCGACAAAACGTAATAGCGGACGCTGTACAAGGCGATTTGATCGGTGCCGTTGTAGACCCCGGGACCAAAAATTTCCCAGACGCCGAAGGCCTCATAATGCTTCATCAAGTACAGGCGAGCCACAACCACTGCCAGCAGTGCAGTGCCTGGCACCGCCAATTTCCACCAACCTGGTAAGAGACGCCAGAGCACAATGTAGGCGACGCAACCGACCAACCACACAAATCCCTGGGGATGCGCGACGAGGACAATCACGGCAAGCAACGCGGCGAGAACGAGTTCCCTTCCTCGACCGCTCCAGACAATCGCGATCGCGAAAAATCCCAAGCCGAGTGAGAGGTAGTAATTGAAGAATCCGAGGTTGAAGGTCCAACCGTAGGCGAGCATCGCCAGGCAGGGTAGCAAAGACCATGGTGGGCGGCGCGAAACGGCGGAGATGAGCGCGAACGTTCCCCAAAGAAAGATGAGGACGCAGAGCGGCACCAATATTTTTTGCGCTGCTGCCAACCCAAGCAAATTCCCAAGTTTTAGGAGCAGAATGTCAAAGAGAACGTTGTTCCATTGCCTGGCGAGGTGGAGACCGGGGGCCTGCCCACGCTCAATTAACTGAGCCAGCCAGGCATTGTAGACATGGCTGCCGAGATCGCCGGCTTCAATGCGTCGATGCCAAAAACAAGGGATTAATAAGCCCGCGGAAATCGCCGCGACCTGCAACCAGAATTGCCGGAGGAAGTTCGACGCGGCTTTGAGAGTTGAAGCGTCTATGTCCCTCTCCATCTTGTCGTTATGCAGGTCCACGCTGGATTGACGCGCAGAGTAGCACACAGACCGCCGAGTTCGCGAACTCGCACGAAACGCCGGGCAGCCGCAGGTTATTGATGTGTGGGACTGAGTTGAACTGAATTACTTCGAGGGCTGGCTCTCGCCCAGACGCTTGAGCCGATCGCGGAGGCGGCGTTGTAGCGGCGTCGGCGTATTCGGATTGAACGCGACCAGGTACCAGAGCGGCTGGCTGCGATCCCGGCTTAGCCACGCTAGCGTCGCAGCGTCGGCATTGGGATGCCGCGCCACATTCTCGCGAATCGCCCCGTACGGATGTTTGGCCAGCTTGTTCAAAGTCTTGGCATTGGAACGCGGATGCTCGCTAATTAACCGCAGCAAATAGAAATCCTCTTCCGGAGCTTGCTTTACTAATTTTTCGAGCATCTCCGGCTTTGCGTCGGCGCTAAGCACCAAGCCGATCTTTTCATCCCAGGCGGTGTTGATCTGGTTTAGTTCACGCGTGCGGGCGTGAATGAGCTCCTCGAGCGTGCGCCGCTCCTGTTGCATGCGGGCGATGGGCAGTTCGGTGCCCTCGAGCGAATCCAAAACACGCAGCAGGTGTTGGCGTTCGCCAAACACAATTTGAGACGTGCGCGTGCTAGCCTTTTTCTCGTTCTCTTTGTGTTGCACCAGGTCGGAACGTCGCATCGTGTTGGTTGCTCCGGCACGCATCCCTGCTAATTCAGGAATGGTGCCCAAAACTGTACCCATCGCTCGGGTCAGACCCATGTTGTACTCACATTCCGCTGGGCCAACCGGATTATGTTCCGCGCATCGCGTGGGGTAAAGTTACCAACGTACTGTATGTGCCCGAAATGCAACCGTCTGCGAGAACCTTGGGCAAGCAGGCTAATCGAGGATCAACGCCATGTCCGCGTTTGAGGATCATAAAGAAGAGCTGGAGCACTACGAACAGATGTTTGGGCGCGAGCGCGGCCGCTTGGCAGTCTCGCTGGATCGCCTCACTAACGCCCTGGTATTGGTTGGCCAACACGGCGTTTATTGCACCAGCCAGCGGAATCCGACTCTTCCCGCGATGGATATTCGCATCATTGCCAATGAATTAACAAGCGCGAAGGAGCTGGTGCAAGCGGTCATGGAGGAACTGCGGCGGTCAAAGAACGACACGCAACCGTGACAATGGTGAGTTGGTCGCGGAGGAGAAGTTAGACTCGGGAGACTAAGAACGGATTCGATTGGCGCTCTTCGCCAATGCTGGTGGTCGGCCCGTGGCCAGGATGCACCACCGTCTCATCCGGCAGGGCCATCAATTTGCCGCGCAGCGAATCCAGAATGGCCTCCATAGACCCACCCCATAAATCTGTTCTGCCGATACTCCCGGCAAACAGGGTGTCGCCTGCGAAAAGCTGCGGCGCGGCCAGGGTAATTTTTCCCGCTTCAACCGGCATGTATAGCGAGACGCTTCCGGGGGTGTGCCCGGGCGTATGAATCACCTGTACCTCGAGCGAACCCCACTGCAGGGCATCGCCATCGGTCAGCAATTGATGTACATCGGTCATCACCGGAGCGCCGGTATATTTGTGCAGCTTGCTCAAGCCCCCGACGTGGTCGATGTGCGCGTGAGTGCTAACGATGGCCTTCACGGTGAGCTTGTGCCGGCCGAGTAGCTCCAGGATGCGGCTCACCTCATCGCCCGGGTCCACAACCAACGCCTCACGGGTTACTGGATCGCCAATGATGGAGCAATTGCATTGCCACATCCCGACCGGGATGGAGATGTGGAGGAATCCCTGCTTTTCCACGCCAACTGCTGGAGTAAGGTCGTCCATCGACCGCAGTATAACATCTGCCTCGCGGGGCATAGCTCCGCAAAACAATGTATGGCCCAGAACTTCTGTGCGCTGACACCGGAGTGTAAGCGGCGCTTTGTTACACTATGAAGGCGGTGGTCACCGCCCCTATGCAAAGCCCCGAAACGGCCAAGATACTTGAAACGCCACTCGCGCCGATTCATGAGCAGGGCGGCGCAAAAATGGGGACTTGGTTTGGCTCCCTTCTGCCCGACGCCTTTGGCGATTGGCAGCAGGAGTATTGGTTCGCGCACAAATCTGTGGCGCTGATTGACAAGAATTACCGCTGCTATTTTGACTTCACCGGACCCGACCGAGTGCGCTATCTGAACGCCATACTCACGAACAACATCAAAGATCTCGAGCGATCGTGCGGCAACGCGTCGCTGTTGCTCAGTCCACAAGGACGCATTCTTGCGGAATTGGAAACCTATGCGCTGCCCGAAAGTCTCTTCTGCGTTTCCTACGCGATGATTCGAGAGCGGCTCATCGAGACGATTGAGAAATACATCATCATGGATGACGTTACTCTCACCGACGATACGCAACGGCTGGGGACCCTCTCGCTGGAAGGGCCGGCAGCCGCAACAATTATTGGTGAATTGACGGGAGCCGACCTGAAGTCATTCACGGAGCTCGAAAGGAAAGACGTCCGCATCGGGACAATCCCGTGCACGGCCATTCGTCGTTCACCAGGAAAAATTGTGGGAGCTGAAATTCTGGCGGAACGTCAGCACCTGGAAGTGCTATGGAATACGCTTCAGGAAAAGGCAAAAGCGGCCGGAGGCGGCGCCGCTGGTTACGCCGCGCTTAGTGCGATTCGCTTGGAGCAAGGCGTTCCTTGGTTCAGCTATGACTTCGGGGAAAAGCAAATCCCTCACGAGGCTGCTCTCGAAAACAGCCACATCAGCTACACGAAAGGGTGCTATACGGGGCAGGAAATTGTCGAACGGGTACGGTCCCGCGGCCAAGTCAACCGCCGTCGCGTTGGCTTGCGCTTCCCGGGGGAGGCAGTTCCCTCCTCAGGTGAGGTCTTGACCGCTGCCGGCAAGGAAGCCGGCTACGTCACACGCGCAGCATTTTCTCCTACGATGTCCTGTGCGATTGGTATGGGCTACGTGCGAAAAGAGAACAACGAGCCGGGACAAGAACTGCACTGGCAAAGTGGAACTGCGATCGTGGCGAATTTGCCGATGGATGAGACGTCTGGCAGCCTTGACGCGAACTTTTAGTGCTCCAGAATTACTGCTGCTCACTGCGTT
>WNFA01016886.1_pt1 | contig 10603 bp, 7 predicted proteins | sample 5400481 | NCBI WGS metagenome assembly WNFA01 (sample SAMN13153340, study PRJNA577476) | soil metagenome | isolation source: 120 cm saprolite under Douglas fir tree site 2 hole 1 replicate 2 | place: USA:California | collected 2015-04-18 | reverse complement strand
TGGAGGCCGTTTTCGCACGTCCAGGTGTTCAGCCATTGTGCAGAGCAGAGATGCCTTCCAAGCTCTGCTCTCGCTATCCGCTCTCTGTGCAGTTTTGCAGAGATGTAGGGCATGGTCAGGCGGTCGCCCTGGGGAATGATAAGTATCAGGGAGGCTCCGTCTCTTGCACCTTTGGACTTTTACATCGACCTGTTCCACTCGAAACAGGCTTGTTTCATCAGCGGCGATTCGCTATAATATGTCAACCGCACAGTAGTACCTTGTGCTATCGTACGCAGTTTAACTAGCTAGAATGTGAGACGGAAGGTTTCTCGTTTTCAGAAAGCACAAGATATGGCTTTTTGTCTTCGAATTCACTCCCGCCGTCCTTTGAAGGGGTTTTATGACCGAGCGACTTAACATCATCCTCGTTCCCCACACACACTGGGATCGTGAATGGTACCAGACATTTCAACAGTTTCGTATTCGTCTAGTGCGCACAGTTGATAAGCTGCTTAATATACTAAATCGTGATCCTAAGTTCAACTACTTCATGCTTGACGGTCAGACAATAGTGCTGGAAGACTACCTGGAGGTGCGACCTGAGCAGGAGGAGTGGCTGAAGAAATATACTCGTTCTGGCCGGATACTGGTAGGACCGTGGTACCTGCAGCCCGATGAGTTCCTGGTGAGTGGCGAGTCACTTGTGCGTAACCTGCAGATTGGTTTACGACAGGCCGCCGAGTACGGAGAACCAATGCGAGTGGGCTATGTTCCCGATTGCTTTGGTCATATCGCGCAGTTACCGCAGATTCTGCGCGGCTTTGGTATCGATAACGCTGTTTTCTGGCGGGGCGTTGGCGAGGAAGCACACAAGAGCGAATTCTACTGGGCGGCGCCCGATGGCACCCAGGTACTGGTCATTCATCTTGCCGATACTGTTGGTTACTCCAATGCCAGCCTTATGCCGTTGAACCCGGAAGAGTTTGTTACGCGCGTTGAAATCCTCACTGCCCCTCTTTTGTCCAAGGCCACCACTAATACGCTGCTTTTCATGAATGGCTCAGATCACCTGGAACCGCAAGATGGCCTCCCAGAGACGATTGAAGCGGCTAACAAACTACTGGCCCATATCAACCCTGAGCATGAGAAGATACTCACACGATTTGGGCACCATGAACAAAATGGAAAGGTGAGCCATTTTGACAACATCAATGTGCGTATCGGTACGTTGCCTCAATATATTGAGGCTGTTCGGCAGCAGATCGAGCGCTCACCGGGCACTCCTTTACAGACGCTCAGCGGCGAGATGCGTAGTAGCCAATACTCGCACTTGTTACCGGCGGTCCTGTCAACGCGTATGTGGATTAAGCAGCAAAATACAGCGACGGAACACATGCTTGAGCGGTGGATGGAACCACTGACTGCCTGGGCATGGAAGCTGGGTGCGCCATATCCGAAGGGTTTAGCGAAACTGGCCTGGAAGTATCTTTTACAAAATCATCCACACGATAGCATTTGCGGCTGCAGTATTGATCAGGTACATCGAGAAAATAGTGTGCGCTTTGCCCAGAGCCAGCAGATCAGCGAGAACCTCATTACGCAGGCCATGCAGTATCTTGCATCTGTCACAGATACTCACACACCTTTCCATGCACAGGGCAATAGGCCACATGCAGATCACGAAGCACTTCCCATTGTCGTATTTAACCCGGCGCCGGGGCCACGGACGGAGGCAGTACAGATCGTGGCACAGCTTCCAGGGTCATTAAAGAATGCCGTGATAGTTGACGAGAGCGGGACGCACTTGCCCCATCACGTTGTCAATCGCTGGAGACAGGAACTCGGCTCAATGCCAGTCCCTCGCGAGATAGTAGCCACTGCGGTAGCTTTGGAGGGAGAACAGGCTCCAGGCGATTTCATAAATATGGCAGAAACTACGATAACAACAATGCTTGGAAAATCGGAGGACGCCTACGTGGTTTCGCACGTTCACGTTGAGGAGGGACCGCAAACGGGAGTGGCATCCATCGAAGTGATGCTCGCACGCCGGGACCAGGTCACTGTTAATAAGCAGGAACTTCTTGCTGCCGAACGCCAGGTACTGGAACTTGTACAACGTGAAGACATCTCCACCCTGGAGTTCACCCTAATAGACCAGGCGCGCCAGACAATCGATTTTCTTGCTGCCGATTTACCTGCTTACGGATTCAAAACTTACTGGATATATCCACGCGGTTTGCAAGACAAAGGACAGCCGTCATCAAAGGGATCTTCGCCAGAGCACGAACAGGGTAAGGTCTCAACGCATCCACGTATAGAAAATGAATTTTATACGGTTGAAGTGAACCGGCAAGATGGAACGCTGACAGTTACTGACAAGCAGACGGGGGCGGTCTTTACGGGGCTTAATCGCTTCGTGGATGGTGGAGATGTAGGAGACCTGTATACTTACTGCCCTCCTGCGAACGATATGCTCATCAGCAAGCCCGTGGAGCCGCCGAAGATCGAGCTGGTTAGTCCGGGGCCTGTACGCTCTATTCTGCGTGTCAGTGGACGCTGGTCGCTGCCAAGCGCCTGCTCCTCCACCCGCGCTGAACGCAGCGGTCACAGGACAATCTGCTCCATTGTCAGCGAAATATCGCTGACACCTGGGGTGCGACGCATCGATATTCACACGAGCGTGGAAAATACGGTAAAAGATCACAGATTACGTGTGACGTTTCCTGTATCATATACTGTAGAGAGCGCTGCGGCGGAAGGTACATTCGAGGTTCGTTCGCGACCTGCTGCGGCGCCTCGACCTGCAAATGTCAATGAATGGATGGAAGAACCGGTGAATACCTTCCCGCAAAAACGCTTTGTTGACGTGAGCAACGGGACGATTGGTTTGGGAGTACTCAACCGCGGCTTACCAGAGTATGAGATCGTACAGGATGAATCGGGCCAGATGGCTGTGGCGGTGACACTCTTGCGTTGTATAGAATGGCTTTCGCGCTCTGATCTTTCAACACGACGAGGACCTGCTGGGCCAATGGAATTTACGCCAGAGGCCCAATGCCTGGGGCACCACGTATTTGATTATGCACTGGTGCCACATAGCGGGGATTGGGAGGCAGAGGAAGCGCTGGTATTGCGCGAGGCACAGGCCTTTAACACGCCTGTACGCATATTGGCGTCCGAACAGCACGATGGCCAGCTTTCTTCGCGAGCCACGCTGGTCGAGATCGAACCACGTACACTTGTAGTTAGCGCGATCAAGCAGAGTGAAGCTGGACAGGGCGTGATTGTGCGTGTCTACAATCCTCTGAGCCACGCGGTTGAGGCCAGCCTACGACCAGGGTTTGCCTGTACAAAAGCTTTTGTGACAAACTTACAGGAGCAGCAGCAAGAGCAACTCTTCTGGAGCGGGGAAGAAGAGCTGCCTTTATATGTTGGTTTTCGTGGAGGGGAGATTAAGACAATACTGTTTCAATAGGCGTACTCTAACCTTTTAAGTGTAGCTCTAACCTTTAAGCAGAAAAGCCTGGGGTGGTAGTTGGAAAGCCTGGCGAGGGGGACCGCGAGGGCAAGCCCCACCACTACATCTCAGGTATTGCTGGCATTTCAGACGAAATGTAGCCTGTGGGTGGTAGAAAGCCTGGCGAGGGCAAGCCTCGCCACTACATCTCAGGCATTGCCGGCATTTCAGACGAAATGTAGTGACGAGGCTTGCCCTCGCCAGGCTCCATATCAACTCATTCTTGATGTTTGCTTAGTATGGAATGTATGTAGTACCTCTTAGTCCTATATGTATCCATAATGGATGGCTTTTTCGTTGTAATAGAGTGTAGCGAGCTATGTCTATGCTGAAAGGGGCGCTGATCCTGTGATTGCGGATAGTTTTGTGGCGTTTGCCGCCTTAACTGGTAATCCCTTACTGGATACCTTAAGTAGGGTTTTGGGAATAAGTATTGGCTTTATAGTAGCTTTTGTTGTTATATTTTGGATAAGCTTGATCATCTGGACGTTCCGCGATATTCGCTCGCGCACACAAGATTTCATGTTACAGATTGCTGCCACTGTACTGGTTGCGATCTTCTTCATTGGTGGCCTCTTTATCTATTTGATTTTGCGTCCCCGCCAGACATTGGCGGAGATCTACGAGCGCCAGCTAGAGGAAGAATCGCTACTGGCAGAGATGACCGAACGCCAGACCTGTAACAATTGCCATGCCCGTATCGAATCAGATTTCCAGATCTGCCCCTCCTGCGGTCAAAAGCTGAAGCGGCCCTGCCCCAAATGCGAACGTCTCCTGGAACTACGCTGGGCGTTCTGTCCTTATTGCGCAACAAATCTTGTGCCTGTACCAATGCAGAATATGCCTGGAATGCCGGCAATGCAAGGCATGCCGGGAGGGCCAGGTATTCCAATGAGCGGCCCATTGAGTGGTAACCGGTACTGACGTTTGTTTGTGTCTCAATTTGCTTGTCGAGCGGTTTGGTGGTATAATGTGGTGACGCGAAAATTGGTAGTTTTGCCACATTTTCTTCGCAAAGTTGGAATACCTTTCATAGGTGTAGCAATAACGTGAGGTTGACGGTGGGCTGCCCAAGCCCACCTGCCGCAAGCAAAGGGTCCTGGGGATCGATACAGCGCCTCTACACCTTCGGGTGTTATGGAATGCATGCGTTGCGACCCGGTAGGAACCATAATGAAGCCTCCTCCGTCAAACACCTGACTCCTTAATCGTATCAACGACGCTGAGGGTCATGGTACGTCGTATCTACTCTAGAAAAAATGTACGAGATGACCCTATTCTCGACAATGCGATGATAGGCAATATTGGGCATAACGAATAGCCCCTATACAAAAGGGATGTACTTTTCTATGGCAAAAACGAGAGAATCTATTATGTCAGAGCCAATGGACGACGATGCAAATGCTGTAGTCAGTCCTGCTGAAAATAAGGGTGGCGGTGGCGGGAATGCGAGAGGCGGTGGAAAAGTGAACGGGAATGGGAATGGTGATTATGGGGAGCAAAACATTCAGATTCTCGAAGGTCTTGAGGCGGTACGTGTGCGCCCAGGCATGTATGTTGGCTCGACTGATCAACGCGGGCTGCATCACCTGATTTATGAAGTTGTCGATAATAGCATCGACGAAGTGATGGCCGGCTATGCCGACACGGTGAAGGTCACGATCCACGCGGATAGTTCAGTCACTATAGAAGACAACGGACGCGGCATCCCCGTAGAGGAACATCATCAACGCCCCGGACTCTCCACGCTTGAAGTGGTCATGACCATCCTGCATGCAGGTGGCAAATTTGGCGGTGGTGGCTATCAAATCAGCAGCGGACTGCACGGGGTAGGCGTTTCAGTTGTAAATGCCCTATCAGAGTGGTGCCAGGTCGATGTCAAACGCGATGGCATTCTCTATCGGCAGCGCTACGAACGAGGTGTAGCTGTCACCCCTCTGCTCGATGTGGACCTTGTCGAAGAGGATGATACAGGTACCATCACCTCCTTCCTGCCTGATTTGGAGGTGATGGAGACTCGCGATTACAACTTCGATATCCTGGCACAGCGTTTCCGCGAGATGGCCTACCTGAACCGGGGCATGACGATCTCCCTGATAGACGAGCGTACCGACCGTGAGGTGACCTTTTACTTCGAGGGCGGACTTATCTCTTTTGTGCGCTACCTGAACAAGGATCACGGCCGTTTAATGGCTCGTCCAATGAGTACTATCCGCGAGTTGGACGGTGTAAAGGTCGAACTGGCGGTGCAGTACAACGATGGCTGGAATACTACGGAGTTCGCGTGAAGATCCCCAATCCACAATTTGAGGCTCAGACAAAAGCCAAGCTGAACAACGCCGAGGTTCGTCCTATCGTGGAGATGGTGACGGCGGAGATGCTGACCAAGTACCTGGAGGAGACTCCCAGCGAGGCTAAGGCCATCATCGCAAAGTGTGTGCTTTCTTCCCAGGCACGCGAAGCGGCTCGCGCTGCCCGCGACCTGATCCAGCGCAAGAACGCCCTGGACACGACGCTCCCCGGCAAGCTTGCTGACTGCTCGGAGAAACACGCCGATCGCTGCGAACTCTACTTGGTAGAGGGTGATTCCGCCGGCGGCTCAGCCAAACAGGGTCGTGACCGCCACTTCCAGGCTATCCTGCCTCTAAGAGGGAAGATACTGAACGTGGAACGCGCCCGGCTCGACAAGATGCTTGCCAATGAAGAGGTGAAGAACATCATTACGGCTATAGGGGTAGGTGTGGGCGACCACTTCAACATGGCAAAGCTCAGATATGGGCGCGTTGTGATTATGTGCGATGCAGACGTTGATGGTGCGCACATTCGGACGCTATTGCTGACGTTCTTCTTCAGGTATATGGAGCCTTTGATTACAGAGGGGCATCTGTACATTGCACAACCCCCGCTCTATCACATCAAAATGGGCAAAAATGTGCAGTACGTGTATAGTGATGAAGAAAGAGATAGGCTGATTGCGGAGTACGCGGCCACACATAACGGGAAAGAGCCCGAGGTCGGGAGATATAAAGGTCTGGGTGAGATGAACCCGGAGACGTTGTGGGATACGACGATGGATCCTGCCCGCAGGACGGTCCTGAAGGTGAACATTGAGGAGGCGGTGGAGGCGGATAAGGTGTTTAATATGCTGATGGGCGATGAGGTGGGGCCAAGGAAGAGGTTTATTGAGAGCCATGCGAAGAGTGCGAATTTGGATGTGTAGGGGGTGTTGTATTTGCTTATTGTCACAAATATTTGGCAGGGCCAGTAAGGGGTAGATGTAGGATCTCACAGTTAGTGGGACTGTGATCACAGTTACTGGGAACCACTTTTCAAATATATTGGGACCAGCCTAAGATACAAATAGAACTGCTAAGTTAGTAGGACTACAACGTGTTTGCAAACTCATAATAGGCATACATGGTGCGCCAGCTTTACAGGCTGCTTCACTGATATATGCACGTATATTGATTGAATTTAGATTATATTCTTTGCTCAATAAATGTGTTATACTACGTAGCCATAGAAGTGGCTTGTAGAGGCCGAAACGGCTTATACGCCCTTTTTAGGCTCTTAGACGGCAAGTTAAGAGCCGCATACTATAGGATTGGTCTTGTTGAGCGAGCATATATGCCCTAAGTTGGTTAGGTAGTAGACGCCTGGGAGGTCAGTTAGGCATGGATTACAACCAAACTGGCCGAGCCGTCATTCGGCTCTATCATTACGCACGGACCCTTCCCGTCTCCCCGGAAACCGTGGTGCTGGGTACCACTATCAAAGCCGGTCGCTTCATGGATTTCGCGGAACGAATCCGCCGCCGAGGGTCCGAGCTTTCCCATAATCAGATCACGACTTTTGCCAGGCTCGTTGGACTAGATGAGAGCGATTTGCGATTTGTTGCTCTCCCGATACTGAAACGAGCCGGAGTGCTCGACTACTCGACTGTAGATGGGCAGATCTCGATCGACGAGTATGTTGGTGTCAGCGCACCGCTGCTCAAGCAGGTTGCTTCAACGTGGGAGGCGCTGGGACCGTCAGTAACGGAAAGGTGTGCGCTTGAATCTATCGAACTGGCTACCGCTGCCCCGCTATACGAAACCGACCACTATGCGGCACTAGAGGTGATGGGCTTCTCTGATGAGACACGGATCGAAGCTCTCACGGCGCTTCGGGCCATCGGCATGGTTCAACGCACGCAACCGTCTTCATCAAATGAGCCTATCATCTACAACGTGTATGTCTGGGGAAACAGCGTCGTTCCCATTGCTCGTTTTCTTGGCAGCCTCCCGACCAATGAACGAGAGATATTGACCTCGGTATCCAAGAACGTGATTGATCGACCGGGCATCTCACTGTCGCAGTTCCGCAATGTCGATACTCACGTGATTTCCGCAGCTCGCAAGGTTGGCTTCCTCGACGCGACGCGTGTCATAACCAGAGCCGGGAAGGAAACCTCGTTTGCTTTTTCACCCACCTTAGAAAGCAGCTTACCGAACACTTCGACAGACGTGCTCCACGAGCGGAAGTTGTTCGTAGCGCACATTCTTTTCGGACATCGAAACGCATTGGATGCAACAGGGCGTATTCGAAAGCCACTTGTGCTGGTCCGGGCACTCCTCCGGGACGGAGAAGTGGGCCCGGCCACCGCTATCAACTCTGACTATCCTCTGTTGGAAAGCTACGGTATCGTCAAGGTCAAAACATCACCTATCAGTGGTCGTGCCTCTCTCTTGCTAGTCAAGCGGGACGTAGTCAAAGAGAGCCTCCCTTTACTGGAGGCAGCGTTGGGAGAAGACACATCAGAGACAACTGCAAATCAGTCCTTCGGTTCTCTCTGGCTGCCTAGCAGCTTCAGAGGCCCCGAAGATGACCGTCGAAATCTACATGCGCCTTCAGGAGCAGAAGCGGAATTGTTCGATATTACCTTGACGAGGCTACGCGAGGGCGTTCAAAAGGTCACGCGGGGAGAGTGGCGATGACAGGGAAGGATTTGGAATGCCGGGTAGCTCGTCTACTCAACCGTGAAGGAGCGTTTGTCCGCAAACGTGTTGACATTACAAGGTGGCTGGCTGAGAGGGTACAAATCACTGATATTGATGTGTTGCGGTATGAGTTTGGGACCGATCTTTCCGTTCGCCGTACCGTGGTGGAATGTAAGAGCGGAGATGCGAAGTCTGCTCCCAAGGAGGTGGATCGACTCTTTTGGCTTCACGGAGTTCGCACTTTAGTCGATGGCGAGAGCGCGCTGTTGGTCGTTGACAAGCAGCCGAACGCGAGAATTCGTTGGGTCGCAGACACGCTCAAAGTCGACGTCCAAGGCATCGATGATGTGGCCCGGCGAGAAGACATCATTGGGATAGCAACAAATGCCGATTGGGGTGCGCATGACCCAGAATATATGCGTACCGAGGAACGCATCTTTAGGTCTGTGAAGGACGACCCAGAGCTGAAGCCCGCCATTTGGTTTTTTCGTTCGGGATTTTGGTTCCTTGACCCTAGTGTCGCGCTTAAGCGCACTGTTGCGCTCATCGAGAGTCTTTCGAAGCGCCTGGTAGATAGTCTCCCGCATGACGAGGCCGAGTCCATCCGTTGGCTGATCGCAGACGGCACCGTCTGCTTCATTCTGGCTGCAACCCAACTTGCGGGTATGGCAATCAAGCTGCCGCTCGCCGACTTTCGAACAGTCATGACGGAGCACATGAGCGAGGGGCTCGCATCGACTGCGCAGTTGAAAGAACTTTCTAACGCGGTGGACCGCTACCTGCTCGGTATCTTCAAGGAGGTAGGGATACCACCCCACATCTCTGTCAAAGCTCTCGGCGCCTTTTACCCGACCCCCCCGCCCTACCTCGAACCGCTGCTAGAGGTCCTCGAACGCTTCGGCGAAAAACCGCTCGCGGCGCGTAGCGCCGCCCTCGCCCTGGATGTTCTCATCGCGCACCGCGTCAAGGGTGGTCGCCCGGACTGGCCAGATCTGGGCGCGTTCCAGGTTCTGGACCCAGACGCCACTCTTGGCTTAGTTCGGACCGCCCTCGCATTCCTTTCTGGCAATTTCGGACTACCGACCTTCGTCAGTGATGCGGTTCCGGGCCGCAACAGTACTCGGAAAAATGGAGTGCCAGGTGTCTAGCCAGAAACAGCATCGAATCTTGAAGCCGTGACGCTCTCCTTGTACCTGAATGGGACCGACCCCTGTCCTGGCTACTCGTTTCATCCATTCAGAAAACAAGTAGCCGGGACAAAGGTATCTGCAATAGTGCCTAACTCTACCTAGTCCCTTTGGGAGAGGGATATATCATTCTCAGTTTGGTTAAATTACTTAGTCGTGGTTTTTTGGCTAGTCCCAGTAACTCTGATAATAGCGGAAAGATATTCCTACTAACTTTGATAACAGGCACCTGAGATCGATCTGTCCGTTCCTTTTTACGCTCATCTGGTCCCACTAACTGTGACGACAATCCCACCGTCTATGAGATCCTACAGTAGAATACCATAATTATCGAGAAGCAATTCTCAAAGATTGCGGGACCGGTCTCATTAAAGGCCGGTCTTTGTTATTGGTGCAAACACGTAAGCCATCTTGGTAAAGCTAAGCGGGATTTGCTCACATAACCTATTGTTTTGGCGTAGCCGCAAGATGCTGAAAAGTTCTTACCGAGAGACAATAAAGAGACCATTTCCTAACCCCTATCTATCCCCCTCTTTATTTCTCGCTTTGGTCTTCCAACTGTTTCCGCAAATACTTCTCAGCCTCTTGTGGGTCCAAAATATGTCCGGGAATAACTATATGTCCGGGAATCTCTTCGCGTCTTTTCTGCAAGATTTGCACTTTGGGGTCAGTAGGTACTTCCACAGGCCTGGCAACCCAAATCTTGTATGGTGCGTATAACATCCCCCTTTTTTCAATGACATCATCATAATCAGCACTTACAAAGACATCATCTGATTCACTCTAAGTAGCAAATGTGTAAATACTTAAACAGGGTTTTGCTCCAAAAAGCTGCATACGCATATAGACATAGACACACCAATGTGCTAGACTTCATCACGGGAAGGTCTCTTTACAGTGAGAATCTGACTTCCTCCTCTCACCCACGGGATGCGCAA
>WNFA01010633.1_pt1 | contig 10604 bp, 9 predicted proteins | sample 5400481 | NCBI WGS metagenome assembly WNFA01 (sample SAMN13153340, study PRJNA577476) | soil metagenome | isolation source: 120 cm saprolite under Douglas fir tree site 2 hole 1 replicate 2 | place: USA:California | collected 2015-04-18 | reverse complement strand
GAATGAGTCCCGCGATCCGGCTGAGGAGAATTCCCGCCGCGACGAAAAATGACGATCGCTTCGACGCAAACCGGCTGGCGGCCGCTGTTTCTGGGCTCTTCACGCGCAGATCTTGGAAGGCATATCCATGGCCTGGAGTTACCCATTACAAGAGTTACAAGGCAGGATGTCAACCACGACTGAGGAGGATGTGCTGTTCCCGTGCTTCCGGCTGGTTTGGGCAAACGAAAAACGCTCATCACAGCACGGCGGAGCTGCAACTACCGCGCAATGAACGGCCAGGCTACGTAGCTTCCCCCCGACCTTGGGTGTTCTCATCCCGCCCCCGTCACGCATCTGCGGGGAGACGATCTTCTCAATCTGAAACAATGCCTGGAGACGACTGTGGCTTGCAACGGGGCTGCACCATGAGTCCACGCCCTCGAACGCAAACCAGCCAGAGGACAAGCTTTGATGAATCAGGCAATTAGCCGCGCCCGGGAGTGCCTGTTGTCGAACTCGAAGCTGCGGTTTAAACAGGTCGCTGCGTGGGCTGCCGTTTGCAGCATGTTTAAGGCGGTTGTTCACTCCAGGTGCGCTTGTAGGCAATCCTGGCATTAGTCGATTTTGTGAGGGTGAAAGCATGATCAAACTCTACCCCTGGTGTAAGTTCTGCTGCCTTCTTGTCATGCTCTCGTGCATCCCAGCCGGCTACGCACAGGATGCCACCCATAAGATTCTCAAGAAAGCGCCGGTACAATACCCCGAAGACCTCAAAAAGAGAGGTATCAGTGGCACCGTCCGCCTGAAGGTCCACATCAAGCCGGACGGGTCGGTCAAGGATACGGAAGTCCTCGGCGGCAGCGCGGTTCTGGCTGAAAGCGCTCAAAAATCAGTCAGTCAATGGAAGTTTGCTCCTGCCAATTCCGAATCGAGCGTAGAAGTCGTCGTACACTTCGATCCAGCCGCAAAATCCGAAAACTAAAACTCACCGCGGGACTTCGTCAATAGTATAGAGTTCAAAAAGGCCGCAGAGCCAATGAATCGCGGTAAACCTTTCCGGCTGGGATCAGCCGGGAATGGCCGTCAAGCTCGGGCGACGACCTCGAGAGCCTCGCGCACGTAACGCACGAGCGCGTCGTGGGTAAACGGCTTCTGCAGAAGACGCAACGTCTGGCCGTGGAGGCCGTGATGACCAATGGTGTCATCGGTATACCCAGACATATAGAGAATTTGGATCCGGGGGTGGCGCGCGACAATCTGGTCGGCGAGTTCCCGGCCCGTCATGCCAGGCATGACGACGTCCGTTAAGAGGACATCCAATGGGCCCTGGTGTTTCGCAGCGATGTGCATCGCGTCCGCACCGGATGGCGCAGTCAGAACCTTGTACCCCGTGTCCCGGAGAACCTCCGCAGCCATCTTTCGCAGCGCCGGATCGTCCTCCACAAGCAGGATGGTCTCTCCACCGGAATGGAAATCAAACATTTCCTGCAGGACCTTAGGATGGGCGGGCTTTGGAACGCGCGGCAGGAGCGTGTAGAAAGCGCTCCCGCAGCCAGGCTCGCTTTCAACCCAGATATAACCGCCGCTTTGTTTCACTATGCCGTAAACGGTGGCGAGACCGAGGCCAGTGCCTTTGCCAGTCTCTTTGGTCGTGAAAAAAGGTTCGAAAATGTGCGCACGCGTTTCCGCGTCCATTCCATGGCCTGAATCTTGAACAACGATCGTGACGTATTCACCCGGCGCGAGGAACGCCTGTGGTTTACCCGAGCCGCGGGCGACACAAAGGTTCCTAGTTTCGATGGCCAGGCGACCTCCCTGCGGCATGGCGTCGCGAGCGTTCCCGGCGAGGTTCAAGACAATCTGGTGCAACTGTCCCCGATCTACCTTCACCCAACCCAGGTTGGGATCGAGGAGCAGATCCAGTGCGACATCCTCACCGAGTACCCGGCGCAGGATGTCATCCATGTCTTCCAGGACCGAGTTCAATTGCAGAACCGTCGGTTCGAGGAGTTGATTTCGGCTATACGCGAGAAGCTGATTGGTAAGCCATGCCCCGCGTTCAGCTGCCTTGCGAATCTCCTCGATGCGCACCCGCCGGCTCTTGGCCGGCTCATTGCGCTTCAGCAGAAATTCGCTGTGCCCCAAAATGACGGTCAGGAGATTATTGAAATCGTGCGCGATACCGCCTGCTAGCTGGCCGATCGCTTCCATCCTGCTGATTTGCTGCGCTGCGCGGTCGGCAGGAGAGGGAATTTTCTCGCCTGGCGCCGCCAAGGCGCTCACTCCAGCGCCGGCTTTGGGCAGTTTCTTGCCTTCCTTCTGCTTTCCACTTGAACGAAGGCTCCCCGACAATAAGGATTCTGCGGACACGAACCTCCTCATTATTCATCTAAACGTAGTTTGAACCGAGTGGCGGGAAGGGGGTTAAGGAGCCAGGAAACCGACAGGGTGAACGCGCCAGCAGGAGAAATCTATCCCGCGGAAGTGCCCATGTCAATCTGAAACTGATGGCGAAGTTACCTCGCATTTCAACTTGCGAAAACTGTAGCCACCAATTCGCCGACTTCCTTGGCGTATTCATCCAGTGTGAACGTGAACCGCGCCAGATCCAAGTCAGCCAGATTTGGAAACTGCATGACCAGGTACAACCAGCCTGGCTCATTTGCAAAATCCACCTGCCGGGGCTCGTAATAACCGTAGCCCAGGTTGCGTAATCGGCAAAGCAAATCGCTCAGGTGAACGAGCGCGACCAACGGCCCGCCGCGCCCTGGATCTCCTATATCGTGATGAAGTTCGATGGCCTGGACCAGATCGTGCGGGATCTTCCAGGCTTCCCCCAGGACACGGCCCGAGTCACTATGAGTGAAGCCGAGGGTGGCGAATTCGGCTTCATCCAGAGGAATTTGCTCGCGAGAAGCTTTTTCGACGGTGGCGCGGAACTCGACGGGCACAACCATGGAATTGACCAGAATGCCGATGTCGTGCAACAAGCCGGCCAGATAGGCTTTTTCCGTGTCCGCATAGCCGATGATTTCCGCAAATTTGCGGCAGACCAATGCGCAACCCAGCGAATGGCGCCAGAACACCACAGGGTCGACAATCCAGCGATTGGCGGGTATCACTTGTGAAAGAGAATTGGAAAAAAGCAAATCGCGGACTCGCCACATGCCCAGATTCATGACTGCGGTGCGCACGGATTCGACCGGCTGGGCGCGTCCGAACAGGGCGGAATTCGCCATCCGAACGCACTGCGCAGCGATGGACTTATCGTATGACACCAGCTCGACGATACGGCCCACATCGATTTGCTCCGCCGGCTGATCCAGGCAGCGCAGCAGGGGCCGTAAAATGACGGGAATGGTGGGCATCGCGTCAATGCTGGTTATGCGCGAACGCAAGCGGTCGAGACTTCCGGTCTTCATGCGGCACCTGTCTTCTGGATGGATTCAGCGGCCTTCCAATACGCCGTCGCCCCAGGGAAATGCACCAGGCGGAACTTTTCGCTGATCCCATACAACGATTCGGATTGACCTAGAAAAAAGTAGCCGTTGGAAAGCAAGGCGTTGTAGAAATGTTGGACGGTTCGGGTCTTGGATTTCCCATCGAAGTAAATCAACACGTTGCAGCAGAAGATCGCGTCGATCCCGCGCATGAAGAGCATCTTGCTGTCGTCCAACATGTTTAGCCGGGTGAAGGTGACGTAGGGCCGCACGGAGTCGGATACACGAAAACCGGATCCGCTCTGGGTAAAATACTTCCTCATGAAATCGGGCGGGACGTATCGCACGGCGTAGTCGTTATAGATCCCCTCCTGCGCCTTGGCGATAGAGCGGTCGTTCAGATCCGTGGCGATAACTTCGAATGTCCAGCCCTTCAACGTGGTCTGCGTTTCCTCGAGCAAGATCATTGCGAGCGTGTAGGGCTCTTCGCCGGTCGAGCAGCCGGCGCTCCAGAAGCGGAGCTTCGTGAACGAAAGCTTTTTTTTGGCTTCGGCCAGCGAGGGGATCACGACCTTGCGAAGCGCTTCAATCTGCGGCATGCTGCGGAAGAGACACGTCTCACCGATGGTAATTTCATTCAGCAGGTTGCGCATTTCCGCGTCGCGGTTGGGACGCGCCATTAGAAAATCCAGATATTCGCGAGGCGTGCGGGCGCCGACCGCCTTCATACGTACATGACACCGGCTGACGAGGAGATAAAATTTGTTCTCGGCCTGATAAATGCCGGAGACCTGGTAGATCAGGTCGCGTATGCGAACCCAAACAGGGTCAGTCACCCCTTCAACTGGGAGTTGTTCGCTCGCCATTACCGTGCTGTTGTTTGGCATCTTCGGCATCTCATTGTTTCCAAGGATTTAGACCAACGCATTTGCCGCCAGAGGCGCTACTGCGTTCAGATCCGGAATCGTGCTGGCCAAGCGAGCCGCCACCTCTGATTGTGAACCCCGAGTAACCAATTACCGCTCGAAGGTAAATGGAGAAGGAATGTGGACACGAATCGCTCCCGCCAGGCGACACCATGACTCCCCAACACCAGCACGCAGGAACACGATTATTTCATCGGCGGAGATGCACAAAGCTTGACCGCAAGCGGGACTTTCGACCGCCCTTCAAGGGCGGACCGCAGGGGATGCCGGGGGACTCGGAGCCGGGGAGACTTCCTGTTTGGGCGATTGCGCATTCTGGAGCATGGATTGAAACGGAGCCAGGATAACGATATCGAGGCGGCGATTTTGAGCGCGTCCCGCCGCCGTGTCATTGCTGGAAACCGGGTGAAACTCGCTATAACCCGCGGCGGACAAGTGACTCGCGGGCAATTCAAATTGCGTGATCAACAAGCGTATCATTTCCGTGGCTCGAGAAGTCGAAAGCTCCCAGTTGGACGCAAAATGCAAGTTGTGAATGGGAATATTGTCGGTGTGGCCCTCAATGCGAAGATTTTCCTGCCGTTGTTTGAGAACTTCCGCCAGACGCGAGATCGCGCCAAGTGAATCCGGGCGGATGGTTGCCGAGCCGCTTTCGAAAAAACCCATTTCCTTCAGGCTGACGACGAGCCCTTCGCGCCGCATGGCCATGGTGACTTCATGCTTCATGATTTCCGGATTGAGGGCCTTTTGGATCGCCTGCTGGGCGTCCTGCAAGGATTGAGCCTCGGCCGAGCTTGTGAGCATTCCTTTCATGGGATTGACAATCTTTGCGAGGTCCGCTTTCCGCTCCACGTTTTCAATCGTCTGGACTTTTTCAAACGGCATGGCATCTTCGTCTTGAAGCGGTATCTTCGTATTGGAGGTTTGAAAGACTCCGAGTTCCTGAAAGGCTACCTGAATGGCCATGGCGAGACGCCCGGCTTTGCGCTTGTCCACCTGGGAGGAGGCGTATAACACCACAAAAAATGCGAAGAGCAATGTGATGAAGTCCGCGTAGGAAACCAGCCAGCGATCGTGATTTACATGTTCCGCGCGTTTCTTCTTCATGAGGCTTCTACTGCTTGCTCTTTTGCTTGAACAGGCATTTCGGCCAGATAACTGAATAGCTTCGTCTCAATCATTCGCGGATTCATTCCTTCCAGGATGGAGATGACGCCCTCCAGCATCATTTCGCGAATCACTTGCCCTTCCCGGATGCGGATTTTCAGTTTTCCAGCGGCGGGAAGAAGCAGGAGGTTGGCGGCGCCCACGCCGTATATGGTGGCCACGAAGGCGACGGCGATCCCCTTGCCAACTTCTTCGATATTGTCCAGGTGCTGCATGACTTGAATGAGCCCGAGGATGGCGCCAATAATCCCAATGGTAGGCGAAAAACCTCCCGCGGATTCGAACACCTTCGGAGTGTTCTCTTCATGCTCGCCTTGTTTCTCAAGTTCCAGTTCCATCATCTTTCGCAACTCTCCCGGCTCCGTCCCGTCCACGGCGAGCATCAATGATCTTCGCAGAAACGGGTCCTGGACCTTGTCCAGATCACTGTCAAGGGAAACGATCCCTTCCTTGCGCGCCTTGTAAGCAATGGTAACGATTTCGCGGATCACGGCCAGGGGATCGCTCTTCGGCACGAAAAAGATGGTTGCGACACTCCGGAAGGCGGTTATCACGACTTCGAACGGAAACTGAACCATGATGGCGCCTAATGTTCCGCCGAAGACAATCAATGCGGCCGTGGGCTGGAGGACCTGGCCGATTTTTCCGCCTTCCAGCATTAGGCCAAGCAGAATGGCTCCCCCGGCGACCAACGCACCTACAATGGTGCCTTTGTCCAGTTCTTAGGTTTCCTCGGGGGCAGGATCATTGCGCTTACCCTCTGGCGTCTCCCCGCTCGGCGAGGTCCAACCAGAAAAATTCATGTGGAGTCCATCGAGCACGCGGCGCCGAAACTCCACGATCCGCGCCAGAATTTCTTCCCCGGTTTCCCGAACGACAATTTTCTCGCCGTTCACAAGAGTAATCACGGTGTCGGGAGCATATTCGATCGTTTTGATCAGGTCGGAATTGACGACCAGTGGATGACTATTGAGTCGTGTGAGTTGGATCATCTAGGCGCGCGCCCTGGATTCGATTCCGGCAGAAGATCCAGCTCTCCTGGCGTCACGTCCTTCCTATCGGCTAATCAGAAGGGGGGTTGAGCTTCAATCGCTACGGACTGGCGGTGGCCCTCTGCTTGCACCATTAGCAATGCAAGCGTATTTCGACCACTAAATTAGGGATGCAAGCGGGCGGCCCTCGGATCGAAGAATGCTCAAGTATAAGAGATCGCTAATCTTCAGAAGACGGCGCCAGCGGGCATTGGAACTCTCTAAGCGGGAGCGGTCGGTGCGCGACACTGCGGAAGCGCTGGCAGGCCTCCTCAAGCGTCAAGATAGCGCGCTTGCGCACATTTTGAATTTACGGAGGCACTCTTGAATCCCGGCACACAAACAGGCGGGATATTCTTCCACGGACCGGTGTACGGCGGCAGCGGTTACGCGGATGAAAATCTGCACGTGGTCCTCGGACTCGCTAGACATGGTATTCCGGTACAACTCGACCCGCGTGGCGCGCGAAGCGATTTGGGGAACCTGCTATCTCCTCCCATCCGGGCAGAACTCGAAGAGTTGACAAAAGCAAAGGTGGATCTCCAGCATAGCGTGCTTTTCGTTAGCGCGCCCGCCCACGAGTTCCAAGCCCAGGTGTACGCACAGCATACAGTGGGCCGCACGACGTTCGAAACGGACCGCATTCCGGACGGCTGGCGGGAACGTTGCAACGCCATGGACGAGGTCTGGGTTCCCTCCCGCTTCAACCGTGAAACGTTTGCCGGCGCCGGCGTGGTTGAAAAGAAATTGCACGTCCTGCAGGAAGGAATCGATACGGCGCATTTTCAACCCGGCTTGGCGCCGCTTGATATTCCAGAGATGCGCGGATTCAATTTTCTCTCCGTGTTCGACTGGCAGAAACGCAAAGGCTACGATGTGTTGTTACGCGCCTTTTGCGCGGAATTCCGGCCCGACGAAGATGTCGCTCTGATCCTAAAAGTTTCGACCGCCAATCATCCACACGCACAGCCAGCCGACCTGGTGAGCTTTTTTATCGAGCGAACTCTGAACATGAAGTTGGAGCTGGCATGCGGGCGGCCCGTGATTGCCACGCGGTGGGGCGGGCAGTTGGATTTTCTCAATGATGAAAACGCGGACCTAATCGAACTCGAAGGGATCTCGCCGACCGGAGCAGACATTGACCTGGAGATCTTCGCGGGCCATCGTTGGGCCGAACCGAGCGTGGACCATCTGCGGCAACTCCTGCGGCGCGCCGTCACGGACCGCGAGGCATCTGAAAGGAAAGCGGCCCGCGGCCTCCGCGATATGGCCGAGAAATGGGACTGGCGAGTCGTGATCCCCGTCTGGGTGCAGGCATTTGAACGCCTGCTCAACCACTCCGCTTCGCAACGATACGCCACTGTAACCTGAAACCGAGAGGAGCACCATGACACAGCAGGCCATGACCATTCATCGCAAGCACGCTGCGAAGGAGCCCGCGGTTTCTCGACAGATTGAGGAGCTTTCTTCAATCGTCAACTCGATTATCACCAACATCCAGGGCCAATCCGACGTCAACGAGGCGTTCACCAAACGCCTGCTTGCACTAGAAGACCGGATCGCCAAGTTGGAATCGCAAAGGCGCCCGGAGCCGTCTCGCGCCGAACCCGGCCCTCCTCCAACTAACCTTGTGGGGCTGGTTCGCAGGGCCGACCAGGGAAACAATATTCGTTCCGCCGTGTATCTCGGCGAACATCTGGCGATCGCTCGCGTACTCGATCGTTTCAAAATGTATGTAGACACGCGGGACATCAGCCTCGCCCCGCACCTTCTGCTGGAAGGGTATTGGGAAATGTGGATCACAAAGGTATTCTGCGATTTGCTTCGTCCCGGCATCACGGTTGTCGACGTTGGCGCAAACGTCGGTTACTACGCCCTGTTGGCGGCGGCCGGCGTGGGCCTGCAGGGGCACGTGCACGCCATCGAAGCGGACCCCCGCAATTTTGAGATTCTGGAGAAAAATGTGGAAGTCAACGGATACCGCTCCATCGTCAAAACACATCCATGCGCGGCGCTCGACACCCGGCGCGAGGTCCTGTTGTATCAGTACCGCCAGCACTACGGCAGCAACAGCATTTTCGGCGACACATCGGACCCGAATATCCGCAGGAGCGTCTCCGTTCCTGGGATTCCTCTCGATGAACTCATCACCGAACCCGTCGACCTGATGAAGATTGACGCGGAGGGAAGCGAGCCGCTGATCTTCGAAGGAATGCCTCAACTGCTTCGCCGGAGCCCGGACATCCGGATCCTGATGGAATTCGGCCCGCAAATGATTCGAGCGACGATGGACCCGTTGGAATTTCTCCGCCGCATCCGCGCCGCCGGTCTCAACTGCCAAGTGGTTACATACGAGGCAAAATTGGAATCGTGGCCGGATGAAAAACTGCTGGCGCCGAACATCACGACGGTTCTGCTGACACGGCGCTGACCGCGGATGTAATTTTGCGATCGCCTGATGGGGTGCAATCGTGCCGATTTGTGTCGTCAACGCGACTACAGGACTCCTGGAGGCCCGTGAGGAGCGCAGCTTCCCGGTGGTGCTGCGCACGAACGTGGAATCGCCACAGACAATCCCCCCTGCCTTGCGCAGCGTGGCGGATTCCATTTGCAGCCTCGGCAAAATCGCCGCGGAACACTTTCACTCGCATGCCGAGGATGCTGCGATTCTGTGGTTCAACGGCGAAGCACTGATCCAGGGCGCCCCCGAAGCGATCCGCCGCAACTTGCGCAAGCCCGGCCGGCGCACGTTTGTTCCCGTGCACTTCCCTTGCGTGCCTGAGATGGACTTGCTTGCCTTGCAACCGCGGTGTCTGGCGGCCGGCAAGAACACCGAAGAATCGGTCGATTTCACAATTCGAATCGGCGCCGGTTCGGCGCCCCGCCCCGATGTCATCGACGCGCTCAAGCACATTCGAGAACCCTGGGCGCGATTGTCGTACGGGCTCTACTGCGATCAGGCACAGCCCGGCGAGGCCCTGGCCCATCTGGACCAACTCCGTCGTGAAGGACACCTGCAACCGATCCTCGATGCGTTAGTCATTCGAAATCTCGTGGTGCTGCAGGTTCGCCAGGGGCGCGCGCAACAAGCCCTCAAGCTGCTACAACAGGGCAGGCGAAAGTACCCTCAGTACGCCGAGCTTTCCTACCTGGAAGCGATTCTGGCGGCGCAGAGTGGTGATGGCGCGCGGGCCATCGCCCTCATCAAGGAGGCCGCAAGCAAATCCGGAGGAATCTTTGTCGGCAGCGGCGGAGAAACTTCTTATCGCGCACATTGGCTGGTTGCCACGATCGCCGGCTTAATCGCAAATCAATCGGCCGCGTGCGGTCACTATTTCTCGGGTGCGTTTGCGCGCCCGGCATTTGAACCCTCCGTGATCGGGCTGTTGAAGCAGCGCCTGCCCGTCGAAACCGTCGAAGTATTGCAGTGGGAACTCTGCCATCTGGCGCGCCGCGAGCCGCGCTACGTCGAACCTATTTTCTACTTTCTGCTCGTCCACAGAGCATTTTCCGCCGCGAGGCGCTTGGCTGAAACACTCGACCTCAGCGAGCCGCAGCGCGCTGGGCTGCTCGAAAAGCTTGCCGCAGTCTCTTCGTCCTACGAAAAGCGTCCCGCGGGATCCACGGCGCCAACTGGAATCGTGCTGACCGGGCCGTTCTTCGTCCATTCCAGCATCGCGCGCATCAATCGCGAGTTGGGCGTGGCGCTGCTGTCGCGGCCGGATTTCAACGCGGGTCTCGAACCGCATGGGTTCGCCCTTCTGGCCACCCAGGACGTACCGAACGGCGATTCGCTGGCAGCTGGGCTGTACCGCCGGCCGCGTCATCTCGATCTCACGATCCGTCACCACTGGCCGCACGATTTCAGCCCCGTGGCGGCCGGCAAACTTTCCACAATCGTTCCCTGGGAATTTGGAGCGGTTCCCCGCGCGTGGGTGGAACAAATCCGGAAAAACGTCGATGAGCTGTGGGTGCCCTCGGGATTTGTCCGGGATGTCTTTGCCAAGTGCGGCGTGGATCCAGACCGCATTGCCGTAATTCCAAACGGAGTGAATACC
>WNFA01005490.1_pt1 | contig 10604 bp, 11 predicted proteins | sample 5400481 | NCBI WGS metagenome assembly WNFA01 (sample SAMN13153340, study PRJNA577476) | soil metagenome | isolation source: 120 cm saprolite under Douglas fir tree site 2 hole 1 replicate 2 | place: USA:California | collected 2015-04-18 | reverse complement strand
CTGCACAGCTACACAACCCAAGAGGAGGTGATAGATGACCTGATCATTCGTCAGTTGGTCTGAGCGACAGTTCGTATTCAGAAATCGATCGCTTGACTCTTAATCAGTTGGTCCCGGGTTCGAATCCTGGTGCAGGCACCAAAATCCCGGCCAGCGAAACGGGTCGCTGCGTGTAGGCAACAAGTCAGCGCAGCTGCAGCATGGATTTCCGCACTCGTCCTTTCCGGCTACGTTCCACGCGCTGAAGTATCGACCCACCGGGAGGCGGCCAATGCGCGGAGTGCGGATTCCTCACGATCTCAACGGCGAAGACCAGTTCGTTCTCGGACTCTCGGTGACCCGTTTGGCGGCCCTGCTGCTCGGCTTGCTGGCCGCGTACACCATCCTTCACCTCACGCTGCCGGCGCCGCTTCAACTGGCAGCGGCCGCGATCGCCGCTCTGACCGGGGCTGCCATTGCCTGGGTCCGCCCGGAAGGTCGCTCCCTAATCCATTGGGCGCTGGCCGCTGTTGAGTTCAAGTTTGGCCGGCAGATCGCCCCCGATCCCGAATCGGGCCATCGCGCAGATCCGAAGACGGGGACACGGCCAACCCCCAAGTTGATCAACGACCAAGGCCCGCGCCTGAGCCTTGTCACCCACGCCCAATCGACCCCGACTCATGAACTACCACCGGACGGGCCACTTCCCTTTGCCGACGATGACATCATCGAGCTCCCTGAGCCTGGCGACGGCGCCGGCGATCACGCGGCTGCAGACATCGATGCTGAAACAGCGGAGCCCGCACCTGTCTACCTGGGGGGACCTCAGGTCATCACCTTCTTTTCGGCCAAGGGTGGCACCGGCCGGACCACCCTCGCCACCGAGGTTGCCGCCCTGTTGGCGATGAAGGGTCGCTACCGCGAGTCGCCAACGAGTCAGCGACAGCCTCTTCGGGTTGTGCTGATCGATTTCGACCTAGCCTCCGCCAACGTCTCCGCTCGTCTTGGAGTCGCGCAGCCAACCATGCTGGACTACCTGTGCGATCTCACGGTTCCTCACCCCGATCCCCGCGACTACATCGTCCGCCACCACCCGACAGGCCTCGATGTCTTCCTCGGCCCATCTAAATGCCTGGCGGGCGATCGGGCCGAACTCTTTGGTGTGCCGCAGGCGGCGCATATCCTGAGCACGCTGAAAGCTGCCGGATACCAGTTCCTAATTCTGGACATGTCTGCGACTCTCGGCAACCTGGAGACGTACCTGCTCGAGACGGCAACGCGAATCTACTGTGTGGTCACACCGACCGCCGGCTCCGTGCAATCCCTGTACCGAGGAGTGGAAGCCCTTCGTCGGCTCGGCCTCGGCCCGAAGCTTCAATACGTTGCCAACAAGATGCGCGACGGATTCAACCTGGCCGAGCCGATGGGGGACCTGAATGGCTCGCTCGTGGCGCGCATTCCCTACGATCCTGCCTTCGATACGGCCGAGAACCGGCACGAGCCGATCGTCATCCGGAGCGCCGGGGCATCGGGGGACGCCCTGCGTCGACTGGCTGCCTCGATCTACCCGGCGTTGCAGTTGCCGACGCCCTCGCGGTCGAGGCTACGGTCGTTTGCCTGGTTGTCGAAAAGCCGCCGTGCTGGCTGAGGCCGCTCCGCACGCCCAGTCACCGAGCCCGGAGGAGCTGCGTCACTTCGTGCGTGCCCAGCTCACCCTTCAGGTCGATCCGGACATCCTCGACCCGTTTTGTGCCAATCCGAATCGGAACACGATCCTCAGAGATCGAATCCGTGATGCGATCACGCAGCGCCACCTCACGCCCACAGCCGAACTCGTCCACTCCCTGTTTGACGAGATCGTCGGCCTCGGGCCACTCCAGCCGCTGATGGCGGATCCTGAAATCAGCGATATCCTCGTCAACCGCTTCGATGAGATCTACATCGAGCGCCGGGGCCGGCTCGAGTTTGTCTCCAACGCCTTTCGCGATGAGGCGCAGCTCGAGCAGGTGATACAGAAGATCGTCGCCCTCGTTGGACGAGAGATCAACATCGAAAAGCCGCTGGTCGACGCCCGCATGGTCGACGGGAGTCGCGCCAATGCGGTCTATGCCCCAGTCGGCGGGCCCACGCTTTGCATTCGAAAGTTCAACCCTGTTCGACTGGCCCTGCTACCCGACGAGCACGACTCCACCGTGGCGAGTTGGGCAAGCACCGGCGGCCTGTCGCTTCAAATGGGCGCCTTCCTCGAGGCGATGGCGATCGCCCGCGCGAACATCTTGATCGCCGGGGCGACAGGCTCGGGAAAGAGCACCCTGCTTCGTTCGATCGTCAGTGCGTTCCCCGAGGAAGAACGCGTGATCACGATCGAGGACACCGCCGAGCTCGAGCTCGACAATCCGCACTGGGTCAAGCTCGAGTGCGTCCATTCGAGGGAACTGGCGGGCAAGACGACGCAGGACCGCCGGCTCGACGTCGCTGACCTGGTGCAAAACGCACTTCGTATGCGTCCCGACCGACTCATCATCGGTGAGATCCGACACAGCAAGGAAGCCTACTACGTCCTCGAGGCATTGAATACGGGCCATGACGGCTCGGCTACCACCATTCATGCCAGCAGCTGCGCCGACGCCCTGGCCCGGCTCGAGCTCCTCATCAGTCGAGACTTTGCGCAGCTCAGCCCGCCGGAGATCCGGCGCTACATTGCGCGCGTTTTTGACTTGGTTGTCTTCGTGGGCCGGCTCCGCGACGGGCGCCGTTGCGTGCAAGAAATTGCCGAACTCCGGGACGTCGATGCGAATGGTCGATACGAACTGTGCTCGGTGTTCACGAGCGAGCTGAGCACTGGGCGACACGGCATGGACGTAGACTTCACCGCCGTCCCGGACTATCGGCCGGGTCCCCGGCTGGTTCGCAAGCTCGGGCTTCAGGGGATGCGGTGGATGTCATAGCCGCAGGTTGCCTCTCGCTGGCAATCCTGAGCCTCGGCCTCGCTTTTCGGCGCGGCTCGTCAAACAGTGGTAGCCCTCGCCGGTTCGCCGAACGACTCACGGCCCATCACCGTCAGCGGCTGGCTGAAGCGCGCATCGCCGGCAACCCGCAGACATACGTCGCGATGGCTTTCCTCGCGCCGGTCTGCTTGTTTGCCGTCGGTTGGCTGCAGTCGCCCGTGCTGGCGGCCGTCGCCGGCGTCGCTGGTCTCCTCGCGCCACGCCTCTACCTCGCCTGGCTGGTCCATGCGCAGTCCCGACGCAGCGAATCAGAGGCGCCCCGGCTGTTGCAAGCCCTGCTCAGCGGACTCACCGCCGGCAGCACCTACCTCGATGCGCTGCGCCAGGCCCGCCTTACCTGCACTGATCCGTGGATCCGGGAAGACCTCGAGTCCGTCATTCAGCGTTTTCTACTGGATGTCCCACTTCATGAAAGTCTGCAGGCGGTCCGTGCGCGGGTCACGACCCGCAACCTTGGGCTGATCTGGGAAACGCTGATGATCTGCGCGGCGAACCAACTGCCCACCCAGGCCGCCCGCACCTTGTTCTTTGAGCTGTCCTCAACAGTTCAGTTCAATGTCCAGCTGGCGAACGAGGTACGCGCTCGCTCGTCCGGTCAGCGGGCGCAGATCTGGTTGCTGGCGGTAATCGTTCCTGGCATGTACCTCTATCTCAGGCTGATGAGCCCAGAGCTCCTCAGCGTGCTGGATGAAACGACGGTCGGACGGTACATCCTGTTTCCACTGGCTGCCGCGCTCGAGGTGATCGGCCTTGCCCTGAGCTTGCGGATCGCTCGGTTCGAACCATGATCCTCGGGGCTCTCTGCATGGGGCTCGCCTGTTTTGCTGGGTTGCAAGCTCTGTTCCGCCGCTCCCATCCGGTGCACTCGTCTGGTATCGCGTTGATCCGCGCGACAACCCTGTCTCCAGTCGAGTGGCGGCAGCATCAACGTGGCCGGGAGGGCTGGTACCAGCGGTGGCTGCGTCCCATTGCCCTGCTGTGGGGCAGTCGCCTTCGCCTCCGCGCGACGCGTATAGATCCCATCTATCTGATCCAGGCCGGCATCGACCCGGATCGGATCGATGGCGCCGAGCTCCGAGTTGTCGGGCTGATGAGCGCCCTCGTCGGTGGCTTGATCGCATGTCTTGTCGCCCTGCTGGCATCCGGTGCGTTGGTACTTGTCCCACTCTTTGCGTGGGCCGGCTATATCGGGCCGGCGCGCTACCTCGCGCAGCGGCGGCGGCAGCGGCAGGCCGCGATCTACCGCGAGCTGCCTCAGCTGGTCAGCATGATCCGCGCTTTCACGGTGGCCGGGATGCCTTTGGAGCGAGCCCTGCACGTGCTTTCCGCGAAAACGCAACCGAACAGCGTCCTGCGCCAAGAAATCCGACTTGCTCTTGGTCGCTACGGTCTGGGATCCAGCATCGAGCAGGCACTGCTCGAGATCGGCCCGAGAACGGGCATTGACGACGTCGCCACGTTCGTCGGAGCACTGGCTCAATGCAAGCGAGTCGGCGGCGGCCTCGAGCCAACCTTGCGCGATCAGGAACTGATGGCGCGGATGAACCAGCAGAACCGCTCCACGGCCCAGGCGGCCTCGGTAAGCACGAAGTTGCTCGCCGTGTTGGGCGGAATCTATCTGCCTGAGTTCGTGATCCTGATCATGGTCCCGCTTTTCTGGGGCATCATGCAGCGGGCGTTTGGATGAGGCGGCGAACGATCGACTAACGGCAACCGGCAGGTCATTGGAGGGAGCACGTGAACACCTTGAAGCGCGGACAGTCGACTCTCGAGTGGGTGATTGGGGCAGCCATCATTCTTGGCACCCTCGTCGTCGGCATCATGGCCTGGAACAACGGCCTGGTCGCCAAGATCGGCCAGATGGTGCACCGGCTGACGCAGACCTCATGAGGCGAGCGCGGCGGCGCCGGCAGCAGCGCGGACAGGAAACGCTCCAGGCGGCACTGGTGGTCGCCTTCATGCTGCTGCCTGTCCTGTTCGGCATTGTCGAGCTAGGAGGCTTGATCCATGTCTGGATCGGCCAGCAATCGGCCGCCGCAATCGGAGCCCGGGTCGCTGGCGAACGTGGCGAGGACGATGCCATCGTGCGCGACCGGATTGCCGTGGAATTGCACGCCGCAGGCCTCGATCCGTCGCAGGTGCAAGTGACCGTCTCGCCCGCGTACGTTCGCTGGGGACAGCCGATCACCGTACGGGTGATCAGCCGGCGCCATCTCGCCATCCCATTCCTTTTCAGTCGGGACCTGACCCTCGCGTCGAGTTACGTCGGCCGGGGCGAGGTCAACCATTGATTCGCTCGCGCGGCCAGAGCGCCCTTTATGCGGTCTTGCTGATGCCCACCTTGATCCTGATCCTGGCCCTCGCTGTCGACATGGCCGGTCTCCAAATGCAGAAGCTGCGGCTGCGATACGCCGTCGACCTGGCAACGGTCACTGCCGCCACCATGGTGGATGCGCCCTATTACAGCCGCACCGGCCAGCTTCAACTCGACCCGGGGGCCGCCACGGCCACTGCGCGCGAGTATCTTGCGCGCAACCTCGCCGGCATGCCCGATGTTGCTTCCCCGCTTGCCGTCGCAGCGGCCGCGGACATCCGCATCGTGAACCGAACGCCAGCCGTCGATCCCTACACCGGTGGACGCCTTGACCGTCCAGCGATCTGCGCTCGCATCAGGGTGGCTTACCGATTCATGCTCCTCGGGTGGGTGGGGTTCAGTGAAGTCGAGCTTGTCATCGCCGCAGACGCCGAGATCCGAACATGAGACGGGCGTCGGCGCTGATGAAGACCGCTGTTCCCATCGGTCTGAGCCTGTTGCTGCTTGCGACCATCACGACTGACGGCCGGGGAGCGAACGGTCCATCCGCAACGGTATCTATCACCACGGTGTCCGGGTACGCCGGCCACGCCTTCGTCTACGCGCAGGTCAGCGAGTCCACGGTCGCCTACCCGGCGCCCACCGGGACCGGTCACCAGTCACCCTTCTTCTCAGAGTGGGTCGCCCAACCGGTCGCCACCTCCTCGTGCCCATGGATCTGGGCGGTCTATGTCTTTGATCGGGCTACCAACATCCAAATTAATGCCCTTCCACCAAGCGCGCCGCAACCCAACTTCGGCACGACAACCTTCATTTGCGCCAGCCCAACGGCGACCCCCGTCGACCAGCCGCCGCAGGCGGACGCGAATGCGCAGCTGGACCTCGATCTGCGGGTCGCCGTCTCGCCCGCGGTGTCGACGGCTGGGTCGGCCAGCATGATATCGGCCGTCCTCAGCAGCGCCCTGACCCAGGATCTCAATCTCTACCTGAGCATGGCGATCGAGGACTGGTCGGTGACCTCCTGGACCGTGGATTTTGGAGATGGCCAGAGCCGAACGGTAAATGGCCAGATTGGAACCGCGATCCAGCTACCTCACACCTATCAATCGCCCGGCCGCTACGACGCCCGGGCGGTGGCCTTTATCTCTGGACATGCCCAGGCGGCCGTGTATGACCGCTATGGCGCGGTTCATCTGCTCCGCCGTCCTTTTTCGGTCGAGGTCGGCAATCATGCACTGGCGACCGCCGGGCCGAGGCCATTGCGACGCTACCTGCCGCCTCAGGCTGTTGTTGGGGTTGTGCCTTACCTTGGACCGGCGACCGGCGCCGGCACCGGAACGGCATTTCGACACATCGAGGTCCTTCGGGGCGCTCTCACCACTCTTTCGCTTCATCTCTTGATCAATCGGGACGGGTTGCTTCTGGTGAATGGCATCCCGAGAGGGTTTGGGCAGTCACGATTGACCGCGTGGCGATTCGACGGCGCTCCATCGGACGCCCCGCCTGGTAGCGGGACGCTCCCACATCGCACGCATGGCGCTGTCGACGTGATGCGGCTGCAATGGAATAGTCCGGACCGTATCGTGGGTGGCCAGCCACTGGACTATGTCGTGCCGGTCACGCTCTACGTGGAAACGCGTTTTCCCGATGGTCATCTCGTGTTCTATGTCATCGGGTCGAGCTTCTCGGTTTCTGTCGACTTTGCCGCGCAGAGCGGCTAGGAGGGGCAAAATGCGACGCACGCTGTATTTGGGGGTATTCGTTGTTCTGTCGACCATCGCCGGTTTCCTGTATTACTCGGACACCCGGCAGTCCACCGCGCTCGTCGCAACCCGTGACATGAGCGTCGGAACACGCATCCAGGACTCCGACATTGCCATCCGGCGGATCAACCCGGCTTCGGTCCCCGCGGGAGTCTTGAAAGCATCCGACCAGGCAATCGGCCAGGTTGTGTCATCCCCCATTCTGGAGGGACAATTCCTGGATGCCCGGCAGGTGGCCCCGTCGAGGAACGCCAGCCTCCTTGGCACGGGGCTCGACGTCCCCGCCGGCTATCGGATCATCGGGCTGCCGATCGCGCCGTCCGCGGCGGTGGGGGGCGTCCTCAAGCCTGGCGACCGGGTGGATGTCATGGCCATCCCCAATCCATCGAAGGCCGCGTCCCTTGCCGATGAATCGCCACCGGTGCCCGTGATGATCGGCAAGAATGTCCTGGTCATCGCACTGCGCACCGACCAGGGCACACAGGTTGATCAGGCGGATCATGGTCTCAACGTGGGCAACAGCAAGCCGGGCAGCGTCCTTGTTGCCATTTCCCAGACGGAGGAGTCGGCCTATTCGTCGGCGATCGCGTCCTCGTCATTCGTGCTGGCGCTAAGCACCGACTGAGACTTCGGTGGTCAAACTATTTCGGCGGCCGACCTTCGGCGATGAGGTCTCGGCTGTACAGGACGGCGTCCTTCACCTTCGCGGCGGTGCACCTCGCGTCATCGTCGGCACGAGTTCCTTGAACTTCCAAGGCCTGGCGCCAGAGCAACAGTCGCGGTCGGTTCAAGCGTTTCGCGACTTGCTGCATGCGCAGACTGGGCCGCTTCAACTCTATCTCCGCATCCGTCGAGTCGCAGCCGAGGACGCGACCGAACCAGATGCAGCGGCCTTCCCCGATCATCGCGCGTACCTGGCTGCCCTTACCCGCAGCTTTATCAACGCCCATCTGCAGGACACGCCCGTCTACCAGCGGGAGATTTTCGTGGTCCTCGGTCCGGTCGAGCCGGGCCGCCAGTTGCTCCGCTCCTGGCTCTTTCGCTTCGACCGCGCGAACGACCAGCCACGCTTCGTCGCCAGAGATCTCGGAACGCCGCTTCGAAATCGAGCTCAGGCGCTGCTGGAGCCGCTCCGCCGCATCGGAGTCAAAGGTCACGTCCTGGATGACGCGGCCCTTTCCACACTCGTCGCTCATCTGTACGGCCGAGGACACGCCACGGAAGGCGATGCCGGTGCGCGGCGGCAAGCATACGCCGATCGGGCCGACAACGTGGAGATTGACGGCCGCTACTACGCCTCGTTCGTTGTCAAGCGGTATCCCGGAGAGGAGGTCGAACCAGGCTGGCTGCTGCCCCTCCTGAGCTTCAAGGGTGAGCTGCATGCGGGCATCCACATCCTGCCGCTCGAAACGGACCGGATGCTTACGCTGCTCCACCATCGCATTCGCGACCTTCGTGCAAACGACATCGCAAGCCTCGAGTCGGGGGCGGTTGACCGGACAGCCATCGGGACCCTGCCCGATGCGCTGACGGTTCACCAGGCGCTCGCAAGAAATGAAGAAAAGGCGTTCGCGGTCAGCTTCTACCTGACGATCGGCGCAGAGAATCCGAGCGAGCTGCGCAGCCAGGCCGAAGCGTTAGGCGCCAGCTGTCGCCGGATGATGCTACAGACGGTTCACCCGTATTTCGAAATGCGGCAGGCCCTGTTGTCGTCATGGCCGCTTGGCACCGACTTACTGGGTCGCGAGCACATTTTGCACACCAGCGCGCTGACCACCATGATGCCCTGGCTCCAGGAGGACCTCGCGGATGCTGAAGGCCATTACTGGGGCTACAACAAGGAAACTGGGGGCCTTTGCGTTTTCGATCCCTTTGACGTCGAGCGCTTCAACAACGCAAACATCGCGGTGCTCGCGCACTCCGGTGCGGGCAAGAGTTACGCTGCGGCTTCGGTCGTTCTCAGCGGCCACACTCGGGGGATCGGGGCGATCGTCATGGATCCCGAAGCGGAGTATGGCGGCATGATCCGCGCGCTGGGCGGAACATACCTTCACCTGGCGGCCGGATCTGGTCATGCGATCAATGCCCTTGACCCTCTGCTCTTCACGGTCGAATCGGACGAACCAACGGATCAGCTCAGCGATGCGCTCGACTTGATCGGCTTGATGTGCGGCAAGCTCGATGAGGTCGAGCGAGCACATGTCGAGGCGATCACGCGTTCGGTGATCGCCAATGCTGAAACCACCCCTGTACTAGGAGATATCTGGCGTCAACTCGACAGCGCCCACCCAGGCTCACGAGTGAGCACCATCCTTCGCCGCTGGGTCACCGGCGATTTGGGACGGCTCTTCAGCGCACCGACGAACGTTGACCTTGGGGCGGACGTCGTCGGGTTCAACCTTCGCGACCTGAGTGAGGAGCTCGTTCCTCCTGCATGCCTGCTGCTCGCCAACTGGCTCTGGACGGCTCTGCGTCGAGATCGTCGACCGCGCCATCTCCTGATCGATGAGGTGGGCCTTTTGCTGGAACACGAGCCAATCCGGCGCTTCCTTATCCGACTGGCTCGCCGCATTCGAAAGTATGGCGGCAGCCTAATCCTGGTCAGTCAGAACCCCGGCGATTTTTTCGAAACCAAAGACGGCGCCGTCCTTGCAACCAATCCCAGCATCCTTTTGCTCGGTTCCCAGAAGCATTCCGAAGCCATCAAGTTGCAAAAGGCCTTCAATCTGACCGAGAAGCAGGTCAACTACCTGGAAACGGCAGAACGGGGCGACTTTCTCCTGGTGGCGGGGCCAAATCGCGTGCCGGTGCACGTGATGGTCCCGCCCTGGATGGATGAGCTGATCGTGAAGTCGCGCGGACATTGATCTGGGCTGCTCATTGATTTTTGCCGAGCCACGGCCAATAATTAGCGGCTGAATTGCGCTTACCGTCACCTTAGTGGCGGCTGGGTGCGTGTGGCTGGGCGGGGCCACGCAAAGGGGAAAAGACGTGCAGGACCTCACCGAGCGTCGCAATGAGGAGGCCCGCGAGGTCCGGGATCTGCTGGCCGCCAAGCTCAAGATGCATCCCATCTGGCTGGGTGGCCTCGACACGCAGGCGGCCCGCCATATCTACCTCTTCATTCAAGCGCTCGAGGGCCGGAAGCCGTTTGGCCGGGTCCGCCGCCAGCGGGCCCCGAACCTGACCCTCGACTGACGGTGATCTAGGGAGATACCCCAACCGTCCGAGCGAGCCACGCCGCGATCAGATCGCGAAGGCCGCCCGCCAGCCTGGTCGCCTTCACCTCGTCTGGCTCAAGGCCGCTCGCATTATCGAATAGCCCGTGGTCGACGCCCGGGAGAATCTCGATGTCCCAGTTCAAATGGTGCAGGCTCCGAAGGATCTCGGCATTGACGGTGGTCGGCACCTGGCGATCGACGGCACCGTTGGCCCACAGGATCGGCTGCCGGATGGTCGCCAGCACCGTGGCTGGCACGTAACCCGAACTCGTCGTCGCGCGGACCGCGGCATCCATCGCCTCCGGTGAGGCCGAGGGCA
>WNFA01005488.1_pt1 | contig 10605 bp, 9 predicted proteins | sample 5400481 | NCBI WGS metagenome assembly WNFA01 (sample SAMN13153340, study PRJNA577476) | soil metagenome | isolation source: 120 cm saprolite under Douglas fir tree site 2 hole 1 replicate 2 | place: USA:California | collected 2015-04-18 | reverse complement strand
TCCGGCTGAAGTGTGGAGTCTTGACCGATCCTTCGCTTCCTCTACATGCACACTGGACGGCGCGCGTGGGACTCGGAGTTTTCGACCATCGACTCGACCTTCCTTCTCGCAGGCGCCCTGGGCTCGGCCGTGTACTTCGGTCGCGAGACGCCCGAGGAGAACGAGGTCCGCGCGCTCGCCGACGAGCTCTACCGGCGCGCCGACACAACATGACGATCGGGCGGTACCTCCGCGCCTTCCTTCGCCTCCCCAGTCTGGAGGAAGCGCGTCGCTGGTCCGAATCGGACGAATACAAGGAGATCGCCAAGCGCCGCTGGCGCAGGTTGCCATGAAGATCACGATTCTCGACGACTATTTCGACACGCTCCGGACGCTCCCCTGCTTCGGCAAGCTGGACGGCCATAAGATCGAGATCTGGAACGACCACGTCCAGGACACCGACGCCCTCGCCGCCCGCCTGAAGCACACCGAGGCCCTGGTCCTCATCCGTGAGCGCACCCAGATCCGAGCCCCCCTCCTCGACCGCCTCGACAGGCTCGAGCTCATCAGCCAGCGCAGCATCTACCCCCACATCGACATCGACGCCTGCACCCGCCGCGGCGTGATCGTTTCCTCCGACCAGCACGCCGGCACCCCCTCCTACGCGGCAGCCGAGCTGACCTGGGCGCTGATCCTGGCCGCCATGCGCCAGATCCCGCAGCAGATGGCCTCCCTTCAGGCCGGTAACTGGCAGATCGGCGTCGGCGACACGCTCCGCGGCAGGACGCTGGGAATCCACGGCTACGGCAGGATCGGCAGCACGGTTGCCGGCTACGGCAAGGCGTTCGGCATGAACGTGCTGGTGTGGGCGCGCGAAGCATCGCGCCAACGCGCCCGGGTGGACGGGTATGCCGTCGCCCCGAGCAAAGCCGCGTTCTACGAGCAGTGCGACGTCGTCTCGCTCCACTTGCGCCTGGTCAAGGAGACGCGCGGCATCGTCACCGCGGCGGACCTGGCGCGCATGAAGCCGACCGCGCTCCTGGTCAACACCAGCCGCGCACCGCTGATCGAGCCGGACGCCCTCGTCCACGCGCTGCGCGCGGGGCGGCCCGGCATGGCCGCGGTCGACGTCTACGAGGAAGAGCCGCTGCGCGACCCGAGCCATCCGCTGTTACAGATGGACAACGTCGTCTGCACGCCGCACATCGGCTATGTCACGCGGGACGAGTACGAGATCCAGTTCGCCGACGTGTTCGATCAGATCACGGCGTACGCCGCGGGACATCCGATCAACGTGGTGAACCCGGCGGTGCTGGAGCGGTTGAAGGGCCGATAGGCCCGCCACGTCGAAACCCGGTCAAGACGCGAGGCGCCATGCGTCGTCGACTGCGTCCCTGAAGCCCTACGCAACACAGTCTAGCCGCGCCTGCGTCTCCGTTCCTTGTGGGACGGGGTGACATGCAATGCAGCCGTGGTTGGCATCGGCGCGCTCGGGCATCCGCCGGACCCAGCCGAGCTGACGCCAGACCTGGCGCCGCAGATATTTTTTTGTTGACGCCGTGCCCGGCCCGCTGGTACGCGGCCTGGCATGAGACCGGGAACGGCTCGAGCGGGCTTCCGGCGCATCTGGCTCGTGATCGTTGCGCTCTTCTTGCTCGCCGTCGGTGTGCGAGGCGCGTCCGCGGCGGGGGTGTGTGGCAACGGCGTCGTGGAGGGCGGCGAGGAGTGCGACCCCGGCGGCGGGCTCTTCTGCAACGGAGACCCGGCGGCGTCGCCGTGCACGACCGGGGCCGAGTGCCCCGGATCGACGAACTGCTTCTTCGCGCTCGGCTGCTGCAAGTTCAACTGCCAGTTCGTCGGACAGGGCGCGGACTGCTTCGACGGCAACGACTGCACCACGGGTGACCACTGCGACAACGTGGGCCGCTGCGTCGGCCAGTTCCGCGCGGACGGGTCGCCATGCGACGACGGTCTCTTCTGCAACGGCCCCGACACCTGCCAGACCGGCGACTGCAACGGCCACGCCGGCGACCCGTGCACGGCGTCGACCGACTGCCTCGCCACGTGCGACGAGAACGCCGACGCCTGCGTCTCGACGCCGTTCGTCCCGTGCGGTGACGACGGGAACAGCTGCACCGACGACGTGTGCGACGGCGCGGGGTCGTGCACGCACCCGGCGCTGCCACCGGGGACCGTGTGCCGTCCGGCGGCCACGGTGTGCGACGTCGAGGAGGTGTGCGCCGGCGGGGGTACCCCGTGCCCCGCCGACGTCCTGGTACCGGACGACACGCCGTGCGGCGATCTGTGCACCACGAATGGGAGCTGCCAAGCCGGGGCCTGCGCGAATGGTATTCCGCTCGTCTGCGACGACGGCGACGCCTGCAATGGACTCGAGAGCTGCGACCCGCTCAGCGGGTGCCAGCCCGGGATGCCCCTCGACTGTGATGACGGTCTGCCCTGCACCGCGGACACCTGCGACGCCCTGGCCGGATGCGGCCACACCGTCCTGCCCGACGGCGCGCCGTGCGATGACGGCCAGCTGTGCTCGGTCATCGACGCGTGCGTGGGCGGCGTCTGCCAGGGCATCACGCCGAACTTCCTCGTCCGCACGAACGCCAATCTGGGCTCGGTCACGTCGGTCGCGGGGTCGCTCGCGGTCAACGAGCCAGGCGGAATCGCGAAGCTCAGCCGGAGGGCGTTCATGACCGATAGCTCCCTTCTCACCGCCGACACGGCCTCGCTCGGGTCCGCGGTCAGCGTGTTCGACCTGGCGGCCAACACGGTGCGTGGCGCCGGCCTGGTCCGGGGCACGCTCCAGCCCGCGACGCTGCCGGTGGTGCCCACGTGGTGCACGATGCCGAGCAGCGCTTGCGGAGGTGCAAACGTGGCGGTCGGCGAGCTCCAGGTGGTCCGGATCGGCCCCGGGAGCTACGGCGACGTCACCATCGGAGGGCGCGGGACGCTCGAGCTCGATCCGGGCGAGTACGACTTCTGCAGCCTCAAGGCGAGCGCGCCGACCAGCGCGCCGACGGCGATCCGTCCGCGCGGCAACGTCGTCGTGCGCATCCAGGGCGATTTCAGGACGGGTCGGAACGCCCTCATCGAGCCGCTCGCCGGCTCGTTGCAGATCTGGGTGGCCGGGAGGGCGAAGCTCGGGGCGGGCAACGAAGTCCACCGGACCGTCGTACGAGTTCCCGATTCGCGACTCAGCTTCGGCCCCGTCACGACGTTTGACGGTGCGCTCTGCGCGCAGCGGCTGAAGACTTCGCGGAACGCGACGCTCGGCTGCCCGTTGCCCTGACCGGCGCGCGCCCCCCGTCTCATTCTCGCGCGCGTACCCCGAATAGGTGCACTCGCTCCTGCGGGTGACGCTAGCGCTGCAAGGTTGCCGCGAACGTCACCTGGTGCATCGGGTCGGCCGAGCCTCCGCGCGGGTGGGACGGCAGACACCAGACGGCGTGTGCCGCGGTCGGCGACACCGTCACGCCGAGGTAGTCGCCGAGGAAGCGGACCCCGTTCGCGGTGGCCGCGAAGTCGAGGTTGCCCCCGTGCCCCAGTCCACCCTCCCGCGCGAAGGTAGTGCCGCCGTCCGGGGACACGATGTACCGCATGCGCAGGCGGTTTCCTCCGTGGAGACGGATGCCGTAGACGATGAGCACAGTGCCGCCGAAGGCAGCGACGTTCGGCGTGAAGTGATCGCGCGCTCCGACCGGTCCCGACTCGCTCACCACGCGGAGCGGCGCCCAGCTGGCCCCCCCGTCGGCCGAGACACTCAGCACGACGTCGTTCAGGCCGTCCGCCCGGAAGCGCCGGTCCTGCCACACCGCGTAGAGGTGTCCGGTGACCGGATCGACCGCCGCTCCCGCGAGCCCGGCCCCGGTGCGCATGCCGGGTGGGTCGGTCCCCTCCAGCGTCGCGATCGCGACGGGCCCTCCGAACGTGGCGCCGCCGTCGTGCGACATCTGCGCGACCTCTTCGCTCGCCGACGTGCCGACCGTCGTGTACAGCAGCGTCAGATCACCGGTCGGCTGGACGAGCGGAATCACGCCGATGCCGCCGGGGAAGAACGGGCCCGACACGTTCACCGGGGCGCTCCAGGTCTGCCCGCCGTCGTCGGAATGGCTCGTGAGGATCGGCTGCCCGGCCGGATCGATCCGGTCCCAAGCGCTGTACACGCGGCCGTGGTGAGGGCTCCCGGAAAATGTGTCGACCGCGATCCAGTTCTTGTCGTTGAAGACGGAGCAGGAGGAGTCATCCTGCACGAGGACGGGAGCATTGAAGCTGACGCCGTGATCGTCCGACCGTTGGACGGCCAGGCCACTGCGACAATCACGAACGTCGAACGGGAGCGTCTGCGCGTAGACCGCGCCGTACGCCCCGATGGCAACTGCCGGATCGGAGGCCCGATCGAACGGGCCACCCACGGCGACGGTCAGCCCCGGCAGGCTGCCCGTGGTCCACGTGGCGCCGCCATCCTGGGAGGTCGCGAACCCGGGATCGACGCAGCCTCCCGAGGTGTCGAAGCGGCCCTGCTGAAAGACTGCAACGACGACGTTGGGATCGTTCGGATCGATCGCGACGTCGGGTTCGACCTCGGTGTCCGGCTCGGCGCCGTCCGGGCTGGCAAAGGCATCGGCGCTGACCTGGCGCACTGCCCGGGTGTGGAAGATGGTTCTCACCTGAGCGTGCACGACACCCTCGAGTGCCAGGAGAAGAACGCCGAGCTCGACGGCAAGCCTCATCTGAATCCCGTTGGGCCCCCATACCGTACCGTGAGAGGCAGATGCGGGTCCACCATTACCGAACCCGCGGCGCTGGCGGGGTAGGGTTTCGGATGGGCGCAGGGTGCTTCTCTGTCAAGGCGTCGCGGGACCTGCTATCGCTGGCGCTCCTGATGACACTCCGCGCACGCGACGTGATGCAGGCGAACGTCTTGGCCGTGTCGCCAGACATGACGCTCGCCGCGCTCGAGGACTTCTTCATGTCGAAGCGCATCAGCGGGGCGCCCGTCATCGAGCGCGGGGTATTGGTAGGCATCATCTCGCGCTCGGACATCGTCCGCTCGCTCAGTCTCGAGCGGTCACTCTCCGGCCTCATCGAGGACAGCCTCACGAGCCCCGAGGAGGCGCCCGCGGCCGTGCGTCTTCCAGCGCACCTCGAACCGGAGCTCGCCGCCCGCACCGTGCGCGATGCGATGGTAGCAGACCTGGTGACCGTATCGCCGGACACACCGGTCGCCGAGGTCGCCAGCCTCCTCCACACGCACCATATCCATCGCGTGCTCGTCACCGAGGGGAAGGCCGTCCGCGGCGTCATCAGTACCCTCGACTTGGTGCACCTAATCGCCAAGGGCGCGCTCCGCGAGCCGCAGCGTTCCGGGTGACGCTCCCCCTCGTTCCTGGTATCGGGCATGTGTATCAACACGTGCCCGCACCGGTATTGTAGGGAAACCAGATGACCGAACAACAGTGTAACGTGATGCTCTCGGGCCTGGGTATTTCGTCCGGACTGGCCGTGGGGCAGGCGTTCATCTATCGGGACATCCTGCACGACCTGGAGAGGTACGACATCGGGACGCACCAGATCGAGTACGAGCATCGCCGCATCGGGCGTGCCGTGGAGAAAGTGCTCGCCGATCTCGGGCTGTCGGCGGAGCGCGTCGAGGCGGAGGTGAACACGGATCTTGCGCTGATCTTCCACGCCCACGAGGCGATGCTGCGCGACCCGACGCTCACCAAGGAACTGCGCGAGGAGCTGGAGCAAGAACTGGTCAATGCCGAGCAAGTGGTGAAGCGCGTCTTCCGCCGCTGGGAGCGCAAGTTCCGGGCGATGGCAAGCGAGGAGTTGCGCGCTCGCGGTGATGACGTGGCGGATCTCGGCCGTCAGTTGCAGCAGGCGCTGGCCGGCATCCGCACACACATCCTGGAGGACGTGCCGCCGGACAGCGTGCTGGTCGCCACGCGGTTGTTACCTTCCGACACGGTTCATCTCTCCCGCAAATCGGTGGTTGCCGTCGTCGCGGAATTTGGCGGGCCTGCTTCTCATGCGGCGCTGCTCACGCGAGAGATGGGTATCCCGGCCGTGACGCACGTTGCCGCGGCGGCCGATACGATTGCTTCGGGGGTTACCGTGCTGGTTGACGGGTCCACCGGCATGGTGGTCGTGGCGCCGGATGCCGAGACCCGGGCGGGCTTCGAGAAGCGCGTGGCAGAGCAGCGTGTCTCCTGCGCGGCAGCGCGCGAGAGGTGTCGCGAGCCGGCGACGACCCTCGACGGCGTGGCCACGGCGATCATGGCCAACATCGGATGCCGCGAAGACGCCGTGCTGGCGGCAGACAACGGCGCGGACGGCGTGGGACTCTACCGTCTGGAACAGCTCTACCTGTCACGCAAGGCGCTGCCCAACGAGGACGAGCTGATCGAGATCATGCGTAGCACCGTCGAGCCGGTCGCGGGCAAACCGATCACCGTCCGACTGCTCGACGTGGGCGCCGACAAGAAGTTGCCGTCCCTCCATCTCAGCGCCGAAGTCAATCCGTTTCTGGGACGGCGGGGCGTCCGTGTTCTCCTAGCGTTCCCCGAGCTGCTCCATACGCAGCTCCGAGCACTGGCTCGACTGTCACGCGAACGAGATGTCCACATCCTCGTCCCGATGGTCACGCTGGCGCAAGAAATGAAGCATCTGCGAGAACTGCTGGTGACCGCCGCGGCCGACGTCGGGGCGGAGCACCTGCCACCGCTGGGTGCCATGATCGAGACCCCGGCCGCCGCGCTCTGCGTGGACGAAATCAAGCTGCATGCCGATTTTCTCAGCGTCGGAACGAACGATCTGACGCAGTACACGATGGCGGCAGGTCGTGAGGACCCGCTCGTGAGCGACTACTTCAGAGATGACCATCCCGCGGTGCGAAGACTGCTCCGTCTCGTCTCCGAAGCTGCCGGAGACACACCGTTGGCCCTGTGCGGTGAACTCGCCGGACGCGTGGACACGCTCCCTTTCCTGCTTGCGACCGGGATCCGGACCTTCAGCGTGGCACCACCACTCGTGCCGACGGTCAAGGAGGCGGTGAGACAGATCCGCATCAAGTAGTCCCGAGTGGACTGCCCGGCCTCGGCCGATGCTAGCCCCCATGTTGACACTTGCGCCGTCGGCGAGTGAGAAGCCCGCCCGGCATGGAGCGTCTCGCCGACTGGCTGATCGCGCGGCGGCACTGGGTGTTCGGCGTCGTCCTCCTCGTCTCCACCGCCCTCGGCATCGCAGCCCTCCGCCTCTCGCTGGACTTTCGCTCCGCGGACCTCTTGCCGCAGGGGCATCCCTTCATCGAGGTTCAGAATCGCTACCACAAGAACTTCGGTGAGACGAACGTCCTCACGGTCATGCTCGAGGCACGCGAGGGCACGATCTTCACCGCGCCCGTCCTCGCCACGCTCTTCCGCCTGACCGAGGCAGTCGACCGGCTGCCCGGCGTCAATCACGATCAGGTCTCGTCGCTCGCCCATCGCATGACGCGCTGGGTACGCGTCGTACCGAACGGCGGGATGGTGAGCGACGTGGTCATGAACGGCCCGCCCACCACCGAGGCCGAGGTCCTGGAGATCAGGAAACTGGTGCGCTCCGCCTCGTACGTGATCGGCTCGATGGTCTCGCTCGACCAGCGGGCGGCCGTCATCCGGGCCGGATTCCACGAGCAGCATCTCGACTACCGCCGCCTGTTCGACGAGGTGAACGCGAAGATCCTGCCGATGGCGGACGAGCACGCGGCCGTCTACGTGACCGGCCTGCCGCGCCTGAATGGCTGGATCCTCCACCTGGAGGGGCAGGTCCTGACCGCCTTCGCGGTTGCGATCGTGGTCACCTGGCTCTGCCTCTACGCCTATTTCCGCGACTGGCGGGGCGCACTGCGGCCGACGATCTCGGGCGGGCTCGCGGCGCTGTGGGGCTTCGGCCTCATGCACCTCGCCGGCTTCGCGCTGAACCCGCTCACCCTCGTCATCCCCTTCCTCATCACCGCGCGCGCCGTCAGCCATTCCGCCCAGATGCACGACCGCTACTACGAGGAGCTCGCACGCGGGGCGGCGAAGGCGGGCGCCATCCGGGGCTCGTTCGGCGGGCTCTTCGCGCCGACGGCCGCCGGCATCCTGACCGACGCCCTCGGCGTGCTCGCGATCGGCATCATCGCGATTCCGGCGCTGCGCCAGCTCGCGGTCACGGCCACGCTCTGGCTGCTCTCGCTCCTGGTGACCGAGCTCTGCCTCAACCCCATCGTCTACACCTACCTGCGTGCGCCGGACCCGGAGGCGATCCGGGCCCGCGAGCAGGCGTTGCTCGCCCGCTGGAGCGCTCGCCTGGCGAGCGCGGTCACCGGCGGCCACGGGAGGTGGGCGACGCTCGGCGCCGGGGCCATCGTACTCGCCGTCGCCCTCGTCCTCCTCTCCCGCGTCCAGGTCGGTGACCCCGCCTCCGCCTCACGCGTCCTGACCGCCGACTCCGAATACAACCGCAGCCACCGCGCCGTGCAGGAGGAGTTCGGCGGCAGCGAGCCCTTCCTGGTGGTGGCGGAAGGCGACGGACCGGGCGCGCTGCAGCGGGCGGGCGTCCTCCGCACCATCGAGCAGTTCCAGCGCTACCTCGAGCGCACGCCCATGGTGGGGGCGAGCTTCTCGCTGGTCGACATCCTGACCAGCATGGGCGAGCGCTTCCACGAGCTCGAGCCGAAGTGGGGGGTGATCCCCACCGACGAGCGCTCGATCCGCGAGATGTTCTTCACCTACTGGGGATCGGTCTACCCGAGCAGCAGCGCCCGGTTCTTCACGCCGGATTTTCGCACCGCGCACGTCACGTTCTTCTGCCACGACCACACGATCGAGCACGTTCGCGCGCTGGTGAGCGCCGCGCGTGAGTTCATCGCCGCGCACCCGCTCGAGCACGTGCAGTTCCGGCTGGCCGGTGGCTTCATCGGCGTGATGGCCGCCGTGTACGACGAGATCCTGCGCAGCCAGGCGCTCATGACGGCGGCGTCCTTCCTGGTGATCTTCGTCGTATGCGCGGTCACCTACCGCTCGTTAGTGGCCGCGGTGCTCCTCATCCTGCCGCTCGCGCTCGCCAACGCGGTGGTCAACGCCTACATGGCGGCGCGCGGCATCGGGCTCGACCTCGACACCCTACCCGTGATCGCGGTGGGCGTCGGCTTCGGCATCGACTACGGCATCTATATACTGAGCCGCATCCAGGAAGGCCTGCGCGACGGCGTCGCGCTCGACGAGGCGGTGCGCGACGCGATCCATCTCTCCGGCCGCACCGTCGCCTTCACCGCGCTCAGCATGACCGCGGGTGTCCTCTGCTTCACGCCGACGGCACTGCGGTTCGTGGGCGAGATGGCCACCTTGCTCGCGCTCTGGATGGTGGCGAGCAGCGCGACGGCTCTGACGCTCCTGCCGGCGCTGATCGTCGTGATACGGCCGGGATTTCTGGCGCGGTCGCGCGCGGGCTGAGCGGCAGGTCGACGCTAGTGGTCACCCGGTTCACCACTGTGGTCGCGTCTTTTCCGCCGACCAGATGCTTGTAGAGCGGCGTGATATCAATCAGGGCCACAGCATGCATTTAAACCCACTGCTCTGGCTAGCGGTTGCTCTCCTCGTTTATTTCCTGATCTGGGGCCGCAAGGGACGCGGAGCAATCGCTCGCGGAATACGCACAACGACCGCCATGAAGGCCGCCATCGCCGCGTACCGTGCATGCGACTATGCCGCGGCACTGCAGCGAGCCGAAGGCCTGAAGGACGGCGCTGCAAAAACGCCCGAGTACTGCTTCTTTCGTGGTGAAATGCTGCATCATCTCGGGCAACTGAGCGAAGCTGAAGCCAGCTTGCGCGAGGGGCTGCCTCTGGAAACCAACCCCCGCCGAAGGGCACTCGTTTACAACACGCTCGCTTCCGTATTGATGGACCAGGAACGGTTTACGGAGTCAATCGCATTGTTTGAAAATGCCGGCCGAGCCTGGCCCGATAGGGGCACTAACCATCGTGGAATTGCGGAAGTTTGGCTGCGTCAAGGACGTGAGCTACCGGAGGCGTTGGACCATGCGCGCCGGGCGGTGGAGATTGATCGACATGCTACAGGACTGAAGAAGGAAGCCCTTGATTCGAGACTGGGAGAGGACCTGGCGGTATTGGCTTGGGCGGTTGCCGCAAACTCAAGCAATATCGACGAAGTCGAATCTCTGCTGGCCGAAGCGTTTCCGCTATGTGGTACTAAAACCAAACCGATCCTGGCTCAGTTGCACTACTATGCCGGGAGAGCTTACGCGGCGCTCAAAATGCCGGAGAAGAGCCGGGAACACCTCCACCAGGTAATCGAAATCGACCCTCACGGCATCTTCGGACGGCTCGCCCGCGCGATGTCTTCTTAGCTCAGCGCTGTGACCCTCGGTGGCGCATCTCGGATCGACGCAGGAGGAGGCCGACGCGGCGACGATGCACAAGGCGAGCCTTGCGCAGCTCGAGCCTGCGGTTGATTCGCCCGCGCTACCGCGTGCCGGGGCGCGGAGAGGCAGCGGAGTTCGACGAGCAGACAGGAACGCTCAAGGCGTCCGGCCACGGGCTCACCACGTTGGGGGCTCTCCTACTTC
>WNFA01007724.1_pt1 | contig 10608 bp, 10 predicted proteins | sample 5400481 | NCBI WGS metagenome assembly WNFA01 (sample SAMN13153340, study PRJNA577476) | soil metagenome | isolation source: 120 cm saprolite under Douglas fir tree site 2 hole 1 replicate 2 | place: USA:California | collected 2015-04-18 | reverse complement strand
CGTTTCTATCAGTCGGGCGCACTCAGCGACATAGCCTTCAGCCTTGATGGAAGCGTCCTCTATGCCATCGATGCGGGCAGTCTGCTCGTCTTCGAACCCAATACGGGGCGTGAAATCAAACGATTCCTATCACCGACGATAGGCGTCTACAGGATCGCCGGGGTGCAGGCCCAATAAGAGGCTGCCCCGGCCCAAACGCATCGCACGGCTGTTAGATGACCTGGAGTTCGTAGCCCTGGGACTCGAATGCCCGCCGAATGTTGTCGAGAATCCTGCTCCGATCGTCTCGCTCCACCAGCTCCGCGTCATGCGGAGGGTCCCAGCGATTGATGGTTTCGCCCCAGAGAGCCATGGCGCCGGGTTTTGCCAGGACTTCCGAGTCAACGAACATTGATCGATCGCCCTCGACGTAGCGCAACCCGGTCCGACCCAACACCCCCACAGAAAAGCCCGAAGCGCTCTCGATCAGGTTACGACGCGGAGCCGAAAATTTCTCAGACACTAAGGGGCCGGCAGCTAAGGCCAGGTCGTTGATTCACCGGCGCAAGCGCTAGGCTGCCTGTCGCAGCTGGCGGGTGATCGCATCTCCAATCGCGCCAGCCTGTCGCCTCCAAACGGGACCGAGTTGCTCGATACCCAACCCGCCACCAGCCGACGAGAGAACAACGTAACCGGTAAACAACCCCGTTCGCACCGTGACATCCTGAACCTTGCTGAGCGGGACCACTCTTTCTGTGCGATTCAATATGCCCTTGGTGACGACGACGCGCTGGTTGGTCACTGTAAATCGATGCTGCCGCCGCCAGATCTCGTAAAGACCACATGTGAAGACCCATCGGGCCCATACGCCAAACGTTGCAGCCGGAGTTGCGCTGATGACGATCGATTCCCCGGGGCCAAGGTTCATGGCGGTGCAACGAAGTGCAATGAGCAAATTGTCCTTTTTCAGCGCAACTGAGATGCAACAGAACCGTTAAGGGTTGACCTCCCGGAAGGGCGTGATCAGCGCCGGGCGGCGAGAACCAGCTTGCGGTCGGTAAAGGACGTCACTCGCCCGTCCGCAACCACGATCTCGAGGTCGCGGACCGCCGATGCCGGAGCGTCGAGGAAACGGGCACGAACTCGCTGCTGCGTCGTCGCGCCCTCGCCGCCGCGCTCGAGCCATGGCTCAAAGTCGTGGGTCTTCCGGACTACCTCCGTCCTGGCGACTCGAAGACCGGCCTCTTCACAAAATGCAATCCATTCCCGCTGCGTGTAGATGCGCCGATGGGTCGGATCGCGCAGCGTTTCGACCTCGTCCTGGTAGGCCGCACTCTCCGGGTCGTCAGGTGCGAGGGTGTCGACGAAGATGAAGACGCCGCCTGGCCGCAGGACTCGGGCCACCTCGCGCATCGCCGCGGCGACCTCGTCGAAATGATGCGCGGCCAGCCTCGTGCTGACGATGTCGAAGCTTGCGTCCGGGAAGGGCAACCGCTCGGCCACGGCTTCGACGAATTCGGCGTTGCGAACACCGGCCACCGTAAAGAGGCGTTGGGCGGTAGCCAGCATGGTTGGGACGGGGTCAAGTCGACAACGAGTTCTAGTTCGCGCCCTGACTTGTGCTCGCCGGTGGCGTACGCCTCGGCGGCTTTCTCCCAGCGTGCCCCGCTGCTCACGCGATCAGCTTAAGGCGACGCTGTCCAGGACCTGCTTGACCACCGGTGAATTGGCATCGGCGGTGAAGAACGAGAACTGATAATTGCGGCCTTTGGTGTGGACGTAGACCGACGCCATGAACGGCCAACCTTGATCGGGGCGGGCCCAGGCGGACGTGACTTTGCAGGTATCGAGGGCGACCCTCGACACTTGCTCGTTGAGCGGGGTATAGCTCCAAACCTGGACCGTCGTCGTGTGGTCGGCGACCGGAGCCATGTCGGCGCGGAGTTGAGCCGGCAGTTGTACGGTGAGCGTGTCCGAGGAGCTCGTTTGCAGGACCAGGAATGGCAGGTCGTCGCCGCTCTTCGAGATCGTGGTCACTGATGGATCGGAGGAGGGGGCGACCTGGTATCCCTGGGGCAGCATCAGGCTCCAGCCGAACCCGCTCGCCGCGTGGAGCGGCGTCGCCACGACCAGGTCCGACCGCACCCATCCAGCCAGGCTCGCCGCCTTCACGTGATACCAGACGTTGCCCGAGGCATCCGGCGCCCGCTGATCGGCCATGGCCTGAGTGCCCTGCGAAAGGATGGCCAGCTGCGCGGTCGATGCGCTGGCGCCCGCCCGCAGCCTCGCACCCAGCGGCTCGTTGACCCAGATGATGAACGGCAGCGCCGGCGCCGAGGGTGGCGTCACGGTCGGTGCGGATTTGGGCATCGGCAGCGACGCCGGGCACGACGTCGGCGAGGCGTGGGGATCGATGGTCGGCGAGGCGGATAGTTGAGGCCGGCCCGCCACGGCGTGGGTCTTGTAGAGAGACGTCAGCGGCCCAGCCAGCAGAAAGGCCGCCACGGCGCCGATTGCCATCAGGGGAATTAGGCGGAGAGCCGACCTCATGTTCATGCAACGCCGCCCACGAGTGGTGAGTTACGCGAGCGGCTTGCGGCCCGGCACCCCGGTTCGGCGCGGAAAACGAGTTGGCGTGGGGGCCACCTTCGGCACCACCAGGAGCGCATGGCCGCGGGCTGGGTGCTCGAGGCGCGGCGTGCCCCCTCCCAGGAGGCGGGCGGCGGGCTCGAGCACGAGCGGGTCGAGGGGGCTGACCTGGGCAACAAGATCTCCACCGGTTCTAACGAAGGGAAGGGCAAGCTCCAGCAGCACCTCCGGTCGCGCCGCCGCCCTCGAGATCGCCCGATCGAATTGCTCCCGAAGGGCGGGCCGGTGGCCGAGTTCCTCCGCCCGCCCGGCCGCCACGACCACATTCGTCAGATTCAGCGTGGCGGCCACGTGCTCGAGGAAGGCGCATTTGCGGTCGTTGGCCTCCAGCAGGGTGAACTCCACCTGCGGCATCGCCACCGCCAATGGGATGGCCGGCAGCCCCCCGCCGCTGCCGATGTCGATCACCCTGGTGATGCCGGTCCACGACGCCTTGACGAGGACGCCGGCATCGGCGATCAGCGCCTCGGCTTGCTCGGGTGTCCGGGCGCCCGTGAGGTTGATGCTTCGGTTCCACTCGAGCAGGAGTTGCGCGTACTGCTGAATTTTCGGGGGCACAACCTTACAATATTGACGTGCCGATCTACGAGTTCTCCTGCTTGAGTTGTCGCCAAACGTTTGATGTCTTCGGCGGCTACGCCAGCCGCGATGAGCGCCAGGTCTGCCCTGAGTGCGAGAGCACCAATACGAAGGTGATGTTCTCCACCTTCGCGGTGGTGGGGACCGGCGAGGCGTCGAGCCAATCGACCTCGGGTGGCTGCGCCTGTGGCGGCAGCTGCTCCTGTTCGAACTGAGCGCAAACAACTAGACACCAGCCTCGGCTATCCGGCATGATGAGGGCCGTGGCGTCCACCCCCGCGCCAATTCGCTTCCGGCCAATGCCTCTGCCGGAGCTCCTTGATGAACTGTTTCGACTATATCGGCGGCACTTCTCGCTCATCGTGGGGGTGTCCTTGCTCGTGGCGCTGCCGGGGCTGGTGTGGACCCTGGTTACCGGCACCTACAGGCTGAACTCTGCCTCGTTCGCCAACATCTTTGTGACCACGGGGAGCACGACACCGGTGTTCAACAGCCAGCAGTTCTTGAATCTTTTTGGGCCGATTCTCCTCGGCCTGGTGGGCGGCTTCTTCCTCTTGCCCATCAGCATTGGAGCCGTCTATCGCGCGGTCACCGACGTTGCTCTGGGACGCCCGGCAACGATCGGCTCAGTCCTCCGCGAGACCCTGGCCCGTTACTTGCCGCTGCTCGGCCTCGTCGGGCTCGGCATCCTGATCTTCATTGGCTGGATCATCGCCGAGATCATCGGATTCGTCCTGCTGGTGCTCCCCGGGCTCGCGGTGTTTTGCGCCGCTATCTACCTGGCGGTGCGCTGGACCCTTACGGTGGCGGCGATGATGGCCGAGGACATCGGTCCGATTCGCGGCCTCGGACGCAGCTGGAACCTGGTCAGCGGCTCCTGGTGGCGCACCTTCGGCATCTTGCTGATTGTCGGCATCCTGCAGACCATCATCAGCTACGGGCTCTTCATCCTGTTCGGCGTGATTGCGGCCCTCTTCAGCACCGGCGACTTTCAGGCCGCGGTCGTCCAGGTCGGTGGGACTCTCCTGACCGCGCTGGTCTCTCCGATCACGACCATCGCCATCACCTTGCTCTACTTCGACCTGCGGGTTCGCAAAGAAGGCCTCGACCTGGACCAACTCGCCCAGCAGACCTCCCCGGGCCCTGCTCCGGCGTAGAAGCTCTACGCTCGCCCGCGGGGAGCCGCTGCTGGCGGCGCTCCTCCTCACGCTGGCCGCCGCCATGCCCGCGTCGGCCAGCCAGGTCGACGACTACACGAACGCCATCCACCGGGCGCTGACGCTGGTCCAGTTCGCCGAGCGCGGTGACACTCCATCAGCAGTGCAGGCGCTCCAGGTTCTCGAGACCGCGCCGGGACCCAGCCAGCCGGAAATTCTGCACGATCTGGGCGCCGATCCCCCCAATCTCACCGATGCCGACCAGCGCCTTCAGGCCTTGTACACCGCGCTCCAGGCGCGCGTCGATACTCCGGACCCGGGGCGCGCCCAGCAGCAGCTGAACAGCGTCCTGTCGATGCCACGCTACGTCGGGCTGGCATCCGGTCAATCGATACTCGACCGGATCGTGAACGCTGTCGTCGATACGCTCGGCCGCTTCTTCCGCTGGCTTGGCCTCGGCAACTTCCACCCGAACGTCCCGCTCTGGATCTGGCTGGCACTAGCCGGGGCGATCATCCTCGGCATTATCGTCTGGCCGATTCGGGGCACGTTGAGCCGCGGCGGGCGCGAGGCCGTCCCGCGGGCGACGCCGCCGGCGGTCCGCCCATCGGTCGATTTCTTTGCCGAGGCTGACCGGTTGGCAGCGGGCGGCGACTTTCTTGGCGCGATTCAAGCGCTGGCGGGCGGGGTGACGGTCAGGATCAGCGGCGAACGCGCCTGGGACCGGAGCCCCTTTACGGTGCGCGAGCTCTTTGCGCGGACCGAGGATCCGGAGCTCCTCCGGCCCCTCCTCAGGTCGTTCGAGCAGGCGAGCTACGGCCGCCGTCCACCCGATCGGCCGATGTATGCGCAGGCAGTCGAGGTGGCACAACGCTATCGGAGGTCCGCCGCGTGAGCCGCGGCCGTTGGATCCTGCTCGGTGCGGTGGTCGCGCTGATCGCGATTGTCGTCGTGTTGCGCGGGACCGCCGGCGGCGATTCACCGAACCACAGCTCGGCCAGCGACGCCGGCAACGGTACCTCGGCGCTCCGCCTCTATGCCGAGTCTCTCGGTCATGCCACAGGGTCGGTCGAAGGCGATTACAGCCTTTCGTCATCGCCCGCCGCCCTGATGTTCATCTTCAGGCCGACGGAGGGGTTCAGCAACGCCGAAAGTCAACAGCTCGACACCTGGTTGAGAGCCGGCAACGTGGCGGTCTACGCGACCGAGGAACGCGATCCGCAGCTCGACACCCATTTCGGGCTCCACTTGTCGAGCGGTACTGTCGACGCGCCCGCCCACGCGGCGGCGCCCATCTTCGGCGGGGTCGACTCTCTCTCCGGTGCCACGTCGGCCCTGGCCTTCAAGCCATCGGTATCACAGGTGCCCTTACTTCGAAACGCGCACGGCGACGTCCTGGCGATCCGGATCGCGGTCGGGTCCGGACAGCTGATCGCCATGACCGACCCCCTTGTGCTCTGCAATGGCTACCTTCGATTGGCCGACAACGGCCGCTTCGCCGCCGACCTGATTGCGCTCACGCCCAACGGCGGGCCGGTGCTCTTCGATGAGTTTCATCACGGGCAGATTGCCGGCAACGTTCCACCGGCGACCGCCTGGGTGCTGACCGCGTGGGGCGGCGCCCTCGCGCTGGCGGTGATCATCATCGTCGCGGGCCTCGCCCTCCGCGGCCGCGCCTTCGGTCCAACCATCCCATTGCGCCAATCCGCGGATCGTTCCAGCGGCGAGTACGCGGCTGCGGTGGGCAGCTTGCTGCATCGGACTGGGGCTCGTCGGGTCACGCTGGAGACGTTGCTCTCGGCGACTCGCCGCGCGGTGGCTGAACACGTCGGACTTGGCAGCGCCACGCCGTCGGCGCAGTTACTGGAAACGATCGCGCAACGCTCCCCCGATGCGGCCGCCGAATTATCCCGGGCCGAGGCCGAGCTTCCGTCGGCCTTGACCTCGGAGGCCGCGGTGCTGAACTTGGCCCGGCGGCTGCACGACCTGGCCTATCCATTGGCGACTGCAGAGAATCAAAAGGAGTCCGCATGAAGGCTGCCGACTTTTACGCGCGTTTTCGTTCCGAGGCGTCGAAGGCGATCGTGGGCCAGGACGAGGCCGTCCGCCTTTGCGCGCTCGCCCTGATCGCGCAAAGCCACGTCCTCCTCGAGGGAGTGCCGGGGGTTGGCAAAACCCTGCTGGCAAAAACCATTGCCCGTCTCCTGTCGCTGCAGTACGGCCGGGTGCAGTTCACGCCCGACCTCATGCCGGCCGACATCGTGGGGACGTCGGTCTACGATCTGCAGTCGCGCTCGTTCCGAGTTCGCCAGGGACCAGTGTTCACCAACATCCTGCTGGCCGACGAAATCAACCGCGCCCCGGCCAAGGTCCAGGCGGCCTTGCTGGAGGCGATGGAAGAGCGCGGCGTCAGCCTCGAAGGCCAGCAGCAGCCCTTGCCCGACCCGTTCATGGTGCTGGCCACGCAGAACCCGATCGAGTACGAGGGCACCTACCCGCTGCCCGAAGCGCAACAGGATCGTTTCCTCTTCAAGGCCGTGATGCCCTACCCGAGTCCGACGCAGGAGCTCGAGATGCTGCGGCGGTGGGATGCCGGCATCGAGCTGAGGGATCCGGCGCGTGCCGGTGTCGAGCCCGTGCTCGATGCGGCGGCCGTCATGGAATGCCGCGAGGAAGCGCGCAAGGTCACCGTCGAGGAGAAGGTGCGACGGTACATCATCGAACTAGCCGTCGCGACCAGGCAGGCTGCGGAGCTGGTACTGGGCGCGAGTCCTCGCGCCGAGGTGCTCCTGATGCTCGCCGCCAAGGCCGCCGCGGCGTTTGACGGACGGGACTATGTGACCCCGGACGATGTCAAAGGGTTACTGCGTCCCACCTTCCGCCATCGGCTGCTGTTGCGGCCCGAGGCTGAGGTCGGCGGACAGACCGCCGACAGCCTGCTCGACTCCGTCATCGCCCGCGTCACGCCGCCGCGCTAGGGTGCGCTGGTGACGCTGGTCCCGCAGCCGCGCCTGCTGATCGCCCTGCTGCTCGGGGCGGTCCTGATCCTGCTCGTCCTGGTGCATCCGGTGTTTCTGGTCGTCTTTCTTGGCTACTACGCGGCGCTGTTGGGATTCGCCCTCGCCGACGCCGGGCGGCTGCCGAAAAAGTCCGGCTTCATGGCGAGCCGCGTGCTGCCCCAACCGTTTTCGCTCGGCGAAGTCCAGTGGATCCAGGTGCTTGTCGCCCACCCGGACGCGGCCGGTCTTCCCGCGCAGGTCGCCGACCACGTGCCCGCGGACCTGCAGCCCGATCGCCGGATCATGACCGGCACTTTCGACAAGGACGGCGTGCTGGGTGTCGAGTACACGGTGCAGCCGCCGCATCGCGGCCGCTACGTGTTCGGGCCGGTTGACCTGCGCGTCTGGCGACGGGGCGGCTGGCTCATCCGGCAGGTGCGAATCAAGGCCGACGAGCCGGCCGCCGTCTATCCCGACGTGCTCGCGATCAAGCGCTACGAGCTGATGCTGCGCCGCGGCATGCGGATCATGATGGGACTCCGGCGAGCCCGCCCACCGGGTGCCACCACGGCATTCGCGGGGTTGCGCGACTACCTGCCCGGAGATGACGTGCGGCGTATCAACTGGAAGGCGACCGCGCGACGCGATAGCCCGGTCGTGATGGAAGTCGAAGCCGAGCGCGGACAGCAGGCGATCATCGCGCTCGATTGCGGACGGTTGATGACCGCCCCGGCGGGCTACCTGACCAAGCTGGATCACGCCGTGAACGCCGCCCTGCTGCTGGCCTGGGTGGCGCAGAGCCAGGGGGACAAGGTCGGCATGCTCACCTTCAGCGACGGTGTGCGCCGTTTCGTCGCGCCGCAGCGCGGTCCCGCCCAAGTGACCCAGCTCAACAAAGTGCTCTATGACGTGAAGGCCGAGTACACGGAACCCGATTTTTCTGAAGCCTTCGCGCAGCTGGCCTTGCGCGTGAGCCGTCGCTCCCTGGTTGTTGTCCTCACGGACGTGCTCGATCCGGAGGCTTCGCGTGACCTGGTCGCCCACGCGATCCGTTTGAGCCGGCGCCACCTGGTGATGGTGGTGGCGATGTCCGACCCCGAGGTGCTGGCGGCCCGCGACGCGCCGATCGAGCGGGTTTCTCGCGCCTACGAGTGGGCGGCGGCCGAAGAGCTGCTCTCCGCCCGACGGGCGAGCTTCGAGCAGCTGCGGCAGGGGGGCGTTTTGGGCCTCGACGTGGAGGCGGGCCGGCTCAGCCCCTCGCTGGTCGAACGCTATCTCGAGCTGAAGGAGCGAGCGCTGCTCTAGGCCGCTAGGCTGGCGGAACGCGCCGACGACCGGACCGACCCGTCAGGAGCAGGTAGCTGTAGAGGAGAACGCCCGTTGTCAGGCCGACGGCGACCTTGACGGCAGTAGGCGCGTCCGATGGGCTGAGGTTACCCTCGATGATGCCGGCGACGATCAGCAGGGGCGCGAGGCCCGCCAGGATGATGACGGCCTTGCGCGCGGCGAGGACGAGCGCATCGCGACGGCGGTAGGCGCCCGGTAACAGGAGCGCCCAGCCCATCATCAATCCGCTGGCGCCGGCCGCCACGACGACCGACAGCTCGAGCACGCCGTGGCCGACGACGAAATCGAGCAGGCCAGGGGCGATGCCGTAGGCGTTCGTCAGGCCGAGGAGGCCGCCCAGCTGGATTCCGTTCGTCATCAGCACGTAGATAGTCGGCAGGCCGAGGAGCACGCCAAACGCGAAGGCGAGGATCGAGACGTTGATGTTGTTCGTCATGATCACGCCCGACATCAGCGCACGGGTGTCAGGCGAAATCTGGGTCCACAGCTGATGGTTGTGGACTCCCTGCACGATCTGGGCGGGGACTAACGAGTAGGCCAGCGTCGGGTCGAGGCTGACGGCGACAAAGGCGATCAGGGCCGGCCCGAACAGCAAGAGCGCCGCGGCGATGAGATAAGGTGCGGCTCCGCGGTAGGTCTGTGGCAGCGTGCGTTTGTAGAAGACCGCGATGCGCTCACCCAGATTGCCCCCCTGCCGGTACACCGCCGCGTGTCCCCGCGCGACCAGGCCATTCAGGTACCCGGCAACCGGCTCGGTCGGCCAGTCGCGCTTGGCTCGGGCAAGGTCCGCGGTCGCGCGGCGATAGAGCGCGGCCAGCGACAGGACCTCGGTCGGCAGCAGACCGCCGATGCGGCTCGTCCCTGCCCTCTGCAGCAGCTTTTCCAGGCGGTCCCACTCCGGGCGCCGCCGGGTCACGAACTCATCGGCGCGCACCTATCCATGATGACGGACGACGCCCTCGAAGCTCCCTCCCCTCCCGTAGCAGAATCGCGACGCCCGGTCGCAAAACTGGACGCTAGACTGCAGGCGTGCAGCCGCCGGATGCCTCCGACGACCTCGTTGTCTCCACCCCGGAACGCGTTGCGTTCCAGTACGAGATCGCCGGCATCGGCAGTCGTTTCCTGGCGCAGTTCATCGACGTCGTGGTCATTGCGGTGATCCAGATCGTCATCACCATCGGAGCCGGTGCGCTTGGCGGCATCTTCAATTCGATCCAGGTCTTCGGATTGGTCGAATTGATCCTGACCTTCATCCTGATCGCGGGCTACTTCTTGATCAGCGAGGCCGCCTGGAATGGGCAGACGCTGGGAAAGCGCTATGTTCGCCTGCGGGCGGTGGGCGACCACGGCGAACCGCTGACGATTGGCCAGGCGGCGATCCGCAACCTGGTTCGAGTGGTCGACTTCCTCCCGGCGTTTTACGCGATCGGCATCGTCACCATGTTCAGCAACAGCCGCGCCAAGCGGCTCGGCGATTTTGCGGCCGGCACGCTGGTCGTCCGCGACCGTGAACGCATCAGCCTCTACGACCTGGCCAGCACCGCACCGGCGGCCGCGCCCGAGCCCAAGCCCGTCTCTTCCATCTGGTCAACCCCCAGCACGGAGCCGACGGCGGCGGGCGAGCCGTCAGCGGCGATCGACCGTCCGCTGGACCCGGCCCTCCGCCGCCTCGTGGTCGCCTATGCGGCCCGGCGCGAGCTGCTGCCGGCCTATCGGCGCCAGGCGCTGGCCGTGAGCGCGGAATCGGCCCTGCGCGCGGCGCTTCCGGATGTCGTCGCCACCGCCGGGCCTCTGGCGGCGCTCGATCAGCTTGCGGAGCGCGAGGGCATCTCTCCGCTGCGACCCGTCCACCGCAACGCCTCGGGTGCGATGACCTGGGGTGTGACGACCTTGATCTT
>WNFA01021110.1_pt1 | contig 10611 bp, 9 predicted proteins | sample 5400481 | NCBI WGS metagenome assembly WNFA01 (sample SAMN13153340, study PRJNA577476) | soil metagenome | isolation source: 120 cm saprolite under Douglas fir tree site 2 hole 1 replicate 2 | place: USA:California | collected 2015-04-18 | reverse complement strand
CAACCACCTGCAAGGAAAAATCATGGAAAAGCTGCCTGCGCAAATGACCGTGATCGGCATCAGCAAGCCCGGCGGTCCGGAGGTGCTTTTGCCCGAAACCCGCGCGGTGCCGGCGCCCGGGCCGGGCGAAATCCTGATCAAGGTCGCAGCGGCGGGCGTCAACCGTCCCGACGTCGCGCAGCGATCCGGCGCCTATCCGCCGCCGCCCGGCGCCAGCGATCTGCCCGGCCTGGAGATCGCCGGCGAAGTCGTCGCAACCGGCACGGGCAGCACCAGGCACAAGCTCGGCGACAAGGTGATGTCGCTGGTGGCCGGCGGCGGCTACGCGCAATATTGCATCGCCCAGGATGCCCAGGCGATGGCGGTGCCACCGGCACTGTCGATGCAAGAGGCCGGTGCCATCCCGGAAACGCTGATGACGGTCTGGCACAATGTGTTCGAGCGCGGCGCGCTGAAACCGGGCGAGACGCTCTTGATCCACGGCGGTTCATCCGGCATCGGCACCATGGCGATCCAATTGGCCAAGGCTTTTGGCGCAAAAGTGGTCGTCACCGTCGGATCGAAGGACAAGGCCGACGCCTGTCTCAAGCTCGGCGCCGACCGCGCGATCAATTACAAGACCGAGGATTTCGTCGCCGAAGTCAGGACGGCGACCGATGGCGCGGGCGCCAATGTGATTCTCGACATGGTCGGCGGCGATTACATCGAGCGCAATTACGACGCAGCTGCGACCGATGGCCGCGTGGTCCAGATCGCATTTCTCGGCGGGCCCAAGGCAAACGTCAATTTCGCCAAGCTGATGGTGAAGAGGCTGCACCACACCGGCTCCACGCTGCGCCCCCGTAGCAATACGGACAAGGCGGCGATGGTCGCCGCCATCGAGGCCAAGGTGATGCCGCTGTTGCGCGAGGGGCGGGTCAAACCCGTCATGGACAGCACATTCCCGCTGGAAAAAGCCGCGGACGCGCACCGCCGCATGGAGACCAGCGAACATATTGGCAAAATTGTGTTGGTTGTCTAGCGGTCGTGAATGACGGCCAACCGGAAACTCTTTGATCTCCCTCGCTTTCATGTCATTTATCGCACGATGCCGAACGCGCTCGCCGCATTCGGAACGGGTCTTGCCTCTTCACCTTTGTCGAACGCGGAGAACTGACATTGCGTCTGATCAGGTGCCTCGCGCCCCTCGCGCTGGGCCTCATGATTGTTGTCGCCGCGGCGCCAGCGCGTGCTATCGACGCCGTCAGCGTCCGCGGTGACGCGCCCGCGATCGATCTCACCGCGGTGCTCGATCATCAGCACAGCGACACCGACCGCATTCAGGTTTCCACTGCACCGGGCACCGACGGCATCGTCCGCCGCATCGAAGTCCGCGCCCGCGAAGGCGGCCAGTTCTGGGTGGTGTTTGCGCTCGCCAACAACACCGACGACCAGCTCGATCGTCTGATCGTCGCTCCTCACTATCGCATCGTATCGTCGGGTCTGTTGTGGCCGGACCTTGGATTGTCGCGCATCGCGACCATCACGCCCTCGACCGGCGACCGTCCCGACCGCCAGGAAAGCGCCACCGCGGACATTTTCCGCATCACGCTCGATCCCGGCGCCGTCATCACCTTTGTCGCCGAGCTTAGAACCGACAAGCTGCCGCAGCTCTATCTGTGGGAGCCCGACGCCTACAAGGACAAGGTCAACTCGTTCACGCTGTATCAGGGCATCGTGATCGGCATTTCCGGATTGCTGGCGCTGGTGCTCACCATCCTGTTCGTGGTCAAGGGCAGCGTCATGTTCCCCGCCGCCGCAGCATTGGCCTGGGCGGTGCTGGTCTATATCGGCGTCGATTTCGGCTTCTGGGGCAAGGTGCTCGACATGTCGAACAATGCCGAGCGGATCTGGCGCGCGGCGGGTGAAGCGGTCCTGGCGGCGACGCTATTGGTGTTTCTGTTTGCCTATCTCAATCTCAGCCGCTGGCATGTGCGTTATTCCCATATCACCGTCGGCTGGCTGGTCTTTCTCGGCTCGCTGGTGGCGCTGGCATTGTTCGACCCCCCGGTCGCCTCGGGGATCGCGCGGATGTCGCTGGTGCTGATCGCGTTCGCAGGCTTCGCGCTGATCGTCTATCTGTCGACCCATGGGTTCGACCGCGCGGTGCTGCTGATCCCGACCTGGTTCCTGCTGCTGGTCTGGGTGATCGCGGCCGGCATGACGGTCGGCGGCAGCGTCACCAACGACATCGTCGGCCCGGCGCTGCTCGGCGGCCTCGTGCTGATCGTGATGCTGATCGGATTTACGGTGATGCAGCACGCCTTCGCCGGCGGCGGCGCCACCACCGGCATGGTCTCCGACGTCGAGCGCCGGGCGCTGGCGCTGACCGGCTCGGGCGACCTGATCTGGGACTGGGATGTCTCGGCCGACAAGGTCTTCACCAGCCCCGAGACTGAAAGCCTGCTCGGCCTGAAACGCGGCACGCTGGAAGGCCCCGCCGCGAAATGGCTCGAAGTGCTGCATCCGCTCGATCAGGATCGTTTCCGCGCCGCCCTCGACAGCGTGCTCGACCAGCGCCGCGGCCGGCTGGTGCAGGATTTCCGGCTGCGCACACCCGATGGCCACTTCATGTGGTTCGCGCTGAAGGCGCGTCCGGTGGTCGGCTCCGACGGCGAAGTCTCGCGCGTGGTCGGCACGCTCACCGACGTCACCGAAAGCAAGAACGCCGAGGAACGCCTGCTGCACGATTCGGTGCATGACAATCTCACCGGTCTGCCGAACCGCAAACTGTTCATCGACCGCCTCAGCGCGGTCGCCAATTTCACCCGGACGATGCCGAACCTGCGGCCGACGCTGATGGTGATCGACCTCGACCGCTTCAAGCAGGTCAACGATTCCGTCGGCATCGCGGTCGGCGATTCGATCCTGCTGACGCTGGCGCGGCGGCTGACGCGCATCCTCAAACCGCAGGACACGCTGGCTAGGCTGTCCGGCGACCAGTTCGGGCTGATCCTGATATCGGAGCAGGATCCGCCGCGCATCACCGCCTTCGCCGAGACCATCCGCAAGACCATCCGCGCGCCGATCGCCTTCAACGACCGCGAGATTTTCCTGACCGCCTCGATCGGCCTTGCGCTCAGCGACCCGCAGACGCAGCTGACCGAAGAGATCATCAAGGACGCCGAGCTTGCGATGTATCATTCCAAGCGCATCGGCGGCGACCGCATCGACGTCTACAAGCCGGCGATGCGCGCGCGCAAGACCGACCGCCTGACGCTGGAATCCGAGCTGCGCCGCGCCATCGAGCGTGGCGAAATCACCATCCTGTACCAGCCGATCGTGCGGCTGGAGGATCGCTCGATCGCCGGCTTCGAGGCGCTGGCGCGCTGGGATCACCCAAAACTGGGGCGGATGTCGCCTTCGGAATTCATCGCGATTGCCGAGGAAATCGGCCTGATCGTCGATCTCGGCCTGTTCGTGCTGGACCAGACCGCGCGGCAGCTCTCGATCTGGCAACGCGCGATGCGTTCGCGCGAACCGATCTTCGCCAGCGTCAACGTCTCCTCGCGGCAGTTGCTGCGGCACGACCTGATCCACGACATCCGCACCGTGCTGTCGCGCTCCTCGGTGGCGCGCGGCACGCTGAAGCTCGAGCTGACGGAATCGCTTGTGATGGAGAACCCGGAACATGCAGCGCAGATGCTGACGCGGATCCGCGAACTCGGCACCGGGCTGTCGCTGGACGATTTCGGCACCGGCCATTCGTCGCTGGCCTATCTGCAGCGCTTTCCGTTCGACACCATCAAGATCGACCAGTCGTTCGTACGCACCTCTAGCCGCGGCACCCGGCCGGTGATCCTCAAATCGATCATCGCCATGGCCCACGACCTCGGCATGGACGTGGTGGCCGAAGGCGCGGAAACCGATTCCGACGCGGTGGAGCTTTATCAGCTCGGCTGTGAATACGCCCAGGGCTTTGCCTTCGGCGAGCCGATGGACGCCGACGCCGCGATGCGGCTACTCACCGAAGAACGGCTCGAGGCGGCGAGCTGACCCTTCGTCATTGCCGGGCAACAGCGCGAAGCGCGTCTTCGCGCTAGATGACCCGGCAATCCATCTCCTTTGCAAAGATTGATGGATACGCGGGTCAAGCCCGCGTATGACGGCAGTGCGTGTTGTGACGCTGCGCCGCTCCACTCTTCTCACTTCACCCGCTTGAACCGCACGCTCCTGCCGTCCGCGAGCCGTGTTGCGATGTAGCCGCCGGCAAGACAGGCCTCGCGCTGCGGCATCTTTTCCTGCGGGCTGCGCAAGGTCTCCCACCATGACGCGCGATGCGCCGCGCGCGGCAGCGCCGCGTCGATGATCTCCTCGATCTTCTCGAAGCTCAGCACGAATTCGGGCAGCGTCTGCTTCTTCAGATAATCGCGCAGCGGGTCGTAATCGTTCACGGGCGGTCTCGGTCAACGGTCATGCGCTTTTCGCCAGGGCCCGCGTTACCGCCTCCGGCTCCTTTTCGACGACCCTGAGCAGGATGCGCGCGCTGCGTTCAGGTTGGCGGCGGCCCTGCTCCCAATCGCGTACAGCCGACAGCGCAAACCCGTAGGTTTGTGCAAAACTCTCTTGCGAGAGGCCAAGCCGGGTGCGGATTTTTTTCACGTTCACCCGCGCCGGAACATGAATCCCGTAGCCACGCTTGTTTCCGGATCCATCGAGATAGGCTTTGGCCTCGCCGAGCCCGGCTTTGATCTTGTCGAATGCGGCTTTTGTCATTTTTGCCTCCGGTAACTTCCGATCATATCGATGACCATCTTGGCCAGAGCATTACGCTCGGCTTGCGAAAGGTTGGCTTTCTCGTTTTTGGCAAAAACTGCCAGAACAAACACGGGGAGCCTGTCTCCACTGAACAGATAGATAATACGTGCGCCGCCGCTCTTGCCCCGCGCACCGAAGCCAAACCGCACCTTGCGAATGCCGCCGCTGCCGGGAATGACCACGCCGCATGTGGGGTCAGCGGCTAGACGATCCACGACGGCCAAGCGTTCTTCCGGCGAAAACAGCCGCTCCGCGTCGGCGAGATAAGACGGCGTTTCCACGACGGTCTGCATCGAACCTGCATACTACGGCATTGCCGTAGTACTATCAAGCTTCGATGTTTGATCCGACCTCGATTATCCAAGCAAAAGGAAGGGAGAAGCGGAAGGCAGGGTTAGCGCAACCGGAATGGCGTGAATCTCACCCCTCCAGATACTTCTTCATCTCCGCGCGCAAGTCGTCGCGCAGATCGGCGCGCGCCATGCCGAAGGCGATATTGGCGCGGAGGAAGCCGGCCTTCCGGCCTTGGAGCCGCAATCGTGCCGCTCGCCCTCGAATTCGACGCCGTAGAAGCTTTGGGTTTTGGCGAGCCCGATCATCGCATCGGTGAGCTGGATCTCGCCGCCGGCGCCGCGCTCCTGGGTTTCCAGGATCTTGAAAATTTCCGGCTGCAGAATGTAGCGCCCGGTGATCGACAAATTGGACGGCGCGGTACCCTTGGGCGGCTTCTCCACCATGCCGTCGATCTCGAACATGCTGGCGTGTTTGTGGCGCTTGCCGACGCCGCAGATGCCATACTGATGGGTGAGATGCGCCGGCACTTCTTCCACCGCGATCAGGTTGGATTTGTCACCGAGCTTGCCGGCGGCGTCGATCATCTGTTTGAGGCAGCCCGGCGTGTTCAGCACCAGTTCGTCCGGCAGCACCACCGCGAACGGCTCGTTGCCGACGATGTCGCGGGCGCACCACACCGCGTGGCCGAGGCCGTGCGGCGCCTGCTGCCGCGTGAAACTCATGGCGCCCGCCTCGGGCTGATCGCGCGCCAAAATCTCCATCTCGGCCTTCTTGCCGCGCGCGGCAAGCGTGGCGTCGAGCTCGTACATCCGGTCGAAATGATCCTCGATGACGCCCTTGTTGCGGCCGGTGACGAAGATGAAATGCTCGATGCCGGCCTCTTTGGCCTCGTCGACCACATACTGGATCAGCGGTTTGTCGACGATGGTGAGCATTTCCTTCGGCATCGCCTTGGTGGCAGGCAGGACGCGGGTGCCGAGGCCGGCGACAGGAAAAACGGCTTTGCGGATTTTCATGCGGTATCGGGATGCCATTAAGAGAGCGTGCGGAAAGTAAGGTTCGCACGTTGGTAGCCGGTTTGCATCCGCGAACAAAGGCTGATGTGTCGAGAGCGAAACTTCCTCAAGGGTACGGTAAATCGGCAGCTTGGTTCTGTTCCCTCCCCCCAACAACCCGGGCTTGCCCGGGTTGTTTTTTATTTTGCGCAAGTCGGGCCTGCCCGACTTGCGCAAGATTTGAAATGCGCAACCGGGGTAGACCCCGGTTGCGGGGGGAGAGAGCAGGTCTTGCCCGCGGCACCGTTGGCATTTCCTCGCGTCCCTCACCACAAGGCAAGATTCCGGACAACAAAATCTCGCTTTTGTTAAGTTATTGGAAACCCTGACAAGGCCTCCTGAGGGCGGGATATCGAGACCAGCCCGGGTGAGAGACATGACGCGACGGATCGGACCATCGGCGAAAATGCGAACCAGCGCCGTCATCATGGCGGCGGCGCTGCTGCTTGCCGGCGAGGCACGCGCGCAGTCTTCCGGCGGCGGGTTCCTGAATTTTTTCGACAACATTTTTACGGGATCGGTCCCGAAAGCCGGCCAGAGCGCTCCGTCAGGACAGCCGCCCGGCACTTCGGCGCCAGCGCAAACCGCGCCGGCCGCCGGCGGCGCCGCACCGCCCTGGAGCGGCGAGGACGGCGCCTCAGGCCATCCCTTGATGACCGCGGGCGCGATCCGCGAGGCGGCCGCGAATTTCGGCACTTGCGTCGCCGCGATGTGGCCCGACGCCGCACGCCGCAACATCTCGCAGGAGAGTTTTCAGCGCTTCACCGCGGGGCTTGAGCCGGATTTGCGCATTATGGACCTGATGGATTCGCAACCCGAATTCACCAAGGCGATCTGGGATTACCTCGACATCCTGGTCAACGACAATCGCCTCGCCAAGGGCCGCGAGATCCTGGCCAAATACAAACCGCAATTCGACGCGGCGGAAAAAACCTATGGCGTCGACCGTTACAGCATCGCGGCGATCTGGGGGATCGAATCGAATTATTCCACCCAGATGGGCGATCGCAGCGTGCTGCAGTCGACCGCGACTTTGGCCTGCATCGGCCGTCGCCAGAAATATTTCAAGGATGAGTTCCTCTCGGCGCTGGAAATCCTGCACCATGGCGACCTGCGCCCGGAGCAGATGCGCGGCTCCTGGGCCGGCGCGTTTGGCCCGACGCAATTCATGCCGACCGCCTTCAAGCGCTACGCGGTGGATGCCGACGGCGACGGCCGCCGCGACGTCGTCGACGACGCCGCCGACCTGATCGCGTCGACCGCCAACAATTTGAAGAAAGACGGCTGGCAGCCTGGCCAGAGCTGGGGCTTTGAGGTCGTGATGCCCAAGGGCTTCAACTACATGCTGGCGGATCGCGCCCAGGCGATGACGATGGCCCAATGGGAGCATCTCGGCGTCACGCGCGCCGGCGGTCAGCCCTTCCCTCATGTCGCCGACAAGGCCTATCTGCTGGCGCCCGCCGGTGCCGAGGGGCCGGGCTTCCTGATGCTGCGGAATTTCCGGGTGATCATGAAATACAACCCGGCGGAAGCCTATGCGCTGGCGATCGGCCATTTCGCCGACCGTTTGCGCGGCGGCGCGCCGTTCGTACAGCCCTGGCCCCGGCAGGAGCGGGTGCTGTCGCGCGCCGAGCGGCTGGAACTGCAGCAGCTTCTGGCCCAGCGCGGCTTCTATCAGGGTACCCCCGATGGCCAGCTCGGCGGACAGACCCGGGAGGCGCTGCGCGGCTTCCAGGCCTCAATCGGGGCGCCGGCGGACGGATTTGCCTCCTCCGACGTGCTGGAGCGGCTCAGGGGGCGGTGAAACACCGGTTCCATTTCCGAAAGTAACCTTGAAGCTGGCATTTGCGCAGCGCCCTTGACGGCGGCGGCGGATCGCCGGTTTATGGGACGAATCTGCCCGCTTGCGGCCTGATTCCGTTATTATGACCATTGCCTGATTTCCATTGCGATCGATGCGCATGACGAAGCCAAAATCCTTTTTCCGGGTGTTCACCGAGACCGGCCCGCTGATCGTGCTGGCCGTCGCGGTCGCGCTGCTGGTTGGGATCGTCGGACCGGCATCCGCGCAGTTCTTCAATTTTGGCGGACCGCCGCAGCAGCGCAGCGGCGGCTGGTTCGGTGGCGATCTGTTCGCGCCATTCCAGCAACCGGCGCCCAAGCGGGTTATCCGCGAGGATTTTTCCAAGGCGCCCGCGCCGGAAAAGCGCGACAACGTACCGGAGAGCAACGTGCTGGTGCTCGGCGACGCCATGGCGGACTGGCTCGCCTATGGTCTCGAGGACGCCTATGCCGAACAGCCCGACATGGGTGTGATCCGCCGGCACAAGACCGTTTCCGGCCTCATCAGGTACCAGCCCAAGGGCGATCCGGCCGACTGGCCCGCGGCGGCCAAGGGCATCCTCGCCACCGAGAAGCCCGACGCCATCGTGGTCATGCTCGGCCTCAACGACCGGGTATCGATGCGCGAGCCGGTCGTCGAAAAATCCGATCCTAAATCGACCGACAAGAAGAACGACAAGAAAGACGCCAAAACCAAACCGGATGCCAAGCCAGCGGATGCAAAATCCACGGCGAAGCCGGATAACGCAATCGATGCCGCCGCGAAGCCGGATGACAAAACAGTCGATGCCGAATTGTCCCCGGACGACGCCGCCGACAGTGATGCGCCTCCGGTCATCGCGCCGGAGAAGAGCACGCGCTCGCCGAACGGCGTCTATGAATTTCGCGAGGAACGCTGGGTCGAGCTCTACACCAAGAAAATCGAAGAGATGATCGCGGTGATGAAATCCAAGGGCGTGCCGGTGCTGTGGGTCGGCCTGCCCGCGGTGCGCGGCACCAAGGCGACGGCGGACATGCTGTTCCTGGATTCGCTGTACCGGGACGCCGCCGGCAAGGCCGGCATCACCTATGTCGATGTCTGGGATGGATTTGTCGACGAAGCCGGCCGCTTCCTGCAGAAGGGTCCCGACTTCGAAGGCCAGATCCGCCAGTTGCGCGCCTATGACGGCGTGTTTTTCACCAAGCCCGGCGCCCGCAAGCTCGCACATTATGTCGAGCGCGAGATCACCCGGCTGCTGGCGGCGCGCTCAGCGCCGATCGAGTTGCCGAGCGAACCGGCGACGCCCGACGCCAACGCGCTGCCCGGTCAGCCGGCGCTGCGTCCGCTCGCGGGACCGATCGTGCCGCTGGTGGCATCCTCTGTCGGCACCGATCAATTGCTTGGCGGCCCAGGCTCCCGTCCGGCCGCGGTTGACGCGCTCGCGGCGCGAACGCTGGTCAAGGGCGAACCACTGGCGCCCCCCGCCGGCCGCGCCGATGATTTCGTCTGGCCGCGCCGCGAGGTCGGACGCGAACAGGCCAAGGGCGAAACGCCGGTGGCGTCCGCTTCGCCGGATGGAACGGTTGCCGCGCCGAAGCCGCAGCAGAAAAAGCTACGCCCGGCCCAGTCGGGCTCGCCGTCGATGCGGGATTTTTTTGGCTTCGGAAACGCGCCACGCCCGGCGGCCCCGCCCCGTGCTCCGGGCGTTCTGCGCCCGCCGGGCACTGTGGGGCGATCGGCGTGGGTGCCAGACTTCTTTACGCGGTGATCTCTTAAGGGTTCCGTGACGCCGGAGTTTAACCACCTCTCCCATCGGGAGAGGTCAAATTTGGAGCGCAGCGAGAAATTCGGGTGAGGGGTTACAGCCTAACGATAGGGCGTAACCCCTCACCCCAACCCTCTCCCATTCGAAGTCGGATATATCCGACTTCGACAAATTCAATATTGCCCAACTCGGGTAAACCCGAGTTGGGTGGGAGGGGGGGCATGCTTCCCTTGCCGGGATGCGGTGCTTCAAGTCTCAGTTGTAATACCGCCAGCGCGGCGGCGGACGGCGCGGCGGACGCGTCATCAGCATCGCCAGCGCAAAGCCGATGCCACCGGCGACCAACAGCGCGCCAAGCGGATTGTCCTGCACCTTTTTCGTCACCACTTCCGAGCCCTCGCGGAAAGTGTCGCCGCTGTTCTCATAGGCGTCCCTGGCGTAGCTGACGGCAGCATCGCCGGCGTCGCGCGCGGCATCCTTGGCCTGGCCGTATAAATTCTGCACCGTGCCGGCGGCCTCTCGCGCCCGGCCCGCGGCCTCAGCTTGAGCATTGCCGGCGATATCGCCGACGGCGCCCTCGACCTTACCGGCGACATCCTTTGCCGAGCCGGCAATTCGATCCTTGTCCATCGCGCTCACTCCTTGTTACGCGCAGTGCGAAATACGCGCGCTTGAGATGATTCTCGGGGAGCTAACCGATAAGGCGCGTTCAGGTTCCTAGAGAATCAGACCGCCGTCGACCACCAGGGTCTGGCCGACGATGTAGGACGCCAGCGGCGACGCCAGAAACAGCGCCGCGCCCGCCATGTCCGCCGGTGTTCCCAGCCGTTTCAGCGGGATCCGCTCGATCGCGCCTTCGAGCCGCTTCGGATTGGCCG
>WNFA01012513.1_pt1 | contig 10611 bp, 11 predicted proteins | sample 5400481 | NCBI WGS metagenome assembly WNFA01 (sample SAMN13153340, study PRJNA577476) | soil metagenome | isolation source: 120 cm saprolite under Douglas fir tree site 2 hole 1 replicate 2 | place: USA:California | collected 2015-04-18 | reverse complement strand
CTCGAAGGAACTCGCGGATTCGGCCAAGGCGATCTTCCAGGCGTTCATTGAGGCAGCGCGGGCAAAGCATGGGGAATTGGCCGGGGAGTTTGAGTCGGCCAGAAAATAGTGGTAGAGACGCGGCTTGCCGCGTCTCCGGCCGCGAGAGGAAAAGCGGCAAGCCGCGTCTCTACCAATCGATTAACCTGGCGCAGTGGCACTCTTCAGCAAGACCGCCACGTGGGCGATCGCCGCGTTGTCCGTACCCATGCCTTCGGGCGTTTTCGCCTTGATGCCAACGCAGTCCGTGGCAATCCCACATAACTCTGCCACGTGCTTGCGAATGGCATCCGCGTGCGGACCGATCTTCGGCGCGGCCAGGATCAGAGCGGAATCCAGATTGACCAACACATATCCAGCAGCTGTGACCCGTTTCAACGCTTCGCGCAAAAATAACGCCGAATCCACCCCTTTCCACTTGGGATCGGAGGGCGGAAACAACGACCCGATGTCCGGGCCGGCAATCGCGCCCAGCAACGCGTCTGTGATCGCATGGAGCAGGACATCGCCGTCGGAATGCCCCCCCAAGCCCTTGTCGTAAGGCAGAGTGATTCCGCCAATCTTGAGCGGAATGCCGGCCTTGAACTCGTGGGAGTCCCAGCCATAGCCGATGCGGATTTCAGGTTTCATGATTGGAAGTAGTTAGTGATTAGTAGTTAGTGATAGCCAGTGTGAGTCTAACCGTTAATCACTGACCACTTTCCTTCAAATAAAATTCCGCTAGTTCCATGTCAGCGGGCGTGGTGATCTTCAAATTCCGCGGTGATCCCATCACCACCGCCACCGGATGTCCGGCGCGCTCGATCAGTGATGCCTCGTCAGTCCCCAGAAAACCGTCCGCCGCTGCTTCATCGAAAGCCTTCTTCAGAATGTCATAGCGGAAGCCCTGGGGAGTTTGCGCCATCACGATACTTGCGCGCGGAATGGTCGCCTTGATTAGTGCGCCTTCGGCGGTACGCTCGACCTGCTTCACCGTATCCATGGCCGGCATGCCCGCGATGGCGGCTCCATGCTTTCGCGCAGCCGCTATGACGTCGGCGATAATCTCGGGTGTGACCAACGGCCGCACACCATCGTGAACGAGTACGATGTCGTCGCCATCGGCTGCCACTGCCGCTAGCGCGCTGGCTACGGAATCCTGGCGATGCTCGCCGCCCTCCACTATCTGGAGTCGCTTGTTCAGAATCTCCGGATATTGCCTTTCGAGTTGCGCGCGGAAGCCAGCAATCTCGTTTTTCCGCAAAGCGACGATGATCTCGTACACCTCGGGACAAGCCACAAATCTCCGCAAGGTGTGGACCAGGATCGGGATGCCGCCGAGTTCCTTGAACTGTTTGGAAGGCGCTTTCTTTTTGGTTTTCGCTGCCGACGGCGGGCCCATGCGGGTGCCCAATCCGGCAGCCGGAACAATTACAAAAACCTTCATAGAGGGCGTTCAGTATAAGAGCGTGACCAGTAACTTTCAAATGGCTGATCCCAGAAGCGGATCGCTCGCGGTGCACAAATCGGTAGAAAGGCAGGACGCCCCCGGTAAATTCTTCCCCGTTTCAGATCGTTGAAGACTCCTCCAAAGCCGGTACTGCTGGAAAGCACTCGATCTACAGGATTTCACAGTATTGGCTGCTACATCCGCCTGGTACCGAACGTGCGTCTAAGTGTTGCCGATCGCACCGCGGTCGCGGCGAGGGAAAGCATGGAGATCAGAACATTCTGGTTCCACACAATTGGCATCAGTGTCGTGCTTGCCGTTTTACTTGCGGTGGCACTTGCCCTCGTGACCGCAACGGGCGCTTTAGCCTTCGGACAAAAAGATGCCGATCCGCCAGAGTCAGGAAAGGCGCAGATTTTTTTCGGCGTGCTCACAGATGCCCATTGCGGAGCCAGGCACCCCAGCAAGTCGCATTTGAGCGCGGGCGACTGCACCAAGATGTGCCTGAAGCAGGGATCCGCCTGGGCGCTGGTGGACGGTGAAAAATTCTATACGCTGAAGGGAGACTCACCAGTTCTAGACCAACGGGCGGGCGAGCGCGTCACGGTGTCCGGCACGCTGGACGGAAATACTATTCAAGTACAGTCCGTGGAGTCACAGAACCGCTGAAGGTCCGCGATCTGCCAGACAAGAACTTCTATTCATTCGGTCGCTCAGCCATGAGAGGCGCGGGCTTTTTCGCCGGATCGGATATCGGGCCGTTTGTTCCGGTAGAGGAAGAGACGGGCGTCGCAATCGGTACTCCGGGCTTCGACTCGTGGCGCGCGGTGGCGCGCTCATCCCATTTGCCGAAGATCATCTTGCCAGCGGTCGTCTGCAGCACCGAAGTCACGGCAATGTCGACCGTTTTGCCGATCATCTTGCGCGCGTTGTCCACCACCACCATGGTGCCGTCGTCGAGATAGGCAACGCCCTGGTTGTACTCTTTTCCTTCTTTCAGGATGAATACGCGCATCGCCTCACCGGGCAGCACGATCGGCTTCAGCGAATTAGCCAGTTCGTTGATGTTCAACACGGCCACGCCCTGCAGTTGCGCCACCTTGTTCAGATTGAAATCGTTGGTGATGATCTTGCCTTCATATACCTTGGCCAGTTCGATCAGTTTCATGTCCACTTCGCGGACGGTTGGAAAGTCATCTTCTACGATCTGGATTTGCAGGGAAGCGGTTTTCTGCAGTCGCTGCAGAATATCGAGCCCGCGCCGCCCGCGGTTGCGCTTAAGCGAGTCGGCCGAATCCGCCACCAGTTGCAACTCGCGCAGCACAAACTGCGGGGCGACGATGATGCCATCGAGAAAGCCGGTCTCTGCGATGTCGGCGATGCGGCCGTCAATGATCACGCTAGTGTCGAGGATCTTGTAGCTCTTTTTTCCCGTTTTCTCGCCGCCGAAGATTCCGCCCAGTGCAGCCAGGTTAAGCAGATCTCCCTTGTTCGCGCCCACCGCGAGGCCGACGTAGGCCATGATTAGCATGACCATGATCTGCAGGAAGCTCTGGGTCGGGCTCGCGGGGATACTGTTGCGGATGACCAGTGCGAAAAGATAAGCACCAATGATACCGAGGATACTGCCGATAGCCGCCCCGATCAGGCGCTTCAGGCTCATGGCGCGCAAGCGCCACTCGAAAATGATGATGCCGCTGCCGATCAGTATCCCGACCGCAGCATCCAGGTTTTGGGGCAGATCAAACGGTCGAATGCGGTAGCACGTAAAGCCGACAAACAGAACAAACAAAAGACGTATAAGTACGACGTCCACGGATAGACCTCCCCGGGAGGGCGCCGCCGAAGCGACTCCAGTCCCGCGCCAGCTGTCCCAGGGTAGGAAAAAGAAGGAAGCCCCGACGCCGGCATTCTATTAACGGGGCGATATTAGATATAAATGCATGCCCCGTTTCCGGCCAAAAGCCGGATCCAGCCAAGAACTACCGGCAGCAGTATATACCCGGGGGTGAATCCGGGCCAGAGTTACTGCTTGGCCATAGCTGTAGTCACCTGCCGTTGAAGGGAAGCCATTATTGGCAATCAATCACTGCGCTGGAAGCTTTTGACGAATCAATTCCCGAAACTGGTCCATCTCATCTGGACCAAAGACTCTCTTCGGGAAGATGGCGAACGCGCAGGGCGAAAGCATGAGGAGAAGAGTGGTTTTGCCCTCAAGAAAACCGACAAAGGCTGGCCAAGTCCAATGTGAGCTACTGATCGGACCTGCAAAGCGTACGCCCGATTCATCCACGCTGACGGAGTACTCCTGTTTAAGTTCGGGGCGGCCGGAAAACGATCTCAGCCCAGCTCGTTTCCACATTGCGGTGCCCAGATAAATCCAAAGAACGCCGAGAAAAAGGAGAGGCACTGAATTCGAGAACGAATTCTTTGGGGCGATAGCAACCAACACTCCCATCAAGAGGAAAAAGCAACCGAGCACAACGTAAAACCGTGTGAGCCATCGTCTTCGCCCGCGAAAGGCGTACGTTCGATAGGCTTGCGCCCAGTCCTCCGACGTGTATTGGAAAGACAGTGTCATGTGCCGCCCTCCTCACATTCCGTCATAGTTCGGACCGCCCCCGCCTTCCGGCGGAACCCAGGTGATGATCTGGTACGGGTCTTGAATGTCGCAGGTCTTGCAGTGTACGCAGTTGGCGGCGTTCAGGCTGATACGCTTGCCGTTCGGCGCTGCCGGGTCGTCCAGCATTTCGTAAACGTTTGCGGGACAGAAATTCTGGCACGGGCTCCCGAACTCTTTCACGCAGCGCTCATTGCAGATGTTCGTATCGTGGATGACTAAATGCGCCGGCTGATCCTCTTCGTGCTTCGTGCCTGAGTGATATAGGTCAGTGAGTTTATCGAAGGTCAGCTTACCATCGCCCTTAGCCGGGCCGAGCAGGTGCGACTGCGGACCACCGTCCGTTGGCAGTTGCGAGAGCGGCTTCATGCGCTCGTGGCCGGGATGCGAGAGCACGCGGTTGCGTAAGCCGCCGTCGAAGATCTCCTGTAGCCCGGTATTGAATATGCCCGCGATCATGCCCTTCTCGAAGCCCTGGTGGAAATTCCGTACCGGCCAGAGTTCATCCTTGATCCAGCTGGTTTCGACACACCGCGTGAGCTTGCCGAGGGTGGTGGAAGACGAATCGGACTTTATCAACGCTTCGAACGCTGTCTCTGCTGCCAGCATGCCGCTCTTGATAGCAAGATGGATTCCTTTCAACCGGGCCGAGTTCAAGAAGCCCGCTGAATCGCCGACGATCATCCAGCCATCTCCGCCCAGCGGCGGCAGAGACCACCATCCGCCATACGGGAGCGCTTTCGCTCCGTAACGAATCATCTTCCCGCCTTTCAGTAAATTGGCGATGAAGGGATGCTGTTTGAATGTCTGCAGCACGCGCTGCGGATCGAGTCGAGGGTCCGCATAGTCGAGTCCGGTCACAAAGCCGAGCGAAACAATGTTGCCCTTCGAGCCGTAAATCCACGCGCCGCCGTATTCTTTTGTCGTCAGCGGATACCCCATCGTGTAGATGACTTGGCCTGCCTTGAGCCGCCCCGACGGCAGTTCCCATAGCTCTTTCACGCCCACGCCGTAGGTTTGCGGGTTGCGGTCTTTCATCAGATCAAATTTCTGGATGAGTTGCTTGGTGAGCGATCCGCGCGTGCCTTCAGCGAGCACTACGACTTTCGCTTTCACGTCGTAGCCGGGCTCGAAATTCGATTTCGGCTGGTTCTGTTTGTCGACGCCCTTGTCGTCGGTGCGCACTCCGATGACGCGACCGCCGTCGTAGAGCAGCTCCGACCCCGCGAATCCGGTAAAGATCGTAATCCCCGCTTCTTCCACTTTGCCGGCCAGCCATTTCACAAATTTGTTGATCGATATCACGTAGTTACCGTGATCCTGCAATGGCCGGGGCGTAAGCGGGAGCTTAAAGTGTTTCTCTTTCGTCAGGAAATACACGCCTTCCTGGTGGACTTGGGCGTCGAGCGGGGCTTCAGTCTCGAATCCTGGCAGCAACTCTTTCATTGATCGTGGATCGAGCAGCGCCCCGGACAAGCAGTGCTGGCCTGCTTCGCGCGACTTCTCGAGCACGTAAATGTTTTCCTTGGATAGTTGTGCCTCCGGATGCCGCGCATTGTGATCGTCGATTAGTTGGGACAGTCGCAGAGCGCACGCCATCCCCGCCGGCCCGCCGCCGACAATTACCACGTCGGCCGGCATCTCGGGATGTTCGACGTTAGGAAGAGGCTTGCGAAAGATTAGCATTTAGCACTTAGCCTTTAGCAGTTAGCTTGAACCGTCGTCCGCTCTGGACCAACGCGATTGACCGCGGATGTCGACGGAAAACTCTCCATGATAATGGAAACTACGACTAGTGGAGGGGGTCGGGTACTGAAAGCTGCTTGCAGATTCGGATGGCGGTTAGATTTTTCACTTCCCGGTGTCTCGGTACCGTGCTGGTTCGTTGGGCTGCAGGATTGTAGTAAACGCTGTGCTTTGCACCTTCCCGCTAGAGTTGGCAGCCGAATGCTTCCAGATGCCTTATCAGTCAACGCGTATCACGTTCTCACGCCGCTTTAATCTCGATCTTCTCCCGCAAGATCCTCTGACCCGGGCGAGGCTTCCCGGTTAGCTCGCGATTCGCTTCCAGCAAGAGTTCGATTGCGTCTCGCAAATTCTCGCGAGCCTCCTCCAAAGAGTCACCCTGCGAGATCGCGCCGGGGAGTTCCTCCGCATAAGCAACGTACCCACCTCCCTCGGATTCCGGCACTTCCTCGTAAACTGCAGTGAGCGTCATGTCCATGCCCGTATTCTAAGCCCGAAACGTGGCCTGCTCGATGCGAAGTTTGGCTATGAGCGGTCACCGGAAACTTTTCCGCAAGCTCCTGGTGTCTGCCTATGCATGAAGCCCAGTCGGATGCTGCGGCAGGTATTAGCAGTCCTGCGGGGGATCGGCCTCATGGTCGCACTATTCTGGGCGCTTATCCTCCTCCAGCTAGTTCCCTCCCTCGTGCGGGGCGGCTTGGCCGGAGTTCGCGACCACATCGCAGGCGTCGCCATCGCGGGCGTGCCACAGGACGATTGGGACATCGCGATCTCGCACATGTACTTGGCCCTAGGCCTGACTCTCGCCGTCGGGATCGTCTTGTTCGTGGCGCAGCGCTACCTGGGACGGAAGGTGGCATCACCAGGTGGCACCGCAAGACGCGCCTGAAACACGCAACTCAGAATCTTCAGTTGGAGCCGTTGCTTCTTCCGCTCATCCCCTGGCGCGCGCCAGTTTCACCGCGATAAAAATCACCGTACAGATGATAAAATCCACCACCAATCCCCAGTCTTCGACGAATCTCCCGTGCCGCATCGCTACTGGCAGATGCGGAGCCAGCAGGTAGTAGATGGCATTCCCGGCGAGCACTGCGAGCAACGCATCGAGAAAATTTTTGCCATGCCGCCCTCCGCTCCTGCTAACATCCCCTGAGATGCTGGAACTGTCCACTCCTGTTCAGTACGTCAAAGGAATTGGTCCGCGTCTCGCCGAAATACTTGCCGCCAAGGACCTGAACACGGTGGACGACTTGCTCCACTATCTGCCCTTCCGCTACGAAGACCGGCTCAACCCGCGCTCGGTCGCTGAACTCCGCCCGGGCGAGATGGCCACGGTCATCGCCGAGGTCCGCAACTCCGGCCTGTTTCGTACCCGCCGGATGCCGATCTTCCAGCTCACCGTCGGCCAGGGACGCAACCGCCTCAAGTGCCTCTGGTTCAACGCAACGTATCTTCAAAACCGCTTCCAGGCCGGCCAGATGGTCGCTCTCTACGGCAAGGTGGAACAGGATCGCGACGGCGAACTGCAGATCATCCAGCCACAGTTTGAACTGCTCGGCGATATCTACGAAGAGGGCGGCGCCGACGAGGCCGAGAAAAAAGCCGCCGCTTCGCTCGAAATCGGACGCATCGTTCCCATCTACGAATCCACCGGCCAGGGCAAGCTTACTCCGCGCTGGTTTCGACGCATCATACGCTGGGCACTCGACAATCTGGGGCCCGACGCTCCCGACCCGATCCCAGCCGCAGTGCGAGCTCATCTCAGCTTGATCGCTCCACGCGAAGCGCTCTCGAAGGTTCACTGGCCCGACGCTGGCGAGAGCTTCAGCGATCTTCAGTCTTCTCGAACACCCGCGCACATTCGACTGATCTTTGACGAACTGTTCTTCATCGAACTCGGACTCGAACTCAAACGGCGCGAGCAGAGAGCGCGCACCGGCATCGCCTTCCAGATCGGGACCGGAGTCCGGGAAGCGATAAAGAAGATACTGCCATTTCACCCGACCGGCGCGCAAAAGCGCGTGCTCAAGGAAATCGCGACCGACATGCAGGAGGCCTTTCCGATGCGCCGGCTGCTGCAGGGGGATGTCGGTTCCGGCAAGACGATTGTCGCGTTCCAGGCCGCTGCGCTCATGGCGCCGACCGAGATTCTGGCGCAACAGCACTACTTTTCCGCCCGCCAAATCCTAGAAAAAGCCGGATACCGGATCGTGTTGCTCACTGGCTCGCTCGAACAGGATCGCAAACGGGCTGTCCGGCGGCATATTGCACAGGGGAACGCTCAGCTAGTGATCGGGACTCATGCCCTGATCCAGGAAGGTGTCGAATTCGAAAAGCTAGGACTCGTAATCGTGGACGAGCAGCATCGCTTCGGTGTCATGCAGCGCCTGAAGCTAATGCAGAAGTCCGACGAAGAACGAGTAGGGACGGGTCTTCGACCCGTCCAAGCCGAGCGAAGCTCGGGAGCCGCCGAACCCGACGTGTTGGTCATGACCGCCACTCCAATCCCACGCACATTGGCACTTACTCTATACGGCGATCTGGATGTGTCAGTGCTGGATGAGCTTCCGCCCGGCCGCACCCCGGTTGTCACTCGCGCAGTCACCGACGAGCGCGCCCCTGAAGTCTGGGATTTCGTTCGCAAACAAATCACCGCCGGTCACCAGGCTTACGTCGTCTATCCAGTCATCGAAGAGAATGAAGAGCGCGAACTGAAAGCCGCGCAACAAATGTTTCGTCAATTGCGCGACAAGACATTTTCGGACCTCCACGTCGGCCTTTTGCACGGACGGCTCGATCCGGACGAAAAAGAACACATCATGCGCGAATTCCAGCGCGGCGAGATCAACGTGCTGGTCGCGACGACCGTAATCGAAGTCGGCGTCGACGTGCCCAACGCCGCCGTCATGGTGATCGAGCACGCCGATCGCTTTGGCCTGGCGCAACTGCACCAACTCCGCGGACGCATTGGGCGCGGCGCTGCCAAGTCGTACTGCATCCTGATGTATGGCGGGAAGGTCTCTGAAGAAGGGCAGCGCCGCTTGGACGCGATGGTACGGACCCACGACGGCTTCCAGATCGCCGAACTTGATCTCGAACTGCGCGGACCAGGAGAATTCTTCGGCACCAAACAGGCCGGACTCCCTACTTTCCGAGTGGCGAACATCATCCGCGATCGGCAACTCCTGGAAGCTGCCAAGCGCGAAGCGGCTTTCGTACTTTCGGGTCCGAACCAGGAAATTTCGCAGGGGGAAATCGACCGGGCACTGAAACACATACGGACGCGCTGGCGGATTGGTTATGGTTTAGTAGAGGTGGGGTAGTTCTCTGCGTCCTCAGCGCCGTTTTCGGCGACCTCTGCGGTTACAAGCTTTTGATCGCAGAGCCAGGAATGTGCCCGTTTATCTCCCAATCTCGCTCCGCACCAGTGCCAGCAATTTTGCTCCCGCTTCCCCCGCATCGTCGTGCGAGAACGCCTCCCCCAAATCGAGAAACGTCACGCCGGGGCAACAGCTAGAGAAGATCTCGCTCGCCGCTCTTCCATTCGCCGAGAGCCGGGCATTTGCCAGGATCAAGTGCGGCCGCCTCGCCTTCATCAGCACCTGCGCATCTGCCAGGTTACTGGCCGTAATGGCCCGCAGGCCCTCTTCCCGGAGAAGTTCCGCCAGATACGCTAGCACATCGGGAGATTCGTCCACACAGAGAACGACCGCACGAGGGTGAGCATCGAGCGACTCCGCTTCGGTCTTTCTGGTGCGCAGCGCAGCCAGGAGCGCCTCGTCTTCGGTGTCGTAAATCTCGAAAACCGTGTGCAGATTGGTCATGGTCAGCGCTTTGCGCATCATGGGCGGAGGCTGGCAGATTTTAACGTCTCCTCCCACCGCGCGTGCCGCCGACATCAGACGCACGATCGTCCCCAGCCCGCTGCTATCGATGAATTGGACCCCGGCCATTGCCAGAACGATATGCGGCAGATGCGGGAAATTCTTCCGGACCTCGTCGTGCAGGCTTTGCGCCTCCACTCCTGCGACAATGCGTCCCGCACACTGCACGATCAGGACGTCCCAGAGCCAGCGCGACTTGAGTTGGAGATTCGACATTGGCTCGGCATTATAGCCCGGCATCTTGGTGTGACGCCGACCGGTGCGCCATGCCGGCTCCCGAGTTTAACTGTTCTGCTATGATCGCGGCAGAGGCCGGGGACGACCGGCGGATTCGAGGTATCAGGAGTCGCAATCATGGAAACATCTGCCCTGCCCGTAGGGGCCCGCCGCAATGAAGACATCGCGCTCGACCTTATGAAATTCGTCGCCATGACAACGGGCTATGGCCGTACTGCCGGTAGCGGTGTCGGCTTTCAGGGCAGCGGCGCGGCGGCCAAGCCTGAGGACTATGCCGCCCATCTGCTCGAACTGTACGGAAAATGTCTCAAGGCGGTGGACGGAAAGTAATCTGCCGTGCCCGTGGCTGGATTTAGCTGATGGCCGAAGTGCTGAATGCTGAGGGCTTTCTCTGGTAACCTGTTGTCAGCGAACCTGTTCGTTGACAATGGTGACGGGGCTACGCTATCCTAAAAGCTCTTTGGAAGTCCTGCGGTTGCCCGCCTGAACGCCCTCGTGCCTTCTGCGTGGAATGATTGGGCACTCAGCGGTCTTCATAGCGTTCTTTAATTCTGGGAGATTTCTGATGTCAACCTATTTCCCGAAAGAAGGGGAAATCGTTCGCAAGTGGTTTGTCGTGGATGCCGCCGGGCAGCCGCTCGGCCGGCTCGCGTCGA